>Ga0316628_100000383_pt1 | contig 27695 bp, 28 predicted proteins | sample OWC_Aug_M2_C1_D5_FD_207648 | JGI IMG/M metagenome (GOLD analysis project Ga0316628, IMG submission 207648) | Wetland soil microbial communities from Old Woman Creek delta, Ohio, United States - OWC_Aug_M2_C1_D5_C | ecosystem: Environmental > Terrestrial > Soil > Wetlands | place: USA: Ohio...
CATACCCATTGAGGTGGTAGATGGTGACACGGTTCTTTGTCGGCATAGTCTTTATGGTCTTGGGAATGGCCGCGACATCCGATCACTTCATGGATGTGTCTGAATCTCAGAAGTTCGACCGCACTGCCCCAAAATTTGAGGCCACGCCATCCGAGCACTACATGGATGTGTCAGAATCTCAGAAGGTAGATACCAGCATTGACACGCCGCCGGCGGTCGCACATACGCCCGGGAACTGTGCAAAAACGACCAATTGATTCCGGCTAAAACTTTAGTCAGCCGAAGAGAACAGCTCATCTCGGCACGAAAACGAACAAGGTGTTCAAACGTTTCTTGGTTCGTCTCTCATTTTTCAGGGATCATGGGCGCCCGCCGAAGGCCATAGCCCAGTCTGTGTGCAGAAAGGCTAAGGGACGGATGGCGCTCCTTGATTCGACAGACACCGCTTCTCGGCACTTGCGGCTCCGCCTGAGACAAACAGGAATCGGACGACGAGTCTTGTGAGACAGTAAAGACAAAAAGAGATCATGTCAGAGGAGTAAAAGGAGATGAACTCGACGCTGACAGTGGGATATTCCGGAGGGAATAATGGAAAAAAGGAAGATATCGTATCTTACGTCGGACCCTTCGAATATATCAGAGAAAAATGTTCCGAATGTTCCAAAGCCGAAAGGTGCATGCTTTCTGTCGCGCAGCGATTACGGTGTCTCGGACCTGTGAGAAATAGTTGCGAAACATCTCACGAGGGAATAGGACATCTTCTCGACAAACTGGAATACAGGATTCCGGTCGGCTTTCATAAAAAAGTGGTTTATTTCACCGATAATATAATCAACAATCTCAGAGGCTGGAGGCAGTCCGTTTATTCGCAAGAGCTATGGGATGAGATATTATGATGAAAATGAGTGAAGAAAAGGAGGGGCCGGTTCCGCAGCCAGGAGATGGTTGCAAAGAGGTAACACGACATGCCCCGGATACTCGGTGAAATGATGGCATCAGAGATGACAACGAAAGATGCCGGAGGTGCGTGGACTTATGGACGCCATGTCTACGCACATGGTTAGGTTGGCCGACGTGATGAAAATAATGGCAGGGCATTGGAAACGGAGATACACTCTATACATAATACATATGGGTGTTAATGAAACGGAGCAGAAGTTGAAAAAGATCAAATAGGCTGGCAAATGCTAAGAATGTCACGACGATGGTCATATTTGGTATGGTTCATCCTGGGCGCAGGGGCCGGTCACCTGCTTGTCCATCCTTACGCCATGGTGGCCTATTCTCTGATGGATATGTACCGTGAGGGACGTCTCACTATTCATATGGGCCATGTCCTTTCAGCAGCGCGGTCCATATTCGACCCGGTTATGCTGCCCATGACCATCTCTTTTTCCCTACTTAGCGGCTTTGCGGCGTTGCTCATGGGAGTGGTCCGGGACAAGAAACGAAAACTCCAGGAAGCGGCCATCGAAAGTGAGCGGAAAAAGGCGTCAGTGGATACGCTGCACAGCCTCATGGTCACGCTCTCTCATTATCTGCTGAACGCCAATACGGTGATAGGGGGCGCTGTCCGCCACTGCCGGAGGCACGCCTCGCCGGAAGAGATCGCTTTATCGCTTAAGGTCATCGAGGAACAGGCGCACAAAATAGATGCCGTTATCGCTGCACTGAGGAATATCACCGACATAAAGACGGCGGATTATACCTCCGGGGGGCATGATCTAATGCTGGATATCGCCAAGGAGATGGAACAGCTGCTGAAAGAGAGAGGGGAATAAGTAGTACTAAGAAGATATTGTAGACGAAGGGATTATCCCGCAAATGTCGCAAATCCTAATAAAACAAGATCGAAAGGAAATTCGTCATGATAGAAAATAGCAGGTTTTTTGAAAAATTAATTACAGCAGCGCTTTTTGCGTCGCTGATTCTGCTTGCCGGATGCGGCGGTGGCGGAGGGACCTCTACCACACCAGGGAATGGAACTATCAGCGGGACTGCTATCAAGGGACCCGTTTCAGATGCCGCAATTACGGCGTTCGGTATGAACTCAAACGGAACAAAAGGGCACCAGATCGGTGCGACCGCGACGGATGCGCAGGGTAATTTTTCGATGAACGTGGGAAACCACGCGGGGCCGTTTATGCTGCAGATGACAGGCGGAAGCTTTACCGACGAGGCGACAGGGACCGTAATGACAATGGGCGCCGGCGACATGATGACGGCACTTGTCCCCTCTATGACAGCCGGTGAGAACGTGACCAATATCCGGATGACCCCTCTCACTTCAATGGCTCAGCAAATGGCACAGAATATGTCGGGAGGAATGACCGAGGCCAACATTACTCAGGCTAATAGTGCGATGGGACAATACTTCGGAGTGAATGACATCCTGTATACCCAGCCTATGAACCCGCTGGCAAATGGCGCTGGTGCTGCGGCCACTCAGGACCAAAGGGACTATGGTATGACCATAGCCGCCATGTCACAGTACGCCCACATGGTCGGAATGCCCAATACCTCCGGAATGGTCACGGCAATGATGAGCGACGCATCTGACGGACACATGAACGGGATGATGGGCGGAAACCAGATCACGATGGGAGGAGGCATGATGGGGGAAAACATGATGCAGCCTAACGCGGGCGCTACTGGACTGGCGGATGCTATGCAGGCATTCATACAGTCCGGGCAGAACCATTCGGGCCTGACCGTCCAGGACATGCAGACTCTCATGGATAAACTGAGGAGCTCAGATGGCACAATCCAGTAATTACATTGATCTTTAAATGTGGCAACCCCTTGAGTATAAAAAAGTTATTGAAGAAAAAGGGTGCTACTTATAGATGGCACAAACTTTGTTAAGGAGGAAAAAATGAAAAAGTCAGCAATTGTTCTCGCGGTTTTGTTTGTTTTCAGCATTCCTGCATACGCCCAGATGGGAATGATGGGTGGCGGAATGATGGGTGGACAGAAAGGGGAGATGAAAGAACAGGGCATGATGGATGAAGGGATGATGCAACAGATGACGGGCCAAAGGATGATGATGCAGGACATGATGCAGATGATGATGGACATGATGCACATGCAGAAGAAGATGATGAGAGATATGAGCCAGGATGAGAAAAGAGAGATGATGACGGATATGGATAAGATGATGGACAGGATGGAAAAGATGATGACGGATAATCGCGGTATGATGATGAAGGGAATGGGTACCTTGCCGGCATCAGGTAAAGAAGGGGCACCTGAAGGTCAACGGCACCAACATTGATCTTAGAGATTCGGTAATTCGACCTGAAAGAGTATGAAAGTCACCGATCCGGTCTGTCACATGACCATCGAAGAGAGCGAGGCCACCGCTACATCGACGTACAAGGGAAAGACATATTTAAGCGTCGGGAAAAAATGTTTATTATCTTCCGATATTTCAAACTTTCTTCACAATGGTCGTTTAAACTGGTGCGTATGTTAAAGGAGGTGAAAAAGATATGAAGAGGTGGTCCGTCGGATTTCTTGGGCTTGCGCTGATATTTGTCGGCGTAACTGCAGGAGGGGCTCAAAAGAGCCTTTCGGTTCAGAAGGACGAATCTCTGAGGAAAGGGGAAACAAGGGCGACTCTTGACCCCAATATGTTCAATGACCCTCAGGTGAGAGAGGCATACAGGATAGCGAAGGAGATCCCGTGGGTGCTGGACAGTATCTACTGTTACTGCATGTGCGAGGAATCCCCTGCTTTCAAACACAAAAGTCTTCTTAGTTGTTACGTTGACAAACATGCATCGGTGTGAGATATTTGTCTTGGAGAGGCCCGGCGGGCCTTCGAGCTTTACAAAAAGGGTTTTTCTGTAAAGAAAATCAGGGACTTAGTCGAAAAGGAATATAAACGTTAGGAGGTTGATAATGAAAAAATTGGCGGTACTTATTTTTATCCTGCTTCTGGTGGCAGGAATTGCATATGCAAAGGATTACGAGGTTACAAAGAAGGCGGGAGAGTATAATACAACAGTGAGAATCGACAAGAATCCGCCCGTTGTCGGGGACAATAATGTCAGTGTTGAAATTAAGGACGCGTCCGGTCATCATGTGAGGGATGCAAAAGTGATAGTTGACTACTCTATGCCCGCGATGCAGGGAATGCCTGCGATGCACTATAAGGCTGATGCAGAGTTGAAGGGCGATGAATATAAGGCGAAGATTAACCTGTCAATGTCAGGCTCCTGGAACATGGCGGTGAAGATCACAAGGACAGGGAAGACATCGACAATGAAGTTCACGGTGGATGCGAAGTAAGAAAAGTATCCAGGTGCAAGATACCGGATTCAGGAGTAGTCTCCACCTTCCCCCCCTAATAACGGGGGGCGAGGTGGGATTGCAAGGGCATGTGTCATATATCATGCATCGTGCATTGTTTGTGTTGTTTTTCGTTTTTTCTCTAGCGTTTGGTTCCTATGCTTCTGCCGAAGAACTGAAGCTCCAGGATCTGATTGATGAGGCGCTGGCAAAAAGCCCTGAAATCCTGGCGTCCCAGTATCGGGTGGGTGCATCGCAATACAGGATCCCCCAGGCGAAGAGCCTTCCGGATCCCATGGTCATGTTCGGCTACCAGAACGAAGGATGGAACAGGTACAGCTTCGGCGAGATGCAGATGTCGTGGTGGATGTTCTCCGCGTCCCAGATGGTCCCTTTCCCGGGAAAGCTTGCGCTCAAGGGCGAGATGGCGTCGAGGGAATCCGAAAGCCTCCGTGCTGTGTATGATTCTTCCCGATTGAAAGTCGTGAACAAGGTGAAAGAGCTTTACTACGACCTTTTCCTTGCGTATAAGAATATCGATCTTCTCGGAGACAGGACCGCTTTGTTTTCGAGGATAGAAGACGCGGCGACCGCGCGGTATTCCTCGGGAATGGGATTGCAGCAGGAGGTTCTCATGGCCCAGACGGAGAAATATATGCTGCTCGAAAAAGAAGAGATGCAGAAACAGAAAATCCAGTCTTTGGAGGCGATGCTTAATTCGACCATCGGTAGAGAGGTAAACTCGTCTCTCGGAAGACCCTCTGAGCCTTTTCCGACCGTCTATGCGAGAAGCACGGATGAGATGCTCAAGATGGCTTACGAAAACTCCCCGGAAATAAGGTCAAAAGAGCGGATGGTGGCCGCCTCGGAGGCAAAAGTCAGGATGGCCGAAAAAGAGTATTACCCTGACTTCACCATAACAGGAAATGTTATGAAGAGAAAGGGAGAGTTTGAGGATATGTGGAGCCTTACTACGGCCATAAACATCCCCCTTTTTTACAAGACAAAGCAAAGACAGGCTGTCAACGAAGCAAAGGCATCGCTTTCTGAGGCGAGAAATGAACTGGAAGCAACAAAGCTCATGCTTGCCTCAACCCTCAGGGACAACTATTCGATGCTCAAGTCGGCGGAAAGACTGATGGAACTCTACCGGGATGGTTTGATCCCGAAGACCTACCAGGATTTTGAATCGGCCATCGCGGGGTACGTGGCGGGAAAGGTCGAGGCCCTGACTGTGATATCCCGGCTAAAGGCCCTTATAGAATTCGAAACATTATATTGGGCGCAGTTTGTGGAGAAGGGAAAGGCTGCCGCAAGGGTCGAAGCAATCGCGGGAATCATAGAACCGGGGGGTAGATAACATGAAAAGAGTATATTTCGTTGCTGTCGCGGCGGTCATCCTTATTGCAGGATTCCTGGTCTATTTTTCAAGAGCAGGGTCTAGGCAGAAGGCCCCAGAGGAAAAAGTTGTCGCGACAACCCCCGCAGCGCCGGAGGCCTCCGGGCACCAGGACCACGCGAAGGGGGGCGAAGCGCCGAAGGCGGCCGAAGGAGGGAAGACTGAAGCCGCAGAAGAGGCGCCGACAGTGGAGATTGCGCCGGAGAAGCAGCAGATGATCGGCGTAAAAACCGTGACTGTTTCGGTGAGGGCGCTGCAGAAGCTTGTCAGGACTGTCGGGAGGGTTGAATATGACGAGAAAAGACTTGCAACGATAAACACGAAGTTCGAGGGCTGGATCGAAAAGCTGTATGTGGATTACACGGGCAAGTATGTGAAGAAAGGCGACGCGCTCGCCGAGATATACAGCCCGGAGCTCATGGCCACACAGCAGGAATATTTGAATGTGCTTAGATGGGCCAAACAGGGGCATGACGTCAAGAACGAGACCATCAACAGGATGCTCGTAAAGGACGCCGATTCACTGGTCGAAGCAGCGAGGCAGAGGCTGAAGCTGTGGGACATCTCCGATAAGCAGATCAGGAAGATCGAGGAGTCCGGAAAGCCCATGAGGACCCTTGTGCTCTACAGTCCCGTAAATGGATATGTGGTCCAGAAAATGGCCTTGCAGGGCATGCGAGCAATGCCGGGAGAAAAGCTCTTCGACATCGCCGACCTTTCGTCCGTATGGATTGTCGCGGACATTTACGAATACGATCTCCCGCTTGTGAAGGTTGGGCAGACGGCGGTGATTATCCTGAGCTACTTCCCCGGCAAGGAGTTTTCTTCCAGGATCGATTATGTCTACCCTACGATTGCCGGAGAGACGAGGACCGCGAAGGCGAGGTTCACAATCCCTAACCCCGGGATGCAACTCAAGCCGCAGATGTTCACCAACGTTGAGATAAAGATAGGACTCGGCAAGAAGCTCTCGATCCCCGACGATGCTGTTATCGACACCGGCACGCGCCAGATCGTTTACGTTGACAAGGGGGAGGGAAATTTCGAGCCCCGGGAGGTGATGCTCGGGATCAGGGCGGAAGGTTACCGGGAGGTGCTTATGGGTCTAAAGGCTGGGGAGAAAGTCGCATCATCGGCAACCTTCCTTATCGACTCTGAGTCGCAGTTAAAGGGCGTCACGCCCTTGGGTGGGCATAAACATTAAGATGGTTATTAGTGATGAGTGAATAGTGAAAGACAAAGACATGACATTATTCTCTTTGGCCTCATCACCCATTACACATTACCCATAACGGGATGATCTCACGAATTATTGAATACAGCGCCAGAAACAAGTTCGTCATATTCCTTATGGTGGCGTTCCTTGCCGCCTGGGGATACTGGGCCCTCAAAAGGGCCCCCCTTGATGCGATCCCGGACCTGAGCGACACCCAGGTAATCATCTTTACAGAGTGGCCGGGGAGGAGCCCCAACCTCGTTGAGGACCAGATAACCTATCCTATCTCCTCTACCCTCCTTGCCGCCCCGAAAGTCCAGGCGGTGCGCGGTTTCTCATTCCTCGGCAGTTCCTTTATCTATGTCATCTTCGAAGAGGGTACTGACATCTACTGGGCGCGAAGCCGTGTACTTGAGTATCTTCAGTCCGTGAGGAGCAAGATCCCGGCTGATGTGAACCCCGTGCTCGGGCCGGATGCAACGAGCCTTGGATGGGGTTTCGAGTATGCTGTTGTGGATGAAAAAGGCACCCACGACCTGTCCCAGCTCCGTTCCCTTCAGGACTGGAACCTCAAGCTGGCCATCGAGAGCGTCCCGGGGGTATCGCAGGTGGCGAGCGTCGGCGGGTTCGTCAAGCAATACCAGGTTCAGATAGACCCCAGCCGTCTCGCCGCCTACAACGTACCGCTCATGAAGATCATGGAGGCGATAAAGAAGAGCAACAGCGAGGTGGAGGGCCGCGTCCTCGAACTCTCAGGGGTTGAATATATGGTCAGGGGCCGGGGGTACATCAGGAGCCCGAAAGACCTGGAGAATATCGCCGTCAGTACGAACGGCTCGGGGACCCCGGTGTTTCTGCGGGACGTCTCCACGGTGCAGCTAGGGCCCGAGATACGTAGGGGGCTTGTGGACATCGACGGCAAAGGGGAGGTCGTCGGCGGCATAGTTGTAGTACGTTTCGGGGAGAATGTCCTCAACGTAATCGAACGAGTGAAGGAGAAGATCAAGAACGATATCCAGCCTTCACTGCCTGAAGGGGTGAAAGTTGTCGTAACTTATGACAGGACGGACCTTATCCACCGGTCGATAGACACCCTTAAGGAGGAGATCGTCAAACTCTCAATCGCCGTGAGCATCGTCTGTGTCATATTCCTCTTTCACCTGCCGAGCGCTCTCGTGGTCATCCTGACGTTGCCCTTTGCGATTATAATTTCGTTTATATGCATGCATTATCTGGGCGTCACCTCCAATATCATGAGCCTCGGCGGCATCGCCATCGCCATAGGCGCCATGGTGGACGCTTCGATCATCATGGTCGAGAACGCCCACAAGAAACTGGAGGACTGGTCTTGCGACCCTCAGAAGCAGAAGGAGTGCACACGTATAGATGTGGTCATCGATGCGGCCAAAGAGGTGGGGCCTTCCCTCTTCTTCTCTCTGCTTGTGATTACGGTGGGGTTTCTCCCTGTTTTTACGCTCCAGGCACAGGCCGGGAGACTCTTCAAGCCTCTGGCCTATACCAAGACCTTTGCCATGCTCTTTTCCTCCTTCCTGGCCGTCACGCTGACTCCGGTGCTGATGACGCTCTTTATCCACGAGAAGATGCCTCTGCTGAGCAGGCTTCCTGTTATCAAGTATCTCTTCACGATTTTTCCGGAGGATCGCCACCCCGTCAGTCTCATATTACATAGGATATACGAACCCGTTGCCAAGATGGCCCTCAGTTTCAAATGGACGGTCGTCATCATAGCCCTCGTCATCATGGCGGTGACGGCATATCCTTTCCTGAAGCTCGGCACCGAGTTTATGCCTCCTTTATATGAAGGGACGCTCTTCTACATGCCGGTGACCGTGCCGGCGATATCCATTACAGAGGCCTCGAAGCTCCTGCAGATACAGGATAAGCTCCTGAAGCAGATACCCGAGGTCTCCCAGGTATTCGGAAAGTCCGGCCGCGCGGAGACCGCCACGGACCCTGCCCCCCTTGAGATGTTCGAGACGGTGGTGAACCTGAAGCCACAGAAGAGTCCTTCACTGATCGATCATATCCTAGCCTGGTTTAAGATCAGAGAGTTGCCGGAGACGGGATGGCGGAAGGGCATGGACGTAGAGAAGCTCAAGAACGAGATGAACGATGCCCTCCAGATTCCAGGTGTCGCGAATTCCTTTACGATGCCGATCAAGGCGAGGATTGACATGCTCGCTACCGGGATCAGGACCCCGGTGGGCGTCAAGGTCATGGGGCCCAAGCTTGAGGTGATAGAGAAGATATCTTTGGATATTGAAAATGCCGTGAAGGCCGTCCCTGGTACGCGGTCCGCCTATGCGGAGAGGGTAACGACCGGCTACTTCCTCGATATCCAACCGAAGCGCGCCGAGATCGCACGCTATGGCCTTTCAGTAGATGATGTCCAGGCCGTCGTTGCCAGCACCCTTGGAGGCATGAACCTGACCATGACGGTGGAGGGAAGGGAACGATATCCCGTCAACGTAAGGTATGCGAGGGAGCTGAGAAATGACGTTGAAAAGATAAAGAGGATCCTTGTCCCGGTGAATCTCTCGGGGGACTCATCGGCGATGCAGGTCAGCGCCAAGGCCCAGGTCAATTCAGCTCAGATCCCCCTCGGCGAGATCGCCGATATCGAGATCACGAAGGGACCGACGGCTATCAAGAGCGAGGAGGGACTCCTCGCAAACTATGTTTACGTCGATTTCTCGGGCAGAGACGTCGGCGGCTATGTCGAGGAGGCGAAGAAGAAGGTTTCTTCCGCCGTGAAGCTCCCTGCCGGCTACAGACTCCAATGGTCCGGAGAATACGAATACCTCGTGAAGACCCGCGAGAGGTTGAAACTGGTGATCCCTCTTACGGCCCTGATCATCTTCCTCCTCCTCTATTTCAACACAAAGTCCGTTACAAAGACGATCATCGTGCTGCTGGCCGTGCCTTTTTCGCTCGTGGGGTCTTTCTGGCTCCTCTATATCCTTAACTACAACATGAGCATAGCGGTCTGGGTGGGTATTATTGCACTTGCGGGCCTGGACGCCGAGACGGGGGTTGTCATGCTTTTGTATCTCGAACTTGCCTACAATCAATGGAAGAAAGAAGGCCGCCTAAATACCCCTGATGACCTGAGGGAGGCGATCATGCACGGTGCGGTCAAGAGGATACGCCCGAAGGTCATGACCGTAAGTGTCATCCTCGCCGGCCTTATTCCCATCATGTTCAGCCACGGCGCGGGATCTGATGTGATGAAGAGGATAGCCGCGCCTATGGTTGGAGGCGTAATCACTTCAACGATACTGGAACTGATCATCTATCCCGCCATCTACATGATCTGGAAAGGCAGACAGTTCAGGCAAAAACCTGAAGCAGTTCCCGCAGCTGAATAGCGTCTGATCTATGCATGGATTTTCCCCTCCTCATAAAATTTCTGCGGCCACGAAGCGGCATCTAATTTTTTTTATGAACCTTCATAAGAATTTCATAGTTTATTGATAATGTAAATTGTCGCAAACAAGAGTGGGTGAGGTATAGGCTGGATTATTCACCGAAAGCAGCGACAGACAGAAGAGGGTACTAATATTAACAAATCAATAGTTTTTAGGAGGTTATCATGAAGAAAATTCTCTTGACAGGAATTCTGGCCGGCGTGCTCGCATTTGCGGGATTAGCAGGCGCGGCGATGATGGGTCCGGGTACCGGCGGAACAGGCACGATGATGTTCAGCGGCATGGGTATGACGAACTCCGGCGGATTCGGGATGATGAACGGCATGGCAGGAGCGCCGGTGGTCGGCGACGACGGGACAGCATATATCGTGGGTCTTAACCCCACTGCCTCTGCAGGCACACCTCCGGGCAGCAGCGTTTTTCAGTCGACCATATCGGCAGTTACGCCGGCAGGGGGGCTTCAGACAATAACCCTGAACGGGATCGTATCGAGGCCGGTGGTTGTCGAGGGCTTGCTTGTCGCCACCGCGTCTCTTCCTGACCCTGCAAACTTTGATCTGCTCGGCAATCTCGGGACGACCCCTTCCGGACATTCGGTTTTATATGCGGTGGAATTGCCGCTGACCTCGACAACACCGTTACCAATAGCCGTTTCTCTGGACGGAATGTTTGCTTCAACCCCGGTCATTGCAAACAATAATGTGTATGTTGTCACGTCGGATTTCGGGGGTGCCATGATGAACGGGAACAACACGTTCAATATGATGTACGGCAATTACAATTTCAATGCTGCCGGTACCGCGAAATCGTACATGTATATCGTAGATTTCAACGGCAACCTTGTAAATAAGATAACTCTCCAGTAATCAGGGTAATTCGGGAGCACCCCGTTCGTGCGGCGGGTGTGCTCCCGGGGGACCAGCTGCAATAACGGGGTTGACACAGGCCGCCCAAATAACTATAAATATGTATGATCCTGGTCCTCGGATTATTGCCTTTTCTGACGCTGCTTATTTCGGCCCTTGTCCTTGGAAACGCAGGGAGAAATCTTAAAGAAAAAGTCACCCTCTTTTTTTTCAGCCCCGAAGATACCGACAAAGAGTCGGCCAGCCTTATAGCGTTCTTCAGGTTCGCTTTCTGGATATCCTTTTTTCTGTCGTCTTGGATGATTATCAAAATCTTCTACTATTAATATGTTTCTGCAATAGGTTCGGTTATAATTAACCATGTCAAGACAGTTAATTGTAATCGGCGGGGGGCTCGCGGGTTCCGAGGCCGCCTGGCAGGCCGCGCGAAGGGGGATTAGGGTCACTCTATACGAGATGAGGCCGGACAAGATGACCGAGGCCCACAGGACCGGGGATCTCGGTGAACTGGTCTGCTCGAACTCCCTGAGATCTAACGATCTCTATAGCGCGCCGGGGCTTCTGAAAAGAGAACTTTCGATGGCAGGCTCGCTTATTATGGAGGCTGCGGAGAAATCTGTCGTCCCAGCCGGCTCTGCGCTTGCCGTGGACAGGAGTATTTTTGCGGAGTTCATTTCGAGAAGGCTTTCGGATAATCCTGATATACAGATCATCAGAAAAGAGATCGTTGAATTGCCTGAAGAACCTGCTGTGATCGCCACAGGCCCCCTGACATCGGAATCCATGGCGTATTCTTTATCAGCATTGCTGGGCGGCGACCATCTTTATTTCTACGACGCCATCGCACCGATTATCGATTCTGAATCTATCGATTCTGAACTGGTATACAGGGCTTCGCGTTACGGCAAGGGCGGCGATGATTATATAAATTGCCCGATGAACAAAGAGGAATATGAGGCCTTTTATGATGCGTTGATGGAGGCCGACAGGGTGACCCCGAGGGAGTTTGAAAACCAAAAGGTCTTTGAGGGGTGTATGCCTATCGAGGTGATGGCGGCGAGGGGAAGGGACACGATCCGCTTCGGTCCGATGAAGCCTGTCGGACTGATCGATCCAAAGACAGGCAAGGAGCCTTATGCGGTGGTCCAGCTGAGAGCGGAGAATAAGGAAATGACGGCATACAATATCGTCGGGTTTCAGACGCGCCTGAGATGGCCTGAACAGAAGAGGGTATTTCAAATGATCCCGGGTCTCGGGAAGGCAGAATTCCTGAGGTTCGGCAGCCTTCATCGGAATACGTTCATCAACTCGCCCCTTTTTTTGAACAAGGACCTCACGCTTAAGAAAAGAGAAAATATTTTTGTCGCAGGCCAGATATCCGGTGTCGAGGGGTATATCGAATCAACGGCGATGGGACTTATCGCCGGGATCAATGCGGCGTTCAGGCTGAAGGGCCGTGACCCGGTGAATGTGCCTCCTACGACTTCTCACGGCGCGCTGATACGGCATATCACTGAATCCGAGAGCAAAAACTTCCAGCCCAGCAATATAAACTTCGGGCTTTTCAAGGTGCCGGACGACATCCTGGGGATAAGGGATAAAAAGAAGAAGAAGACGGCGATCGTCGATAGGGCGCTCAGGGACTGGGAAGAGTATGTGAAGAAGGTGTTCAGTGAAGATGCGTGATATAATATTCTCGCTCATTCTCGGTCCGACTTGCAGTCAGACCTCCGAGGGCTTTTCTCCCGATATTCATCGCGATAAAAAAAGCCGCTCGAATACCATATCATGCATTTTGCAGGAAAGGCCATCTCTTCCAAAGAATCATGCCTGACATGAAAGGGCATATCGACAATTTCCTGAGGTACCTCGACCTCCAAAAAGGGGCCTCGGCCCATACTCTCAGGGCCTACAAAAAGGACCTGGAAGAGTTCTCCGAATTCGTAAATAAGGGGCCGGAAGAGATCGAGATGATCGACGTGAGGGGGTTTGTCGCCCGGCAGATAAAGAACGGACTCAGCAAGACGACGGCCGGAAGGAAGCTTGCGGCTATACGCTCTTTCCTTAAATATCTCCACAGGGAAGGATATATTAAGTCGAACCCGGCAAAGCTTGTGTCGACACCCAAGGCCCCAAAACTCCTGCCGAAGTTTTTATCGGTCGATGAAACTTTTTCACTTATCGAACAACCCAGGGGCATAGGCTTTATGAGGGCGAGAGACAGGGCCATACTCGAACTTCTTTATTCAAGCGGACTGAGGGTGAGTGAGATAGCCGGGCTTACCATGGAAGATATCAATACGAGGGAAGGGCTGGTCAAAGTGAAGGGAAAGGGCAAGAAAGAGCGTATTGTCCCTGTCGGATCAAAGGCGGTCGACGCGATAAAATCCTATCTGGTCGAAAAAATGCTTCTCAAACGCAGAAACAAAGCTGTATTTCTTAATAGAAGGGGGGAAAAACTGTCGGACAGGGGCATCCGGAGGATAGTCGTAAAGTATGCAAGGCAGACGGGAATCAGCGGCAATATAGGTCCCCATACTATCAGGCATACCTTTGCGTCTCATCTCCTGCAGTCGGGCGCCGACCTCAGAGTGATCCAGGAACTCCTAGGTCATGCGTCGTTATCAACGACGCAGAAATATACTCACCTCGACATCACTCACCTGATGGATATCTACGATAAGGCCCACCCTATGGCTGATAAAGAGAAAGAAGACAAATAGGCACAAAGATAGACCGATCCTCTCTCCCATCCTTGCCTGGGAGGGGATGGGCGAAGCAAAGGGTTTCCGGGTCCCTTTTATCTTAATGACAGACGTGGTAAGGTTTATGTAAAATAAGTGACTTTTCTTAAGGAGAGACCATGTTTCACGCGACGACAATACTCTGCATCAACAAGGACGGCAAGGTTGCAATAGGCGGCGACGGTCAGGTCACGATGGGCAACACGGTGCTGAAGCATAATGCCAAGAAGATAAGAAAGATGTACAATGACAAGGTAATCGGGGGCTTTGCAGGCGCCACAGCCGATGCATTTACTTTGTTCGAAAAATTTGAGGGTAAACTGGAATCTTACAGGGGCAATATCACAAGGGCGGCCGTGGAGCTTGCAAAGGACTGGAGGACCGACAAGGTGCTGAGGAGGCTGGAGGCGCTGCTCATTGTTGCGGACAAGGAGCATATCTTTATCATATCGGGGACGGGCGATGTTATCGAACCGGAGGAGGGCATTGCGGCGATAGGCTCGGGTGGGCCGTATGCCCAGGCCGCTGCAAAGGCGCTTTATGAAAATACTGGGCTTGGGGCAAAGGAGATACTGGAAAAGTCGATGAAGATCGCGGCCGGCATCTGCATCTATACGAACGAAAACATATTCATCGAGGAGCTGGCATAGCATGGACACCCTTACACCCAGGAAGATCGTTGAAGAGCTGAATAGATTTATTATCGGGCAGGAGAAGGCGAAGAAGGCGGTGGCGATCGCGTTGAGGAACAGATGGCGAAGGCAGAGACTCGCTCCTGACCTTAAAGATGAGGTGCTTCCCAAGAACATCATCATGATCGGTCCGACGGGGGTCGGCAAGACCGAGATAGCCAGACGGCTGTCGAAGCTTGCTAACGCCCCGTTCATGAAGGTCGAGGCATCGAAGTTCACGGAGGTGGGGTATGTGGGTCGTGACGTCGAGTCAATGATAAGGGACCTGACGGAAATATCAGTCAACATGGTCAAGGCCGAGCACCTCGAAAGGATAAAGGAAAAGGCGAAGCATCTTGCCGAAGAAAGGCTGCTCGACCTCCTGCTGCCCCAGCAGCGGGTCACGAGGATAGAAGCCGATGAACAGGAGAGAGAGCGGACCAGGGAGACCAGGGAGAGATTGAGGGAGCAGCTGAGGAGCGGCAAACTCGATGCACGCTATGTCGATATCGAGGTCCGGGAGAGGACGATGCCCTTCGGCGTTATCTCTAATGTCGGGTTGGAGGACCTCGAGATGAACCTGAAGTCCATGCTCGGCAACCTGCTTCCCGAAAAAGCGAAGAGAAAAAAGGTGAAAATCCCCGAAGCGCTTGTACTGCTGGAGCAGGAGGAGTCGAACAAGCTGATCGACATGGACAAGATCACCCAGGAGGCGGTGGAGCGCGTCGAGCAGACAGGGATAGTTTTTATCGACGAGATAGACAAGATCGCGAGCAAAGGCGGGGGATACGGTCCGGACGTATCGAGGGAAGGGGTCCAGCGGGACCTCCTGCCGATCGTCGAGGGCTCGACGGTGACGACAAAATACGGACCGGTCAGGACAGAGCATATCCTTTTCATCGCATCCGGGGCCTTTCATATGGCGAAGCCCTCGGACCTCATACCGGAACTTCAGGGCAGATTTCCGATACGTGTCGAGCTCGAACCTCTCGGCAAGGAAGAATTCAAAAGGATCCTGGTTGAACCCCATAACGCACTGGTCAGGCAGTATACCGCGCTCCTCGCCACAGAGGACGTAGAGATCAATTTCGCGGATGATTCTGTCGACGAGATCGCCGAGATAGCGGCCCTTGTGAACGACAAAACTGAAAACATAGGCGCCAGAAGGCTTCATACAGTAATCGAAAAACTACTGGAGGACATTTCCTTCGAGGCGCCGGAGAAGCCGGGGACAAAACTTGATATCGATAGAACATATGTGAGGGAAAAACTGACCGATATCGTGAAGGACGAGGACCTGAGCAGATATATACTGTAATCCGCATTCTGATAGTGTGAAGAGGAAGGACATAGTATCCTCGCTCATTCTCGTCCCGGCAGGCGGACCTCCGGGGGCTTTTCTCCCGGTACCGATCGGGAGAAAAGAAGCCGCTCTAATACCATGTCCTTCCTAAATGATCAAGCGTTTCTTGTCGGGTCCAGCGACAACTAATAAAGAAATGACGACCAGAACCGTCGCAACACTCTTCTTTTTTCTAGCATTGGTGTCCGCCTGTTCCACGTCAAGACAGGAAGTGGCCCCGGAGTCCGCCTACGTAGTGGCGTCCTGGTACGGCGCCGATTTTCACGGACGGCCGACGTCCTCGGGCGAGATCTTCAATATGTATTCCATGACCTGCGCGCACAGGACTTACCCCTTCGGCACGAAACTCAAGGTTACTAATGCCGCAAATAAAAAGACTATAGAGTGCATTGTGAATGACAGGGGCCCGTTTGTCAGGGGAAGAGACATTGACCTTTCATATGCGGCTGCCAGGGAGATAGGTGTGATAGGTCGCGGAACCGCCGAAGTTCTTATCGAGGTCAGTGGCAGAGACAGTTCTTATATCAGGAAAGTGAGGGTGCAGGGGGCGGGGAAGACGGGTCCTTTTGCGATACAGGTCGGTTCTTTCAGCGAAGGCATCAATGCGGTACGGTTGAAGAGGGCGCTTAACCTGAAATATGAAAATGTCTATATCCAGGAAGCTGAGATAAAGGGATCGACTTATTACCGGGTGAGAGTGGGCGATTACGATGCTTTGCCGGACGCGGTTTTAGCGGCTGAACAGCTTGGACAGGAGGGATATCAGGCGCAGGTAGTCAGGGCGGATACCAAAATCTGATACCTGCTAGTTTTTTGTCTTATCTGGTAGCCAGCTATGCCGCGCTATAAAAAAATTCTTTTTTCGTGTAAAATTCCCGTATGAAAAGTTACGATGATGTTGTGGAGTTTCACGGTCATTCCTGTCCGGGACTTGCGCTCGGCTACAGGGTCTCTTTGAGGGTGCTCAGGGAATTCAAAAGAAGGTCGGAAGACGAAGAACTTGTCGCCACGGTAGAAAACAATTCCTGCGCGGTCGATGCGGTCCAGGTGATGACAGGCTGTACCTTCGGAAAGGGCAACCTGATTTTCAGAGACTTCGGCAAGCAGGTCTATTCCTTTCTCATGCGGCCCTCTGGCAATGGCATCAGGATTTCTGTCGATTGGAAGCGACCCGATGAAACGGAGGAAGAAAAGGCCCTCTGGGAAAGGTATGCCAAAGGAGACAGGTCAAAGAAGGTTGAGCAGTTCGTCCATAACAGGAAAGCGGCCAAGGTGCAGCACATACTGGGTATGGATGAGAGAGAACTCTTGAAGGTGACAAGGCAGAAGGAGAAACTTCCTCCCGAGGCGGAGATCTATCGGAGCATTGTCTGCGACGGCTGCGGGGAGAAGGTCGCCGAGCCGAAGGTGCGAATAAGGGAAGGAAGATTATTGTGCATCCCGTGTATGGAAGGGAAGATATGATGGAAGAGATCATTAAGAAGGCCGAGATACTTATCGATGCGTTGCCTTATATCAGGAATTTTTACGGCAAGACCTTCGTTATAAAATACGGCGGGGCCGCTCAGACAAAGAGCGAGTTGAAGGAGTCTTTCGCAAAGGACGTCGTGATAATGAATTACATCGGTATTCACACGGTCATTGTACACGGAGGCGGGCCGAAGATATCGGCTACCATGGAGAAGATGGGGAAGAAGCCGGAGTTCGTGAACGGGCAGAGGGTGACAGACCAGGAGACGATGGACATAGTAGAGATGGTGCTGGGCGGCCTCATAAATAAGGAGATCGTTTCCCTTATAAACAGGCACGGCGGCAAGGCGGTGGGTCTGAGCGGAAAGGACGGAGGCATGATCCGTGCCCAGAAGAAGATGATCAAGAAACCGACTCCTGAGACCGGTATGGAGGAGATAATCGATCTGGGCCTTGTAGGAGAAGTGACATCAGTAGATCCGTCGGTGATAGACGGTCTCGACAAGGGCGGTTTTATCCCTGTCGTTGCGCCGATAGGGGTCGGACCGAAGGGCGAGACGCTGAACATCAATGCCGATTTTGTAGCGTCAGCGTTAGCGTCTGCTCTCGGGGCCGAGAAACTTATTCTTTTGACTGACGTGCCGGGGCTCCTCGACAAAAAAGGGAAGACCCTTTCGACCTTGAAGAAAGGCCAGATCGACAAACTGGTAAAGGACGGCACCATTTCGGGCGGCATGCTCCCCAAGGTAACGGCCTGCCTGAACGCAGTCGCGGGTGGTGTAAGCAAGACGCATATCGTCGACGGAAGGGTACCGCATTGTCTCCTTCTCGAGATATTCACAAAAGAAGGTATAGGGACGGAGATACTCGCTTAGCCGATAAGCTGTTAAGCTTTTCGTTTCCTGTTTAAAAGTCCGCTGTGTTAAAAAAAATGCAGTTGCTCCGGATTTCCTTCTCATGTTTACAAAGCTGAGAATAAAAGTGTAATGTTTTTATAGCTGCATTGAACGGCAGTCTTGAAAAGGATATTTATATGACAACGGCAGTGTATATGACTCTGGGAGTGGTGGTTGGCGGGATCATCGTTTGGATTTTCGCGTCCTGGCTTTATAAGAAATCTTACTCAGTGCGGATGGCCGACCTCCAGATGAAGCATTCTGAACTCGATGCCAAGGCAAAGAGCGCCGAGGCTGTGAATGCCGAGCTGAGGCAGCAGATCGTGCAGAAAGATGAAGACCTCGACCGGCTGAGGGATGAGCTGAATGCAGAGCGTCAGACGAGGGTGGAGGCGCTGACAAGACTTGATGCGGCGCAGAAGAGCTTTGAAGAACAGAAGGCGTTGATCGAGGCGATGAAGAAAGAGATGACCGACACCTTTAATGCGCTTTCCTCCGCGGCCCTCAAGAGCAGCAGCGAGGATTTCCTGAGACTCGCGTCAGAGTCACTGGGGAAGGTGGTGTCGGATACGAAGGGGAAACTCGGTGAGCATCAGGTGGCGATGGACGGAATGATAAAGCCCCTTTCGGAGACTCTGAAAAGATACGAGGAGCAGATCAGGGTGATGGAGGAAAACAGGCACAAGGCATACGGGAGTCTTGAGGAACAGCTCAGGACGCTTGCCTCAACCCATGAAAATCTGCAGAGGGAGACAAGCAACCTTGTATCCGCCCTGAGAAAGCCCCAGGTCCGCGGCAGGTGGGGCGAGATGCAGTTAAGGAGGGTGGCGGAGCTTTCGGGGATGGCTATGCATTGTGACTTTACCGAGCAGGTCTCCGTCGATACCGACAAGGGCCGGATACGGCCTGATATGATCGTCCACCTCCCGATGGGGCGAGAGATCGTTGTGGACTCGAAGGTCTCCCTTGAGGCCTATCTCGATGCTGTAGCTGCACAGACAGAGGAAGAGAAAAAAACGAAAATGGAGAGGCATGCGCAGCAGGTGAGGGCGCATATGAACAAACTTGCATCAAAGGACTACTGGAGCCAGTTCGGGCAGTCTCCTGAATTCGTCGTGCTCTTTATCCCGGGCGAGGCCTTCCTGAGCCCTGCGGTCGAGATCGACAACAGCCTGATCGAGGACGGTATCGAGAAGCGGATTATTATCGCGACGCCCACCACCTTTATCGCCCTGCTCAGGGCCATAGCCTACGGATGGCGTCAGGAGCAGATGACAAAGAACGCCCAGCAGATAAGCATGCTCGGGAAAGAGCTATATGAAAGAATGAGCACAATGGCCAAGTACTTCGGTGACCTCGGTTCCGCTATAGAAAGATCGATCGTATCTTACAATAGGGTGATCGGCTCCATGGAATCTCGGATACTGCCCTCAATACGAAAATTCAGGGAACTCGGAGCGACAGGGGCCGAGGATATACCGGCCCTCGAGCAGATAGACCAGAAGCCCAGGAACCTGAGCCTCCTAGACCCTGAATGATGCGAAAAAAGAAGAAGGCCTTTTTCAGGCGATTGTCCTTCCTTTTATTGTTTCTCTTTGCTGGCTTCCTCGCCTTACAGTTCGTATATCCTGACGTTTCCGTCCTCAAAAAGGTGAACCCCAGGAAGACCGCCATGATGGGGTACCGCGAAGCGGAATGGAGGAGAGAGGGGAAGAAGTACAAGGTCGAGCAAAAGTGGGTCCCCCTGCGAGCGATTTCTCCATACCTCATCAAGGCGGTCCTCATTGGGGAGGACGACAAGTTCTGGAAGCACGAGGGGTTCGATTACGAGGCGATGCAGAAGGCGATCGAAAAAGACATAAAAGAACAGAAGTTCAAACTCGGTGGGTCCACCATAAGCCAGCAGCTCGCGAAGAACCTTTTTCTCTCGCCTTCAAAGAACCCTGTCAGAAAGATCAGAGAAGCGATCATTACGTGGAGGATGGAAAAGGTGCTATCTAAGAAGAGGATCCTTGAACTCTATCTGAACGTTGCTGAGTGGGGCGATAAAGGGATCTTCGGGATAGAGGCAGCGGCAAGACATTATTACGGCGAGCCCGCATCCGCCCTTGGGCCTGAAGAGGCGGTGCGGCTCGCGTCGGTGCTGCCGAACCCAAGGAAGTTTAATCCCGTCGGAACCCAGCGCTATGTCGTGAACCGCTCGAATCTTATTTACAAAATTATGGTAAGGAGAGGCATAGTGGTCCCTGAGTACGAAGAGGTGGAGGAAAGCAGGGAGCCCGATGTAACTTCAGCGGAGCAGCAGTTTCCTGAGCCTATAGAGAGGACGAAGCCGTCGGAGTAAGTGGCAGTAATCAAAAAATGATATTTAATGGAATGCAGGAGGGGACAGTCCTTTCGCTCATCCCGCATATTTTCTTTACAGACAAGCAATCTTTTCCACGAAAAGGAAAGTTGATTAGAGGTTAAAGGTTATTCCGGCGGGCAGAAGAATTTTTCCCTGCCGAAGGGTGAAAGCTCTCTCAACTCGCGGATGATCCCCGGCATTACCTCGATCACACGGTCGATCTCCTGTTCAGTAGTATAGCGGCTCAGAGAGAACCTGATAGAGCCGTGCACGGCGGTATAGGGTATGCCCATCGCACGGAGGACGTGCGAAGGTTCAAGGGACCCGGAGGTGCAGGCTGATCCGGATGACGCGCAGATCCCAAATTCGTTCAGCCGGAGCAATATAGCCTCTCCTTCGACGTATTCGAAGCTTATATTAGTAGTGTTCGGGAGCCTGTTCTCAATGTCGCCGTTGATCCTCGCATCCGGACAGCGGTTCAGAAGAGCGGTTTCGAGCCTGTCACAAAGTACTTTGAGATAAGTCGCCTCCATATGCAGAAATTTGCCCGCCAGTTCGCAGGCCTTTCCCAGTCCGACAATGGACGCCACATTTTCTGTACCCGCGCGTCTCCCTCTTTCCTGGTGGCCGCCTATGATAAAGGGGCTGAACCTGGTGCCCTTCCTGACATAAAGCACACCAATCCCTTTTTGCGCATGGAGTTTGTGGCCTGATAGTGAGAGCATGTCCACGGGGAGGCTTTTTAGGTCGACATGGAGCTTGCCGGCCGCCTGGACAGCATCAGTATGAAACAGTACGCCTCTTTCCTTCAGCCTTTCGCCGATCTCGGCGACAGGGAAGATTACCCCTGTCTCGTTGTTGGCATACATGACCGAGACGAGTGCAGTTTCGTCATCGACCGACTTGAACAAGAAATCCATGTCGAGCTGTCCAAGGTGATTCACCGGGATAAAGGTGACCCGATAGCCTTTTCTGGAGAGATGCTTGCAAAAGTTCAGCACCGCCGGATGTTCGACCCTTGTTGTGATGACATGTTTTTTGCGCGGATATGACTCTACGGCGCTCAGGATAGCCGCGTTGTCGCTTTCGGTCCCGCAGCTCGTAAAGATGATCTCTTCGGGCTCGGCATTGAGGAGCGAAGCAACCCGTTCCCGAGCCTCCTCTATCTTTCTGTAAAGCTGACCGCCGAAAGTATGCATGCTCGACGGGTTGCCGTAGAGTTCGGTAAGATAAGGCAGCATCTCTTCGAGCACCTCCGGGGCGATTCGGGTCGTAGCATTGTTGTCAAGGTAGATGGCGCTCATTGATATACCTCCACTACTACATCGTCGCTCACTAGTTCCCTCAGTTTGTCCTGAATGCCTCTCACCGTGACGTCCGCCATAAGGCATCCGGTGCACATCCCCCGGAGGGCTACCATCACTTTATTGCCTTCGATATCTATGATCTCGACGTCGCCGTTGTCCGCCTGGAGACCGGGCCTTATTTCGTTTTCAATAATTTCCTGTATGAGCGCTATCTTATGAAGGTTGGTGAGCTTTCTAGGTTTCGGGGGCTTTTCAGGCGGCTTCAAAGACCATATGTCCCTGAGTATGGATTCAATATTTGGTATGCATTCCCCGCATCCGCCTCCGGCCTTAGTGAAGTTCGTGATTTCATCCACGGAGGTGAGGTGGTTTTCTACAGCGACCTTCCGTATCTTTTCTTCGGTGACATTGAAGCATTTGCAGACGAGGTTCCCCTCCTCCTTTTCGGGTATCTTTTCTCCTTTGTAATTGGCGATTGCCGCCTCGAGCGCTTCCCTGCCCATGACCGAACAGTGCATCTTCTGGTCTGGAAGGCCGCCGAGAAAATCGGCTATGTCCTGGTTGGATATCTCTAACGCCTCATCGAGGGTCTTTCCTTTGACAAGTTCGGTGAGGGCGGATGAACTGGCGATGGCGCTCGCGCAGCCGAAGGTCTGAAATTTAGCGTCGGCGATCTTGCCGGTCTCCTTGTCGATCTTCAGAAAGAGCTTCAGTGCATCCCCGCATATGATACTGCCGACCTCACCCACGGCATCGGCGTCAGGAATCTCACCCACATTTTTTGGTTTGAGAAAGGTCTCTTTTACCTTGTCGGTATATTCCCACATGATCAAATATTCGCACGAACAGAAACCGAAGTCAAATGATGGAAATAGTTTGACTTCATCCCTTTTGAGGGGTATAAGTGAGGATATAGTATTAAATACAAATTAGGAAAGGAGAGAAGAATATGGCCACTTACGTTATTTTGAGCACACTGACCGATGAGGGGAGGAAGACGATCAAAGAGAAACCGGAACGTATCCTTGAGGTCAATAAGGAACTCGAGAAGATGGGGATCAAGGTCAAGGAGCAGTATGCCGTTCTTGGGCCTTATGATTTCGTCAATATCGTCGAGGCGAAGGACAATGACACCATGATGAGGATGTCGGTAGAGCTGGGCTCCAGGGGGTCTGTCCAATTATTGACTCTGGCGGCTATCCCCGTTTCTGATTTTGTTAAAAAACTGAAATAGGCTGTTCCGATAGGGCTCTACTGTCAAAAAGTCGCTTTCGTTGCTGCGGAATTTCTATGGACGCACGTGTTGACAAAAAAAAGAAAATATTGTTAAATAGTTTATGATCTTATTGACAATAGAGACCAGGAGGTTGTTATGAGTGATATTAAGGCGGATGTTGTATTGGATACGAAGGGCATGAACTGCCCGATGCCTGTATTGAAGACTAAAAAGGCCATCGACGCGCTTCAGTCGGGGCAGGTCCTCGAGGTCATCTCGACCGACGCAGGCTCGAAGTCCGATATCCCTGCGTTGCTGAAAAGACTCGGACATGAGCTCGTCGGGACGAAGGAAGAGGGCAACGTTTTCGAATTCTACATCAAGAAAAAGTAATTTCCTATTGCTTTTTACCACCAAGAAAAGCCGGGTGTTTCCCGGCTTTTTTTGTTCACGCCGACAACGCGCGGCTTTCGTTTAATTGTCTTTTCCCCGGTATTTCTTGTATCTTATAACGCTTGCCCGAGTGGCGGAATTGGTAGACGCAAGGGACTTAAAATCCCTCGTCGGCAACGGCGTGCCGGTTCGAGTCCGGCCTCGGGCACCATATAAATCAATGAGTTATAGTCTTTGTGGGGAAGAGCAGAAAAGAGAAGGATTTCAGTAGCTACCCTATAGCTGCCCGCTTGGAGAGGTGATGCAAAGGATAACGGAACTGAAGATCAATGCCTTTAGGGAGCAATTCGCTTATACGTATCCGAAGAAGTGGGGTGAGATAAACAGCAAGGCGAACCGTGCGGGAATACCTTTTTCAGGGGCGACTATCTTGTTGATGGAAGAATTTATTGCTGAGGAGTTAGATAGCGCACTCTCTGAGATCATATCCGCGGAGAAACAGGCCCTTTTGTCGATACCCTCAATTCATGAAGATGATTATTTCGAGACCTTGACAAAGAAACTTCTCGATGCGTTTGGAGGAGTTGTCAATTCGGTTGTAAATTACATGAAAGATGCGACGCGCACTTATGTTCTTGCTGGTCGTGGGACAGTATCACCAACTCTCTTCGATAAAGTTAAAAGAACTTTCAGTTCAAAAATTGTCCGCGACATCCAAATTATGAGAGAAGAACTGAAAATGGAAAAGAGTAAACCGGCTACTGGCTCCTTCAATATAAATATTGGTGACGTCAGCGTCGTAAATTTTGGCACTGTTCAGGGATCGGTGCATAGCTCGATTAGTAAAGTCAGCAATTCAGGCAGTCAGGAAATAGCCGGGATTCTCGGAAAGTTCTTGGAAACAATTGAATCATCATCTCTCGGTGAAACCGAGAAGATCGAGCGGATGCAGCAAATTGACTTGCTTGCCAATCAGTCAATTGAGCGTCTCGAAAAAAGAAATGGTTGGGCCATTAGGACGGCTTTAACTGCGTTGTCTGTTGCCGCTGATCTGAATTCCCTGTGGATATCATCTGGGCCAACTCTGCAGAAATGGTTCGGGTTGTAAGTATTTTCAGGAGGGGATAACTGCAAATAGAAGTCGAAACAAATTTCATTTCTTTAATTCTTGCCTATACTCCGCCTGATGGTATCACCAAACGAGTTTTGCCTGCATCTGAAAAACGAGGCGGCATTTCTGAGCCAATCGTCTCCGGCGTGGGGAGCGGCGACACCGGCTACTTCGATTTCTTCTGGCAGATTTTCAATCAAAATCTGAGGTTACTGCAACTGCGCATTGATCAGGTTGAATGTCCACAATAATTTTATAATATTTTATAAAGGGCAGAGTTAGTGGTGGTTCTGCCCTTTTTTTTTGGTTCGCAATATCTGCCGGCTCTTTTAGAACAGCCGAAAATCTTCCTTCGCACTGGGCAAACCTTCAACCTGGCAATTCGCACCTATTTGCCTCACCTATTCGATGGGCACCATTTTAAAATCAATGGTTTTGAAGGGTTAGGAGAAAAAGGAGAGATTTCACTCCAATTTTTCCTAAGTTGTCTAAAGCGGATAATAGGGGTACGAACCTAACAAAGAACAGAAAAATAAGTGAAAGTGGCAATTCAGGTTCTGTCATGCACACATGTCTCTCGTAATGAATATTCCCGTAAATCCAGGAAGATACTTCGGAAGCCTTCGAGAAATATTTTAACTCTTTCCTTGAACACCGCACCTGAACCTGTTCCACATTCACTGTCGGTTGCCTTCGAAAATAGTCAGTCTGGCAATACTATTACATAGAGAGGTGAGTTTTGTTCTGGCTCGAAAACTAGCATATAAAAGTTCTTGACGCCCCTCTGATTTAGGCATATACTTCTTTTTAAGTTGTTTCCTCTTAAACATTTACCATAACTGAAATCCGATGACTGTACGAAAGACTTCTCACGAAGGAAAGGGCCCTCAGGGTGAAAATTGTGAGGCATGATTTATCGACGGGTTATGGTATAGCCTTCACAGTTTTGTACATGGAAGGGTCTGCATTTAGGAGAGAAGAAGCAGAAGGTAAAGTCCTAAGTTTGGGTGAGTCCGAAATAGAGATATCGACAAGATTCTCCCTCAAGCCAAAGCAGATGTTATATTGGGTCGATAGGCACAAGAAGGACAACCTTCATTTTGCTGCGGTCAAATGGTGCAAAAAATCAGATGATGCTTACCGAGTGGGGTTATCTATCTTTTAGAATCCACGCCCCTGAGCATGGTCGTTATGCGTTTGTTTCTATCGAAAATAGTCAGTCACGATCCTTGCTTGATTTTGCAGCTTTGATAATCATATAGAGGACACCTCCCCGAGCATATCGGCTTTCGACGACTGAGGAGCCTTCCGTTTTTCCGCGTTCTTCCTGAAGTCAGCGCTCTGATCACATGATGAGTTAGCGCATATTTCAAATAGAACTCAATATGACAAGCGTCGTCCTTCTAAAATGATTTCTTACAGCTTAATCCTCATACGCCAAACAATCTCTGGACAGATCAACTACTTCTTGGTATAAGAAGGTTAAGAGAAGCAAATCCCGACAAAGTCAAACCCTTCGTGAGGAGGGGCGGAAAGCGGCGGGTCTTATTAAAAAAGATGGCCGAGCTGCCGAAGGATCAACCTTTGGTATGCTTGGCCTTTTTATTCAGTAGAAGGGGGTGGTATTCCTATGGTTGTGCAGTGGGGTAGATTGCATTCAGGGAACAGTTAAGGACGCGGGTTAGCAGTCAATTCTAACTAAATTCGAAAGGAGATAAGAATAATGAAGAAGACCGCTTTGATCATAGGGTTTCTTGGGGTGTTCATGATACTCGTTGGTTTGTCCACTCCCGAAATTTCCAGCGCCGGATGGCAGCCGTTTACAGATACATTTAGAAACTGCGGCAATGAAGAGGAGATCTCGATCACTGGGATGGATCAGTGGGTGGATAAGGGAGAGCGGTGGGATGCTTCCGGCGGCTATCACTTGTTATCTACATATATGGCCCGCGGTAATGGCATAGGCGTGAGCAGCGGCTCTGGATATAGGTTTAACTATAGACAGCCAATCGAGCTGGGAAACGCTCATGGTGATGGATCCGAGTATACCTTTCTTCTCAACGGCGTGCTGATTGCTCTGGACAAAAATGTGCCCGATTTGCGCATTGTTATTAGAGTGCACGTCACGTACGATGCCAATGGCAACCTGAGGTCGGACATCGATTTCGAAGACTATACTTGCACAGAACCTTAAAAGGATTCGTATCGGTCTCTTTGGGTTAAAAGACGCGTCATGATCTCTCTTACGTATGCACGGCGGCATGAACGGCCGTAGCGTGGGGAGCCGTGAGGCTCCCTGCCCATTCTAATAAAGCGAAACCGCCACAGCAAGGGTCTTTTCTGCAGTCTTCCCGAAAGTGTGGATTTGAAATAGTAATCCGGAACTGTTTCAGCTTCAGAGAACTGTTTTGTTGGTCGGTGTACTCAACGCCGGACCTTGCAATCGGATCATGAGGATATATAATGGAGGCAGGGGTATGCAGAGAAGGAGCTTCCGTATGCATGTGTGGGACCGCTTACTGAGGTAATGGGAAACTTATAATGCACGTATACAAAAGGAGCGATATATGAGGATCTTCATTATTGGAATATTTGTATCTAGTTTTCTCATATGTGCGCAGCAAAGCATGGCAGGCTTTAACGGCATGGATTTAAAAAGAAAGGCGGACGCGCTGGAAAGAGTCGATACAAGAAAATTTACAGATGCTGACGGTCTTGATGCTGGCATTTTTATCGGTTATGTATATGGGGTAACACAAGCATATAACGGTGCATTAATCTGCATTCCGGAAGCGACGCAGATTGGACAACTCGTAGCCATGGTTACAATGTTCCTAAAGAACAATCCCGAAAAGTGGAATAAGGCTGCCAATTATATAGTGCTAGAAGCTCTTTCTCCCACTTTTCAATGCAATAAGAAATAATATGGGGAAACTCTTAGACATATCGAAAGG
>Ga0316628_100000384_pt1 | contig 27682 bp, 24 predicted proteins | sample OWC_Aug_M2_C1_D5_FD_207648 | JGI IMG/M metagenome (GOLD analysis project Ga0316628, IMG submission 207648) | Wetland soil microbial communities from Old Woman Creek delta, Ohio, United States - OWC_Aug_M2_C1_D5_C | ecosystem: Environmental > Terrestrial > Soil > Wetlands | place: USA: Ohio...
GGGCTGGTGGGAGCGCATGATGCCGGCGGTGATGCTCGCGTTCCTGTCCCGTACCCAGTCGCTGATCGTCGAGAACAACCCGGGCGGAGCGCTGCTGAGCCTGGACCCTTACGCCGGTCACATCGCCGATACCGCGACGCAGGCCCGGCCGGCGGCCGGCGTCGCCGCGGGCGCCGGGCCGGGTGAGAGCCTCGGCGAGAAGTGGCGGCGCTTCGGGCCGCGCGAGTTCGCCCGCCGCGGGACGCGCAAGGCGATGCGCCTGCTGCGCGGCGAGCCGGCGCCGGTCGACCGCGCCTGGGCGACGCCGGTGCTCGAGGACTCGCGCACCCAGGCGCAGCTGCGTGCGGCGAGCTTCCTGCTGCGCCACCTCGACGCCGCGGCGGCGATGCGGGCGTGGACCCAGGCCCGGCGCCGGCGCAGCGACGCCGAGATCTTTCGCCGCTTTCCGCTCGCCGTCGTGCCGACCTACCCCGGCGACGAGGCGCTGTTCGCGAGCCCCGGCTTCCGTCAGTGGCTGCCCGCCGACGCCCCGCTCGAATGGCTGCGACTGGCCGACGTGATGGATCTCTCGCCCGCTACACGATCCTGAGGCGCGAGATTCCCGGCGGTCCGGCGGGCAGCTTCATACCGAGGTCCTCGAGCGCGCGCACCAGCACGCTGCCGATCACCAGGTTGCGGTACCACTTGTGGTCGGCCGGCACCACGTACCAGGGCGCCCATGCGGTGCTGGTCTTCTCCAGAGCGTCCTCGTAGGCGCGGTGGTACTCGCCCCACAGCTCGCGTTCCTTCAGGTCGCCACGGTTGAACTTCCAGTGCTTCGTGGGGTCGTCGCGGCGCTCCTCGAGCCGCCGCTTCTGCTCCGCCTTCGAGATGTGGAGGAAGAACTTCAGGACCGTCGTCCCCGACTCGACGAGCAGGCGCTCGAAGTCGGCGATCTGGCGGTAGCGGTCCTTCCAGACCGCTTCCGGCTGCAGGCCGTGCACGCGCACCACCAGCACGTCCTCGTAGTGACTGCGGTTGAAGATCACCATCTCGCCGTTGCCCGGCGCGTGCGGGTGGACCCGCCACAGGAAGTCGTGCCCGAGCTCGGGCGGCGTCGGCACCTTGAAGCTCGCGACCCGCACGCCCTGAGGATTGACGCCCTCGAACACGTGACGGATGGTGCCGTCCTTGCCGGCGGTGTCCATGCCCTGGAGGACGACCAGGAATCGATGCCTGCCCTCCGCGTACAGCAGCTCCTGGAGCGCCTCGAGCTTCGTGGTCAGGCCGTCGAGCACGGCGCCAGCGCCCTTCTTGCCTGGCTTGAAGCGGTCGCCGTCCGCCGTTGGCCAGCGCTCGAGCTCGACCTTGTGACCGGGTCGGACGCGATAGCGATCGGTATCGATGGGAGCCTTCATGCGGCCAGGATAGCGTGAGATGGGGTAACGTTCGCGCGTGTCGTCGAGCCCCGAGCCCGAGTTCTCGATCGTCATCCCGACCCACGATCGCCTGGACGTGCTGCCCGAGGTGCTCGCCGCGCTGGGCGCTCAGGAGGGCGGCGTTTCGTTCGAAGTCGTGGTGGTCGATGACGGCTCGAGCGACGGGACGGCGGAGTTCCTCGAGCAGCTCCGCCCGGCTTTCCCACTGCGCGTTCTGCGCCAGGCCAACCAGGGTCCGGCGGCGGCGCGCAATGCCGGAGTTGCCGCGGCGCGCGGCGAATGGGTGGCCTTTCTCGGGGACGACACCGTACCCGATCCTGGATGGATCCGGGCTCACCGGGAGGCCCACCGGCGCCGCGAAGACTCGCCGCTGCGTGGCGTCCTGGGCTACACCGGGTGGCATCCCCGACTGCGGCTCAACCCCTTTCTGCGCTACATCAACGAGTACGGGCTGCAGTTCGGGTACGCCATCATTGAGGATCCCGAGCACGTGCCCTTCAATTTCTTTTATACCTCTAATATCTCTTTGTCCCGACGCCTGCTGCTCGAAGTCCCCTTCCATGTCGATTTTCCGTACCCGGCCTGGGAGGACATCGAGGTGGGCTATCGCTTGCAGCAAAAGGGCTTCTGGATCGTCTACGAACCTGCTGCAAGGGTGGCGCACGACCATCCGACGAGCTTTCCGCGCTTCCGGGAGCGCCAGGAAAAGGCCGGGTACTCGGCGGTCGTCTTCTACCGGCTCCACCCCGAGCTGGGGCCCTTTCTCGGGCTCGGGCCGGGGGGGCCACCGCCGCTGCCCTCGGCGCTTCGCCAGCGCGGGCTCGAGATCCTGGTGCGCGGCTTGCAAAACACCCAATTGAACCTCCCCCGGCTCTGGGAGGAGACCCTGAGGTTCCACTACATCCGGGGTCTCCAGCGCGGCTGGCGCGAGAGAATGGGGGAGACGAAGGAGGCTTGAATGTTCGACACTCGGTCCATGCGCTCGTTGCTGCTCGCCGCGGGCACGGCGCTCGTTCTGGCCGGCGCAGCGTTCGCGGGCACGGCATCGCAGACGCGGCCTTCCAGCTCACATAGCAGCAGCGGCGGATCGCACTCGGTCAGCGGCCATTCCTCGAGCGGGTCGAGCTCGTCCGGCTCGTACCATTCGTCGAGCTCGAGCTCGGGGCCGACGCGAGTCCAGGGAAACGCGACCTATCATCACGGCGGGGGTTACTACCCGCGCGGTGGCGGCTACTACCCCTACTACCGCGGCTACTACCCCTACTATCCCTCCTACTGGGGATGGGGATGGAACTGGTGGTGGTGGGGCGACTGGGGCTACTACTACCCGCCGGCCTACACCCACTACGACGGCTACAGCCGCGCCTACCCGAATGACGACTACGGCGAGATGGGCGCGCTCGACCTCGACGTCTCGCCGGAGAAGGCGCAGGTGTACGTGAACGGCCAGAGGCTCGGAATCTGCGACGACTTCGATGGCTGGCCCGACTATCTGTGGCTGCGCAAGGGCACCTACGACGTCGTGTTCTACCTGCCCGGATTCAAGACCATTGCGCAGCAGGTCACGGTCGTCCCCGGGCTGGTGATCGACTTCAACGACCAGATGGAGCCGGGCCCGGCGGTCAGGCCCGAGGACCTGCCGGCGAAGACGCATGAGCGCGCCGACGAGCGCTTGCGCCAGGACCAGGAAGCCGCGCGCGAAGCCGCACGCCGGCCGCCGGCCGACTGGCGAGAGCGCGCGCCGCAGCCGCTCGAGGAGTCGGGGCAGGCACCCGAGCCGCCGCGGAGCGTCGTTCAGGATGCGCGGCGGGCTCCCGCCCGCCTCCACCTCGACATCGTGCCCGACGATGCCTCGGTCTACCTCGACGGGCGCTTCGTCGGGACCGGCGGCGATCTCGAGGCCATGCGGTCGGGCTTGATCATCGACGCCGGTGATCACAAGCTCGAGGTGGTGCGCCCGCAGCGCAAGACGGCGACGCAGAGCTTCACCGCCAAGCCGGGCGAGGACGTCTCGCTGTCGGTGTCGCTGGCCAACGAGTAACCGCCGCGCGGCGGCTCACCCGAGCGCGCCGGGGATTGCCCCGGCGCGCCTCGGGCTGGGCGGCGGCCCCACCCCGCCACCCCTACCCGATACACTCGCCAACATCCGAGCGGTTCGTGCCCAGCCCTGGGCGCGATCTGCTGTGGACTCATCGACCTTCGAGGAGGCTTCTGGATTGGCCGACCTGTCTTGCGTGATCGTGCACTGGAATGTCCCAGAACTGCTCGCCGAATGCCTGGCCACGCTGGGCCGCGAGGCCGAGGAGCTGCGACGCCAGGGGCGGGTCGTGGAGATCCTGGTGGTCGACAACAACTCGACCGCGGCGGCGCGGGAGGCCATGAGAGCGGCCCAGGTTCCGGGCATCAGGTATCTCTGGCAGGAGGAGAACCTGGGGTATCCACGCGCCGCCAACGCCGGGTTCGCCGCCTCGTCGGCGCCCCTGGTGCTGATCTCGAACCCTGACGTGATCTATCTGCCGGGCTGCCTCAACGAGCTCGTCGCGGCACTTGCCGATCCCGAGGTGGCCGTCGCGGCGCCCGCCACGTGGTGGGATCGGAAGCGATCCTGCAAGCTCAACCCCGGTTTTCCGGAAGACCGCGAGCGGCTGGAGGCCGATCATCGGGCGAAGCAGTCGCGCTCCTGGCCCCAGCACGCGCTCGCCTGGCAGCGGCGCATGGCCGAAGGCGTCTTCGCCACCGGACCGCGCGACTGGCCGATGCTCTCCGGCGCCTGCCTGCTGGTCCGGCGCTCGCAGATCGTGGCCGCCGGCGGGCTGTTCGATCCGGCGCTGTTTCTCTACTACGACGACACCGACCTGTGCCAGCGCGTCCGCGCGGCGGGCTTCCGCATGCTGCTCGTACCGGGAGCGGAGATCGTCCATCTCTTCGATCAAAGCCATCGGGACGACGTGCCGGTTCACATGGCGACGTCCCGCCGCTACTACCTGGACAAGCACTATGGCGCGGAGGAGGCGACTCGGCTGCTGCGGCTGGCCGCGGAGTCCATCCCGCGGGAGGACGAGTTCGCGGAGTGGCCGCTTCACGACCTCGGAGAGTGCGAGCGACCGCCGACGATCTCCTGGCGGAGCGCGGGCGACACCTTGTTGGCGATGGGGCTGAATCCCCAGCTGGTGCCCGCTGCGCTGCGGCGGTGTCCAGGCGGGCCGCAGTCCTTCTGTCCCGACTTCTGGGACCAGCTGAGCCGTGGGGTGTACTACCTCCGCGTCACCGACCTGGAGTCGAGCCAGGTGCTCGGCTATTGGAAGTTCATCAAGAAGTAGCTCGCCGGCTTTGTGGCTCGGCGGTCGAGCCGCTGGCGGCGGAGCAACTCGCCAGGAACTCGCCGAGAGCTTGACGCCAGTCCGGCATGCGGGCGCTGCCGAGGGAGTTGAAGCGCTGATTCTCCAACACCGAATAGCGCGGGCGCTGCACCGCGGAAGGGAAGTCCGCGCTGCTGGCCCGGAGGAGCGGGGTCCCGACCCCGGCGCGGTCGAAGATCTCGCGCGCGAACTCGTACCACGAGCAGGACCCTTCGCAAGTGAAGTGGTAGATGCCGGGTCCGCCGGCGGCGAGCAAGCCCGGCAGGTGGGCGGCGATCGCGTGCGTCGGGGTCGGAGTGAGGATCTCGTCATCCACCACGCGCACCTCCGCCTGCTCTCGAGCCAGGCGCAGCATCTTGGCGACGAAGCTCTCGCCCTTGGCGCGGCAGGGGCTGGCGCCATAGAGGCCGGAGACCCGCAGCACGAATCCAGGCCCGCCGGCCAGGGTTGCGCGCTCGCCGGCGAGCTTGCTCGCCGCATAGACGCTCAACGGGCGAGGTGGATCCGCCTCGGTGTAGGGTCGCCTCTTCTCGCCGTCGAAGACGTAGTCGGTGCTGAAGTAGACGTTGCGCGCGGAGATCTCCGCCGCCACCCGGGCCACGTTCGCCGAGCCCGTCGCGTTGACGGCGAAGCTGCGCGTCGGGTCCGCCTCGCAACGCGGCAAGTGGTGAAAGGCGGCGGTGTTCAGGATCAGCTCGGGCGCGAACGGCACGATCGCGCGGCGGACCGCAGCCAGGTCCTCGACGGCGACCGCGTCATGGTCGAGCGCCAGCACCTGGTCGCCGCGGCCGCGGAAGCACGCGGCGAGCTCACTGCCGAGCTGGCCGCTGGCGCCCAGGACCGCGACCCTCATGTGCCGCTGCCGACCAGCGAGCGCCGCTCGATCCGGTCGAGGCTCTTGAAGACCTGGATGTTGTAGTAGCGGGGATCGCTGAAGTCGGGATAGGAGGCGCGATGGGCGTACAGATCGCCGACGATGAAGGCGACGTCGTGCTGGGGCTTGAAGCTGAGCGACCGAATCGCCTTGTCGCAGCTCACCTTGTAGTTCCGGAAGTCGGTGACGTTCCGGATCTCGAGCCGCAGGTCGGTGCCCATCCTCTCGTCGAGCGTTTCCTTGACACAGTCGGCGATCTCGCCGACCGTGTAGTTGCCCGAAGCGACGTTGAAGACCCCGGAAACCTCGTAGCTCGCCTCGACGGCGCGAACGTAGGCGGCGACCGCGTCCTGCATCGCCAGGATCGGCCGCCAGATGGAAGGATTGTCGACGATGATCCGGCCATCGACCGTCGCGGTCTTGAACATCGTGTTGACGACGAGGTCGAAACGCATGCGCGGGCTGTGGCCGCAGATCGTGCCCTTGCGCAGCGAGATCACCGAGAATCCCTGGTCCTGCAGAGACATGCAGGCGGACTCGCCCTGCAGCTTGGCGATCCCATAGGGGTACGAGGAACTGGCTGGCGATTCCTCGTCGCAGAGCTCGTTCATGGCGTAGCCGTAGACCGAGCAGGAGCTGGCGTAAATGAAGCGCTTGACCCCCGCCTTCTTGGCGCAGTAGGCGAGATAGGCGGGCGCCGCGGCGTTGTAGACGAAATTCAGGCTCGGCGAATAGTCGGCCATCGGGTCGCTCGACAGCCCGGCGAGAAAGATCACCTGGTCGTAGCCCGCGAGCTTTGCCTGGTCGACGTCCATGACGTCCCGAGCCAGGACGGCGACCCGGGACGGAAGCTGGTTGCCGAACCACAGGAGATCGACGACGTCGACCTCGTATCCGCGCTCGAGGAGCTTGGGCACAAGAGCGGAGCCGACGTAGCCGGCGCCACCGGCGACCAGAATCCTCATCGCTTGGCCTCCTTGGAATAGACGAATCGATTCGACTCCTCGCGCTCCAGCCACTGGCGGAGGGTCTGGGCTGTCCGGTCCTTGGGCGACAGGATCGGATCGCGGATCGGCCAGTCAATGCCGATCTCCGGGTCGTCCCAGCGCACGCCCGACTCGCAGTGCGGATTGTAGGTCCCCGTGCACAGGTATTCGATCTCGACCCGGTCGGAGAGCACACAGAAGCCGCGAGCAATGCCGGCCGGCGCCCAGATCTGCGTGCGGTCGCTTCCCGACAGGTCGAAGCCGAGCCAGTGGCCGAGGGTGGGTGAGTCCCGGCGCACGTCGACGGCGACGAGGAAGGCGCGACCCTGCGTGACGCGCATCAGCTTCCCCATCGGCGGGTCCCACTGGAAATGCAGCCCGCGCAGAATGCCGGCGCCCGATCGCGAATGGTTGAGCTGCACGAACTCCGTGGGCAGGCCCACGGCCGCGAACTCGTCGGCGCGGAAGACCTCGTAGAAGAAGCCGCGTTCGTCCTCGGCGGCCGCTTGGATGACCTTCAGGACGTCGGGGATCGCCGTGGTCTCGATGGAGGTTCGCATCTCGCTGGCCGGCCGTGGAGTCGCTGGGGCTCCGGTTTCGGGCGTCGCATCGAGGTCTCGACGATGCCCGCCGAGTCTACCATTCAGCGGTGACGTACACTTCCGGCGTGCATCACCGACGATCCGGCGCGGCCGGCGTGGAGCTCTCGATCGCGACCGCTCTGGCGGCCCTCCCGTGGCTCCTCTACTGGCCCATGCTCCGCCTCTGGTGGACGTTCGACGATCTCTTTCACCAGCATCTCCTGGTCACCGGACCGCGCCTCTGGTACCTCTGGGACGCCGAGTTCTACCGGCATGCGGCTCCGAAGATGATGACGCCGCTGCTGTTCCTGTCGCTGGATCTGGATCGCCGATTGTTCGGACTGCATCCCGTGGGCTTCTATGCGCATCAGCTCGTATCCCTGAGCCTCGTGGGCGCGGCCCTCTATGCGGTCCTGCGGCTCTGGCTGCCGCGAGGCTGGTCGGCCCTCGGCTCGGGGCTCTTCCTGCTGGGGGCTCCGGTCGCGGGAACGGCCCTCCAGCTGATGGTCCGGCACTACTTCGAGGCGCTCGTCCTGATGGCGGTTGCGGTGGCGCTCTGGGTTGGAGCGCTGCGCGGTCAGGAGCGGCGTGCACCAGCGCTCGCCTGGGCTTCGGCGGCGGTCTGGTTCCTGGCCTGTCTCGCCAAGGAGATCGCGGTGCCGCTGGTCCTCTTCCTGCCCCTCGTTCCGGAGGTGGAGCCTCGGGGCCGTGGGCGTCTCTTCTTCCCATACGGGGTGGCGGCGGTCGCCTACGCGGCGCTGCGCGTCTACCTGTTGGGCGGGCCGGCGCCGCCCTCCGGATTCGCGGTCAGTGGTGTCGGATGGTTGCGCCTGGCGATGGCGCTGCCGGCGAAGGTGGCGACCTCGATCGGCGGCCTGTCGGGTGCCGCCGGCTGGGGGCTCCTCGCCACCGTGCTCGCCGGGCTCGTCGCGGCTCTTGCCCTGGGCCGCGGCTCGGCGTTTCGCACCGGCGCCGGTCTAGCGCTGGCGATGGCGCCGGTGCTGCCGGTGTCGACGGTCTTCGAGCCGCGTTTCGCGCTGATGTCCTGGCTGGCCGTCGCGATTGCCGGTGCGTTCGCCGGCGCGGCCTGGTCGACACGGGGCCGAATGCCGCGGCGCGCCGCGATCGCCGTGGCGCTCGTCGCCGTGGGTCTCGGAGCGCTGGTCAACCGGCAGGCGTGGGCCGATGGCTTCGGGGAATCTCTGCGGCGCAGCGCCGAGGGCCGCTACTTCGTGTCCATGAAGGCTGGCGAGCTGGTCCGTCGACCCGCGGGGTTGCCGGCGGAGCTCGGCGAGCTGCGCTGGTTCAGAGAGCAGTACCTCGGACTGCCGCGCGGCGCCGGCTGGTTCCTCGACGATCTGTACCTTTGTCTGCATCCAGAGACCGGTCCGGTGGCCGGTTGGGATGCCCTCTCCCGCCGGATGGTGGACCTGACATGGCAGGTGCCCGCGATCCGGCACCGCTACTGCGAGGCGATTCGATGGCGAGCCCCGCTGCGAGTCGAGATCCGGGCCGAGGGAGCCGCCACATCGTGGGACCTTGGACCCTACGGCGAGGGCCAGTACGACTTTGTGTGGGAAGAAGGGACGAGCGCGCTGGCGATGCCGCGCGTCGGCAGCTTCCACGCCCGCCTCCCGAGCGACCGGGCGTTGCGCGTTCGCTACCAGGCGCCGGAGGGCTGGGTCACCTATTCGCCGGATCTGACCGTCGACCTGGCGCGCAGTCCGTTGTTTCGGTGGTCGCGCTAGCTTGCCGAGCGCGGCGGCGCCCGGCGCGCTTTCGTGCCGGAGCTGCCGATGTCAGAGGCCCTGCGCGGCGATGCGCTCTTCCAGGCGGATGAGCCACTGCTTGCGACGGGTGCCGCCGATGTAGCTGCCGATCCCGGCCTTGCTGGGGACGACCCGGTGGCAGGGGATCAGGATCGGGATCGGGTTGGCGAGCAGGATGGAGAGCACCTGGCGGTAGGCCTCGGGCCGGCCGGCCGCCTCGGCGATCGCCTGGTAGGTGCGGGTGCGCGCGAAGGGCACCTTGCAGGTCTCCCGCAGCACCCGGCGGGCGAAAGCGTCGACCCCGGACGGGCCGAGATCGTGCTCGATCTCGGGGCTGCGGCGGGCACCGGCGAAATACTCGGAAAGCCGCCCCAGCATCTCGTCGAGGAACTCGTTGCTGCGCATCTTGCCGAGTGGGCGGTAGCGCTTGCGCTCCGAGGCCTTGGGACCGAACGAGATCCGTGAGACGGCCTGGCCGCTGATCTCGATCCCGAGCACGCCGAGCGGCGAGGGGATGAGAACCCGGACCGGCTCAGGCGCTGGCTGGGCCAGCGCGGCGGTCTCCTGCTGGCTTTCGATCATCGGTGATTAGGTTACCACGCCAAAGTGCCTGTGGAGGGGGGGCGCAGGCGGACGGGCACCTCTTCCCAACGAGCCGTGGCGGCTGCCACGGCGAGCGAAGCATCGCCGGGGTAGACCCCCTTGCGGAGGTGGCGGCAGGGGATCTGAAAGGTGGTCGCTCCGGCGAACGGGAAGGGGTGAAGCTCCCAGGCATCTCCCACCCGCCGCCCACGCCGGCCCGGCCGTTCGAGATCCGGCCGACCGGTGCAGATCCACAGGCTCAGATCATCGGCGAGGCGCAGCCAGGCATAGTCGGACTCCAGCACCTCCCGGGAGCGGATCGAGCGCTCGAGGCTTTCATCCTGATTTTTCTTGAATTTCTCGAGAAGCTCCGGCCAGCCTTCTCCCTCGGCTCTGCCGAAGAGGCTGAGGGCGTGCTCGGCGATGAGCGCTGCGGGGTAGGGTCGGCTCTCGCGGTAGCGCTCGACGCCCCGTCGCCAGATCTCCTGGCGCAAGGAGTCCGGGACGCTCAGAAAATCCATCGGCCGGCCCGTCGCGGGATCGACGCGCGGGGCGCTGTCGGCCTCCCGCCAGCCGTTGTCGTGCTCGCGGACCGCGAACAGCAGCTCCTCGCGCCGCGGGTGCTCGGGCAGGAAGTCGGCCCGCCAGAGGCTGAGGATCTCGCCGGCGAGGTGGGCGTGATCGGGCTGCGTGATGAGCCGGAGCCTTCCGTCCCCTGCATCGCCGACGATCACCGCGACCTCTAGAGCTCGGCGCGGATCGCCCAGAGATCGGGAAAGAGCGGCTGGAACAGGGTGGACTGCAGGTACTGTGCACCGGAGGATCCGCCGGTCCCCGGCTTGCGACCGATCGTGCGCTCGACCATCTTCACGTGCCGGTAGCGCCACTCCTGGAGGCCCTCGTCGAGATCGACCAGCCGCTCGCAGACCTCGCGGGTGGCGGGGTCGTCGCGGTAGACGCGGACCAGGGTCTGACGCACCGCCGGGTGCTCGACCGGCGGGGCGCTCGGATCGCGCGCGAGGACCTCGCGCGGCAGCTCGTAGCCCTGCGCCGCGAGGAAGGTCAGGAAGGAGTCGTACAGGCTTCGTCCGGCGAGCGCCGCGCGCAGGCGCTCGACGTCATCGCCGCCCTCCTGGTAATGGCGCAGCATCCCCGGCTTGCGGGCGCCGAGGACGAATTCGACCTCGCGGAACTGCAGCGACTGGAAGCCGCTCGCCGCCTCGAGCCGCGAGCGGAAGGACAGGAAGGAGACCGGCGTCATCGTCTCCAGGATGTCGACCTGGGCGACCAGGATCTTGAGGATGGTCAGGATGCGCTTGAACGTCGCGAGCGCACTCGGAGGGTCGTTCGCCTCCAGGCAGCGCTGCAGCCGCCGCAGCTCGTGCAGGACCTGCTTGAACCACAGCTCGTAGACCTGGTGGATGGTGATGAACAGGAGCTCGTCGTGCTCGGGGCCGTCGGAAAGCGGCTGCTGGAGGGCGAGAAGCTCCTCGAGCCGCAGGTAGCGGCTGTAGGTCAGGGACATGGCGCCGAGGCTAGCACGCCGCCGCGGGGTGGCAAGGCGGCCGGCGGCGCTACCCGCGCGGGTAGAAGCGGTGCTTTTTCGGTGGCGCTAGACTGAATGTGCTATGGCCCATATTTCGAGAGAAGAGGCCCTCGCCTACCACTCCGGCAAGCGCAAGGGCAAGATCGAAGTCGTTCCCACGAAGCCCACCGCCACCCAGCGCGACCTGTCCCTGGCCTACACGCCCGGCGTCGCCGAGCCCTGCCTCGAGATCGAGCGCGATCCGCTTCTCGCTTACGAGTACACCGCCAAGGGCAACCTGGTGGCGGTGGTCAGCAACGGCACCGCGGTGCTCGGCCTCGGCGACATCGGCGCCCTGGCCGGCAAGCCGGTCATGGAGGGCAAAGGCGTCCTGTTCAAGCGCTTCGCCGGCATCGACGTGTTCGACATCGAGCTGGCGACCAAGGACCCCGAGGAGGTCATCCGGACGGTGCAGCTCCTCGAGCCCACGTTCGGCGGCATCAACCTCGAGGACATCAAGGCGCCGGAGTGCTTCGAGATCGAAAAGCGGCTCAAGGCGACGATGTCGATCCCGGTCTTCCACGACGACCAGCACGGCACCGCGATCATCGCCGGCGCCGCTCTGCTCAACGCGCTGGAAGTCGCCAACAAGAAGATCGGCGACGTGAAGGTGGTGTTCTCGGGCGCCGGAGCGGCGGCCTTCGGCTGCCTGTGGCTGTGGCTGCAGCTCGGCGTGCGCAAGGAGAACATCGTCCTCTGCGACCGCAAGGGCCCGATCTACAAGGGACGCACCGAGCACGTCGACGCGCTGAAGATGGAGTACGCCGCCGACACCAAGGCCCGCACTCTGGCCGAGGCGATGGTCGGCGCCGATGTCTTCATCGGCCTGTCGGTCGCCAAGATGGTGACCCCCGAGATGCTGCGCGGAATGGCGCGCGACCCGATCGTCTTCGCCATGGCCAACCCGACGCCGGAGATCGGCTACGACGAGGCGGTGGCGGCGCGACGCGACGTGATCATGGCCACCGGCCGCAGCGACTACCCGAACCAGGTCAACAACGTGCTCGGATTCCCGTTCATCTTCCGCGGGGCGCTCGACGCGCGGGCGACCGACATCAACGACGAGATGCAGCTTGCCGCCTGCCGCGCCCTCGCCGAGCTGGCGCGCGAGGACGTGCCCGATTCGGTGCTCAAGGCCTACGGCGTCGACCACCTGCACTTCGGCCGCGAGTACCTGATCCCCAAGCCGTTCGACTACCGGGTGCTGCTGCGGGTGCCACCGGCGGTCGCCCGGGCGGCGGCGGAGACCGGCGTCGCCCGTACTCCGATCAAGGACGAGCGTGAGTACGTGGCGCATTTGGAGACCATGATCTCGCGCCGCCTGGAGCTGATGCGGCACGTGGTGGAGCGGGCGCGGCGCGAGCCCAAGCGCATCGTCTTTCCGGAAGGCGAGCACGAGAAGATCGTGCGCGCCGCGAAGATCCTGGTCGAAGAAGGCATCGCGCACCCGATCCTGCTCGCCCGGCGCGAGGCGATCGCGCCGATGCTGCGCGAGCTCGAGCTGCCGGAGGAGAAGATCACGATCATCCACAACGCCGAGTCGCCGAAGCTCGAGGCCTACGCCACCGCGTTCCACGAGCTGCGCCGCCGGCACGGGGTGACGCTGGAGGACGCCCGCAAGGCGGTTCAGGAGCGCAACTACTTCGGCGCCATGATGCTGCAGCAGGGCGACGCCGACGGGCTGGTCTCCGGCCTGACGATGTACTACCCCGACACCATCCGCCCGGCCCTGCAGGTGATCCACACCCGGCCCGGCGTGCGGCGGGTGTCCGGCTGCTACATCCTGGTGCTGCGCGACCGCCTCTTCTTCCTCGCCGACACCACGGTGAACATCGACCCGACGGCCGAGGACCTGGCGGAGATCGCGGTGCTGACCGCCGAGTTCGCCGAGCGCTTCCGGGTCAAGCCACGGGTGGCGATGCTGTCGTTCTCGAACTTCGGGTCGACGCGCCACGCCTCGAGCGAGAAGGTCCGGCGCGCCACCGAGATCGCCCAGCGCCTGGCGCCCGGCCTGGAGATCGACGGCGAGATGCAGGCGGACACCGCCGTCCTCGAAAGTGTCCTCGAGGAGGACTATCCGTGGAGCCGGCTGCAGGCGCCGGCCAACGTGCTGATCTTCCCCGAGCTCAATTCGGCCAACATTGCCTACAAGTTGATCTGGCGGCTGGCCGATGCCGAGGCCATCGGGCCCATCCTGCTCGGCCCGGCACGACCTGTGCACGTGCTGCAGCGCGGAGTCGAGGTGAGCGACATCGTGAATGTCGCCGCGATCGCGGTGGTCGACGCGCAGGAGCTCGAGGCTCGGCGCCGACGGGCGGCGGCCGGGGTGGAGGGCCCCGCCGGGCGGGTGGAGGTTCCCGTCGCTTGAGAGGGCCCCGGGTCTGGACTACAATTCGACTGACTCGCCTAACCGACAGGAGGCTCGATTTATGAAGCGTTTGCTGGGGATCGGACTCAGTGGCGCGCTGCTCGCCTTGGCGCTGGTCGCCGCGGCGGCAGGTGCCGGGGACAAGCCGCGCATCGCGGTCCTGGAATTCAAGAACAAGGCGGACAACCAGTGGTGGTACCACGGGGGCGCGACCGCCGCGCAGGACGTGTTCGTCACCGAGCTCGTCAAGAGCGGCAAGTTCCGCGTCATCGAGCGCGAGCAGCTCGATGCGCTGATGCGGGAGAAGGGGCTGTCGCTGTCGGGTGACATCGATCCGTCGACGGCGATCAAGGCCGGTAAGCTGCTCGGCCTGAACTACCTGCTGACCGGGGCGGTGACCGAGTACGGCGAGACCGACGTCGGCGGCGGTGGCTTCGGGATCAGCGCCGGCAAGAAGAAGTTCGTGGCGGCGATGAACGCCCGCCTGATCAACACCACGACCGGCGAGATCGTCTGGGCCGACGAGGGCCGCGGCGAGGAGTCTTCGGTCAAGGTCAGCGTGTTCGGCGTCGGTGGCGGCGTCGACGACTCGCGGATGTTCGACAAGGTGCTCAAGCCCATCATCCAGAAGCTGGTGGCGAGCATGAAGGCCGCCGACATCTAGGCGACGTCGTTCGACGTTCGGGCGGCTCGCCGCGCCGGAAAGAAACGGGCCGGGGGTTTCCCCGGCCCGTTCGTCTTTGCTGGGAAGCGGTCGCGGCTCAGCCGCCGCGTGCGAAGTTGATCGCCAGATCCACCCACATCTTCACCCGCACTCCGTTCTTGGTGGCCGGGCTGAAGTTCAGCCGCCGCGCCGCATCGACCGCCGCCTCGTCGAAGCCGAAGCCGACCTTGCGGTCCCGCAGCTCGACCTGGCTCACCTGGCCGTTCTCGTCGACCAGCAGCTTGACCACCACGGTCGCCTGCATGCGATTGGCGCGCCGCGCCATCTCCGGGAACCGAGTCTGGATGTCGTTGACCCGCCGCGGCGGGATGACTCCCGGTCCGGGAAGCACGAGGTCGCCCACGCGAACCTCCGGGACCGGGGCGGGCGCGGCGGGGGTGGGAGCCGGAATGCTCGCCGCGGGGGACGGAGTCGGCGTCGGGGTTGCCGGCGGGCTCGCCACCGGGGCGGGCGACGGCGCCACCGGGCTGGGGGCCGGGGCTGCGATGCTCGGCTTGGGCGTCGGGCTCGGGAAGACCTGGCGCGGCACCGGAGCGGGAGCCGGAGCGCGCCGGGCGTCCTCGAGCTGCTTTTGCAGGGTGGCGAGCTGCTCGTCGTACTTCTTCTTGAGGTTCGACTCGTTGGCCTGCAGGCGGTCCTGGATCATCTTGTCGATCTGCGCCTGGAGTTGCTCGGCGGTGGGACCCGCGGGAGCTGCGGGTGCGGCAGCGGGCGTCGGTTCGGGTGCCGGCGCGGGGCTCGAGCCGCCACGGTTCATCACCAGAAAGATGACGCCCCCGAGCACCACGGCGCCGACCGCGGCCGCGATCATCACCGTCTTGTTGGGGCCCGACTTGGCGACCGCCGCCGACATCGCGGGCTCCTCGCGCACCGAGGTCTCCTCCTTGAGGCCGAAGCGCGGGGCGGCCGGCGGCGGTGCCGCCGCGGCAGGAGCTGCAGCGGTCGGCAGCGGCATTCGCTTCTCCGCCGCCATCTCCTGGGTCTCGCGCTCGATCTCGTCGCGGAAGAGGTTGTGCATGAAGAACGCGAGGTTGAAGGTGGTTGGGCTGTAATGGCCGTCCATCATCAACCGGCTCAGCCCCTTGTGCCAGGTCACCGCGTCGGGGACGCGCTGGTCGCGAGGCACCAGGCTGCGCTTGAGCAAGTTCGAGATCTCGGCCGGGATCGCAGTGCCCTCGTTGGCGAGCATCGCCTGGTCGATGATCGGGCCGTAGCCCGCCGCGGTCGGCAGCGGCAGCGGCTCGCCGGTCAGCAGCTCGAACAGGATGCCACCCAGCGAGTACACGTCGTCGGCCTTGTGCACCGCGCCGCCGGCCAGCGCCTCGGGCGCCAGGAAGCGCGCGAATTGCTCGCGTCCGCCGGTGGTCGAGGCGTACGGTCGCAGTGCCGGCGAAACCTCGAAGCCGAGCAGGCGGGTCTCGCCCTCGTTCGACAGCATGACCAGATGGGGCACCAGGAAGCCATGCAGGACGCGCTCGTCGCCGAAGCGCGTCTCGCAGGCGACGGCCAACGCCAGGGCGATGCGCTCGGTGATCAGCAGGGCGTGGTCGAGCGGCACCGGCGAGCCCTTCTTCGACGACTGGTCGAGCAGCACGCCGAGGTTCTTGCCCGAGATGTAGTCGTAAGCGACGTACGGCGTGCCGCGCACCTGTCCCATGTCGACGCCGTCGCCGATGTTGGGGTTCTTGAGCGCCTGCTGGAGGGCGGCGCGCCCCGACACCTTCTGCCAGAGCTGCTCGCCCTCGATGCCGGGGCCGTTGAACACCCGCAGCAGAACCACGCGCTCGAGCCCCTGCTTGCCGACCTTCCCGGCGCGGAAGGTCTCGCCGAGCGGGTCCTCGCTCACTTTCTTGAGCAGCACATAGCTGCCAAACAATTCACGCGTGGCCATAGTCCCTCCCGTAAGACACCCTTAGTACACCAGCCCCTCGAGCCTGTCAATGCAGGGCGTCAGGCCATGGCCCCGCTGCGGACCCGGGGCCCGCGGGCGTCCTATCGTCGCTCCCGCCGTTGGCGCCAGTAGCGCTTCTGGAAGATCTCGACGTTGCGATTGTGCTCGGCCAGGGTGGCGGCGAAGGCATGGGTGCCGTCGTTGCGGGCGACGAAGTAGAGGTAGGGCACGTCGGCCGGCCGCGCCGCGGCCTCGAGGCTCTTCGTGCCGGGCGAGCAGATCGGTCCGGGTGGCAGGCCGGAGACGCGGTAGGTGTTGTAGGGATCGTCGATCGAGAGATCGGCCTTGTGGATCGTTCCGTCGTAGCGCCCGTGGCGGCGCAGCGCGAAAGCCACGGTCGGATCGGCGTACAGGCCCATGCCGAGCCGCAGGCGGTTGGCATAGACGCCGGCGATCACCGGCCGCTCCTCGTCGCGGCGGGCCTCCTGCTCGACGATGCTGGCGAGGGTCACGATCCGCCGCAGGGTGAGCGGCGCTCCCGGGTCGAGCAGCGGACGGACCTCGGCGTCGAAGCGCCGGCGGAAGGTCCGCACCAGCGTGGCGACGATCTCGGTCTCCGGCGTGCCGCGCGCGAAGGCGTAGGTCTCGGGAAAGAGGTAGCCCTCGAGATCGGGGGCCTGCGGATCGAGGTCGCGAATCGGGCCCGGGTCGCGCATCGCGGCCAGCAGGTGGCTGCGCTCGCCCAGGCCCGCCAGGACGAGGCGATCGGCGATCTCCTCCATGTCGAGGCCCTCGGGGAGGGTGACCGGATGGAGGACGACGTCACCGCGCACCAGCTTGGCGAGGACCTCGGCCGGCGCGAGCGGGCCCTGGAAGTGGTACTCACCGGCGCGCAGCGCCGGGCGGCCGAGGCGGTAGTCGAGAACGAGGCGGGCGAATCGCGCATCGCGCAGCACACCCGCGCTCTGCAGCTGGTTCAGGATGTGCTGCACTCCGGCACCTGGAGCGATGACGACGGTCGTCTCACCGCCCGGGTAGCCCTGGTACGGCCGGGAGAGCACGTACATCGCCACCCCGGCGCCGACGAGGGCGAGCAGGGCCAGCGCGGCGACGAGGACCAGCAGGCGGCCCAGCAGGCGGCGCACCGTCACGAGCGGTGGCTCCGGTCGAGTGTCTCCTGGAGCAGGATCTGGGCCGCCACGACGTCCAGGCGCCCGGGATCGCGGCGCGGGTCGATGCCGGCGGCGCGCAGTCGGGCGGCCGCCTCGCTCGAGGTCAACGTCTCGTCGACCAGCTCGTACGGCAGGCCGCAGGCGGCGGCGAGGCGGGCAGCGAAGCGGGCCGCCCGAGTCGCCGCCGGACCCCGGATGCCGTCGCGGCCGCGGGGCTCGCCGACCACCAGGCGGCCGACGGACTCGCGCCGGGCGAGCGCGGCGATCTCGGCGATCGCCTGGGGATCGGAGCGGCGGGCGACCGCGGTGAGGGGGACGGCGACCCGCCCGTCTTCGTCGGAGATCGCGAGCCCGATCCGCCGCTCGCCGAAATCCACCCCCAGAGCGCGCATGGAGCGGGTACTCTGGCCCGCCGGGCGAGGGGTGTCAATGTGCTAGGATCCCGCTGCTGTACGCAGCCGTTTCATCAGCCTCCGACTCCGCCGGAAGGCGGTTTTGAATCAAGAGGTTAGCGAGATGAGCGAGATCGTCGTCCTGAGCGCCGCGCGGACGCCCATCGGGTCGTTCCAGGGCGCCTTCAAAGACCTCCCCTCGCCCCAACTCGGGGCGCGCGCCATCCGTGGCGCGATCGAACGTGCCGGCCTCGAGCCGCGAGACATCGAGCAGGTCAACATGGGCTGCGTGCTGACGGCTGGCATCGGCCAGGCTCCGGCCCGCCAGGCGACCCTTGCCGCCGGCTGCCCGGAGACGACCAGCGCCCTGACCGTCGGCAAGGTCTGCGGCTCGGGCATGAAGGCGGTGATGATCGCCGCCAACGACCTGCGCTGCGGCGACGCCGAGCTGGTGGTGGCGGGCGGCATGGAGAGCATGAGCCAGGCGCCGTACCTGGCGGCCAACGTGCGCGAAGGCCTGCGCCTCGGGCACGGCAAGCTGCTCGACTCGATGATCCACGACGGGCTGTGGGACCCCTACGGCAACGTCCACATGGGCAGCTGCGGCGAGCTCTGCGCGCGCGAGTACAAATTCGACCGCGCCGCCCAGGACGCCTACTCCATCGAGAGCTATCGCCGCGCGCGTGCCGCCGCCGAGAGCGGCGTCACGGCGAGCGAGATCGTGGCGGTCGAGATCCCACAGCGCAAGGGCGACCCGCTGCGCGTCGAGCGCGACGAGGAGCCGTTCAAGGCCGATCTCGCCAAGATGGCCACCCTGAAGCCGGCCTTCGAGAAGGACGGCACGATCACCGCCGCCAACTCCAGCAAGATCAACGACGGCGCCGCCGCGCTGGTGCTGACGACCGCCGAGCGGGCCAAGGCCCTGGGGCGCAAGCCGCTGGCGCGCATCGTCGCGCATGCCACCGCGGCGCAGAAGCCGGAGTGGTTCACGACCGCACCCGTCCTGGCGATCCGCAAGGTGCTCGAGCGCGCCGGTCTCGGGATCGGCGACGTCGATCTCTTCGAGATCAACGAGGCGTTCGCGGTGGTCGCGATGGCCTGTGCGCGCGACCTCTCGATCTCCGCCGACAAGCTGAACGTGCGCGGTGGAGCGGTGGCGCTCGGTCATCCGATCGGCGCCTCCGGAGCGCGGATCCTCGTGACTCTGCTCGATGCCCTCGCCGAACGCGGCAATCGCCGCGGCTGCGCGGCGATCTGCCTCGGCGGCGGCGAGGCGGTGGCGATGATCGTGGAGCGCATCCCGTGAGGCGAGCGGCGGTCGCCGCGCTGCTCGGGGGAGTCTGGTTCTGCGCGGTGGCCTCGGCCGAGGTTACGCCGAGCCCGTCACCGAGCCCCGCGCCGAGCCCGTCTCCGGTGGCGGTGGCGCCGACTCCGCCGCCGGCGGCACCGACTCCGGCCGCCTCCCCGGCCGCCACTCCCGCGCCCGCGGCGGCGCCCTCACCCGCCGCCTCTCCGGCGGCGGCTCCAGCTTCGGGGGCGACGCCGGCTCCTGCCGCGACGCCCGCGCCAACCCCGCCGCCGGCGCCGCCCGCCGACCGCATCAGCTTCGAGCTCCTGTTTCCCGCCGAGCGCGGTGGCGGCAAGGCCTCGGGCAGCGCCGGGTCGATCGAGTACCAGCGCGAAGACTTCGCGGTCGCCTCCGGCGGCGTCGACATCAAGTATCAGGACTACGACATCAAGGCCGATCTGGTGACGGTGGACGTGGCGCGCAAGCTGGTCCACGCGCAGGGCCGCGTGGTGATCGACCAGGGGCCACGCCGGCTGTCGGGCGACAGCGCCGACTTCGACCTGGCGGCGAAGACCGGCAAGGTCACCAACGCCACGGCGTACATGGACCCCGACTACTACTTCACCGGCAAGGAGATCGACAAAGTCGGCGAGAACACCTACACGGTGGCGGACGGCACCTTCACCTCGTGCAGCGGCGCCTCGCCGGCCTGGAGCTTCAAGATGAAGCGGGCGCGGGTCGAGCTCGACGGCTACGCCCACATCTACCACACCACCATGCGGGTGAAGCGGGTGCCGATCCTGTACTGGCCGTACATCGTGTGGCCGGCGCTGCGCGACCGCGCCAGCGGCCTGCTGGTGCCGGGGATCGGCTACTCGAAGGTGCGCGGCGCCTACCTCGGGCTGTCCTACTACCAGGTCCTCGGCCGCAGCTACGACACCACGATCTTCGCCGACACCTACAGCAAGGGCTACTACGGCGTCGGCGACGAGTTCCGCTACGCCCCGAGCGCCGACACCCACGGTCAGGCCAAGGCGTTCGTGATCCGCGACCCCGAGCTCGACAAGCGGCGCTGGAAGGTCTCCTGGGAGCACGAGACCAACAATCTGTTCGGCAACATGCGGGCGGTGGTGAACTACCTCGACTACTCCGACTTCAATTTCATGCGCGACTTCGAGCGCGGGCTGCAGCAGAGCACGCTGCGCACCCTGTACTCGAATGCCTTCCTGACCGGCAACTGGGGCGTGCAGTCGCTGAACCTGCTGGTCGACGACCGCCAGACGTTGCTGTCCGGCACCTCGATCATCGACCTGCGCAAGCTGCCGGAGGCGCAGTACCGGGTGCAGCCGTTGAAGCTGTGGAAGTCGCCGCTGTACTTCGACATGCTGAGCTCGGCGGACTACCTGTCGGTCGACCGCGGCGGCAGCTACCAGGGCAAGTACACGCGCGTCGACCTGCAGCCCGAGCTGTCGCTGCCGCTGTCGACCATTCCCTGGCTGTCGCTGTCGATCAGTGGCGGCGGCCGGGTGACGTCGTACGGCAGCTCGGTCGCGGTCGACCCGTTGACCCGCGCGACGACGCTCGACGGCGGCAACCTGACCCTGAAGTACCCGACCGGCGGGGCGCAGATCGTCGGCCCGTCGTTCTCCCGCATCTTCGACACCAGCGCCCACAAGTTCAAGCACGTGATCGAGCCACGCTGGACGTACACCTACAGCGGCAGCGTCAGCGACCGCGACGTGGCGGCGATCCCGATCTTCGACCAGTTGGACCAGATCGGCCCGACCAACACCGGCTCGAACACGCTCACCAGCCGGGGAGTGGGAGCCCTGAACACCGGCACCTTCACGCTGACCAATCGACTGCTCGCCAAGTCCAAGGATCCCAGCAAGGACACCAGCGCGCAGGAGATCCTTGGGCTGGATCTCATCGAGAGCTACAGTTTCGACGCGAACCAGCCGCTGCAGACCGATGCCGCCGGTCACCCGGTCCAGCGCGGCCCGTTGATCGGCCGGCTGCGCTTCTCCCCCAGTGAGGCGCTGAGCCTGCGCGCCCAGGTGAACTACGACACGGTGTTCAAGGCCATTTCCTCGACCCAGCTGTCGAGCGACTTGCGCTTCGGGGTGAGCACCGCCGGGCTGACCTGGTTCAGCAACAAGAACACCTTGACCGGCCAGACGGTGAGCAACCAGGCGGGCGTGTACGGTGGCCTGCAGCTCGTCCCCAACCGCCTGCGCGTCGACGCCCTGGTGGCGTACGACGTGCAGAATCGTGCCCTGCAGCAGGATCGCCTGGTGGTCAACTACACCGGCCAGTGCTGGGGCTTCCGCATGGAGTACCGGCAGTTCAATGCGACCGGCAACGACCAGCGGGACTGGCGCTTCGCGCTGACCCTGAAGAACGTCGGCACCTTCCTCGACATCGGCGGCGGAGACCAACAGGTACGATGAAGGGACTGATCCTCTCCGGCGGCAAGGGCACACGCCTGCGCCCGCTGACCTACACCTCCGCGAAGCAGCTCGTCCCGGTGGCCAACAAGCCGGTCCTGTTCTACGGCATCGAGGCGATCGTCGCCGCCGGCATCACCGAGATCGGCATCGTGGTCGGCGACACCCGCGACGAGATCCGCGCCGCGGTCGGCGACGGCGCGCGCTTTGGCGCGCGGGTCACCTACATCGAGCAGGACGCGCCGCGCGGACTGGCGCACGCGGTGCTGATCGCCGAGCCCTTCCTGCAGCGCGATCCGTTCGTCATGTACCTCGGCGACAACCTGATCGCGCGCGGCATCACCAGCCTGGTCGAGGAATACCGCTCGTCGGGCTGCAACTGCGAGATCCTGCTCGCCGAGGTTCCCAATCCGCAGCAGTTCGGGGTCGCCGAGCTGTCGGCGCAGGGGCAGGTCGTGCGTCTGGTCGAGAAGCCGCCCGAGCCGAAGAGCAACCTGGCGCTGGTCGGCGTGTACATGTTCGACCACCACGTGTTCGAGGCGGTGCGCCGGATCAAGCCGAGCTGGCGCGGCGAGCTCGAGATCACCGACGCGATCCAGGACCTGCTCGATCATGGCTTCTCGGTGCACCCGCACGTCGTGCGCGGCTGGTGGAAGGACACCGGCAAGCTGGCCGACATGCTGGAGGCGAATCGCATCGTGCTCGACACGATCGAGGAGCGCGGTGCGGCGACGCTGTCCGGCGACAGCGCGATCGAAGGCCGGGTGGTGCTCGGCGAGGGCGTCGAGCTCGTCGACTCGCTGGTCCGCGGGCCGGCGGTGATCGGCGACGGGGTCCGCTTGGAGCGCGCCTTCGTCGGGCCCTACACCTCGATCGGCGATCGTTGCCGTCTGGCCGGTTGCGAGATCGAGAACTCGATCATCCTCGCCGACAGCGAGCTGCGCGACATTCCGCTGCGGGTCGAGGGTTCGCTGGTCGGGCGCAACGTCAAGATCACCAAGACCGACTTCAAGCCCAAGGCATATCGCTTCATGCTGGGCGACAACTCCGAAGTCGGGATCACCTGAGCCTGCCGATGCGTGCCGTGATCTTCGGCGGCACCGGCATGCTCGGCCGGGCGCTGGCGGCGGAAGGGCGACGCCGCGACCAGGCGCTGCTCGCGCTGTCGCACGCCGAGGCCAATCTCGACGATGGCGAGCGGCTGCGCTACTGGACGCGCGAGTTCCGGCCCGAGGTGGTGTTCAACTGCGCGGCATTCACCAGGGTCGATGACTGCGAGGTCCGCCGCGCGGTCGCTTTCGCGGCCAACGCGACCGGGGTGGGCAAGGCGCTCGCCGCGGCGCGGGAAGTGGACGCCCGTCTGGTCCAGGTGTCGAGCGACTACGTGTTCGATGGGCGGGCGACCGCGCCGTACGCCGAGGAAGCGGCGGCCGCTCCGCTCTCGGTGTACGGCGAGAGCAAGCTGGCCGGCGAGGCTGAAGCGCTGGCGGATCCGCGCTCGCTCGTGGTGCGGGCGAGCTGGCTGTTCGGTCCCGGCGGTCCCAACTTCGTGCACACGATGCTCGGCCTGTTCGAGCGCCGGCGGCGCGACGGTACGCCGGTGCGGGTGGTCGATGACCAGGTCGGTTGTCCCACCTACACGCCATACCTGGCGCGCGCCCTCTGGGAGCTGGCGCAGCGCGGGGTGCGCGGGCTCGTCCACTACCGCAATCGCGAGCCGGTGTCGTGGCACGGCTTCGCGGCGGAGATCGCGCTCGCCGGCGGCCTCGGTCCCGGGTTCGTCGAGGCGATCTCGACCGCCGACTTCCCGCGGCCGGCTCGCCGGCCGGCCTACTCGGTGCTGGACGTCGGACGGTTCGAAGCGCTCTGCGGACGACGGGTCGAGTCATGGAGCGCAGGTCTCGAGGACTACCTGGAACGGATTCGCACACGGAGGAACTAGATGCGCGCATTGATCACTGGTATCACGGGCTTCGCCGGCTCTCACCTGGCGGAGTACCTGCTCGCCGAGCACCCCGACGTCGAGGTGTCCGGCATCCTGCGCTGGCGCAGCCGCATGGACAATATCGCCCACATCGAGGGCAAGGTGCGCCTGCTCGAATGTGACTTGCGCGACGCGACCTCCGTGTATCGCATGCTCGAGCAGTCGCGTCCGGACGTCGTTTTCCACCTCGCGGCGCAGAGCTTCGTGCCGACCAGCTGGTCGGCGCCGGCCGAGACGTTGTCGACCAACATCCTCGGCCAGACCAACCTGTTCGAGGCGTTGCGCGAGCTGGCGCTCGATCCGGTCGTCCAGATCGCCTGCTCGAGCGAGGAGTACGGCTTGGTGCTGCCCGACGAGGTGCCGATCAAGGAGTCGAACCCGCTGCGGCCGTTGTCGCCGTACGCGGTGTCCAAGGTCGGACAGGACTACCTCGCGTATCAGTACTTCCAGAGCTACGGCATCAAGGCGATCCGCACCCGTGGCTTCAACCACACCGGTCCGCGGCGCGGCGAGGTGTTCGTGACCTCGAACTTCGCCCGCCAGGTGGCGCGCATCGAGGCCGGGCTGCACGAGCCGGTCATCCGGGTCGGCAACCTCGACTCGGTGCGTGACTTCACCGACGTGCGCGACATGGTGCGCGCCTACTGGCTGGCGGCGACCAAGGGCCGCCCGGGCGAGGTCTACAACATCGCGAGCGGCACCGGTATCACCATCCGCGCCATGCTCGACAAGCTTCTCGCGCTGTCGAAGATCGCGGTCAAGGTCGAGGTCGACCCGGCCCGGCTGCGGCCGTCGGACGTCGTCACCCTGATCGGCGACTGCTCGAAGTTCCGCGCCGACACCGGCTGGGAACCGCGCATCCCGTTCGACCGCACGCTCGCCGACCTGCTCGATTACTGGCGCGAGCGAGTGCGCAAGTAGATGCACGTCTTCATCACCGGCGCCGGGGGCTTCCTCGGCCAGCATCTGAGCCGGGTGCTCGTCGAGCACGGCGCGCGGGTGACGGCGTCCTACCTCGGCCATCCGCCGCGGTTGGCGGACGTCGCGCTGGTCGAGCTCGACGTCTGCGACCGCGCCGCGACCCAGCGGGCGATCGCCGCCGCGCGCCCCGACGTCGTCGTCCACCTCGCCGGACTCTCCCACGTCGGCGAGTCCTGGCAGCGCCTGCCGGAGAGCTTCCGGGTCAACGTGCTCGGCACCGAGCACGTGGTCGACGCGGCCGCCGCCGCGGGCGGGGCGCGGGTGGTGTTCGCTTCCAGCGCCGAGGTCTACGGCGCGGTGCCGGAGGGCGAGCAGCCGATCGCCGAGGAGCGCGAGCTCGCCCCGCGCACGCCCTACGCGCTGAGCAAGGCCGCCGCCGAGCGTCTGGCCCTGCGCGCCGGCGCCAGCGTGGTGCGCACCTTCAACCTGGTCGGCTCCGGGCAGGCGCCGAACTTCGCGCTGCCGGCTTTCGCGCGCCAGCTGCGCTCGATCGAGCGCGGCGAGCAGGAGCCGGCGCTGCGGGTCGGCAATCTCGCGGCGCGGCGCGACTTCGTCCACGTCCTGGACGGCGCCGAGGCGTACCGGCTGGTGATCGAGCACGGCGCGGCGGGCGGGGTCTACAACCTGGCGAGCGGCCACGCCCTGTCGATCGGGGAGATGCTCGAGCGATTGATCGTGGTCGCGGGCCGGAAGGTCCGCGTCGAGACCGATCCGGCCCGTTTCCGGCCGGTCGATCTGCCGCTCTCGTGCGGCGACGCCCGGCGGCTGGGCGCGCTCGGCTGGCGGCCGCGGCGCACTCCCGAGGATGCCCTGCGCGATCTCTGGGAGTCGCTGGCGTGAAGATCCTCATCACCGGCGGGACGGGATTCCTCGGCCGCGCGATCGTCGGCGAGCTCGCCGCGCGCCACCAGCTGCGCCTGCTGGTGCGGCCCACGGCGTCGCGCGAGCGCTTGCCGGCGGGGGTGGAGTTCGCGGTCGGCGATGTCACCGACCGCGCCAGCCTGGAGCGCGCCGCCGGCGGCTGCGCGGCGATCGTCCACGCCGCGGCGCTGGTCAAGATCCTCGCCCCCGAGGCGGAGTTCGACCGCATCAACGTCGGCGGGCTCGAGAACGTCCTCGCCGCGGCGCGGGCGGCGGGGACGGGCCGGCTGGTGTACGTCTCGAGCTTCATCGCCCTGGGGCCGAGCGAGCGCGGCCCCGGCGGAGTGCTCGACGAGAGCGCCGAGCCCGGCGATCGAGAATGGATCAATCCCTACGAGCGCACGAAGACCCTCGCCGACCGCCGCGCCCGCCAGGCGATCGCTGAGGGCGTGCCACTCTCGGTCGTCTATCCGGGCGTGATCTACGGACCGGGTGAGCTCACCGAGGGCAACATCGTCGTGCGCCACGTGCTGGACCTGCTGCGGGGCAAGGTCCCGGCGCTGCTCGGCAGGCCGGAGCGGGTGTGGAACTATGCCTTCGTCGAGGACGTCGCCGCCGGTGTCGCGTGCGCCCTCGAGCGCGGCGCGCCGGGGAAGCGCTACGTGCTGGGCGGCGAGAACGTCACCCAGGCGGAGTTCTACCGGCTGATCGGCGAGCTCGCCGGCCGCCGGATGCCGGCCCGGCGCCTGCCCGACGGCCTCGCCAAGCTGATCGGCGCGGTCGATCGCGGGGTGGCGCGGCTGCGCGGTACGACGCCGAAGCTGACCCCGGACCTGGTCGAGATCTACCGCCACGACTGGGCGTACAGCTCGGCCGCCGCCGAGCGCGACCTCGGCTATCGGCCGCGGCGCCTGCGCGACGGCATGGCGGCGACGCTTGCCTGGCTGCGGGAGGTCGGCGCATGGGCCTGAGTCGCGGCGAGATCCTGCGCAAGCTGGTCCACATGGCGGTGGGGCTGATCGCCTTCGCGCTGCGTCCGCTGGGGCCGGAGCTGGCGGCGCTCTGCGCGCTCGGCGCGCTGCTCTTCAACCTGCTGGTGCTGCCGCGCATCGGCGGACGCCGGCTGTGGCGCGAGCACGAGGCGGCGCGCGGCCGGGCGCTCGGCATCGTGCTCTACCCGCTGGCGGTGCTGCTCCTCGTGCTGCTGTTCTGGCGGCGCCTCGAGATCGCTGCGGCGATCTGGGGAATCCTGGCGTTCGGCGACGGCATGGCCTCGGTCGTGGGCATGACGCTGGGGCGCGCCAAGCTGCCGTGGAATCCGGGCAAGAGCTGGGCGGGAAGCCTGGCGCACTGGCTGTTCGGCACGTTGGCGGCGACCATCCTCCTGCAGTGGACCGCTCCCGACCACTACAGCAACCTGTTCGCGCTCGGCGCCTGCGCCGGCGCGGCGCTGGTCTCGGCGGTCCTCGAGTCCATGCCGCAGGGCCTCGACGACAACCTCGGCGTGCCGCTGGTCGCGGCGCTGGCGCTGTACTGCCTGCTGCTGACCGGCGGGCACTGGCGGCCCTTCCTGCACGACCCGGCGCTGCCGACCCGGCTGCTGATCGGGGTCGGCGTCAACCTGGTCCTGGCGCTCGCTGGCTACGCCGCGAAGAGCGTGAACCGCTCGGGTCTCCTCGCCGGCTGGGCGGTCGGCACGGTCATCTACGCCGCCCTCGACTGGCGCGGCTACCTGCTGTTGCTGGCGTTCTTCGTCATCGGCACCGCCTGCACCAAGCTCGGCTACGCGCGCAAGGCGGCGCGCGGGATCGCCCAGGAGGAGGGCGGGCGCCGCGGCGCCCGCCACGCGCTCGCCAAGACCGCGGTGCCGGCGGCGTGCGCCCTGTTCGCGGCGACGACGCCGTACCCGGTCGTCTTCACGATGGCGTTCGCGGCCGCCTTCGCGACCGCCGCCGCCGACACCGCCTCGAGCGAGATCGGCAAGCTGTGGGGCCGGCGGACGTTCCTGGTCACGACCTTTCGCGCCGTGCCGCCCGGCACCGAGGGTGCGGTGTCGCTCGAGGGGACGCTGGCGGGGGCCGGCGGGGCGTTCCTGGTCGCGGCGCTCGGGGCGGGGCTGCACCTCTTTCCGTGGCCGGCGGCGCTGACCGTGACAGTGGCGGGCTTCGTCGCCACGATGCTCGAGAGCGTGGTCGGCGCGACGATCGAGACCGACGGACTGCTCGACGGCACGGCGGTCAATTTCCTGTGCACGCTTTGCGGCGCGCTGCTCGCCGGCGGCGCGAGCGCCCTGGTGTTCGCGGCCTGACCGCACGAAGAGGAAGCGGAGGAGAGCGATGAAGTTTCGTCTCTACAACCAGCTGGCGCGACCTTTCACCCTGCTGCCGCCGCTGCTGGGCATCATCTCGGGCGCGGTTTGC
>Ga0316628_100000385_pt1 | contig 27662 bp, 24 predicted proteins | sample OWC_Aug_M2_C1_D5_FD_207648 | JGI IMG/M metagenome (GOLD analysis project Ga0316628, IMG submission 207648) | Wetland soil microbial communities from Old Woman Creek delta, Ohio, United States - OWC_Aug_M2_C1_D5_C | ecosystem: Environmental > Terrestrial > Soil > Wetlands | place: USA: Ohio...
GCGCGCTCGGGCCGTACGCCTGGGCGTTCTGGATCATGATGACGTGCAACGTCCTCGTGCCCCAGGCGTTGTGGTGGAAGAAGGTGCGCACGACCCCGTGGGTCCTCTTCGTGATCTCGCTCCTGGTCAACGTCGGGATGTGGTTCGAGCGGTTCGTGATCGTCGTGTCCTCGCTTGCCCGCGACTTCGTGCCGTCGAGCTGGGGATACTACAAGCCGACGTGGGTCGACCTGTGGACGCTGGCCGGCTCGTTCGGCCTGTTCCTCACGCTGTTCCTCCTGTTCCTGAGGTACGCGCCGATGATCGCGATGGCCGAGGTCAAGAGCGTGATGCCGGCGGCCGGCCTCGAGCGCGGGCCGCACCGCGGCCACGGCCAGTACTGGGGCGAGATCCCGGGGCAGCACGAGCGCCCGAGACAGGACAGCCTGCCATGAGCGAGCGCGCAGACGCGGCGGCGGCGACGTCCGGGCCCTGGGGCCTGCTGGCGGAGTTCGACTCGGTGGACGGGCTGATTGCGGCGATCGAGGGGGTGCGCCGCGCCGGGTACGTCCGCTTCGATGGGTTCGCCCCGTTCCCGCTCCACGGGCTCGACGAGAGCATGGGGATCAGGATGAGCAAGCTGCCGTGGCTCGTGGCAATCCTTGGCGCGGGCGGGACGGCCTCGGCGCTGCTCCTGCAGTGGTACACCAACGGCTTCGACTACAGGTTCCTGGTCAGCGCCAAGCCGTTCTTCGGCCTGCCCTCGGTCATCCCGATCACGTTCGAGCTCACCGTGCTGTTCGCCGCGATCGGGGCGTTCGTCGGCCTTCTCGCGGCGAACCGGTTCCCGGAGCTCTACCACCCCGTCCTCCCTGCGGGGCGGTTCCGCGAGAGGGCGACGACGGACGGGTTCTTCATCGCGATCGAGGCGGCCGACCCCGCCTTCGATCCGGCGAGGACGAAGGCGTTCCTCCAGGCACTCGGGGCGCGCGCCGTGGACGAGGTGGAGGGATGAGCTGATGCCGCGCCGGCTGACCTACGCGCTGGTCCTCATCGGGCTGCTCGCGCTCGTCCCGTTCGCGCTGATCGCACGGTCGCGCGCCTCCACCTCGACCCGCCCGCGCGCCAACCTCGTCCTCGACATGGCCAAGCAGCCGAAATTCACGACGCAGACCGCCGATCCCCTGTTCGCCGACGGGCGCGCGATGCGTCCGCCGGTCCTCGGCACGGTCTCGTGGGGCGACCCGCGCGAGGAGGGACCGTACTGGACCGGGCGCAGCGCGGACGGCTGGGTGACGGCGTTCCCGCTGCCGGTCACCATGGAGCTCCTCCGCCGGGGTGAGGACCGCTACGACATCTACTGCACGCCGTGCCACGGGATGGCCGGGAACGGCGACGGCCCGGTCGCCAAGCGCGCCGAGGCGCTGCAGGAGGGCACGTGGGTACCGCCCTCCTCGTACCACACCGACCTCGTCCGCGGCCGGCCGGTGGGGCACCTCTTCAACACGATCACGAACGGGATCCGCAACATGCCCGCGTACGGCCCGCAGATCCCGGTCGCCGACAGGTGGGCGATCGTCGCCTACGTGCGCGCCCTCGAGCTGAGCCAGGACGCGACGGTGAGCGACGTGCCGCCGGAGCTGCGGAGCCGGCTCCGCTAGGAGTGGTGATGAATCGGGTACCCGACATCTTCGCGGAGAAGCGCCACCTCGGGGCGGCCGGCGAGAGGTTCTGGAAGGCGCTCCTGGTCGTCGGCACGTTCGCGCTGGTCGCGAGCGTGGCGCTCGCGGCGGCTGCCCCGGGCGGCTGGCGCCGGTTCCTCTTCGCGTACCTCGTCAACTTCGCGTTCGTCCTGAGCCTCGCGCTCGGCGCCCTCTACTTCGTGCTCCTCCACCACCTCACGCACTCCGGCTGGAGCGTCGTCGTCCGCCGCGTCGGCGAGGCGGTGGCGGCGACGTTCCCGGTCCTCGCGGTGCTCGCCGTGCCGGTGATTCTCGGGGTCCACGTGCTCTACCCGTGGGCGCACGGGGGCGCGGCGCCCGAGCCGGCGCTGCAGGCCAAGGCCGCGTACCTGAACGTCCCGTTCTTCGTCGCGCGGCTGGTCGTGTACTTCGCCGTGTGGGCGGTGACGGCGCGGTACTACTTCCGGCGCTCGACGCTGCAGGACGATTCGGGCGACGTCGCCCTCACCGTGAAGATGGAGCGACGGGCCGCGATCGCGATGGTGGCGTTCGGCGTGACGCTGACGTTCGCCGCCATCGACCTGGTCATGTCGCTCGACCCGCGGTGGTACAGCACGATCTTCGGCGTCTACTACTTCGCCGGCAGCGTCGTCGGCATCTACGCGCTCCTCATCGTGCTGACGTACTCTCTGCAGCGGGCCGGATACCTCCGCGGGGCGATCACGGTCGAGCACTACCACGACCTCGGCAAGCTCCTCTTCGGGTTCGTGGTCTTCTGGGCGTACATAGGCTTCTCGCAGTACATGCTGATCTGGTACGCGAACATCCCCGAGGAGACGCGCTGGCTCGCCGTGCGCCAGACCGGCGGTTGGGGGTGGGTCGGGCTCGTCCTCCTGTTCGGCCACTTCGTCGTCCCGTTCGTGGCCCTCCTGTCGCGCGCGCCGAAGCGGCGCCCGCGCCTGCTGGCGGCCGCGGCGGTGTGGATGCTGGCGATGCACTGGGTGGACGTCTACTGGTTGGTCGCCCCCGCCGGCGACCCGGGCCGCCCCGTGCCCCACCTCGTGGACCTGACGCTGCTGGTCGGGCTCGGGTCGTGGCTGCTCGCCGCGGCGGCGTTCGCCGTGCGGCGGCGTTCTCTGGTTCCCGAACGCGACCCGCGTCTCGCCGAGTCGCTCGCGTTCGAGAACGCGTGACGGAGGGGAAGCGGTGCGAGAACAGCAGGAACCCAACACCCCGTTGACTGCCGTCGTGGGGCTCGGATTCGCGATCCTCCTCTTCGTGGTCGTGGTCCTTTTGCAGGCGTTCTTCTACGGGGCGGAGCGGCGAGAGAGCCTGCGCAAGGTCGTCGCGGTCGCGCCGCAGGAGCTGTCGCAGCTGCGGGCGCAGCAGGGGGAGTTGCTCCACGCCTACAAGATCCTCGATCCGCAGAAGGGCGTGGTGGCGATCCCCATCGACCTCGCGATGCAGCTCTTCGTGCGCGAGGGCGGTCGTTCGCGTTGGCGGGAGGTCCAGCCGCCGCCGGTGCCGGCGTCCCCGCAGAGGGGAGCGCCGGCCGTGCGGCCGACCGCGGGAGGACGGAGATGAGCGGCACGTGGTTCGGCGTCCGGGCGGCGGCCCTCGCGGCGGCGCTGGCCGTGCTCGCGGCGGTGCCGGCGGCCGCCCAGCGCAAGGAGCCGCTTCCGAAGGACCTCGAGGGCGTCGGCATCACCGAGCACCCCGGGGCGCGCCTCCCGCTCGACCTCGACTTCACGGACGAGGCCGGCAGGACGGTCCGTCTCGGCGACTACTTCCCCGGCGACCGGCCGGTGATCCTGACGCTCGGCTACTACCGCTGTCCGATGCTGTGCACGTTGGTGCTCAACGGCCTGGTCGACGGTCTGAAGGACCTGGCGTGGACGCCCGGCCGGCAGTTCGAGATCGTGACGGTGAGCATCGACCCGCTCGAGACGCCGACGCTCGCGAAGCTGAAGAAGGAGAACTACCTGGCGGAGTACGGGCGGGCGGGCGCAGCCGCCGGCTGGCACTTCCTCACCGGCCGCGAGGAGAGCATCAGGAAGCTCGCCGACGCGGTCGGATTCGGCTACCGGTACGTCAAGGAGAACGGACAGTTCGCCCACCCGACCGCGATCTTCGTGGCGACCCCCGACGGGCGGATGGGCCGATACCTCTACGGCGTCCTCTACCAGCCGAAGACGCTCCGGCTGGCGCTGATCGAAGCGGGGGAGGGGAAGATCGGCACGACGACGGACCGGCTCCTCCTGTACTGCTTCCACTACGACGCCCGCGAGGGGCGCTACGTGGTCGCGGCTGCGAACCTCATGCGTTTCGGCGGCGTCGCGACGGTCCTCGTCGTCGGCGTCTGGCTGTTGGCCGCGTGGCGGCACGGAGCTCACGAAACCAGGCCCGGACGTCCGCATGCCCGGACGTGAGGGTTCTCCGAGCTTCTTTTCGTCGGCACCCCCCGACCCTCGGACGGACGCGGAAGGGGCGAAGGGCGGGAGCGCAAGCGAGGGAGAGGCGAGTTGAGCGGCGCACTTGACGTGATCGCGAGGATGCTGAGCCGGGCGGCGGTCCAGGCCGGTCCGGGGTTCTGGATGCCGGCCCAGGGCTCGACCGGCGCCGTAGCGGTGGACCGGATCTTCTGGCTGGTCCTCTGGGTGTCGGTGTTCTTCTTCGTCCTGATCGTCTCGCTGATGGTGATCTTCGTGGTTCGCTACCGGCGCCGCGCGGGCCGCGAGGAATCCGAGCCGTCGCCCCGCCACAACACGCCCCTCGAGATCACCTGGACCGCCATCCCGATCATGATCGTGATCGTGATCTTCGTCTGGGGGTTCAAGGAGTTCCTGAACATCAACACCCCGCCGGTCAACGCCTACGAGGTCCAGGTCACGGGCCAGAAGTGGAAGTGGCTCTTCACCTACCCGAACGGGCACGTGGACGAGGACCTGCACGTGCCGGTGCACACGCCGATCCAGCTCGTGATGACCTCCGAGGACGTCATCCACGGGTTCTACATCCCGGCGTTCCGGCTCAAGCGCGACGTGGTGCCAGGCCGCTACGTGAAGATCTGGTTCCAGGCCGTGCAGACCGGCGAGTACCAGATCTACTGCACGCAGTACTGCGGCACCGGCCACTCGGACATGTGGGCGAAGGTCGTGGTCCACGAGCCGGGCGGCTTCGAAAAGTGGATGGCGGAGGCCGGCAACTTCATGAAGACGATGCCGCCCGCTCAGGCGGGCGAGCGCCTCTACCGGACCCTCGGGTGCGCCCAGTGCCACACCGTGACCGGCGAGGCTTCGACGGGGCCTACCTGGAAGGGGCTCTTCGGGAGCCGCGTCCCGCTCGAAGGGGGGCGGGCGTTGACCGCGGACGAGAACTACCTCCGGACGTGCATTCTCGACCCGACGCAGAACGTCCCCCTCGGCTTCCAGCCGGTGATGCCGACGTTCAAGGGCCGGGTCAACGACCCGGAGATCACCGCAATCATCGAGTACATCAAGACGTTGAAGTAGGCGGAAAGGCGGCGTGGTGATGGCGAGCATCGACGGCGCAAACGGGATCGGCGAGCTGCCGGCCGACCAGAACCGGCTCGGCGAGGACAACTACCTCACGCACGAGCGTGGGATCAGGTCGTGGCTGCTGACGCTCGACCACAAACGGATCGGCCTGATGTACCTGGTCGTGATCCTGTCGTCGTTCGTGCTCGGCGGGATCTTCGCGATGCTGATCAGGACCAAGCTCCTGACCCCGGGCAACAGCGCCCTGATGGACGCCAACACCTACGACCAGATGTTCACCCTCCACGGCGCGATCATGATCTTCCTGTTCATCATCCCCGGGATCCCGGCGACGATCGGCAACTTCGTTATCCCGCTGATGCTCGGCGCGAAGGACGTGGCGTTCCCGCGCCTCAACCTGACGAGCTTCTACCTCTGGATCACCGGCGCCCTGATGGCGCTCGGCTCGATCGTCACCGGCGCCGTGGACACCGGCTGGACGTTCTACACGCCGTACAGCACCACCACCAACACCAACGTGATCATGATGGTCGGCGGCGTCTTCGTGCTCGGCTTCTCCTCGATCTTCACAGGGCTCAACTTCGTAGTGACGATCCACAAGCTGCGCCCCAAGGGGATGACCTGGTTCCGTATGCCGCTGTTCCTGTGGGGGATCTACGGCACGGCGATCCTGCAGATCATGGCGACGCCCGTCCTCGGGATCACCCTCCTCCTGCTCATCGTCGAGCGCGCGCTCGGCGTCGGGATCTTCGACCCGGCGCTCGGCGGCGACCCCGTCCTGTTCCAGCACTTCTTCTGGTTCTACTCGCACCCCGCCGTCTACATCATGATCCTGCCGGCGATGGGCGTGATCAGCGAGCTCGTCTCGGTGTTCTCGCGCAAGCACATCTTCGGCTACACGTTCATCGCCTACTCCTCGATCGCGATCGCGGTGCTGAGCTTCCTCGTGTGGGGCCACCACATGTTCGTCTCGGGGCAGTCGCTGCTCGCCGGGATGATCTTCAGCTTCCTCACGTTCATGGTGGCGATCCCCTCGGCGGTCAAGGTGTTCAACTGGGTCGCCACGATGTACAAGGGCTCGATCTGGCTGACGACGCCGATGCTCTACGTGCTCTCCTTCCTCTTCCTGTTCGGGATCGGCGGGCTCACCGGGCTTTTCCTCGGCGCGCTCGCCGTGGATGTCCACCTCCACGACACGTACTTCGTCGTCGCGCACTTCCACTACGTGATGTTCGGTGGCAGCGTGATCGCTTTCCTGGGTGGGCTGCACTACTGGTGGCCGAAGATGTTCGGGCGCATGTACAACGAGACGTGGGGGAGGATCGCGGCGCTGATCATCTTCGTCGGGTTCAACACCACGTTCTTCACCCAGTTCGTGATGGGCAGCCACGGCGCGCCCCGCCGGTCGTACCACTACCTGCCTCAGTTCGAGGCGTACCAGCGCCTGTCGACGATCGGCGCGTACCTCCTGGCCCTCGGGTTCGTGATCGTCGCCGTGAACCTCGCCCACTCGCTGTTCCGCGGGCGTCGCGCCCCGGCCAACCCGTGGGGGGCGGCGACGCTCGAGTGGCAGACCAGCTCGCCTCCGCCGCACGACAACTTCGCGGTCGAGCCGGTCGCGGGCGACCCGTACGACGTCGAGGCGTGGATGTACGACTCGCGGATCGGCGGGTTCGTCCGAAGGCAGCCGGCCGGCGCGCCGGCGGCGTCGTAGGAGGCCCGCGTGAGTACCGCCACGACCCCGAACGATCACGCTGCCGCCAGCCACGGCGAGCACCTCGCGCACCACTTCGACAACGCCGAGCAGCAGTTCGAGTCGGGGAAGCTCGGGATGTGGATCTTCCTCTCCACCGAGATCCTCCTGTTCGGCGGGCTGTTCTGCGCCTACTCGGTGTACCGCTCGAACCACCCCGAGATCTTCTTGTACGCCCATCGCTTCCTCGACAAGCCGCTGGGCGCCATCAACACGGCGGTCTTGATCTGCTCGAGCTTCACGATGGCGTGGGCCGTGCGCTGCACCCAGCTCGGGCGGAGAAAGGCGCTGGTGCGCCTGCTCGGGGCGACGATCGCCCTGGCGGCGTGCTTCCTGGGGATCAAGTACGTCGAGTACCGGCACAAGTGGAGGGAGGGGCTGCTCTGGGGGAAGGAGTTCCACGCCACGTTCGAGCGCCCCGCGGCGCCGGTGATCCCGCCGCCCAAGCCGGCGCCGGGGATCAACCCCGACGAGAGATCGCTGATCCCGCCCGCGGCGCAGGGACCGTCCGGCCTCGCCAGGCCCGGCGAGCGCAGGTACGTCGAGGAGGCCGGCGGGCCGCCGCACGACGTGCAGGTGTTCTTCGCCGTCTATTTCCTCATGACGGGGTTGCACGGCATCCACGTCATCGCCGGGATGGTCTTGCTGACGCTGATCCTCCTCCGGGCGACGAGGGGGGAGTTCGGGCCGTCGTACTTCACGCCGGTGGACCTGGCCGGCCTGTACTGGCACCTCGTGGACCTCATATGGATCTTCCTGTTCCCGCTGCTGTACCTCATCCGATGACGGCCGGGAACAGGGCACAGGGGAACTGAATGGAGAAACCTGACAACGTACCAACCAGCGGGCACGCGGTGGTCGGGCACGTGGTGCCGTTCCGGGTGCTGGCGACGGTGTGGGGGCTGCTGCTCGTCCTGACGGTGGTCACCGTGGCCGTGGCGGGCGTGGACCTGGGGAGCCTGAACCTCGCGATCGCCCTCGCGATCGCGATCCTCAAGGCCTCTCTGGTCCTGCTGTTCTTCATGCACATGCGCTACGACCGCCCGATGAACGCGATCGTCTTCGTGTCGGCGCTCCTCTTCTTCATGCTCTTCGTGACGCTCGCCCTCCTCGACACCCACGCGTACGCCCCCGAGGTCATCCCCGGGTACGCCCCGGCGCTGCCAAGATGAGCGCGTCCGACCTCCCCCCCGACGCCCGCGCGGCGCCGGCGCCGCTCGGCACCGGCAAGCTCGGGATGAAGATCCTCGTCGCCGCCCTCTCGATGCTCTTCGCCGCCAGCGTCGTCGCGTACATGCTGATCCGGCTGCGAGCGCCCGCCTGGCCCCCGCCGGGGACGCCGCACCTGCCCGGCACGCTGTGGGTCAGCACGGTCATCATCGCGGTGTCGAGCCTCACGATGCACGTCGCGGTGCGGGCCGCGCGCGAGGACCGCCGGCGCGCCCTGCACGCCGGAATGATCCTGACGACGCTGCTCGGTGTTCTATTCCTCGTCTCGCAGACCCTGAACTGGTTCTCCCTGGTGGCCGCCAGCCTCACCGCGAAGACCAACCTGTACGGCTTCACCTTCTACCTCCTCACCGGCCTCCACGCCGCCCACGTGGTGGGCGGGGTGATCCCGCTCGCCGTGGTCAGCTCGCGCGCGCTGGCCGGGCGCTACTCGGCCGCGTACCACCCGGGCGTCGAGTACGTGGCGATCTACTGGCACTTCCTGGCGGTCGTGTGGGTGGTACTGTTCACCCTCCTGGTAGTCCTCGGCTAGCCGGGCATCGGGCGCTGGCGGCGTCGGACCATCTGCTGCGTTGCCCTCGGCGGATCGCATGCTCACGTACCCTTCGGGTACGCTGCGCTGCTCCCGCCTCGCGCGCCCTGCATCTGGCCCAACGGCGCCAGCGCGGCTACACCCCTTTCGCGGCAGCCCTTCATCGGATAAGGATTGTCTTGTGTTCGTCGTTTCCGACCCCTGACCACCGACTACCGACCACGCCTCTTCTTTCCTCTAGGGAGTGCCTGCCCAGGTTGTGTCGGCGTGGTGCGTCGCGTACCAGGCGAAATACGACGCGTAGACGACGCCGGTGCCGGCCGGGAGCTTCACCGGATCCACGGCGACGGTCGGGACGCCGGGGCGGTACGTCAGGGCAGCGGCGAGCGTCCTTGCGCTGCCCTTGAGCGCCGAGGCAGGGCCGCCGTTCGCGAGAGCCTTGAACGGGAACGCCGTCCAGCCGGCCGGACCGCCGAGCGCCACGACCGGTGTCTTGAGGGGAAAGAGGGCGGGCGAGGGGAGAGGGCGGACCGGGAAGTGCAGGCGCTCGCTCCCGAAGTAGCTGGCGTACGGGTCGCGCGAGTACTGCTGCGCCATGCGCGGGTCGAGCGCGAGGATGGTGGTTTCGGGGTGCTCGCGCCTCCAGTCCCCCCACGCCTCGACCGACATCGGCAGCACCTCCAGCGTCGCCGCCGACGCCGCCGCGGGGCCGGCGATCGCCTTGAAGAGGAGCTGGGACCAGAGGCTCTCACCCGCGCCGCCCGGCTGCCGGTCGTAAATGACGAGGTCGGAGTCGTACAGCAGGCCGCTCACGCCGAACGTCGGGGTGCGTGACCCGGTCGAGCGGCGGAACACCACGGCGCTGTCGCACAGTGCGCTGTACGTGACCGCGATCGGGACGCCGCCCAGCGTGTCGTTGGCCACCTCGTGCCAGACGAGCAGGCGCAGAGGGTAGGCGCGCGCCTCGCCGCCCGCGACCACCCCGATCACCCGGTCGGCGGGGACGAGGAACTTGGATCGCGCGGCGCTCGCCGCCTCCGCCTGCGCGAGCGTCCACGCCGTGGGGTCCACCAGCGCGGGCAGGCCGTCCTTCACCATGCCGGAGGCGACCAGGAGGTCGCGCGGCACCAGGCACGGCTCGAGCGCGAAGCGGTAGCTCGTGACGTCGTGACCATCGCCGATCGCGCGCGACCGCTGGGAGGTCACGATCTGCAGGGCGTAGTAGGCGAAGGCGACGCCGGAGAGCGCTACCGCCGCGATCACCCACCAACCCCCGCTCCGGAGGAACCCAATCTTCGCCGGGACAGGGACGTTCATCGAACAGCGAGCGCAGCCAGCATCAGCCTCGTCGCCTGCGGGACCCGGTCGGCCACCATCAGGGCGAGCAGCAGCGGGAGGTAGGCGAGCGTCCCCAGGAACAGGCGCCGGGCCACCGCGCCGTCCCGCGCGGCAGCCAGCCGCAGCGCGAGGGCGACGAGCCCGGCCCCGAGTAGGAGCGACCCCGCCCCGAACAGCCAGCCCGCCAACCCGCCCACCACCGCCATCACGCCGACGGGCAGCAGCGCCAGGGAGTAGAGCGCGGCCATCACCCCGGTCGCCGAGCCGGAGGGGTCGACCGCCGGCAGCATGCGGAATCCTCCGCGCCGGTAGTCGTCCCGGTACATCCAGGCGAGAGCCAGGAAGTGTGGGATCTGCCAGAGGAACAGGACGCCGGCGAGCAGCCACGCCCCAAACGAGAGCGGCGCCCCCGTCGCGGTCCAGCCCATCAATGGGGGGATCGCGCCGCACACGGCGCCGACGAGCGTGCAGAGCGGCGTGCGGGCCTTGAGCGGCGTGTAGACGAGCGTGTAGAGGAGCACCACCGTGAGCCCGAGAAATGCCGTCAGGGCGGTGGTCCGTGCCGCCAGCAACGCGAGGCCCGACACCGCCAGGAGGACACCCGCGACCGAGGCCTGCAGGGGGCCTATGGTGCCGGCGGGCAGTGGGCGGTTCCTGGTCCGCTCCATCCGGGCGTCGCGCTCCGCCTCGATGACCTCGTTGAGGGCCATGGCGCCCGCGGCGGCGAGCGCAGTGCCGACCACCGTGGACAGCAGGGTCGACACGTCGAGGGGGGAGCGGCCGGCCATCACGAAACCCGCGCCGGCCGTCACGACCACCAGCGAGGCGAGCCGGGCTTTCGTCAGATCTCCGTAGGCGCGCACCAGCACGAGGGCGCGCGCCACCGCCCCCGGGCGGCGCCGCGGGTCTTCGCCATCAGGCCGTCGCTCCATCCGAAGTGGTCTCACGCCCGCCCCCAATGCACAACGTTCGCCCGCCTCTCCGATTCCCGGACCACGACGACCGCCGGTGCGACATGCGTCGCAATCTGCTCCATACTACGCCGTGCGGGGGAAAGGGAAGGCAGGGGATGGCGACGCGCACGGCAGGCGAGGGCACGACCGGCGAGACGGTGGCGCTCGGCTTCGGCACCAGTGTCGCGATGTGGTCCGTCGGGTACCTTTGCCGGATTCCGCCGGCGGTCGTGCCCAGCTGGCTCCTGGCTGCGGCACTGCTGGGCTGTCTGCTGGCGGGGGGCGTCCTCGCAGGCAGGCTCACCGGCCGACGGTGGCGCGCGGGCATGGCTGTCGGGCTCTTCTCCTCGGTCGTCAACCTGCTCATCCTGGGGAGCCTCCTCGGCGGGCCTCACCCGAACCAGATCGTGCCGTCGGCGCTGTGGTGGTTGCCCGGCTCGGTGGTCCTGGGGGCTGCGCTCGGCGCCGCCGGCGGCGCGGCCGCCGGAACCATCCGCGGACGCGCTCCCGACTGGACCGAAGTCCTGGCAATCGTCGCCAGCGCCGCCACCCTCCTGCAGCTCCTCGTTGGCGGGATCGTCACCGGCGCAGCCGCCGGACTGGCCGTCGTGGACTGGCCCAATTCCTTCGGCTACAACATGTTCCTCTACCCGCTGTCGCGCATGACGGGGGGGGTGTACTTCGAGCACGCCCACCGGCTCTTCGGGACGCTGGTGGGCCTGACGACGCTGGTCCTTGCGATCCACCTCCTCCGGGTCGAGGAGAGGAGTTGGGTGAAGCGCCTCGGCCTTGTCGCGCTGGGGGTCGTGATCGTGCAGGGCATTCTCGGGGGCCTCCGCGTCACCGGCACGTTCACGTTCTCCACCTCGCACGCCGCGATGGAGCCGTCGATGACGCTGGCGATCGCCCACGGCGTGCTGGGCCCGACGTTCTTCGGTTTGATGGTGGCCCTCGCAGTCTTCCTGTCCCCGACGTGGAAGGGTGACGGCGCACCGGCGCCGGCCCGCGGCGCTGGCTCGGAGAGGATCCTGGGTGTGGTCGTGACCGCCGCGGTCCTCCTCCAGCTCGTGCTCGGCGGGATCCAGCGGCACCTCGAGCGCGGCCTGCTCGTACACATCACCTTCGCGGCGGTGGTGCTGGCCCTCGCGGCGCTTTACGGGGCGCGGCTCTGGGGGCTCTACCAGGAGCGGCCGTTGCTGGGGCGCCTGGGGCGCCTGCTCGCGGTCGTCGCGCTCGTCCAGGTGGTGTTGGGGGTCGTCGCCCTCTTCGCCCAGCAGGCGACCGTCGCCGGTGCGCCGCCGACGACGTGGGCGGTCCTGCTCACGACCGCGCACCAGGCCGGCGGCTCAGTGCTGCTCGGCTGTGCCGTCATGGCGGCCCTGTGGCCGCGGCGCCTGCTGGTGCAGGCCGTCTGACCGTGTTCGTAGCGGAGACGTTCACGTCGCTCCAGGGAGAGGGGATGCTCGCGGGCACGCCCTCCTTCTTCATCAGGACCTCGGGGTGCAACCTCCGGTGTGCGTGGTGCGACACCCCGTACACGTCGTGGCGGCCGGAAGGGGTCCGGCGTTCGGTGGGCGAGTTGCTCGCCGCAGCGACGGCGGCCGGGATGCACCACGTCGTCGTGACCGGGGGAGAGCCGCTCCTGCAGCGCGAGGTCGGGGCGCTGACCGAAGGACTGGTGTGCGCCGGCCACCACGTCACGGTTGAGACCGCGGGAACCCTGGCACCCGAGTTCACGTGCCACCTCCTCTCGGTTTCGCCCAAGACCGGCAACTCCGATCCGGCCGGACACCCGGCGGCCCGCCATCGCGCCCTGCGCGAGAACGCGGGACCGCTGGTCGGGCTGCTGGCGCGGTTCCCGGAGCACCAGCTCAAGTTCGTGGTGCGGAGCGAAAGCGATCTCCCAGAGATCCTGGCGATGGTGGAGCGCCTCGGCGCGGTCAGGGAGCGGGTGCTGCTGATGCCGGAGGGCCGGTCGGCCGAGGAGGTCGCCGCGCGGGCGCCCGAGGTCGCGCGGCTGTGCCTTCGCCACGGCTTCCGCTACGCGCCCCGACTCCACCTCGACCTGTTCGGCCCGGGCCGGGGCGTCTGACAACGGCCGCCGACCCGGCCACAGGTGGGCCGTGCCGGTGACCGTGTCAACCTTTCTCCGCCTGGGGAGTCGAAGCAATGGACGGAGAGAGAACCCCTGGAGTGTGCGGGGGTTGCTTTTGAAGGTAAAACATGCAGATGCAACGATTGCAAACGCAAGAGAACGTCGGGCTTCTGATCGCGGTGGCGCGCCGATCCATCAAGCAGGCGGTGGGCGAGCTGGGGCGACCATACCGCCTCTCAGCGCAACGTTTCTGGTTGCTCCTCGGCATTTACGAGCGGGAGGGACTGTCGCTCTGCGAACTCGCAGGGGGGAGCCGCATCGACGAGCCGACGGCGTCCCGGATCGTGAGCGCGTTGGCTCGGCACGGACTGGTGCATGTCGCGGACGACCCGGTTGACCGCCGTCGCTCCCGGCTGCTACTAACCAGGGCGGGGAGGGATCTGGCCGCGCAACTGGCGCCGCTTGCGGAGGGACTCCGCCTGGCGACCGTCTCCGGATTCTCCGCGGCCGAACGCCGGGCTTTGGTCACCTCGTTGCGGAGAGTGGTCGAGAACATCGACCGTTTCACGAGAAAATGGCGGGACGGCGGAGCACACGAGCCGGCGGAGGATCAAAGGTGAGCGCCGCAGAGTTGGGAGGCGTGGCGGGCTTCCGGGAGTCGTGCAGGTTCCGTCCGGCATCCGTGAGCGATGGACACACCCGAGGGAGGACTCTCCCCGTGAGGAAGGCGGATTCCAATGCCTGAAGGGAAGCGGAAGTACATCTGGTGGCTGGTCGCGGTGATCGTGATCGTTGCCGGCTACGGCTATGTGCGGGTTCGCCAGGCGCAGGCGCGCGGCAAGGTGGGCTACGTCACGTCGAAGGTCGATCGCGGCCGGATCGCCGCCAAGGTGACCGCCAGTGGGACGCTGTCGGCGATCGTGACCGTGCAGGTGGGTAGCCAGGTCTCCGGTCGGGTCGCCGCCCTCTACGCCGACTGGAACTCGCAGGTGAAGAAAGGGGAACTCGTCGCCAAGATCGACCCGGCGCTCTTTCAGGCGTCGGTTGCACAGGCGCGCGCCAACCTCGTTGCGGCCCAGGGCAACCTCGCCAAGGCAAAGGCCCAGGCGATTGACGCCGAGCGGCAGTACAAGCGAAACGTGACGCTCGCCGAGCGCAAGCTCATCGCGCAGGCCGACCTCGACACGTCCCAGTCGGCCGCCGATGCAGACAAGGCCGGGGTGGATGCTGCCGCCGGCGCGGTCGAGCAGGCGAAGGCGCAACTCAGCTCGGCCGAGGTCAACCTCGCCTACACGGACATCATCTCGCCCACCGACGGAACTGTCATTGCGCGCAACGTCGATGTCGGCCAGACCGTGGCGGCCTCGTTGCAGGCGCCGACGCTTTTCCTTATCGCAGAGGACCTGCGCAAGATGCAGGTGGACACCAGCGTTGCAGAAGCCGATATTGGCAAGCTCAAGCCGGGGATGAAGGCAACCTTCACCGTGGACGCCTACCCGAACGACAGGTTTGCGGGCACGGTGCGGCAACTCCGCAACTCGCCGCAGACCGTGCAGAACGTCGTGACGTACGACGCGGTGATCGACGTCGCCAACCCCGACCTCAAGCTCAAGCCCGGCATGACCGCCAACTGCACCTTCGTCTGGGCTGAGCAGGACAATGCGCTGCGCGTGCCGAATGCGGCAATGCGGTTCCAGCCGCCGGCCGCACTTCTCGCTTCCGGCACCCCGGGCGCGAGGGCCGCGCAGGGCGGGCCCGGCGCCGGTGCGGAGGCGGCGCAGGGCAGGGGTACCGCGGCCATGGGCCCGGCTGGCGCTCGGAGCGACCCCAGCCAAAGGACCGTGTGGGTCTTGCGCGCAGGCAAGCCCCAGCGCGTTGTCATCCGTCCCGGGGTGTCCGATGGGTCCTTCAGCGAGGTGGCCGAAGGCGACCTCTCCGAGGGCGACCTCGTGATCACCGACATGAGCGGCGGCAACTCCGCGTCCCAGCAGTCCGGCTTGCCGCGGCGGATGTTCTGAGGCCGTCATGAGCACCGCGTCACCGCTGCTGGCGCTTGAGGACGTCACGAAGGTCTACCACATGGGCGACGTGGAGGTCCACGCGCTCCGCGGCGTGTCGCTCGCGGTCGAGGAGGGCGCGTCGGTCGCCATCATGGGCGCCTCGGGCTCGGGAAAATCCACGCTCATGAACATCATCGGCTGCCTCGACCGGCCGACGACAGGGCGCTACCTGCTCGCCGGCGAAGAGGTCTCGACGCTCGACCGCAACGCGCTCGCGGAGAAGCGAAACCGCACGCTCGGCTTCGTCTTCCAGAACTTCAATCTGCTCTCGCGCACCTCGGCGATCGAGAACGTCGAGCTGCCGCTACTCTACGCCGGGCTCCACACGCGCGAACGCCACGAGCGCGCACGCAACGCGCTCACCCGGGTCGGTCTCGGCGACCGTATGCACCACCACCCGAACCAGATGTCCGGTGGCCAGCAGCAGAGGGTGGCGATTGCGCGGGCGCTGGTCGCCAACCCGAGAGTCATCCTCGCCGACGAGCCGACCGGGAACCTCGATTCGGTCACGAGCGTGGAGGTGATGGCGATCTTTCAGCAGCTGCGGGACTCGGGGATCACCGTCGTCCTGGTGACCCACGAGCCGGACATCGCGAGGTACGCAGGACGGGTTGTGATGATGCGGGACGGTAAGGTGCAGTCGGACAAGAGGCAGGCGCCAATGCGCGCCGTCCCGGACACAGCTGAGGGGGCCGCGGGAGGCGAGGCATGAACCCACTGCAAACCCTGCGCGTGGCGATCCGCGCGCTGCTGCGGAACAAGATGAGGTCCTTTCTGACGACCCTCGGCATCATCATCGGCGTGTCCGCCGTGATCGCCATGGTCGCCATCGGCGAAGGGGCCAAGGCCCAGGTCGAAGCGCAGTTCGCCTCCATGGGTTCCAACCTGCTCATCGTCCTGCCTGGCTCGACCACCTCGGGCGGAATGCGCGGGGGCTTTGGGAGCATGCCGACGCTGACCTGGGACGACCTGCGCGCGATTCGAACCGAGGTGCCGACCGTGAAGTACGCCGCCGCTCAGCTGAGCAGCGGCGCGCAGCTCGCTTCCGAGGACCAGAACTGGAGCACTCGGGTCTATGGCACGACCCCCGAGTACTTCTCGATCCGCGACTGGCCGACCGCGATGGGCTCGCCGATGAGCGACTCCGACGCCGAGGGCGGTACCAAAGTGGTGTTCCTCGGACAGACCGTCGTGGCCAACCTGTTTGGCCCCAACGCGAACCCGGTCGGCCAAAGCGTTCGAATCAAGAACGTCCCCTTCGAGGTCAAGGGTGTGCTCTCCGAGAAGGGACAGAGCTCGTGGGGGCAGGACTACGACGACGTGGCGTTTGTCCCCCTCAAGACGTTCCAGACCAAGATCCAGGGCGGCCTGCAGCAGTTCATTTCGGGGCAGATCTACATCGGCGCCATCTCCGAGCCGGCAACCGCCCGGGCGCAGCAGCAGATCACGAACCTCTTGCGGGACCGGCACCACATCGGCCCCGGGCAGGACGCCGACTTCTCGATCCGCAACCTGACGGAGCTGGCGAACGCCCAGGAGGCTAGCCTGGGGACCATCACGACGCTGCTGGCGGCCGTCGCCGCCGTCGCGCTGCTGGTCGGCGGCATCGGCATCATGAACATCATGCTGGTGTCGGTCACCGAGCGCACCCGCGAGATCGGTGTCCGCATGGCGGTCGGCGCCAAGCCGCGCAACATCCTGGCGCAGTTTCTCGTCGAGGCGCTGACGCTGGCCACGGCCGGCGGCTTCCTCGGCATCGTGCTCGGCCTCACGGGCGGCCGGATCCTGGCGTCGCGCTTGCATTGGCCGATGCTGATGCGGCCTGACATCATGGTCATTTCCGTCGTGTTCAGCGCGCTGGTCGGAGTGGCCTTTGGACTGTACCCAGCCCAGAAGGCTTCACGCCTCGACCCGATCGAGGCCTTGAGGTTCGAGTGATGATCGCCAACCTTGCTCTGCTCGCTCTCGCGGTGGCCGCGCCCGCGATGCCGCCCCGCGTCCTGACGCTGGACCAAGCCCTCGAGACCGCCCGCGCGCACCAGCCCCTGCTTCGCCAGGCGGCGGCCAGCACACAAGCCGCCCTTGCGCGCTCCGACGAGGCAATGGCCCCACTGCTGCCCCAGGTCAGCGGGACGGCCGACTACCAGCGCTCCACCGCCAACTTCACCAGCCGGCCCGGCTCGCTGCCGAGCCAGTTCTCGGGGGGCGCCGGCGCCGGGAGCTGGAACACGTACAACTTCTTCAACCTCGGCTTGAATGCGAGCCAACTCCTCTACGACTTCGGGCAGTCCCGCTCACGCTGGCGCTCCGCCCAGGCAACGGCGGCGGCGCAAGGCGACACCGAGCGCTCGACGGTCCAGCAGGTGCTGTTCAACGTGCGGGCCGCGTACTACCAGGCACGCGCGGCAAACGGGCTCGTGAAGGTCGCCACCGACACCCTCGCCAATCAGGAGAAGCACCTGCAACAGACCGAGGGCTTCGTGGAGGCCGGGACGCAGGCCGAGATCGCACTGGCTCAGTCGAGAACGGATGTTGCCAACGCCCGGGTCCAGCTCATCACCGCGCAGAATGGGTACGAGACGGCGAAGGCGCAGCTCAACAACGCCATGGGGGTCGAGAGCGCCGCCGACTACGACGTGACCGACGAGACACAGGCCCCCGTGGAAGGCGAGGACGGCACGACCGACACGCTTCTCGGCGAGGCGTTGCAGTCGCGGCCGGAGCTGGCGGCGCTGGCGAACGAGGTCCGCTCCCAGGAGCTGACCCTCCGGGCCGTGCGAGCGTCGTTGGGACCGTCCGTCGGCTTCTCCACCGGGTTCTCCGATGCCGGGGAGCAGTTCTCCAATCTCACCTGGAACTGGAACGCGGCGGTAGGGATCACGATCCCGATCTTCCAGGGGGGCATCACCCGCGCCCAGATCAGGGAGTCCGAGGCCAACGTGGCCTCCGCGACGGCGCAACTGGACACCGAGAGGCAGCAGGTGCGGCTCGAGATAGAGCAGGCGCGCCTCGCAGTACGAGCCGCCAAGGCTGCGCTCACGGCGGCCGGCGACGCCCTCGTAAACGCGCAGGAACAGCTGCGCCTCGCCGAGGGCAGGTACGAGACCGGTGTCGGGAGCATCATCGAGCTCGGCGACTCGCAGGTGGCGCTGACCAGCGCGGGCCAGCAGAAGGTTCAGGCGGAGTACGTCCTGGCGCAGGCCCGAGCGCAGCTCGTCAGGGCCCTCGGCCGCGACTGAGCCCGCCGCCCGCTGACGACGACTCCGCGGCGGCCTGCCGTCCGGCGCGACCGACCCTTGCTATGCTGACGGCGGAGAGCCAAGGCATGGCACGCGCCCACTCAAGGCTGTCCCGGCAGCGAACGGTCCTGCTGGCGTTTGCGTTGGCGGCATTCGCCGGCGCGGCGGCGCCGTCCGCAGCGCCGCTCCCGTCGGCCGAGACGCAGCGGCTCGCCCGCTACGACGCGATCAACCCCGGGCTGGGCACGCCTCCGCCCGCGGTGCTGCGCGCTTCGCCGGCGGCCGCCTGGAGGTCGTTCCTGGCGCTCGCCCGAGCCGGGAGATTCGACGACGCCGCGCACCTGCTCGACCTGGCGACGGTTCCGGTTGCCCAGCAACGCAAAGCCGGGCCCCGACTGGCGGAGCAGCTATATGGGGTCCTGGCCGCCGTTCACGCTCGCGCCGACACGGTCTCCACGAACGACGAGGCGGGGCCCACCGTCGCGGGTGAGCCGATGAACGTCGTGGTGGCCCTCCACGTGGAGCGCAGCGGGATCTCGGGCGAGGTGGCCCTCCACCAGGTCGAAGACATCACCACCAAGGACAGGGCGTGGCTCTTCACCGACGAGACGGTTGCGAGTGCGCCGTTCTGGTTCCGCGTGCTGGTGAAGGGCGAGCCGGCCCGCGGCGCCGAGCCGCTTGACGCGGGCCTCGGCCCGATCCCGGCCGGCGTGAAGCGTGGGACGCCGCGCGAGGCGCTGGCGGGGTTTCTCGAGGCGTGCCAGCGTGGCCGCTTCGACCTCGCCGCTTACTACCTCGACCTCGAGGCCGTCCCGCCGCCACAGCAGCCGCGCCGGGGAGCGCTTCTCGCGCGCCGACTCATGCTCGCCCTCCAGCGCACCGGGGGGGCCAACCCGGACACGCTCTCGAACAAGCCCCTCGGCGCGCCGGAGGCGGGTCTCCCCGAGAGCGAGGAGCGTTTCGGAGTGGTTTCAGTTGCCCACCGGCCGGTCGACCTCGTCCTCGTGCACCGCTGGGACCCCGAGCTCGGCCACGTGTGGATGATCTCTCGGGACACGGTGGCCCGGATCGACGAGATCTACGAGGCACACGGGTACGGCTGGATTGGGGACCGCGCCCCTCTGATTCTTTTCGCCGTGAGCTACGCCGGGCTCCAGCTCTGGCAGTGGCTCGCGCTCGCGGTCGGGTTGGTGGTGGCGTGGGTGGTCGCCCGGTACCTGGGCCGATGGGCTGTCGGGGTCGCCCGCCGGGTGGCGCGCCGGACGTCGTTCGCGTGGGACGACACAATCACCGACGCGCTCGACGGGCCGTTCGGGTTGCTCCTCTGGGCGGGGATTCTCGCCGCGGTGGCCCGCTGGCTCGGCCTCGCGGCCGAGGCGTGGGTGATCGCCCGCCAGATTTGCAAGCTCCTTGCCCTTGGCGGCTTCGGGTGGTTCCTCCTGCGGCTGGTCGATCTCGGGGCGAACCGCATCCGACAGACCGCGGGAACGGCGGAGACCGTGAAGCTCGGCTTCCTGCCGATGGTCGTGCGCTTTGCCAAGGGGGTGGCGGTGGTCCTCGTCGGGTTGGCGGCGCTCGACGTGATCGGGCTGAATGTGTTGGCGATCCTCGCCGGCCTCGGCCTCGGCGGCGTGGCGGTCGCATTCGCCGCGCAGAAGACGCTCGAGAACGTCTTCGGCACCATCTCGATCGCCGGGGACCGCCCCTTCGAGGTCGGCGACTACGTGACGATAGGCGAGGACAGCGGGACCGTGGAAGACGTCGGCTTCCGGTCGACGCGCCTGCGGACGGTCGGGCGGACGCTGGTGACGATCCCCAACGGGGTGGTGGCGGCTGGGCGCGTCGAGAACTTCACCGCCCGTGACCGCATCATGTACAACCCGGTGCTCGGGCTGGCGTACGAGACGTCTCCGGCCCAGTTGTCGCGCGTCATCGCCGAGGTCAAGCGCCTCCTCGCCTCCCACCCCAGGGTCTTGCAGGAGGGGACCCGCGTCCGCTTTGCGTCGTTCGGGCAGTCGGCGCTCAACGTCGAGGTGTGGTGCTGGATCGCGACGCGCGATTTCCTTGAGTACACGGGGATCGTCGAGGAGCTCAACTTCGGCCTCGCCGAGATCGTCCGCGACGCGGGCACCGCGTTCGCCTTCCCCAGCCGTACCGTGTACATAGCGCACGCCGGCCACGGTGGCGCCTGGCCCCGCGGAGAGGGCGAGCAGGAGTCGGACCGGGGGCAGGGGAGCAAGGGCACGCCCGCACGGCCGGGGCCTTCCGACGAGGGCCGCCGCTGACGCAGGCATTGCCAACGAACCGCGCCTCGCCCGCTCACGATCCGGTGCTCTGGCTCGTCGTCGCGACGGCCACCGTGGCCCGCGTGATGCTCGCCTGGCGCTACTTCGGCTTCCTCGGCGGGGATGACGTCGAGATGCTCGAGGAGGCATTTCGACGCGCGTTCGGGCTCGCCTATGCCCCGTGGAACATCCGCAGTCTCCTCCTTCCGGATCTTATGGTGGCGCCGGTGCTTCGCGCGCTCGCCTTCGTGGGGATCCACGATTCTGGGGCCCTCGTGCTCGGGGCCACCGGGCCATTCATCGCGCTGGCTTCCCTGAACGTAGTCCTGGTGTACAGGCTCGCGTCCGCGCTTGCCCACGACCGCGCCGTGGCCAGGGCCGCAGCCACGCTCTACGCGCTCCACTGGCTTCCCCTCGCCTTCGGGGCAACGGTGTACCCGAGGACGCCCGCGGTGACCTGCGTTCTCCTCGCCGCTCTCGCGCTGGTCGGGGCGGAGCGGGACGCCGCGCGGGGTCTGGCCGCGGGGGTTTTGCTTGCGGTCGCTTTCGCGGCGCGTTACAGCGACGGTGTCTTTCTCTTCCCCCTTCTCCCCCTCTGCCTGTACGCCGGCGCCAACAGGGCGGGTTCGCTTCGCCGCGCACTGGGCGTCGCGGGGGGCTTTGCCCTCGGCGCGGCGCTCACCGCCGGCGTGTACGACGCGCTCACGTGGGGCCGTCCCTTCGCGAGCTTCATGGCTCTGTTCAGGCTGACGGTCGTCGAGCATATCTCGTCGTCGCGGATCCCGGTTCAGGGCCCGCTTTTCTACCTCGCGCGTGTCGTCTTCTGGGTGCCGCCGACGCTCCTCGTCGTGCTCCCGTTCGCGTGGCGGGAGCGCCGCGTGAGAGTGGCGTGGCCGTTTCTGCTGCTGCCGGTGGCGGTGCTCTCCCTCCTGTTCCACAAGGAGCTTCGCTACCTGCAGGGTGTCGTTCCGTTTCTCGCGATCCTCGGGGCGGCGGGGTTCGTTGCCGCTCGTCGCCGGTGGCCGCGTGTCCTGGTGGCAACGCTCTTCGTGCTCACGCTCGCGACGGAGGCGTTCGGGGCGCGACTGCTGCGCGGGAAGTCGATGGCCGCCGTCACCGCCGCCCGCGCGATTGCGTCGGAGCCCGGCGTGAACGTCGTGGCGCTCTCGCAGGCGTGGGCGTACGGCGACCGCCTGTTTCTCGGGAACCGGATCGAGGTGCGGGACCTGCCGGTGCCCCCGACCGCCCGCGACCTGGAGGCCGCAGCGGAGCGCGCCGATCGCATCGCGATCTACCGCGACGATCTGGAGCGCGACGCTTCGCTCGTGGGTTCCCTTGCCCGCCATGGCTTTCGCGAGAGCCGCACCTTCGCATGGGGCGAGAGCAAGGCCGTGGTGGTCTTCTCCCGGGAGTGACCGCTGCGAGTGGCCAAGAGGCGTTCCCTTTGACAGAACCGCCCCACATGGTGCGGCGAGGACCTCGCCGGCTCGTATTTATGGGCATCTGCCTCGCTGTGGCGCCAAGCGGCCGTGCCCAGGAGGTGCCGTGGGCCTCGGTTCCATTTGTGGACCCGCTGCGCTTCACGTCCCTGCCCCTCGACGGAACGCAGGCGGCCGCGCCGCGCCGCGGCGAGTGGAACGTCGCCGCAAGCGCGCGCTACCTCAATGTCTGGGTGCTCACCTGGCACACCGGGACGATCCACCGGGGCCTCGGCCTGACCGGTAAGCCCCTCACCGACCGCGAAATCAAGCTCCTCGAGCAGAACTTCCCGCTGGACCAGTTCTACCACGTCGACCTCGAGGGCACTCTCGACGAAGTGGCCGTATCGTACGGGCTCGGCGGTGGGCTGGCGGTCACCGCGGCGGTGCCGTGGATCGTCGTCGGCCAACCGCACTGGGACGCCATCGCCAACGGCTTTCACGGCGCCTTTCACGTCTCCGACATAAGGCGTGACTGGTTCGCGCGCGGCCAGGAGACGGTGGTTGTGCGGGGCCGGCACGGCATCATCGAGCGTCTCTCCGGCTTGGGCGGCTCCGGGATCGGGGACGCGAGCGTCTCGCTGACCGGCCGGGCCGGCGACTGGCTGGGTGGCGAGCACCGCTGAGCGGCTGCGGTCAAGGCGCCGACCGGTGAGAAGGACACGCTGCGGGGGACCGGCGGATGGGACGCCGGTGTTCGCTGGTTCGCGACGTGGGGGCGTGACGTCAAGCGGCTGCGGCTCGGCCTCGGGTATACCTGGCTCGACACCGGGGGTCGCTGGCTCGGGGTCAAGCGCGACGACATGTGGGCCGCGTTGATCGAGGGCCGAGCACCCATCGGGAAGGGGTTCGTCGCCCGCGCGTCGGCCCGCTTCGACGCCTCGCCGCTCGCCTCGTTCACGAGCTCACCGTTCGGCAAGGAATCGTTCTACTGGACTTTGGGTCTGCTTGCCCCACTGGCAGGGGACACATGGCTCGCGTTCGATGCCGGTGAGAACTATCCCGGCGACGCCGAGGTTCCCGATTTCAGCCTCCACCTCCAGGTCGTGGCGAGGCTTGGCCCGGCCCGCTGAGGGTAGTGCGGTTCCCACCGAGCAGCGCAACGTTCTCGGCGAGCCGTCACCCGGCCACGCGGTGCACGCGCATCAGGTTGGTGAGCGGCTGCGCGAAGACCGGGGCGCCGTGGGTGATCACGATCACCCCGCCGGGCTCGGCAAGGCGACAGCGCAACGCGGCCCGCTCCGCGAGACGCACCACCTCCTCGTGGTCGTCCGGCTGTTCCCTCGCGACATGCGGCTCGAGCCCCCACACCATCGTCAGTGCTCGCGCCACCTCCAGTCGCGGGGTGAGCGCCAGGATGGGGATCGACGGGCGGTGCCCCGCGACCAGCCGGGCGGTCCGGCCGGATTGCGTGAAGCAGACGATCGCTGCCGCGCGCAGACGATCGGCTGCGGTCGCCGCGGCCCCGGCTACCGCGTCGGCGACCGGGTCCGTGGTCTCCGGGCGGCACGGCGAGGAGTCCCACGCCGAGCGGAACTCTCCGTGCCGTTCGGCCTCGCAGATGACCCGCGAGCACGCGACCACCGCCATCGCCGGGTGGTCCCCAATCGCGGTCTCGGCGCTCAGCATCACCGCGTCCGAGCCGTCGTAGACCGCGTTGGCGACGTCGGCCGCCTCGGCGCGTGTCGGCCGCGCCTCGTGGATCATGCTCTCCAGCATCTCGGTCGCCGTAATCGCGGGCACGCCGATCCCGCGGGCCGCACGCAGAATCTCCTTCTGCAGCACCGGCACGCGTTCCGGCGCGGTCTCGGCGCCGAGGTCGCCGCGGGCCACCATGACGGCGTCCGCGCTGCCCAGGATGGCGAACAGGTTCTCGCGTGCCACTGCCTGCGCCTTCTCGAGCTTGGCGATGATCGGGACCGTGCGGCCGAACTCCGCCATCCGATTGCGCAGCTCGGCGACGTCGGCGGCGCGCCGGACGAACGAAAGTGAGCAGGCGTCCACACCAGCGGTGAGGCCCGCTGCGAGACAGCGGAGGTCGTGATCGGTCAACGACGGCAGCGAGGTCTCGACGTCGGGGAGGTTGACCCCCATCCCGCCCGCTACCTCGCCCCCGCGCAGCACCTCCGCACTGACGGCATCCCCCTCGACTCTGCTTACGCGCAGCACGACCTTCCCGTCGTGGATGAGCACCCGGGACCCCTCCGGGCACTCGCGCACCGGGTCGATCCCCTCGACCCGGATCGCAGCGGCACCGTTCTGGTCGCCGAGCGTCACGGTGGCGCCGTCGGCGACCGTAGTTTGCGTGATGCTGCCGACCACGCGCAGCTTCGGCCCGGCGAGGTCGAGGAAGACCCCCATCGGCCGCCCGAGGCCCTGCTCGAGGCTGTGCGCCAGCTCGACCAGGGGCGCAATGGCATCAGGGACCAGATGGGCGGCGTTGAGGCGGAAGATGTCCGCCCCCGCCGCCGCGAGCTCCCGTGCGACGTCTTCCCGGGCCGACGCCGGGCCGAGCGTGGCCACGATCTTCACTCGCCGCGGAGCGGGATGAGCGTTGGTCATCGCGTTTGCCTTCCCTTTGGTGCGTGCTGTCAGCGTGGCTGGGTCAAAGGTACCACGACCGCCGTCCCTCGCACACGTCGGGTTGGGAGGCCCTATCGCGGTCGTCCCAGGGACCGGTGGCCCGCAGCCGACATCACACCTCGAGGCGGTCGCCCTCGCGGGCCACCAGCGCGTAGAGGGCGGGCATCAGAAAGACGCTGATCAGGAGCCGCGAGAACAGGCCCGACACGATCACCAGGGCGAACGGGCGCTGCGAGTCGGTGCCGACCCCGGTGGCGACGGCGGCGGGCAGGAGGCCGAGCGCGGCGACGAGGGCGGTCATCATGATCGGACGCAGGCGGAGAAGGGCCGCCTCGCGCGCCGCCGCGGCGATCCCCATGCCGCCGAGGCGCAGCTCGTTCGCGTACGAGATGTACACCACCGCCGTCTGCACGGAGACCCCGAACAGGGCGATGAAGCCGATCCCGCTCGACACCGAGAACGGCGTCCCCGTCAGCCACAGAGCCACCAGTCCGCCGACGGGGGCCGAGAGCAGCACGCCGAGGACGGTGATCACCGGGAACTTGAAGTTGCTGTAAAGAGCGAAGAGCAGAAGGAAGATCACGAAGAGGGTCAGCGGCAAGATGAGGCGGAGCTGGTTCCGCGACGCAGTGTACTCGGAGTACTCGCCGCCCCACAGGACCCGGTACCCCTCGGGCAGCCTGACCTTGGCAGCGACCTGACGCTGCGCGTCCTCGACCGCTCCCGCGAGGTCGCGGCCCTCGACCGAGTACTGGACCCCGATGAAGCGCGAGTTCGCCTCCCGGTAGATGAACGACGCCCCGCTCACCACCCGGATGTCGGCGAGCTCCTTGAGGGGAACTTGCTGGCCCCCCGTGGTCGCGACCAGGATGTTGCCTATTTCCCCAGGTGTCTGCCGGAACTGCGGCTGGAGCCGGACCACGAGGTCGAACAGCTTCTCTCCCTGCACCACCTGCGTTGCCGCCGCGCCCCCCACCGCGGCCTCGACCAGGCCGTTGATGTCGGCGACGTTGAGGCCGTAGCGGGCGGCCTTGGCGCGATCCACGGTGACGGTGAGGCTCGGCTGGCCGAGCTCCTGGACCAGGGCGATGTGATCCATGCCCCGCACGCCCTCGAGCACCCGCTTGATCTCCTTCCCCTTCTCCTCGAGCACCGCCAGGTCGGGGCCGAAGACCTTCACCGCGAGTGCGCTCTTGAGCCCGGTCTCCGCCTCGTCCACGGCGTCCTCGGCGGGCTGGGTGTGGTTGAAGACGATGCCCGGGAAGGCCTGCAGCTTCTCCATCATTGCCTCGATGAGCTGGTCCTTTGTCCGATAGCGCCCCGTCCACTCCCGGTACGGCTTCAGCCCGACGTAGAACTCGACGTTGAAGAACCCGGTAGGGTCGGTGCCGTCGTCGGGGCGGCCGTGCTCGGAGGCCACCACGGTCACCTCCGGGAACGAGCGGAGGATGGCGCGGATCTGGGGAGCGATCTTCCGGGACTCCTCGAAGGAGATCGTGTACGGCATGGTCCCGCGAACCCAGAGCGCGCCCTCGTCCAGGTGCGGCATGAACTCCGCGCCTATGCCCGGGACGAGCAGGAGGCTGCCGCCGAGCAGCAGCGCCGAGCCGATCACCGTCAGCCACGGGTGCCGCAGGCAGGCGTCGAGCCCCTTGCCGTAGGCGGTCTTCACCGCCTCGAACGCGACGTTGCGCCGCTCCCGCACTCCGCGCCGCAGCGCCCAGGAGCTGATCACCGGGAGGAGGGCCAGGGTGACGATCAGGGATCCGACCAGCGCGAAGATCATCGTGTCCGCCATCGGCCGGAACAGCGTCCCCGATGGCCCGGACAGCGCGTAGATGGGCAGAAAGCCGGCCACGATCACCGCCACGGCGTAGAAGATGGGGCGGTCCACCTCGGCCGCCGCCGCCACGATCACGTCGCGAACGTCGTACCTCTGGCCGCGCCGGGCGGCGAGCTGGCGGAAGATGTTCTCGACCATCACGACGCCGCCGTCCACCAGGATGCCGAAATCGATGGCGCCTATCGAGAGAAGGTTGGCCGGGATCCTCTCGAGGTCCAGGCACACGAAGGCGAAGAGGAGCGACATCGGAATGGTGACGGCGACGATCAGTCCGGAGCGGACGCTGTAGAGGAAGAAGATCAGGACAACCACCACCAGCACCATGCCGCGCAGGAGGTTTCCCTCGACGGTGCGTGTGGTGAGGGCGATGAGCTCGCTGCGGTCGTAGAAGGGGCGGATCTTGACGTCGCGGGGCAGGATCGAGCTGTTGAGCTCCTTGGTTTTCGCCTCCACCGCCTTGAGGACGACCTGGGCCTGCTCGCCGGTACGCATGAGGATGACGCCCTCGACGGCGTCGTCGCGGTCGTCGAAGCCGAACTGGCCGAGGCGGGGGGCGTGCCCGATCACCACACGCGCGACGTCCTTCACCAGGACCGGGGTGCCGTCATGGACGGCCAGCACCACGTGGCCGATGTCCTCCGTATCGAGGACGCGTCCAAGCCCGCGGACGAAGTAGAACTGGCCGCCCTGGGAGTAGAAGCCGCCGCCCGCGTTGGCGTTGTTGGCGGCCAGCGACGCCACCACCGAGGGCACCGACAGGCCGACGGCGGCGATCTTGGCGGGGTCGAGCAGGACCTGGTACTGCATGGTCTCACCGCCGAACCCCGAGTCGTCGGCCACCCCGGGAACGGAGCGGTACTGGCGCTCGAGAATCCAATCCTCGATGGTCTTGAGCTCCATCGGCGACCGGTCCGGGCTCTCGAGCACGTACCGGTAGATCAACCCGGACGGCGACGACAGCGGCGCCATCTGCGGCGTCACCCCGTCGGGGAGGCTGACACCGGACGCGCGCTCGAAGACGAGCTGGCGGGCGAAGTAGTTGTCGGTGCCGGTGCGGAACGTCATCCGGATGTCCGACAGCCCGTAGAGCGAGA
>Ga0316628_100000386_pt1 | contig 27625 bp, 31 predicted proteins | sample OWC_Aug_M2_C1_D5_FD_207648 | JGI IMG/M metagenome (GOLD analysis project Ga0316628, IMG submission 207648) | Wetland soil microbial communities from Old Woman Creek delta, Ohio, United States - OWC_Aug_M2_C1_D5_C | ecosystem: Environmental > Terrestrial > Soil > Wetlands | place: USA: Ohio...
AACCCGTGCGTTTTCCCTTATATTGAACGGGCCGTGCCGGTGTGGCGGAACTGGCAGACGCGCGGGACTCAAAATCCTCCAGGGGAAGAATTGAGGGATTTCTTGGAAATCCCTCATTTGTCAGCAACTTACTGAAGATTCAATAGGTTATCGAATTTCGCGGCGTAATGTACTGTTCCAACGGTTTGCATTGTTTGCAGGGCTAGATGCAGAAAAGGGGCACAAAAGGGACACAGTAGAGTGCCGGCTGTTTCAGCAAAAGGGGGGTTGATGATGGGAACCATAAAGGTGGGGGCTCTCCCCAGCCGGCCCAAGAGAGCCGATCCGATTATCGCACGAATTGAAAGGCACCATGTGTGATAATAACAATCATGAGCGCTTGACGTTCATGGGCACGGCAATCGCGAAAATCGATAAAGGGGAAAGGATCAGAATTCCCTCCGATTTGCTGAAAACCTGTGAAGAAGAATTCGGAAACGAAGTTTTCATTACCTCAACGGACGACAGGACCGTTCAAATTTATCCCTTAGCGGTTTGGCGCGGGCGGGTAGACAGCTTAACTAAGGAGAAAAAGGCTGACCCTCTGCTGAGGCGGTTCCTATTGAAGGCAAACTATAACGGCCAAATTGTCAAGATAGATGGGCGTGGAAGGATTCAAATTCCGGGGTTCCTCAAGAAGAAAATCAGGCTGGCCGGCAAGATAACGTTTACTAGAAGGGAAGGCCGTCTGGAATTGATGCGCTTATAGCCTAATGAAGCAGGAAGAGGACCGAATATTCCCGGAGAAAATCCCTGTCCTTATAAAATCATATAGGCCACAGAGATTCGGCAAAATACGACATCTGCCGGCGTCCCTTGAACGTCCCGCGGATTGACATAGGTCTATTAAAATTATAAATTCTTACTAAGATTTAGGGGGCACGATGAGCAAAGAAAAAAAGAACAAATTATCTATCTACCTGGTCAGAAAAGACGTTCCCGAAAATGAAATAATTGTCGATGACGCCAGTCTGATTACTAGGGAAATAGAGGGGGCAATGCTGTCTGTCAGGCCATCAGCCACAAAAAAGCCCGCCTGGATTGGCAACTTTTTCGGTTCCGCCCTGGCGGGCGAAAAGAGCATATTTTCTTCAGTGCCGAGCGCCGCGTTGGTTGTCCCTATAAATGTTGAGAAAAAGGGCGTCCGGCGTTTTGCGATAACATTCGGCGCGGGCTACCATCTTTTGCGGAAGGGCGTTTTTGAAGAACATTTTGGTTTGCGGGTAGTCCTGAACGCTGTCGATCAGAAAAATATACGGATGATTGATAAGACCAAACTTGGCGCTCTCGTTAAACAGACAAGGGAGCAGGCAGGAAGAAGCGCAGAAACATCTGAATTCGGAATCGACATCGAGCAGGATCTGATTCAAGCGGTTACAGGCTTGTCCACTGACGAGGGGCTCGGCAAAACGATTTCCGGGAAGGATTCGTTGCACCTGTCAGTACCGCATAAATTCGGTGATATTGGCGGGTTGCTGAAGCTATGTTTCAGATACTACGAATCGAACGCTTATAAGGAAAAATTCCCCTGGATTGATCAAATCGAGGAGATCAGAGAGGCGAAGAAGATTGGCGAATTGGATGCCAAGCTCATTGAGAGAATTAACGGCAATCGTTTCGAAAAACTCTGGATGGCCGTTCCTGAAATCATCGACTGGAGCGCTTTTGATTGCTTCAGATATCGCAAAAGCGAGAGAGGGGAAAAATACCGAGACTTAACGTTTATGGATTTCCTGAACGAAAAGGAAGAGCTCAAGGGGAAATTTTCTGTCGAGGTGATAAAGGATTTACAAGCTTATTGTTTCTTTGAAACGGGATACGAAAAATCCTGGCGCATCTATGAATGCATTTATGCTGAAATATCCGAAACTGACAAAATATATACTCTTACGAATGGGAAGTGGTATCAGGTAAACAAGGATTTTTCGAAAGAAGTAGAGAGCTATTACGAGAGGGTTTTGTCTGGGACGTCCCCTCTTCTGCTGCCGAAGTGCCCCGTCCGCGAAGAAAACGTATCGGAGCCAATCATAGAAAACGAGTATAATGAATATGCCGCCAAAAAAAATAAATTCGCGCTCATGCACGGCAATAACGTCAGGCACGGCGGATCTCCAATCGAAGTTTGCGATCTTTTCGGAAAAGACAAAGAATTTATCCACGTGAAGCATTACGGAGGCTCCAGCGTATTAAGCCACTTGTTTAATCAAGGCATTGTATCGGCGGAGCTCTTTTCGTCGCACGATAGTTTCAGGAAGAAGATGAACGTAAACCTACCTCTCGGTTTTAGGATTAAAAATCCGGAGAAGGACATTGAGCCTACGGAATATAAGATAATATTCGGCATTATTAGTAGTTCGAAAAGAAATCTCGACCTTCCGTTTTTCAGCAAAGTCTCATTGCGAAACGCGTTCACGAGGTTGAAGCTGTATCAATACAACGTCTTCCTTCAAAAAATTGAAGTAGACGATACAATAAGGATCAAGTCCGGAAAATCCGCGAAGGCGTGACGCGGCAGCAAGCCGAAATATCCGCGGTTTATGGATATCTACGAAATCACTTAAGCCGGAGGCGTTCCGGAATAGTGTTATCCCCCCCCCGGAGGGATTTAGCTCGGCTGAGAATAAGCTAAACCTTAGCGCCTTCGATTCCGGGTTTCGCTCTTTCAAGATGGAGCCCGCCCTGGGCGCTCTGAAAGGCTGTCATATTCTGCCGATTTTTGATAAAGTTTCTACATTATGGGGAGGGGTTCTATTTTCTCCTAAAAATCGGCTATCGGCAAGAAAGCGAAATAGAGGCTTTTGAAGCTTTTTATTCTGGAGAACAGAGGATAAATCATGAATGGCAAAGAGATTGATTTCGAGGGCAAACTCTGGCAGGCGGCGGACAAGCTCAGGAACAACATGGACGCCGCGGAGTATAAGCACATCGTTCTCGGGCTGATTTTCCTCAAATACATCTCGGACGCATTCAAAGAGGTTCATTACGAGCTGACGAAGGACTCGGAAGGACTTGCCGATTCTGAAGACAGAGACGAGTACAAGTCCAGAAACGTTTTTTGGGTTCCTTCCGAGGCCAGGTGGGAATACCTCCAGAAGCGGGCGAAGAAGCCTGAAATCGGAAAAGTCGTGGACGATGCGATGGATGCGATTGAGAAAGACAATCCATCTCTCAAAGGCGTGCTTCCAAAAAATTACGCGAGGCCCGCGTTAGACAAACAGAGATTGGGTGAGCTCATAGATCTCATTGGAACCATCGGCCTGGGAGACAAGGAGAGCAAAGGCAAGGACATTCTTGGACGAGTTTATGAATACTTCCTGGGGCAATTTGCAGATGCAGAGGGAAAGAAAGGCGGCCAGTTCTACACGCCCAGATGCATCGTAAAGCTGCTGGTCGAAATGCTTGAACCCTACAAAGGAAGGGTATTCGATCCATGCTGCGGTTCAGGGGGGATGTTCGTCCAAAGCGAGAAATTCGTCCAGGCGCATGGCGGGAAAATCGGGGACATTTCGATTTATGGCCAGGAATCGAATCAGACAACCTGGCGCCTGTGCAAAATGAACCTTGCGATTCGAGGGATTGAAGCAAACATCCAATGGAACAACGAGGGAAGCTTTTTAAAGGATGCTCAGAAGGATTTGAAGGCAGATTTCGTCCTCGCAAATCCGCCTTTCAACGATAGCGATTGGAAGGGCGAGAGCCTCCGCGATGACATCAGATGGAAATACGGAGCCCCTCCAGTCGGGAGCGCGAATTTTGCCTGGGTTCAACACTTTATCCATCACTTAGCGCCGTCCGGGATATCTGGCTTCGTCCTGGCTAATGGCTCGATGTCCTCGAATACATCAGGCGAAGGGGAGATTAGGAAGAACATGGTCGAGGCCGACCTGGTAGATTGCATGGTCGCTCTGCCTTCCCAGCTTTTCTTCAACACGATGATCCCAGCCTGCCTGTGGTTCGTTGCTCGTGATAAGAAGAATCATAAGTTCAAAGACAGGAGAGGCCAAGTCCTGTTCATTGACGCCCGCAAGATGGGAACTATGATTGACCGAAGGCACAGAGAGCTTTCGGATGAAGACATCGAGAAAATCGCCGCATCCTATCATGCCTGGAGAGGCGAAAGCGGAAAATACGAGGACATTCCAGGATTCTGCAAAGCAGCCGCGCTGGATGAAATAAGGAAGCATGAGCATATCCTGACTCCAGGGAGGTATGTTGGCACAGAGGAAGTCGAAGAGGATGACGAAGAATTCGATGAGAAGATGAAGCGGCTTACCTCGGAATTGTCGAGCTTGATGAAAGAAGGGGAAAAGCTCGACAAGGAAATTAAAACGAACTTGGGAAGCATTGGCTATGATATCTAGGCGATCGTCACTAGTAGATTTTAAGAGATTAGTTAAGGACGTAATCTCCGAGCTTTATGAAAAAGACCAGTTTCTTTTCGAAAGAAATGAAGGGAAAGGCGTTTGCGAACGAGCCCTTGTTTTTCGATTTGCTCATTACCTTCAGAATAGAATCCCTAATTTTTTCGTAGATTGCGATTTCAACAGTTCCTTTGAGGGGTATGTATCTCCCGATGGACGAATTGTCGGAAAGGAAAGGCACGGCAAGAGTATTGAAAATCCCGATGGAACGATGACGAAGCGATTCGTCGATGTCATAGTTCATAAAAGAGATTTTGCGAATCAGAACGATTTCATCTGTTTTGAAATAAAGAAATGGAATAATTCGAATGTTGAAGAAGCAAGAAAAGATAGAAATAACTTACGAATACTAACTTCAAAATTTGGATATGTTTATGGATATTGGCTCATTCTGAATCGAAACATAGAAAAATGCAAATGGACGATATTTCGGGATGGGGAGATTATAGAGCAAGAGTCAAAGGTCTTTGATGATGAAAGATAAATGCAAATATAAACAAACTGCAAAAGGGATGATTCCTGAAGAATGGGTCATTAAAACCATAGATGAATTAGGAGGAATTGTTACTGGCAAGACACCTAAAACAGCAATTAAAGAAAATTTTGGAAAGGAATATCCTTTCATTACTCCGCGTGATATGAAGGGACAGAAATATGTCCGCGAAACAGAAAGATACCTATCATATAAGGGGATGATGTCGATTAAAAACTGTCGTTTGCCCAAAAATGCAATTTGCGTTTCTTGTATTGGCTCAGATATGGGCAAGGTAACAATAACGACGAAGGATAGCTTATCTAACCAACAAATAAATTCGGTTATCCCAAATATTTCGACGGACTTTGTTTATTATGCTCTACTATATAATTCGGCTCACCTAAAAAATATGGGAAAACAATCTACGGCAGTACCCATTTTAAACAAATCACAGTTTTCAAGAATCGAAATCGCTTTGCCATCCGATAAAGGAGAAATAGAATCAATTGCCAGAATATTAAGTAGTTTTGATTCAAAGATAGAAATAAATCAACGGTATAACAAGGTTCTTGAAGAAATCGGTCAAACCGTCTTCAAGCACTGGTTCATAGACTTCGAATTCCCCGACAAAAATGGCAGGCCGTATAAATCGAGGGGCGGGGAGATGATAGATTCTGAACTAGGGGATATCCCAAAAGGATGGAAAGTCGGGAAACTTCGGGAATTATTAGAGTGCATTAAGAAGCCACTTAAAGCAGGGGATACTATCAAAGGAAGGTATTATGTGCCTATTGATTGTCTTCCAATGAAAAATCTTGGATTAAGGACATACCTTCCGCATACGGAGGCAAAGAGTAGTCTTATTGGCTTCGAAAAAGACGACATTTTAATAGGAGCGATGAGGATATATTTTCACAGGGTATGCGTAGCTCCATTTACCGGAGTTACTAGAACGACATCGTTCGTATTGAGACCCAGGGTTAAAGAACATCTGTGTTATTCACTTCTATTATTGAATCGAAATGAAACGATAGAATATGCAAACATGCATTCAAAAGGGAGCACGATGCCCTATGCTGTTTGGGATGGCTCACTTGCCGAGATGAAAATAGTAATCCCAAATAGCGATATATTGAATGAATTCAACAGCCTTTATTATCAACTGCTAGAAAAAATGCGCGATTCGATACATGTAAATATGCGGCTCGAGAAAATCCGAGATCTTCTTCTTCTGGAACTGATGTCGGGAAAGATTAGAGTACCTGTAGAGGCCAGAGTATGAATAGACGCGAGCTGGAAGCGCAATTGCTGTCGTTGGTTTCGGAGGCGTTTCCGATCATTAAGAAAAATAATGACCTCCGGAATCTGCATGACTCGGTATTCAGTTTATCGCGCGGGCGGGGTCTGATCATCGCTATGGATATCGCCGAAAAGCGGATTCTAGATGCTCCGATAAAGCTTATGATCGGACAAAAAGAAGTTAGGGAAAAATATTCCGAAGAATACGTTTCAAGCATGGTATTCGATTGCTATGCAGCACTACTCAACGGCGAAAAGAAAGAAAGTGAGGCCGTGAACGAGATCACGGAAAGCTTGTTTTCTGGCAATACCCGAGAATATCTCATTATCGCGGAGCTCGACAATATCGAAATCGTTGGAGACCATGCATATGCGTTAGTGGATTCGACGATTAAGATTCTGAAGAAAGAAGACGTCTCATTCGACGTGAACAAGATTAGTTTGCCGGGAACCACGATCTTGGGCAAGCCGGTCATCATGACGAAAGTGAAGACTGGAGAGGAAGAAAAGGCAAAGAAAATTGCCGTACACCGGTTCCAAATATCCTTGAATCTCATAAAGCTTTTCGTGCCCCATTTCAAGCCCACCATAAAGGGTGGATATCGCTCCTATCTGCGCAAACTCATAGTCTACGATGCAACGGAAGGAAGCGTCTCTACGAACATAGAACGAGTGGGCGACTCACCCGTGAACAAAGCAAAGATCTCTCCTGACCTTTATGCGAGCATGGTTGAAAATGGGATTGAGGAGCTATTAAAAGATAGTGAAATCTCAAGAGTCGTAAAGGATTGTCTTTATTGGTATGGGCTCGGATTGGACGAGGACTACCTAGCAGCTCGGCTACTATATAACGTGACCATACTGGAAGCCGTCCTAAAGAAAAAGGGTGAACTCACTGAACTTAAAAGAGCGGTCGCCGAAAGAGGCGCGATTATTTTGAACGCCGAATTCGAGGATAGAAAAGCAGCCTTCAAAGACCTTGGCAAGATATACGATTTGAGAAGCAAAGTGGCGCATACGGGAGTTTCCGTTGACGACGAAGAGCTCGTTTCCAAGGCCGGCGGATATGCCAGGGCCGTCCTATTGGCGTTGATCGATAGGGCCAAGGCTTTCAACGGGAACTTCGAGGAATTTATTAATCACATCGACGATATCAAATTAGGGAAAGCCGAACATGTCTAAGGCGATGACGGAATCCGAAGTCGAGCAGGCCGCTCTGAAAATACTGGCAGACCTGAAATTCGACCTCGTCTACGGGCCGGACATCGCTCCCGATGGGGCGCGGCCTGAAAGGAAGAATTATCAAGACGTCGTTCTGGTCGAACGACTGCGCACCGCACTTAGCCGTATCAATCCGACCATCCCGGAAGATACGATAGAGGAAGCGGTCAAGAAGGTGCTCAGGACGGACAGCCCGCATCAGGTCGTGAACAACCAGCACTTTCACAAGATGCTCGTGAATGGCGTGGACGTCGAATACAGGAAGGACGGAAGAATAGCGGAAGACAAGGTCTGGCTTTTCGATTTCAAGCACGCGGCGAAAAACGAGTTCCTAGCCATCAACCAGTTCACCATCATAGAGGAGAACAACAACCGCAGGCCGGACGTCATTCTGTTCGTGAACGGATTGCCGCTCGTCGTCATCGAATTGAAGAATCCGGCCGACGAGAATGCGACAATCTGGACGGCGCTCAGTCAACTGGACACCTACAAAGCCCAGATCCCGTCGCTTTTCCGCTTCAATGAGATTCTCGTCATAAGCGATGGGCTGGAAGCTAGGGCAGGGACGATTACTTCGAACAAGGAACGCTTCACGCCCTGGAAGACGATTGACGGTGACGAAATCGCGCCCAATAAGATGAGCCAGGTCGAAGTCCTTCTACGGGGCATGTGCCGGAAAGAGACACTGCTGGACTTGGCGAGGCATTTCATCGCCTTTGAACAGGACCGCAGTAGTCTACTTAAGAAACTCGCGGCCTATCACCAGTTTAATGCAGTCAATAAAGCCGTTCAGACTACGGTCAAAGCGACGAGATCCGATAGGCGGGCTGGCGTCGTTTGGCACACCCAGGGCTCGGGCAAAAGCCTAACCATGGTCTTCTACGCGGGAAAAATGGTTCTGGAGCTGGACAATCCAACCCTAATAGTGCTGACGGATAGGAACGATCTGGACGACCAATTGTTTGACACTTTCAGCAAATGCGGCGATCTTCTGAGGCAGCGGCCCGTCCAGGCCGATTCAAGGGAAAAAATCAAAGAACTGCTAAAAGTCGCTTCTGGCGGAATCGTGTTCACGACCATTCAAAAATTCTTTCCCGAAGAAAAGGGCGAGAAATACCCGATTCTTTCGGACAGAAGCAACGTCGTGGTCATCGCCGACGAGGCACATAGAAGCCAGTACGATTTTATCGACGGCTTCGCAAAGCACATGAGGGACGCGCTGCCGAATGCCTCGTTCATCGGATTCACTGGGACGCCGATCGAAAAGGCGGATAGAAGTACGCCGGCGGTCTTCGGCAAGTACGTTGACGTTTATGACATCGGGCAAGCCGTTGAAGATGGGACGACCGTTCGCATTTACTATGAAAGCAGACTGGCCAAGCTTGAGCTCAAGCCCGAGGAAAGGCCAAAAATCGACCTTGATTTCGAAGAGGTCACCGAAGGTGAGGAGTTTACCAAGAAGGAGAAGCTGAAGAGCAAATGGGCACGGCTGGAAGCCGTGGTCGGAGCAGAAAACAGGATAAGACGCATCGCGAAGGACTTGGTCGAGCATTACGAAAAGCGTCTTGAGACCCTAGAGGGGAAGGCGATGGTTGTCTGTATGAGCAGGCGCATATGCATCGACCTTCATGACGAAATCGTCAAGCTCAGGCCTCATTGGTATGAGAAGGATGATGGTAAAGGCAGTATTAAAGTCATAATGACCGGTTCAGCTTCGGACCCGGTTGACTGGCAAGAGCACATAAGAAGCAAACCAAGGCGGAAAGCGATCGGCGACCGGATGAAGGACCCGAACGACCCGTTGAAAATAGCGATAGTCCGCGACATGTGGCTGACGGGCTTCGACGTGCCGAGCCTTCATACGATGTACGTCGACAAACCCATGCGCGGACACGGCTTGATGCAGGCTATCGCAAGGGTCAACCGTGTCTTCAAGAACAAGCCAGGCGGATTGATTGTCGATTACATCGGCATCGCATATGATTTGAAGAAAGCTTTGGCGGAGTATACGGAAGGGGATAAGAAGGAAACCGGCATCCCGCAGGAAGAGGCCGTAGCGATAATGCTGGAGAAATACGAAATCGTCACGGGGCTCTTCCACGGTTTCAACTATAAAAGGTTCTTCACCGTCAAGACGAACGAAAAGATGCCCATAATCGTCCAGGCGATGGACCACGTCCTCAAGCAGGAGGGCGGAAAGGACAGGTGCCTTAAGTACGTGACCGAGCTAACCGGGGCTTTCGCCCTCTCCGTGCCGCACGTTGAAGCGTTGAAAATAAGAGATGACGTGGGTTTCTTCCAGGCCGTGCGCTCGGCGATAGTTAAGAACACGACGACGAAGGGAAAAGAACAGGAAGACCTGGATTCGGCCATCAAGCAAATCCTCTCGAAGGCGATCGTGTCTGACAGGGTAATCGACATCTTTGCAGCCGCGGGGATGAAAAAGCCCGATATCTCCATCCTGTCTGAGGAGTTCCTGGCCGAAATCAAGGGCATTCCCCAGAAGAACCTTGCGTTCGAAATGCTGAGAAAGTTGCTCAACGACGAAGTCAGGGTGATGTCCAGGAAGAACTTGATACAAGGCCGGTCGTTCGCTGAAATGCTCGACAAGGCAATCAAAGCCTATACGAACAAGACCATTGAAACGGCGAAGATAATCGAAGAGCTCATCGAACTCGCCAAAAAGATGCGTGAAGGCGAGAAGAGAGGCGAGAAGCTGAATCTGACGGAAGACGAAGTGGCTTTCTACGATGCCCTGGAAGTCAACGACAGCGCGGTCAAGGTCCTGGGCGACGAGACACTACGAACGATTGCTCGGGAGCTCGTAGAGGCGATTCGGAAAAACGTGACGATAGACTGGACGATGAGGGAAAACGTTCAGGCGAGGATCCGAGTGATGGTGAAGAGAATCCTCAAGATGTACGGGTATCCGCCAGACAAGCAAAAAAAGGCCACGGAAACGGTTCTAGAGCAGGCAGAACTACTATGCAAAGACTGGGCGGAATGCGGCGCTGATAAGTGATCTTATGATAACGGGAAAAGCAATAGTCAGATGCCCCTTCTGTAACGAGGTTGGGATAGTGGCTTTTTACAAGCCGCCGCATAGGGAGCCGAGCACGAGCCGGATAGCTGGGAAATCCGTCACTAAACAGGTCCGGGTCGACGAATCCTACCATGTCGTATCCGATTGCTCTCATTGCGGAGCTAAACAGCGCGATATCCAGGCCTGGCATAACGGGACATACGTGGAATTCAAAACCCATGAAGAGCGGCTGGAACGACTAAAGAAAAGAGGCTTGCCTTTGGTGATAGTTAAAACCGCCAAAGCCGACTGATACACATGCGATTGAAGTGCTTTGAGTGAATCCAGGGCTGATTGAGATGAAGCGGAAAAGCGTAAAGCCCACTAAAGACGTGTCCGAAAGGATGAAAAAGGTAAGACGTAGAGGTACGAATATCGAATCGGAAATGAAGAATATCCTCGACGGACTGAAACTTGAGTACGAGGAGCAGCCGAAAATAGAATGCGTACGGGGAACGCCGGACTTCAGGATAAAGGGAACGAGAGTATTGATATTCTGTGACAGTTCTTTTTGGCATGGCAGAAGGGAAAAAGAATTGTCAGGCGACGCATTCAATAGAAACAAGGCGTTTTGGACGAAGAAGCTCAAAGAAAACAAAGAAAGAGATAGACGATATTCGAGATTACTGCGAAGGGAAGGATGGACTGTTTATCGTTTCTGGGACACCGATATTCTCTTGAATCAAGATAAAGCAAGAAAAAAGCTTAAAGAAATATCCGTCAAGAACAAACTTCAAGGCTTCAGTGCTGTCGATTTATTTTGTGGCGCAGGGGCCATTACTCACGGCTTGATAAAAGCTGGAATACCCGTCAACGCTGGAATTGACAACGACGAGAGCTGCAAGTACGCCTATGAAAAAAACAATAAAACCCGCTTCATCAAAAAAGACGTTCGGCGTCTTACGGGGGATTTCGTTAAGAGGTTGTATCCTGATAAGGACATCAAAATATTGGTTGGTTGCGCACCGTGCCAGCCCTTTTCGAAATTTACACAGAAGAACAAAGAGAGAGAAAGTGACGAGAAATGGAAATTATTGTATTCCTTTTCGCGTTTGATCGAAAAGGTCAAGCCTCACGTAGTCTCCATGGAAAACGTCAACGAGATTACGCACCAGAAGGTATTCGCTGATTTTGTGGCAACTCTGAAGTCGTTGAAATACCATGTATTTTATGAGTCGGTTTATTGTCCGGAATATGGAATACCACAGAGCCGGAGGCGTTTGGTACTACTGGCATCAAAGCTGGGAAAAATCGAACTGATGGCCAGGACTCACGAACCCTCTCGATATAGAACGGTCAGGCAAACCATCGGTAAGCTGGAATCAATAGAAGCCGGCAAAGCTTCGAAAAAGGACCCCCTTCACAGGGCTTCCAACCTATCCGCAATCAACATGAAGAGAATCGAGCAGTCTAAGCCGGGAGGGACTTGGCTGGACTGGGACGACGAATTACGTGCACGATGCCATAAAAAGAAAACCGGTCGCAGCTATACTGGAGTATATTCGAGAATGGAGTGGGATGAGCCATCCCCCACGATAACGACTCAATTCTATAGTTTCGGTACGGGGAGATTTGGCCATCCCGAGCAGAATCGTGCCCTGTCATTGCGAGAAGGAGCGTTGCTTCAGACTTTTCCAAAGAAATATGATTTTATAGAACCGAAGAAGAAAATAATTACCGAAAGGATAGGAATCCAAATCGGAAATGCAGTCCCGGTAAAGCTGGGAGTAATCATTGGCAAGAGCATAAAAAAGCATATCGAGATGTATGGGGAGGCCGGAAAATGAAAGATGAAGAAGCTTTCACGTTTCAAATCTCCTTGAGCGTTCTGGACCACTTGGGAAGGAATCTATATCGTAGTTTCGTAACGGTGTTAGGCGAAGCCATTTCCAATTCGTGGGATGCGAATGCAAATAATGTGTGGATCTACGTAGACAAAGACAAGAACAACTTCTTCATCAAGGATGATGGAGATGGAATGAATTCCGATGATTTTCAAAACAAGTTCCTGAAAATCGGATATTCGAAAAGGAAAAAAGGAGAAAAGTATTCAAGCGAAGGTAGGCCTTTCATCGGGAGGAAGGGTATCGGAAAATTGGCGCTCCTTTCATGTTCCGCGAAGATTACGGTGATATCGAAAACGAAAAAAGGGGAATATGTCGGCGGCCTCATTGATAATTCGGAATTGGATAAGGCGATTACGAATGACTTAATTCCGTCGGATTATCCCCTAAAGCCATTCAACATGAAAGTCTTCGGAAAACACTTAAAGGATCACAAGAAAGGCACGATAATTTATTTCGAAAACGTTAAAGAAGGCCTGAAAAGTAGTTTTGATTTCTTGAGAAAAGCGGTCGCTTTGTACTTCAGGTTTTCTCTTTTAGATCCTTCTTTCAATATTTTTATAAACGACGTGAAGATATCGCTTGATGATTTGAATGACCTTGCTCAGAAAACGCAGTTCTGTTGGAACATCAACGAGTTAGACGATCCTTATCTTAAAAAGATTACTAAAAACCTCAAGGCTCCTGAAAAAGCAATCAAGATGACCGGTAAAGTGAGAGGGTTCATTGCTTCCGTTGAGACACCGAGAAGTCTAAAGATCACGAATACCGATGAAAAAGTCGGTGTTGACCTTTTCGTTAACGGACGTCTTCGAGAAAGGAACATATTGAGGCATATCCCAACGGATAGGCTAGTTGTTAGTTATCTATATGGACAACTTCACGTTGACGACCTAGATGATGAGACAGATCGGTTTACCAGCAGTAGAGAAGGCATCGTCGCCGATGACCAGAAATTCAAGCAATTCTTGGACAACTTAAGAAGCAAACTAAACGAAATCTTTGATGACTGGGACAAATGGAGACTGCAAAACCGAGAAGAAGGGGACACCGAGAATAAGAGGATCTCTCGAAAGGAAAGATCTTCTATTGGATTATTCAATGCTGTTTCCGAAGAATACGAAATTCCAAAGGACTCGATATCTCCAAAAAACAAGAAAAAAGTAGATGGATGGGTCGGGGAATTAGGAGAGGACGCAAAATATAATTTCACATCATATGCAGAATGTTTCGTATCGGAGAACTTGATAAGAAAGCATATTCGAGAAGAAAAAATTAAACTATCTCCCAAAGCCCAGAGCGAAGTTTCTACGAGAAAACAGGGCGAGACACAAAATAAAAAGAAGGGGAACATAAGCATCGAAATACGAAGGTCTCCGAATGATTCCAGTTATTTATCGATGGATCATCTGGCAAATTTAGTCGATAAGAAAGATCCGATAAAGGAAGCCTGCCTTTCTAGGGATGCTAATGAATATAAGCCGATCAGAGATGCTTTGATGCATACGGCTCTCTTAACGGACGAGGCAAAACAAAAATTGTCTTCGGTATATGAAAACATAAAAGGAAGAATTAAGACATTACTATCCGTTTGATGATACTATCTCCTTCAAGGACTTATCTTCTTCTTCCCGCATACGGCAAATCCTGCTTCTTGATCTCCCACGTCTTCGGCTTCAGGCTCTCGATTTCCGCCTTGGAGAAATAGCCCCATTCGTCCTCGAAGCCCTGGACCAGGCCGAAGTAGATTGTATCCTTGACCGGCCTGCCGTCGCCCAGGTCGCTCATTTGCTCGCCAGATTTCTCGGTAGCGAACCAGTACCATCCCGAAAATGACTCCCAAGCGCGCAGCACTCGCTTGCCGTCGATGTATAGGTTTTTCCCATCCGTATCGAATTTCGTCATCTTCCCACGTCCGCTTCGTCTCTGCGCACCTTCAAATCCTCCAGGGCGTAATGAGCCATCCTCCAGTCCCAGCACTCACCCTTGTAATAGACGAGGCCGCTTCCCATAGCCGCATATTCCTTGAGCGCCCGTTCGAGAGGCTCGATGTCTTCGAAAGTCAACTGGACTCTTATCATTAGAACCAACTCGCAAAGTCCGGCTCGTCGCCCGTTTCGAGCGCCCTGCGCACGAGCGCCAGCGCGAGCTTATACTCGGCCATGAAGCCTTTATGATAATGCCGGCTCCGGATGGCGTTCCTGACCGCGGGAAGCGGATCGCCGCCGTAGCAGGAGTAAATCCATTCGCAGTAGTTCTTCCTCCGCTCGCGAGCGTCGTTCAGGATGCGGGCCGCGCAGGATGGGGTGGCGTAGCCAAGCGACTCGGCTATGACGTGCGCCGTCAGCCTGGGATAGCGCCTCATGACTTCGCCCGTTGGCATCGCCTTCCTCTCACTCGACATTTTCCCGCCTCCGGACGAGCGTTATGGCGGATGCCTGGAAGTAGCCGCCGTACCCCAGTGCCGGAAACGCGACATAATAACAGGACGCGGCTGATCGGCGGCTAGTCTCAACGAGGTCGGAATATCCCTTGTTTTTCCGGAGCCCCGGATGGCGCACGCGGACTTCGTACGTTTCGCCTTTCATAACAATTCCCCTCGGTCCGCGAAGCTGAAATAGGAATCGCGTCCGATGATTACGTGATCGAGAACTTTGACGCCCAACAGCTCGCCCGCTTCGTTGAGCTGGCGAGTGATTTCCTTGTCAGCCAGGGATGGTTCGGGGTCGCCGGAGGGATGCGCGTGCACGAAGATGACCGAGGAGGCGGAGGCGAGAAGGGCGGATTTGTAAACCTCCCGCGGATTGACGGGAGCGGAGCTAAGGTCGCCCTGGCTGACCATGTCGACCCCTATGACCTTGTTCTTCTGGTCCAGCAGCACCGAGAAAAAACGCTCGCGGTCCGCTTCATGCATCTTCTTGAACTTGTCATAGACTTCTTGAGAGCTGTCCAACTTGAGCGGCTTGTATTCCCGCTTGCCTTCGATGAGCAGCTTGGTTTTGATGCGATAGCCCTTGTACTCGAAACCGTCGAATTGGGACTCTCTCAGCTCCCGACTATGCCTGCCGTTCTTTCCGCTTGGGCTGGTTGCCCTATACATATTGAGAACACCTCATCCATCCGCAGCAGGGCCGGCGTCAGGCAGGCCGGAGACCGGAAACGTCTTCCCGATGATCCGCCTACGCGTGACCTGCCCGCCGCATTCGTCCGTCGCGAGATATTCGCACATGGCCGGGTAGTTGCCGAACCCCGAGCAGTAGGCGAGGCCCCATACCTGAACTGGCCAGCACTCCGACGTGAGCGACGCCTGCCTTACCCGTTTCGTGCGTACTACGAAGGCCTCACCCGTCATCTCCGTCCGGCCTTCTCAAGTCGTCGAAACCGACGTACTTTTCGAACTTCTTCGCGATTTCTATCGTCCTGTCCGCTCTGCTGCCGGCAGGGATGCGGGACCCGCCCAGTATCTGGCTTGCCGAGCGCAGGCAGCTCATCCTGACGATCTGGCGCGACTTCTGGTTCTGGCCGTTTCCGTCGCGTTGCGCTTCCGGTAGCGGGAAATCGCTCCCGCCCGGCTTCTGGGCGCCGGACGGATCGTAGATTTTGCAGATGTTCTTGTAGTCGCCCGACTCACGCACTTCGAATTCGAGTACCTGGCCTTCTTTCAGCTTGTCGAGGTACTCTTCCTCCCAGAGGGAATATCTCTCGCCGCCTATCTGGAGGACGCTGTACTTCCTCCCGTCGGCGGTATTGTTTCTCCATATCTTCTCGATTTCGCCTTTCATTCAATCGACCTCCGCTATGTTTCTTCCGTTTGGGCACGCTCGGGCCCAGTCCTGGGTCCGGCCGTAGCGTCCTTGTAGAACTTCGCCCTGGCAACCGTTTCGTCGACCGTTTTTTTGCCGAAGGTTTCCTCGAGGACCTCGCGCAGCGCGGGGACCAGCGATTCCTTCAGGACGAATTCCTTTTTCCCGCCCTCCGCGTCGAGCGCGTCGAGCAGGCCGATTGCCGCAAAGTTCTCCAGCGCTCCCTTCGCCTCGGCGTAGTAGCGCCTGATGTACTCCTTGGCCAACTGGCCTAGATACCAGCGCAGGCATGGACGCAACACGATTTCCGGATTGTGCTCGGATATCGCGTGGTGGCGGAACGCGAACAGCGCCATGAAACCCGCCAGCGTATTCTTGCCCGAGCGCAGGACAGAGCGCAGTTGCCCTACCTGTTTCTCGTGGCTCATCTCTTCCAAATTCATGCTTCACCTCCGATCTTCAACCCTTGTTAGAGGGACCATGCAGTGACAACATTTCGGCGCGATTTTTGCCGATTCGCATTCGTCCATGGCGAACTCGCTGAAACAGCCGGGACAAACGAACGTCGTCATCTTCTGAGGACCTATTCCGTTCATGAAAGCCGATTGATTGGCCTCCTTTAAAGGCTAGTCAAGAACCGGTGCGGATTATGCTTTTGATAGGAAGGGAGTGTCAGGCTATAATTAGCTGAATGATTGGAGGCGGACATGTCAGAGAAGACTAATGCCAGGAACAAGCTCGGACAGGCCCGCTATTTCGCGCTGCAGGCTTCACGTGCGGCTGCCGATCGCGACGCCCTCGTCAGCAATTTCGAAGCGGCCATCGTGTTCGCCCGGAGCGTCACCCTTTGCCTTCAGAGCGATTTCCATGATTCTCCGGGATTTCCGGAATGGTATTCTCAGAAGCAGGAAATGATGAGAAAGGACCCCATCTTCAACCTGTTCGTCGAAAAGAGAAACTACATTCTTAAAGAGGGGACGGCCGTAGTTCACAAAACCATAAAAGTCGAAATTACTGAGACCATAGGTGTCTCTGAATTCTTTACATGCAAAGTCAAACGAGGACAACCCTGGTATCGTAGGCCGCCGAAAATGTTATGGGAGGACATTCGGGCGGCAATAAGAGAACCTCTACGGGAATGGCTATGGAAGCGCAAAAGAAGGCAAGAAGCTAAGCTAAAGATTACTTCCACGCAGGCGAAGGTCTCTGGCGGCCATTATTTCGACGACCCCGCATGGAGCGGGCGTGAGGTATTCGCCCTCTTTGAGGAATACCTGGGCAAGCTCGAATTAATCGTCGACGAGGCAGAGAGGACGTTTTCCTAAGGAGGCCCGGGGCTCGGTGGGGTCGAAGCCTGGATTTTCTTGATCAGCATTTCCCTAAATTCCTCGTCTTGAAGAAGGCCGTCGAGAGCTTTGTCCGCCTCGCGCCTGTCGAGATCCTTCCTGAGAATATCGGCCTTCGTCTGTTCGTCGAGCGCCATGCCGCAAAGCGAGCAAAAGTTGTTGGTCATTTGGTTTGACCGTCGGCACCGCGGACAGATTTTCGGCTTGATGATGCTCTCCTTTTTCTGGCTGTCTGTCTCGATGCCGTATACCTTCAGGAGGGCGCCATCCACGTTTTTGCCGGAGAGATGCACATAAACGCCTGCCATCTTCGAGTCCTGCTGCCAGCCGAAAAACTCCTTCATCTGGGCTTCCGTCAAATAATTGGCCAGATAGCTTGCCCGCGAATGCCGGAAGTTGTGGGGATTCATCTTTTTCCTTATGCCTGCCCTGCGCGCCGTCTTCTGCAGCATCCCGAATATGCTGTTGTAACAGAGAGCATTCAGCTTTTTATTGATCCACAGAGGGGCCTTCGGCTCGTCTTTCAGCGGATGGGCATTGAGCCACTCGGTCAGGTACGGGACGCTCGCGACCACCCGGACGCGCCTGAAGCCGGTCTTGCCCGTTACGAAAAACTGCGCCCCATAGTCATCGAACTTTACCTGGCCTATTTTAAGATTGATGATTTCTCCTATCCGGCAACCGCTTTCGTACAGGGCCGCAATGAAAGCCCTTTCTTTTGGGGTTTTGGCATACTCAACGAGCCTCTTGACCTCTTCTTCGCTCAGCATCTCCTCCGCCGTCCTTTCGTTTCGTATTTTCGTATATACCTTCATCCAGCCGACCTCAGGCGGATAATCTTTGGTCCCCCGGAGCCAGGTATAGAACTTCCGGAGTGCAACCTTAAAATCCCTCTTAGACCAGGGCGAGTATTTCTCGTCCTTGTCGAAAAGTGCGACGACCTTTCGGATGTCCCGCTCGTCCGCTTCTGCAAAGTCCTTGTCAAGAAATTGCGAAGCTCTCTTCAGGTCATATAGATACTTGTTTACTCTGCCGAAGGTAATTCCTTCTGAAATCAAGTAATCTCTGTATTTCCTTAGGATCTCTTTATCCCTTTCGGACATGAGGCCATTTTTCTCCAGCTTCAGAAAAAACGACTCTACCCTTCTCCTATAGCTATGAGCATCGAGGCGCATCATAGGTATCATCCCCCCAACCTGTTTAAAAACCTTAGCGCTACACAATGCCGTATACGCTGGGAGCAGGATCTCAGCGCATAATAGAGCGCTCTAAGGTCATTTATGTATTGCTTTTCATGCTTTTAAAGGTTTCAGAATTATTGTTGGGCGTCTCGTTTGGCACCAAGATTTTCCACTCTTTGGTTAGAGCGCCCTGGCTGTGGAGAAGCCTGTTTATCAGCTTAACCCATTCCGGCAGTTCTTCCTCATATCCTGAATTCATCAATAGGGAAGTAGCCAAGGGAAGAAAAGGTATGTTGAAAGAGGATGCGGATTGTGCTAATAAGGTTATACAATAGGAGCGAAGAGAGGATCGAGAAGTGGCGGCAGGAATATAACGAGTTTCGGCCGCACTGCTCGCTCGGAGACTTGACTCCACGGCAGTTCTTTGATAAATACAAGGACAGCGAAGGAAGCCCAAAAACCCCAATTCTGGGTGGATCAGTTTTCGGGTCAGGCGCCGGGTTCCAAGCACGAGGACCTTATGAATGATGAGGGTATTCGCACTCATAGCGGGGTTCCTAATCTGTGCCCTAAAAACGGGCCGTTATTTAAAAATACGCCGGGCCCAAAGTGTGGCATCCTCATTTTGATCGACAATAGACGCTAGCCCGAGCTAAGAAGCCAGCGATGGCGGTGAATCCGCCGCTTTTAAATCCCGGGTCCGCGAAAACTCCCACCTTTTTTGTTCCTATCAGAAATCCCCTTTTTGGGACCCGCACTTTAGGCGGTGGCTGAGAGAGTGGCTGGGAGGGGCGCGGGGAGAGGGCACGTTGATTCTATATGTATGAAGTGATAAACTGTACGTAAGGAGGTGAGGGAAGATGTTTAAACAAGGTTCGTTAATACTCTTTTTATTGACTATGCTTTTTATTCCTTCAGCTTTTGGACAGACAGCACAGGATATTGGATCTAGCCTATTTTATGAGCCGATATCCGCTATGAAGGTATCACCTTTTGTCTATTGTTGTCTCCCTAAAAAGGGACCAATTAAAGACATGCCGACTGTGATAGAACGTTTTATACAAACCACGAAAACTCAGGACATCATCCCTGAGAGTCTCTTATTCGGAATCTTATATGATGTCCCTGATCAGAGAGGCGATGAGCAATTGGAATGGGAGGTCGGATTCCTTCTGGGTAAGCAATATCACCCCAAAGCGCCTCTTATGAAAAAGCAATGGGGGTATAAGCTTGTCATATCCGCACTTCATATCGGCCCATACGCCGAGACCGGGAAAACGATCGCTAAGATGCTCGAGTGGATGGATACAAGGGGTTATATTCCTGTGGGACCTGTTTTGGAAAGATATCTAGAATTGAATCCATTGTCGGAAATGAAAATTGATGAGTTGAAGATGAAGATAGAAATATGGATTCCCTATAAGAAACGCGAGGAGATAGATCTAAAGCATCGAGATTGGTCCTCGCCGCCCACGTTGGGCATGGCAGACGCCGGTTAGGGCGGCGATCGCGCCTTATAGGGGATAAACGTTCGGGAAGGCGTGGGTGTCTCAGTGAGAGGGGGGATAAATAGGATGAAGCCAAGGGTATTATCCTATTCCTATCAGGAACTCGCTGAACAATGTATGTTTGCAAGTAAGGCGAAGATAGACATCAAGTCCTATGAGACAATGGACACTCATGGCTTGAACCGGTATTACCATTATCTGCAGAGCTTGTTGACAGCTTTAGGGAATATCTCAAAGATACTCTGGCACATTATTAATAAGGGTGATGAACAGGGAAATGAAACAGGAGAAAACTGTGAAAAAGAGTTGGGAGTAGCACTAAATGTCAGATACACGTCCCCGTTCAGTGCACTACCCCTGATGGGGATTTTCAAGCCATTCAAGAATCGCATCAAGAAATCCCCATTAGGATCAATAAGGTCGGAGCGCCCAACGCGGGCCTCCGCCCTTGCGTTCGAAAAAGAAAGTGACTGCTCAGTTTTCGGGTGAAGCCCAAGCCTTGAAAAAAATGATTAAGAAGTGATACCTTGATTGGGGGAGGTTATTGAAGTCATTATTTTCCTCAATAGTGATAGCAAGGTTTTTTAGGCGATCGACTATGGGCACCTTGGGGAACGGCCTTGGAAACTGGGGCTTATCATCACTGATAATATGTGCTCACAACCAAATGAAATGAAGGCGTCAAAACCTCGGATACCTTTCTCCATCTGGGCAGGCCTCAGGAACGGCTTTATAGATCTAGGGCAGGGCTTTTATGCGGATATTATCAAAACAGAAAGCCACCAATAACATTTGAGGCTCTTCTGGATAAACTCATATACTATACTCTGTTTCAATCCACTTTAGGTGGCGCTAGAGAACAGAAGTACTTCAATATCATGTATATTCATGTACGATTTGCATTATGTCGGCTGATGTATCGTGATGTCGTCGTCAGATGAAATGAAAAAGACTCACTAATAATTCAGGAATATGGGCAAAGTTAGAAATATAAGGAGAGGAAGAAGATGATTAAAAAGAGAAGATTGGTCCTACACTTCATTTTGGTACCGATTTCAGGAGCAATATTATCGGTTGCCCAGACTAAAGTGAGGTGGAATGGCTCCATTGTTAAGGAGGGCAATATTACAGTAGTAAGAAACCCTGAAGAGCCTGTTTACAATTTTCCGATTCTGGAAATGAAGGAGGACCTATCGTTAGGCGGACCTGAAGCTATAGGCGACTATGCCTTTAATAGAGTACGGACCTTGGCAGTGGATGCTCTAGAGAACATTTATATTCTAGATCTGAAGGAAGCTCATATGAAGGTTTTTGATAAAACTGGCAAGTACATAAAGACAATAGGTCGTAAAGGACAGGGACCTGGAGAACTTGAACGGCCTATTACTCTCTCTATCAATCAGACCACCGGCGAGCTTGTTATTCAACAGTCGAACGGCAGGATATCATATTTCAATCCAGATGGCACATTCATAAGACATGTTCCCCTTGTAGGAATGATTCCGATCCGCGGACGTGTTGATTCAAAGGCGAACATCATCATCCAGGAACGCATATACGGTCCGAAGAGCGTTGGAAGTCGGATAGTAAAGTTAAGTTCTATGTTCATGCCAATATCAATATTGGCCGAGTCAGTTGAACCAGGGCCAGGAGATTACAATCTTTTTACAGCCCCTCCCTATTGGCTCATCGATAGCCGCGATAATCTTATTTGCGGTTGTCTTGAGAAATACGAAATTCAGTTCTTTGGGCCAGGAGATAACAGGATCTTCAAGAAGATTCGGCGAGATTATAAGCGCGTTGCGATTACCGATGAAGAAAAAAAACAAGAGTTAAAGAATGTACCACAAGGGGCCTATGTATATTGCCCCATATATCACTCTGCCTTTAGACGGTTTTTCCTGAGTGACCAGGGTTACATATTTGTACAAACTTGGGAAAAAGCTGAATCCGCAAAGTTCCTCCACGACATCTTTGATGCCGATGGAAGGTTCATAAGTCGCGTTCCGCTCAAGGGCGATGGGATAGAGATTCGTAACGGTAAATACTACTCAATCGAAGAGGACGAAGAAGGAAATCAGTATATCAAACGCTATGCTTTAATATGGAAATATTCGGGAGTGTAAGGGAAACTGTGTAAACCTCCTTGAATAGGTAAAATGAATCAAGGAGGTTCCATTGGCTCTTGACCGGGACGAACTGATAAAGCTGCTGAAGGAGAAGGGCGTCAAATCGCTGGACGATTTTAACGCCTTCATATGGGAGGTCAGCAAGGAAGTCGTCGAAACGCTCCTCGAGGGGGAGCTGACCGACCATCGGGGCTACGAAAAACACGACCAGAAAACCAAGGCCACCGACAACGCCAGAAACGGATTCACGCCCAAGGCCGTCAAATCCAGGTTCGGGGAGATCGACCTAGATGTTCCCCGGGATAGAAAGTCGGACTTTGAGCCTCAGGCCGTCAAGAAGCACCAGAAAGATATCTCCGGGCTGGAAGGCGAAGTCGAACGACTCGAGCGTCTTGACGAAGGGGAACTTGGCCAAGGCCGTGCGAAGGGCGATGTTCTTCTCCTGCTTGGAAGCGACCTCCTGACTCAGGATCTCGTCCAGGAAGTCGGTGTAGGAGACGTTGTTGTCAATAGGCGTCTAATTTTGACCCCTTGTAGGCGTTCAAAAATGACCCCCCTGTTCATGGATTGTCCTCGACCTCGGGTTCGCGGATGAGCCCGGCTTTGACCTTCTCCCTGAGTCGGTAGGAGTTACCCTTGATGTTGATGGTGGTGGAGTGGTGCAGGATCCTGTCCAGGATGGCCGTGGCGATCACGGGATCGCCGAAGATCTCGTTCCATTGCGAGAAGCTCCGGTTCGAGGTGAGGATCAGGACGCCCTTTTCGTACCTCCTCGAGACGAGCTGGAAGAACAGATGCGCGCCTTCCACGCGCTCGGGGGCGTGCCGGCCGAGATCCTCTACGACAACATGAAGCTCGTCGTCGTCGGCCGCGACGAGGCCGGCAAGCCCATCTGGAACCCGGAGTTTCTGCATTTCGCCAACCACTACGGCTTCCAGCCCCGGCTCTGCCCACCCTACAATCCCTGGACCAAGGGCAAGGCGGAGCGGCCGATCGATTACGTCCGCGAAGGCTTCTGGCGGGGCTACCGGTTCACATCGGTCGGGAAGGCGAACGAAGACGTGCGCGTCTGGCTCGCCGAGACGGTTAACCGCCGCGTCCACGGCACGACTCATCAGAGAGTAGACGAGCGCTTGAGGCAGGAGCGCCCACATCTGGGCCCGTTGCCTGCCTCTGACTACGACACCTCGCTCAAGGTCTTCCGGAAGGTCTACCGGGACTGCCAGATCTCGTTCAACGCCAACCGCTACGTCGTCCCGTATCGCGTGGCGGGCCTGCGGGTCATGCTCAAGGTCAAGAACGGCCTCGTCCGGATCTACCATGATCAGGACCTCCTGGCGACCTACGAGGAGCCGCGGACGAGGAACAATGTCCTGGCCCATCCCCAGTTCTACGAAGAGCTCCTCCGCGACCAGGAGCAGCGGCGGCGCAAGTACGGCCGCGCCAAAGGCAAGACGACACGCGGGCTCTCGGGGGGGAGCCTCTGGGTTGACGTCCATCATCGGCCGCTGGCCGAGTACGAGGAGCTATCCGGAGGGGGTGTGGTATGGAAGAGCTGACCTGCGAACGCCTCCAGGACAACCTCCGCCACCTCCGGCTCTACCGGATCCAGGATCGGCTCAAGGCGGCTTTCGAGGAAGCCGCCAAGAACAACTGTCAATAAGCGCGCAATAATGACCCCGTATCAGCGTTGAAAAATGACCCCCTTCTGAAAGGGGTCAAGAGATGGCGGCAGAGAGAGTATGCTTGCTCCCGATCGACGGATCGGGAGGCAAGGACATGGTCAAAGCCGACTTGTGGCACGAGATCCACAGCCGATTTAAGCTCAAGGAGACCAAGAAGGAGATCGCCAGGGCCCTGAGCTTGGATGTCCGGACCGTTCGCAAGCTGCTCAGACAGGAGGCGCCCCAGCCTTATGAGCGTGAGCTCAAAGGGAGTCGGCTCCTGGCGGGCTTCGCGGTCGGCTATTGCGCCATATCGATTTATGAGGAGCTGCGGGCCGATGGCTATCGGGGCGGTTACGATGTCGTGAGAAGGTTCGTCGGCCCGCTGCGGGAAGAGGCGACCGTCGAAGCGACGATGCGGTTCGAGACGCCGCCGGGTCAGCAGGGCCAGGCGGACTGGGGCCAGTGCTGGACGATCGTTGCGGGCCGAAGAGTCAAAGTGCACCTCTTCGTCCTGACCCTGGGCTACAGCCGGCGGATGTACGCCGTGGCGACATCCGACGAGAAGATGCCGGCGTTCCTCCCGGTCCCATGAGGAGGCCTTCGAACACCTTGGCGGCGTCACCCACGAGATCGTCTATGACAACCTGAGGTCGGTCGTCTTGGGCCGGGACTTCGAGGGGTCGCGCTTCGAGTGGAACCCGGTCTTCTGGGACTTCAGCCGGCAATACGGCTTCCGTCCGGCGCCCCATCGGCCGTACCGGCCCCAGACCAAGGGCAAGGTGGAATCGGGCGTCAAGTACGTCAAGCGGTTCCTTAGGGGGAAGGAGTTTACGAGCCTCGACGATCTAAACTCGAGGCTTCTCGAGTGGATCGTCAAGGTGGCCGACGAACGCATCCACGGGACGACCCACCGCAGGACCTCGAGCACGGATTTGTTCTTCGGTGTAGAAGATCCCTTTTTTGGCCGCCTTCTCTTCCGGGACTTTGAGGCGCCTCTTAACCATCTTCAGGTTGTGCCGGAGCCAGATCGATCGGACACCGTGCTGCAGACTACGATTCCTGCCTTTTTCAGCTCATTGGCCGCCCGCGCCTGGCCATAGGCGGGATACCCGATGGCCATGGTCACGACGGCCTCTTCGACCTCGGGCAATTCGGTTCTTCAGGCGAGGTTATAGCTGGCTCTTTCCCCTGAGCCCTTCCAACCCATGCTCTTCATAGGCCTGCTTGATATCATAGAAGTGCTGACGAAAGCAGCCGTTGGTCTTACAGGCTTCGGATACGTTAGCTAGGAACTCACCGAGTTCTAGCAGGGACAGCTTTCTTTTGATAAGCTTGTCATGTGTGGTCATTTGATCCTCCTTTTCAAGATTTGCCTTGATATGTTGGAGGTGATTTGACTACCTGTCTTCTCGAAGTCTCAATTCAAGTCAATCCTTGAGCAGGGTGTTCACCAATTTGGCATAGGAGGTAGGCCATGCGGAACCCTGTTAGCACTTTTCGGACTCTAATCGCGAAATCTTCACGAATAATGAATGGCTAGGCTCAAATATTGGCCATCCTCCCCAAACATCAAAAGCTCTCTTGTCCAATTACTTAACATACCTTCTAATTTATCAAATGAGATACGAGATCGAAGCGATCTGATTTGTTCAATGCCTTTTGGCCTAGCGCAATATAGATATAACTCTCGTTCTATATTATTTAATCTATGATACCTAACCGAATAATCGTCCATAATTTGCTTAATAATTAGAAAGCTCCCTCCGTCTATATATGAAAGTGGAGGGCCGTCTTTAGATGCTTTTAAGTAGTAAGAATGCCATTCTTTTATTTCTCTTTCCACGGGTTTCCATATTCTTCTTTGTATCGTTAGATCCGCATTATAGGCCCAATAAATTACTTTTAGATCCTTCAGTATAGTCCTAGGGAATATGTGTCTATAATGATGATGAGGGAATATCTTATTAATCCCGAATTTCTTTTGTTCATTAAACACGGGACTAAGGTAAGCAAGATAATAGTAATTTGGTTTCAAAGCGGGGAAATAACGGGCGTATCTCAGGTTTTTAAGGGTTTCTCCTACATCGTTTTCATTGCTTCCAGGAAAGTGGAGAATGATGTTACCTGATAACGTGATTTCATTTTCTAGACATTCTTTCATAATTGCAATGTTATCAATCACTCTAGTTCCCTTATTCATTTTTTCTAAGAGACCGCTGCTTAGAGCTTCAATGCCTACTTGAATCCTTTTTAAGCCACAAGCACTAAAATATCTGACGTTCTCTAAATTCGTATTCGCTCTTAGTTCACCTAAAAAAAGATAATCACGTCCTTTTTCCGCAATGCTATCAAATAATAGTCTTAGCTCGTGCTCCGGAAGTACATTATCTACAAAACAGAAGTTCAGAGAACCGAATAATTCGGTATAAAAGCAAATGGAATTTAAAACATTTTTGACACTTTTGCGCCTATATCCTTGCCATTGGAAGTTTAAGTTGCAGAAGTTGCATCTATTCCAAAAACACCCCCTCCCAAATTCCAAAGGAATTAACGGATTAAATCGTTTCTCTTTTTGTACCAAACTATAAAGATCCTTGAAATACTCCAAATATGCAGGCCTCGGCAGATCATCGATATTTCTAATTTGGTTTATACCCTTGCCCATAATTTTATTTCTTTTTCGATACAAAACTCCCTTTGGCATAATCGGCGATTCCCTATAGCCGTTTTTAATTAGTTCCAAGAGAGGCCGCTCTCCTTCGCCATTAACAACGAAATCAATATATGGAAAATTCCTTAGTAAAGATGCCCCCAGATCTCCGGTGCAATTGCTCCCTCCAAAAACGATTTCTATTTTTGGATAAACCAGTTTTAGCCTTTTGGCAAAAAAAAGGCTCGTCGTTAGTTGATTTGAACAAGCTGAAATGCCGATGAGCTTATACTCTTCAAAGTTTATTGACGATATTGACTTTGTAACAAAATCATTGAATTGCTCCTTTACAATGTCAAAATTAAAAGGGGTAATACGTAACTTCTTGCACAGCTTTTTACAAAAAGTAGTAATATCCGGATTCATTTCTGGGAATAGTAGTGATGAAGCAATTGATTCCGCGATCCAATATTCGCGAGAAATATCTCTATAGACTTGATAACCGAGTTTAGCAGCAAACCTTAAGTGCAAATGAAAACAGTTAGCTTGGATACCTCGTTGGTCTAAGAATGCCTTTAAAACGCCCAATTGGATAGATGGTCTATCATATAGAACCCATGGGAGCGAAACTAAAGCGACATCCTTCATAAATATTTCTAAAAAGAACAATAATTATACTATGCTCTCAAGTACTAATCAATTAATAAATAGGCCATGTCGATTCATGTATGGAGTAGGATATTTTACAGAAGCGCTCGCAAGAGAACTTTCCGGCGAGTGTTGTATGAGAACCGTGATTCACGGCGGAATATTTCAACTCAGCTTGCGTCTCATTAATAAAATGCGAGTCTTCAATGGCGATCCGTATAAGCATGTAATATCAATCTCCTTGTCAATCATATGAATTCCTTCTATTTGCTTAAGATCCTTTGCTGGCTCCATGACTTGATGGCTCAAGCA
>Ga0316628_100000387_pt1 | contig 27586 bp, 26 predicted proteins | sample OWC_Aug_M2_C1_D5_FD_207648 | JGI IMG/M metagenome (GOLD analysis project Ga0316628, IMG submission 207648) | Wetland soil microbial communities from Old Woman Creek delta, Ohio, United States - OWC_Aug_M2_C1_D5_C | ecosystem: Environmental > Terrestrial > Soil > Wetlands | place: USA: Ohio...
CCTGGTCGTCGCGAGCGGGTGGGAAGAGGCGCTGCGCCGAAACCTCGGTTGGCTGCCGGATCCGGAGTCGCTGGTCTTCTCGTATCGGGAGACGCGGCACGGCGTGAAGGCGCTTTACCGCGACGGGCACCTGATCGAGCTCGCGGTGTTCACGCTCGCCGAGCTCGGCGTCGCCCGCGTGAACCGCTACCGGGTGCTGCTGGATCGCGGCGGCGTGGCGGCGGCCCTCTCCCGGGTGCGGGCGGAGACCGTCGCGGCGATCGCGCGCGAGTCGCCGGACGTCGGCTGGCGGGTCGGTCAGCTCCTGACCCACCTCCTGGTCGGCGTCGGGCGCTGGGCGCGGGGCGAGAAGCTGGCGGGTGCCGAGTCCATCCGGCTGCACGCGCTGCGCGATCTGGTGGGGCTGCTCGCACGGCTGGTGCCGCCGGCGGACCCCACGCTGGCCGATGATCTCGATCCCCTGCGCCGCTTCGAGCGCGTCTGGCCTGATCTCGGCCGGGAGCTGGATCTGCTGCTCGAACAGCCGCCGCTCGGCGTCGCCCAAGGCCTGCTCGATCTCGCCGAGCGCGAGGTGGGATCGCGCCTGGCGGAGTTCCCGCACGACGGGCTGGCAACCGTGCGCCGAGCCCTGCAGGAGGCCGGCTGGGCCACTGGCGCCGATCCCTTACACTCGCCGCGATGAGGCTCGATGAGGCTCGACCGGTGAGCGCCAGCCGTCTCACGGTGCTCGCTTGGCTCGGCGCCATGGCGCTCGCCCTGCCGCTCCTTGTGGCGCCGGTTGCCGCGGCGCCGCCGCCGCGCCTCATCGTGCAGGCCCCGCCGGAGCTCGCCGGCGACGCGGCGATCCTGCAGCGGATCGATCCGACGGCGCTGCGTCCGGCGATGGAGCTCACCGGCCTCACCGACCCCGGGCCGCCGATCGTCGTCGTGCTCGCGACCGAGAGCTCTCCGGCGGGGCGCTCGGCGCCGCCCTGGGTGACCGGCTTCACCGCCGGCGTGACCGGGGTGGTGGTGCTGCTGCCCGAGCGCGTGCCGCGCTATCCCGATCGCAGCCTGGTGACCCTGCTCCAGCACGAGGTGACGCACGTCCTGGTGTCGCGCGCCGCGCAGGGCAAGCCGGTGCCGCGCTGGCTCGACGAGGGGCTGGCGATGGCGGCCAGCCGCGATCCCGACCTCGAGGACCGCACCCGTGTCGCGCTGGCGGTGCTCACCGACCGGCGCCTGCCGCTGCGGCGCATCGACGAGGCGTTTGCCGGCAACCCGGCGGAGGTGCAGTCGGCGTACGCCCTGGCGCGCGACTTCGTCGAGGATCTGCTACGCCGCTACGGCAACGGTGCCGGCGCCGCGATTCTGCGCGACATCGCCCGCGGCGAGCCGTTCGAGGAGGCGTTCCGCCAGGCGACCGGCGTCGAGATCGCGGCGGTCGAGGCTTCGTACTGGCGGCGGCGCACGTTCTGGGACCGCTGGGTGCCGTTCGCCACCAGCTCGGCGGCGCTGTGGGGCGCCATCACCGCGCTCGCGCTGCTCGCTTTCCGACGCCGCCGGGCGCGCGACGCGGCGATCCACCGGCGCTGGGACGAGGAGGAGGATCGGGCGCGACGGGCCCGCGAGGAGGCTGCGTCTTCCGAGGACGACGTGGTGAACTGAGCGTGGCGCCCCGGCGGCGTGGAGGGCGGCGCTCGCGGATCAGAGCCAGCTTCGCCGCCCGCGGCAGGCGCTTGATCCGCGCCTCTTCGCGCAGCGCCGCGCTCCAGGTGGGGAGCTCCTCCGACCAGGCGAGAGTGACCGGCAGCCGCGAGCGCGTGTAGCGCGATGCCCTGCCTGCCCGATGCTCGCGCAAGCGCCGCTCGAGGTCCTTGGCGGCGCCGGCGTACAGCGAGCCGTCGCGGCAGCGCAGGAGGTAGGCGAAGGGCATGCGCCGGATCCTAGCTGTCGAGCTGGCCGGGAACGAAACCCGGCCTGCGATCCGGCGTAGCTAGTCATCAGGGAACCGTGCCAGGCGAGGCGATGCCTGGAGGAGGAGCCGATGGGCCAAGACCTCGATCCGACACTGTCGTGGATCCGGGTGGGCGGGGTATGCGGGTTGCTGGGCATCGCCGCATACGTGGCGGCGGCCTTCGTGCCGCTGCCGGACGTCCTGGGTTACGCGGCGGCCTTTGCCTTCGGGCCGCTCCTCGCCGTCGGGCTGCTCGGTCTCTTCCGCTGCCTGGCGCTGCGGCGGCGTGGGCCGCTCGTCGAGATCGCCGCGCTGTTCGGCTTCGCGGGCGGCGTGACCGTGCTGGTCATGCTCACCGTCCAGCAGGCGATCTTCGCGATCACGAGACGGATCATCGAGCAGGCCGGCGACTCGGCGAGCGCCGACGACTACCGGCAGGTGAGAAAGGGCCTGAACGCCGTCCATCTGGGGATCGACGTGGCCTGGGACGTTCTGATCTCGGTGGCGGTCGTGCTGTTCGCAATCGCCATGCTGCGCCACCCGAGCTTCGGCCGGATGATGGGCGCCGTCGGCATCGTGCTCGGTAGCCTGCTGCTCGCCTTCAACCTCTGGTACTTCCCGACGCCACCGGCCGCGGCCGACTCGCTCGACTGGGGCCCGTTCGTCGCGGTGTGGATGGTGGCGGTGTTCGTCTTGTTGCTGCGCTCCAAGCGCTGGGCCCGTTCGACGCTGGCGGCGGGCGCAGGGCCCGCCTAGGGCCGAGTCGCGGGAGTCGTGCTTCTGGATGCCACGGCGGATGGCCGGACCGCCGCCGTGCCTGCCACGGTGGGCACGGCGGCGGCCACGGAAGTTCAGAACGTCAGGCGAAAGCCCACTTCATATCGGCGCGGCGTGGAGTGACTGGTCGCGCCACCGAAGGCGACGTTTCCGGAGCAGCCTTCGGCGTTGGTGCAGACGCCGGTCACCAGCTCCTGCCCCAGGACGTTGAGAGCCGAGGCGATGATCTGTGGCCGCACGTTGCCGACCCGGAACTCCTTGCGCACCTCGAGATCGAGCTGGTAGTTGGAGTTGCCACGGAACGACCCGCGCGGTGCCACGAACTCCGTGCCATACGGCGACACCGGAGTGGTCTCCGAATAGGCGAACGGCGACGACCAGAAGGCCGAGAAGCCGACCGTGAAGCCGTGCGGCAGCTCGGAGTAGCCGTTCACCTTGACGCGGTGGCGGCGGTCGTCGGAGAGATAGCCGTAGGTGTTCACGTAGTGCACCGGGTAGACGTCGAAGTCGGTGCCCGCGTTCTGGGTGTATTCGACGCTGCCCTGTGACTTCGAGTAGGTGTACGACGCGACCAGGTTCAGCCACGGGTAGGCGTGGCTTTCGAGCTGCAGGATCAACCCGTCATAGTCGCGCTTGAGCTGCGGCAGGTTGGTCATGATGTAGAAGTCGCAAGGCGCATCGGCCGTCGGTGTCGGCACGTTGCCGTTGCAGGTGTCCTCGAAGATGTCCCGGGTGTTCTTGTGCACGTACGAGACGTCGATCGAGGTCCGGTGGCCGAACTGATGGGCGATGCCGAGGACCAGAGCGTCGGCATAGGTCGGCTTCAGGCTGGGGTCGACCTCGTTCGGCAAGGAGCTGAACACGTTGCCGCTCGACAGCAGGTAGCCGTTGGGGTCGGTGAGCTGCGGGTCGTCGATCCAGCGTGGCACCGTGAGCCCGCCGCGGGTGAGCGTGCCCGAGAACCGCGACTGGCAGGCCTCACGCGAGAAGCCGAAGGCCGAGCAGGACAGATAGGCGAACGAGGGCAGGCTCTTCTGCTTCGCGAAGCTGGGCATGGTGAGCGCGCTGGGGTGCATGAAGCGGCCCCAGGAGACGCGCGCCACGGTCGTGGCCTTGCCGGAGAAGTCGAAGGCCGCCCCGATCCGGGGCTGAACCTTGCCGTAGTCGGCGACCTTCGTGCCGAGGTCATTGGTGAATCTCACCGAGTCGTAGCGTAGCCCGGCGCTCACCGTGAGCCGTTCGTTGACCTGCCAGCCGTCCTGGGCGAACGCCCCGTAGCTCTTGCCCTTGGATTCCGAGGCGCCGGGATTGGGCTCGTACCAGAGGACGTAGGGAGCCGTTCCGTCGTCCTGGTAGCGATATCCGGACACCGTGTAGTTCTGGCTCTTGAACTTCAGGTCATCGAACTCGACGCCGGCCTTGAGCTGGTGATCCCCGCGCTTGGTGGGCAGTGACCACGAGATGTCGGACAGCGCCTGATTGCGATCGCGGTCGGAGAACTGCGCGTTGGTGTAGTTGACCGAAGGCGGCAGCACACCGTTGTAGTCGGTATGGCCGGCGAGGTCGAAGTTGCCGCTCTGCGGGTACGCGTCGAGCTTCTGCCGGCTGATCCCGCCGCGCAGGTTCCACAGCAGGCTCGGAGTCAGGACTCCGGTCAGGTCGGCCTGCGCGACGTTGCCGCCCTGAGTCTGGAACGAGGTCGCCGCTTCGGGGACGTCGCGGTCGGCATTGCTGTGGTCGATGTCCGCCGGGTCGCTGGAGAATTTCCCCGACAGCAACCAGGAGGGATTGGCCTGCCAGGTCAGCTTGCCGAGGTAGTAGTTGCCGACGAATTTCCGGGTCGTGGGAGAACTCTCCGGCGTGGTGCGCGAGTCCGTGTACTGGTAAGCGGTGAAGAACCAGAGCCGGTCACGGAGGATCGGTCCGCCCAGGGTGAGACCCGGGGTGAGGAACTTCTCCTTGCGCTGGCCGGGATCGAAGTACTTGCCCTTCTCGATGAAGTCGTTCGTCCGGTAGCGGACGTCGGCCGAGCCCGAGAACTGGTTGCCGCCCGACTTGGTCACCAGGTTCACGAAACCGCCGGTGGCACCGCCGTACTCGGCCTCGTAGCCCGCGGTGCGCAGCGCGATCTCGGAGATCGCGTCGAAGTTGAAGTTCACACCGAAGGTTGCGGTAACCGGGTCGGTGGTGTTGACGCCGTCGATGTAGTACGCGTTCTCCCCGAGCGTCGATCCGAAGACGTTGGGGTTCGAGGTGCCGACCACTCCCGCCGCCTGTCCCATGATCGCCTGATACGAGCGGTTGGCCGAGCTGATGGCGACGTTCTCGAGATAGACGTGGTTGAAGGTCTGCGTGATGGAGACCTTCTCGGGGTCGACCGCGGGCGCTTCCGCGGTCACCGTGATGGTCTCGGAGAGTCGGGACTGCGACATCTCGACGTTGAGCTCCGTCGTGCCGTCGAGCCGCACCTGGATGTTCTTGGCCTCCTGGGTCGCGAAGCCATCGAGTGTGAACGTCGCGGTGAAGGTGCCCGGAGTGAGATTGTTGAAGGAATACATTCCGTTGCTATCGGTCATCTCCACCTGCGCCCCGCCGATCTGGGTCGGTGAGGTGACCGAAACGGTGACCCCGGGGAGGGGCGTCTGCCCCTCGGCCACCAGGCCGCGAAGCCTGCCGGTGGTGCCGGCGATCGCCGCCGTCGCCAGGACGAATGCCGTAAAGACGACTATGGAAGTTGCGCGCACGGCGCTCCCCATGTCCCTCTCCCTTGCCGCGCCCGTGGCGCGAACGTTGTTGGAGTGCGGCCGCTCCACGCGGAGCGGCCTTTCAACCAGCTTCGGGGGCAGGTCGGTGGCCGGGAATACGCTCGCGGGCGGGTCCGCCCGCCCGGTCGGGTGGCGGGCTTACCGCCGGATGGCGCAGGGTTGCGTCGAGATCTCGTCCTTCATCACCGCGCCGCCCTTCATCACGAAGGGGATCGCCGCGAGCAGCTTCACGTCGGTGAGCGGGTTGCCGCGCACCGCGACCAGGTCGGCGTACCTGCCCGGGGCGATCGAGCCGACCCGGTCGCTCCAGCCCAGCAGGTCCGCGGCGTGTACGGTCGCGGCCTGGATCGCCTGCAGCGGCGTCATGCCGTGGGTCGCCATCCACACGACCTCCTTGGGGTTCTCGCCGTGCGGGATCGCCGAGGAGTCGGAGCCCATCGCGATCTTGACTCCCGCCGCGACCGCCTTCGCGAAGCCCTCGCGGCTGCCGCGCTGGAAGCGCAGGTCGCGCTCGCGGGCGAGCGGCGTGCGGTCGGCCGGCGGGTGCTCCTCGCCGTAGTCCCACATGTAGCCGGTCGGCACCAGGTACGTGCCGTGCTCCTTGAGCAGGCGGACGCCCTCGTCGTCGAGCAGCGTGCCGTGCTCGATCGAGTCGACGCCGGCGCGGATCGCGACCTTGATGCCATCGGTGCCATGGGCGTGCGCCGCCACCTTCTTGCCGTAGCGGTGCGCCTCCTCGACGATCGCCTGCATCTCGGCGAGCGTGAACTGGGTCTCGTTGTCGAGGTTGTCGCCTTCCTCGGCGCCTTCGGTGGCCATGATCTTGATCACGTCGGCGCCGTACTTGATCTCGGTGCGCACCAGCTTGCGCACCGCGTCGACGCCGTCGGCGATGCCCAGGAAGTCGTTGATCGAGACGGTGGGGGAGAGTCCGAGCACGTCCTCGTTGTGGCCGCCGGTCGAGCCGATCGCCAGCGTCGCGACCAGCATGCGCGGCCCTTCGACCTCGCCGCGGTTGATGGCGTCGCGCAGCGCGACGTCGATGTAGTCCTTGGCCCACAGGTCGCGGATCGTGGTGATGCCGGACCGCAGCGTCTTCCTGGCATTGCCCGGTGCGGTCACCGCGTCGTTCATCGGTCCGCCGTAGAGCAGGAACCGGTAGGTCGTCGTGACGTGGGTGTGGCAGTCGATCAGGCCAGGCAGGAGCGTCGCGTCGCCGAGATCGATCGTGCGGGTGCCCGGCGGGATGGGCAGTCGGGAGCCCACCGCGCGGATGCGCTCGCCCTCGATCAGGACCACCGGATCGGGCACCAGCCTGCCACTCTCGACGTCGAGCAGCGCCGCGGCGCGCAGCGCCAGGGTCGGCGCGGCGGTGGGCGGCGTCTGGGCGGTCGACGCCGCGGCGCCGAGGAGCGCCGCGACGGCGAGGACGGGCAGGAGGCGCGGCCGCACGGCGCTCAGCGCGACGTCGCCGCCAGCGCCTTCTGGCGGGCCGGTTCGAACTCGTCGCCCTTCTTCCACTGCGGCATCGCGTCGCGATCGGCGACGATCAGGCCGCAGTAGAAGCCGAGCTGGGCGTCCTCGATCATGCCGTCCCAGTTCCAGTCGGGCTCGATCTGATCGCTGGGCTGATGGTAGTGGGTCTTCTCCCAGGCCTCGATCGTGGCGCGGCCCCAGCCGGCGGGCTTGCCGATGAAGTCGGTGCCTTCGCTGAAGTGCACCGCCGGCACGCCGACCTTCGACAGGTTGAACTGGTCCGAGCGGTAGAAGAAGCCGCGATCCGGGAACTGGTCGCCCTCGACGGTGCGCCCCTGGCGGGCGGCGGCCCAGTCGGCGACCGCGTCGAGGTCGGACTTGCCGCGCCCGATCTCGACCACGTCCTTGGTCTTGCCCCAGATGTTGCCGCCGTCGTAGTTGAAGTTGGCGGCGATCCTGCCCGCTGGCACCGGGGGGTGGCGGGCGAAGTACTCGGAGCCCAGCAGACCCTGCTCCTCGGCGGCGAAGGCGACGAACAGGATCGAGCGCCGGGGCGGCTGCGGCAGCGCCTTGAAAGCGCGCACGATGGCCAGCAGCTGGCCGACCCCGGAGGCGTTGTCGAGCGCGCCGTTGTAGATCGCGTCGCCCTTGGCGTCGGGCCGGCCGATGCCGAGATGGTCGTGGTGGGCGGAGAAGACGACGTACTCGTCCTTGAGCTTGGGATCGGAGCCCGGCAGAACGCCGATCACGTTCCCCGATCGCACCTGGTGGACCTCATTCTGGAGGGTGATCGAGGTCTTGATGCCCAGGGGCACCGGCTTGAAAGCGCGCGAGCGTGCCGCAGCGACCAGCTTGTCGAGGTCCTGGCCGGCGGTGGCGAGGATCTTCTTCATCCCCGCCTCGGTCGCCCAGGCCGCGACCTGGATCGACGGCTGGCCCTCCGCGGGCAGGCTGAACTGCTCTCCCGACCAGGAGGTCTGCACCACCTGCCACGGGTAGCCGGCCGAGGGCGTGGTGTGGATGATGATCGCGCCGGCGGCGCCCTGCCGCGCGGCGCTCTCGTACTTGTAGGTCCAGCGGCCGTAGTACAGCCGGCGGTTGCCCTCGAAGAGCTTGGGGTCCCAGTCCGGGTCGTTGTTCATCATCACCAGGACCTTGCCCTTGAGATCGGCACCCTTGAAGTCGTCCCACTGGTATTCCGGCGCCTGGATGCCGTAGCCGACGAACACCAGCTCGGCGTCGCGGATCTGGGCGCTCGGCGCCTGCACGCCGCTGCCGGCGATGTAGTCGTCCCACCAGGCGAGGTCGACGTCGCCCTTGGCGCCGTGGAAGCTCCACAGCTTCGGCGCGTTGGCCTTGACCCCCACCATCTCGACCGGCTGGTCCCAGGCGCCGTTCGGACCGCCGGGCTGCAAGCCCTGGGTCTCGAAGAAGCTGGCGATGTACAGGCGCGCCAGCTGGTCGCCGCGGGTCGCGGGCCCGCGCCCCTCGAGCAGATCGTCGGCGAGGAAGCGGGTCGGGGCCGAGATCGTCGCGGCGTTGATCTGCTGGGCGGCGTGTTCGGCACCGGCAGGGAGCTGGAAGGTGTCGGCCCCGAGCGCGGGTGAAGCGAGCGCCACGGCGACCAGGAACGCGTTGAGCGAGCGGGTGGAGAACGCAAGGGACAGGCGCATCGGGTGATTCCTCCTCAGTTCACCGCAACTGTAGCAAAGGCAATGGCGCTGCTTGCGGCTCGCCGGGGACGGGGGTAACGTTGAGCCGGCTTTTCTCGGGGTCCACCAGCCGATGATCCTTCGTACCCTCGTACGGGACTGCCTCTTCCTGAACTGGGCGGTCCCGGCGGAGTTGCTGCCGCCACCACCCGAGCCGCTGCGCTACGAGATCCATCGCGCCGGCACGCGCTCGTACGTGCTGGTGTCGGCGCTGCTCTTCCGTCAGGTCGGCCTGCGCCTGGCCCGGCTGCCGGTGGCCCGGCTCAGCTATCCGCAATGCAACGTGCGGGCCTACGTCGTCGACGGCGAGGGGTTGCCGGCGGTGTGGTTCTGGCGCGAGCTGATGCCGCTGTGGGTGGTTCCGGGCGCCCGGCTGCTCGGCCGCCAGCCGGCGCGCGCCGCGCGCTTCGCGTATCCCGAGCCGATCGCGCCGGGGGCGGTGGGGCCCTGGCGCTGGGACGTGCGCACCGGCGGCGCGGCCGGCCGGCTGCTGGCGCGCGCCGAGCCGGGGTCCCCGGCGGCCCCCGCCGACGGCCCGGTGTTCCCGGCCTGGGACGCCCTGGTCGAGCACCTGCGGCAGCGGCCGCGCGGCTATGCCCTGAGCCCGCTCGGTCTGGAGCGGGTGAGCACCTCGCATCCCTCGGTTCCCGTGTGGCCGCTGCGCGCCACGGTCGAGGACGACTCCCTGGTGCGCGCGGCGGTGCCCGGGGCGACCCCGACGAGCTGGCCGGCGCTCCACTCGGCCTGGCTGTGCCCGGAGCTGCCGTTCCTGTTCGAGGTGGTCTCGCTGCCCGAGGTCGCGGTCCCCAGTCAGGTCCCCGCCGCCGGTTGATGCCCACCCGACGGGGTGGCTTCAAACCGCCCCGGATGCGGTCGCATCCAGTCCTCGTGGGGTGCGTTTCGGCTTCCGGCTCCGGCATATGAAGCTGGCGGGAGCGGAGCGCCGAGCCGATGCACGAATACTCGATCGTCCGGGCCTTGATCGATCGCGTCGCGCGCGAGGCGGCGGAGCATCGCGCGACCGCGGTGCGGCGGGTGGAAGTCCGGGTGGGCGAGCTGTCGGGCGTCGAGAGCGGGCTGCTCGCGACCGCCTACGAGACGTTCCGCGAACGCACGATCTGCGCCGGGGCCGAGCTGGTGATCCGACCGGTGGCGGCGCGCTGGAGCTGCCCGCGCTGCAGCGCCGAGCCGGCCGCGGGAGCCATGCTGCGCTGTCCGACCTGTGCGGTACCCTTACGCCTCGCGGCGGGGGACGACCTTGTCCTCGAGCGCATCGAGATGGAGGTGGCGTGATGTGCGAGTCCTGTGGCTGCGGCGACAACGACCTGGTCCCGGTCGAGGTGCAGGAGCGGATCCTGGCGGCGAACGACCGCGCCGCGGCGCACAACCGCGAGCACTTCGCGGCCCACGGCGTCCTGGCGATCAACCTGATGGGCTCGCCGGGCTCGGGCAAGACGGCGGTGCTGGAGGCGACGGCGCGCACCCTGGCGCGGGGCGGCAGGCCGCCGCGCATCGCCGCGCTGTCGGGTGATCTGGCGACCGATCTCGACGGCGAGCGTCTGCGCGCCGCCGGTATCCCGGCGCGCACCATCACCACCGGCTCGGCCTGTCATCTCGATGCCGAGATGGTGCACCACGCGCTGCACCATCTGGAGGCGCCGGACTACGACCTGCTGTTCGTCGAGAACGTCGGCAACCTGGTCTGCCCGGCGGTCTACGACCTCGGCCAGGCGTTCAACGTCGTCGCGTTGTCGGTCACCGAGGGCGAGGACAAGCCGGTGAAGTATCCGGTCATGTTCCGCAAGGCGGACCTCGTGCTGCTGACCAAGGTGGACCTCCTGCCGCACCTGCAGTTCGACCTCGGACGTCTGCTCGACGGTTTGCGCCGGGTGATGCCGGAGGCCCTGCTGCTGCCGATGTCGGCCCGCAGCGGCGAGGGTGTTGAGGAGTGGATGGGCTGGCTGGAAGGCCGGCGAACGGCGCTCCACGCGGCGGAGGCCAGGGCTTGAGCTCGGGGCTCTTCCTGTCGCTCGCCCTCGGGTCGATGGCGGTGGGCGCGCTCCACTCGCTGGCGCCCGATCACTGGCTGCCGTTCGCGGCCGTGGCCCGGGCCCGCGGCTGGTCGGTGGGACGCACGGCGCGGATCACCGTGCTGTGCGGGCTCGGGCACGTCACCGGGTCGGTCGTGCTCGGCCTGCTCGGGCTGCTGCTCGGGGTGGAGGCCTTCGCCCGCTTCGGCAGCCGCATGGAGCAGGTGGCCGGCCTGCTGCTCGTCGGGTTCGGCCTGGCGTACGGCGCCTGGGGGCTGCGCAATGCCGCCGGCCACCGGCTGCACGGGCACCGCCACCGACACTACGACCACGTCCACGACGCCTCGCGGGCGACTGCCTGGTCGCTGTTCCTGCTCTTCTCGGCCGATCCGTGCGTCGCCGTCATCCCGATCCTGTTCGCCGCCGCGCCGCTCGGCGCGCTGCGCACGACGGGGGTGGTGGCGCTGTACGAGCTCGCCACGATCGCCACCATGGTGGCCCTCGTCCTGCCGGCGCGCGCCGGTGCGCAACGGCTGCGCTGGCACTGGCTCGACCACTACGGCGATGCCGCGGCGGGAGCGTTCATCGCTGTCGTCGGCATCGCGGTCACGGCGCTCGGCTGGTGACGGACGTGTCGCCACACCCGCTCATCGACCCCGAACCGAAGGCTCCGCGGCCGACGATGCGCCGCCTGGCCGGGCTGGGGCTGGCCGGGCTCGTCGTGTTCGTGGCCCTGCTCGAGGTGACCCGCTATCGCCTGCACCCCTACTCGACGTCGATAATGGGCAGCGTCGGGATGGACGCCGTGGTCGTGGCGGGGGCGCTGTTCTTCTTCGCCGTCTTCTTCCGCGTCATCCGCGACATGCAGCACCGGCTGGAGCGCCAGCACCAGGAGCTGATGTCGCTGCACACCGCGATCCTCGGCGTGCACGGCGAGCTCGGGATCGAGACCGTCCTGCACCGGGTGGTGGAGCAGGCGCGCTCGTTGCTCGGCACGCGCTACGGAGCGCTGACCGTGCTCGATCCGGATGGTCAGCTGCAGAGCTTCGTCACCTCCGGCGTCAGCGAGGAGGATCGCGAGCGGATCGGCATCGCGCCGCAGGGCCGGGGCCTGCTGGCGGTGCAGCTCGGCCCCGGCGAGGCACTGCGGCTCGCCGACTTCGAGCGTGACGAACGGGCAGTCGGCCTGCCTCCCGGCCATCCGCCGATGCGCACCCTGCTGGCGGTGCCGATCGTTGCCCACGGTACGTTCCGCGGCCGGCTGTATCTCGCCGACCGCCTCGACGGAGCCGCGTTCACGGCGGCGGACGAGACGACGCTGGCCCGCTTCGTGGCCAAGGCGGCGATCGCGATCGACAGCTCCTTGACGCACGAGCGGCTGCGTTCGCTGGCGGTGGCCGAGGAGCGCATGCGGATCGCCCACGAGCTGCACGACGGGATGGCGCAGGTGATGGCGTACGTGAACACCAAGACCCAGGCGGTGAAAGAGCTCGTCGGCGCCGGTCGCTTCGCGGAGGCGGCCGAGCAGCTCGAGCAGCTCGCCGCCGCGTCGCGCGACGTACTGACCGATGCGCGCGAGGAGATTCTCGCTCTGCGCACCCCGATGGGTCCCGACAACCCGTTGCCGCGGGTCCTCCGCCAGTACGTCGACCACTGGCGCGACCAGTTCGGCCTCGCCGCGGAGCTCCAGGTCGACGACGAGCTGCGGCTCGACCCGGGGGTGGAGCTGCAGCTGCTGCGCATCGTGCAGGAGGCGTTGGCCAACGTGCGCAAGCACGCCCACGCCGCGGAGGCGCGAATCGAGCTGCGGCAGAACTCGGAGTGGGTGCACCTCGCGGTGGCCGACGACGGCGTCGGCTTCAAGCCGGGCCGGGCGCGGCCGACCGACGGCCCGCGGTTCGGGCTGGCCACCATGCGCGAGCGCGCCGAGGGGATTGGCGGGACGCTGGTGGTCGAGACCGGGCCGGGCCGCGGTACCCGCATCCTGGTCCGCGTGCCGTCCGCCGCCGCCGTGGTCGTGGACGCCACGACCTGAGCGCTGCCCTGGCCGGGTGGCGGGCCGGATGCTAGGCTCCCGCCGATGAATACCACACCTCCCCGCGACCGCAGGCCCCAGCGCATCGCCATCCTGCCCGGCGACGGCATCGGCAAGGACGTCACCGTCGAGGCGGTGAAGGTGCTCGCGGCGGCGGCCGAGCGCTGGGCGCTGCCGCTCGAGCTCGTGCACCTGCCATGGAGCGCCGACCACTATCTGGCGACCGGCGTCAGCATGCCGGCCGGGGCGCTCGAGGACTTCCGCGACAACTACGCTGCGATCCTGATCGGCGCCTACGGTGACCCGCGCATCCCCGACATGCGCCACGCCGCCGACATCCTGCTCGGCATCCGCTTCGGGCTCGACCTGTACATCAACTTCCGGCCGGTGAAGCTGTACGACGAGCGGCTCTGCCCGCTCAAGAACAAGGGCCGCGAGCAGATCGACTTCGTCGTCTTCCGCGAGAACACCGAGGGCGCCTACGTCAACATCGGCGGCATCTTCAAGAAGGGGACGCCGGACGAGATCGCGGTGCAGGAGGAGGTCCACACCCGCAAGGGAGTGGAGCGCATCCTGCGCGCCGCGTTCGACTACGCCCGGGCGCACGGCAAGACCAAGGTCTGCATGGCCGACAAGTCGAACGTCATGCGCTACGGCCACGACCTCTGGCAGCGCTGCTTCGCCGAGGTGCAGAAGGACTACCCGGAGATCACCCCCTCGCACCTGTTCGTCGACGCGCTGACCCTGCAGATGGTGCGCGCCCCCGAGCAGTTCGAGGTGGTCGTCACCAACAACATGTTCGGCGACATCGTGACCGACCTCGGGGCGGCGCTGCAGGGCGGGCTGGGCGTCGCCGGTTCGGCCAACGTCCACCCCGGCCGGGTGTCGATGTACGAGCCGGTGCACGGCTCGGCGCCGAAGTACGCCGGCACCGGCCGCGCCAACCCGGTCGGCGCGGTGCTGTCGGTGGCGCTGATGCTCGCCGACCTCGGCCACGACGAGGCGGCACGCGAGGTCGAGCGCGCGGTCGAGCAGAGCCTGCGCGACGGCCAGTCGACGGTCGACATCGGCGGCAAGCTCACGACCTCGCAGGTCGGCGACGTGCTCGCCCGCGCCGTCGCCGGCGCCATGGCGACGCGCTGAGGCGGCGGAGGAGCCCGATGCAGCTCAAAGAATCCGATCTGATCTACGACTGGAACCGGGCCGACCAGTCGAACGAGTTCGTTCCCGAGCGCGGCCACGTCGAGCTCGACGAGGAGACGCTGCGCGACGGTCTGCAGAGCCCGTCGGTCAAGTCGCCGGCGATCGAGGACAAGCTGCGCATCCTGCACTACATCGCCGAGCTGGGGATCGAATCGGCCAACATCGGGCTGCCCGGTGCTGGTCCGCACGTGGTGAAGGACGTGCTGCGCCTGGCGAGCGAGATCGCCGACTGCAAGCTCGCGATCCAGCCCAACTGCGCGGCGCGCACCCTCGAGGCCGACATCAAGCCGATCCTCGACATCTCGCAGCAGACCGGGGTGGCGATCGAGGTCGCCTGCTTCCTCGGCTCGAGCCCCATCCGCCAGTACACCGAGGAGTGGGACATGGACCGCCTGCTGCGGCTGACCCACGACGCGGTGTCCTTCGCGGTGTCCCACGGCGCGCCGGTCATGTACGTCACCGAGGACACGACGCGCGCCAAGCCCGAAGACATCCGCCGGCTGTACACCGCCGCGGTCGCGGCCGGCGCCCGGCGGGTGTGCATCGCCGACACGGTCGGACACTCGACGCCGCAGGGCGCCCAGCACATCGTGAAGTTCATGCGCGGGGTGGTCGGGCCGGCGGTCCAGATCGACTGGCACGGCCATCGCGACCGCGGCCTGGCGGTGATCAACGCGCTCGCCGCCGCGCACTACGGGGCGGACCGCCTGCACGGCACGGCGATCGGCATCGGCGAGCGGGTGGGCAATTGCCCGATCGACGTGCTGCTGGTCAACATGCACCTGCTGGGCTGGATCGAGCGCGACCTCACCAAGCTGCCGGAGTACTGCCGCTTCGTGTCGGAGAAGACCGGCGTCCCGATCCCCGACAACTACCCGATCCTCGGTCGCGACGCCTTCCGCACCGGCACCGGCGTGCATGCCTCGGCGATCATCAAGGCCAAGGCCAAGGGCGACGACTGGCTGGCCGATCGGGTGTACTCGGGCGTACCCGCCAGCCTGGTCGGGCGGCGGCAGGAGATCGAGCTCGGTCCGATGTGCGGCGTGTCGAACGTCCTCTTCTGGCTGCGTGAGCGCGGCCTGCCGATGGACCAGGGCGAGCTGGTGGAGTCGATCTTCAAGCTGGCCAAGAACTCGGACCGCACGCTGACCGAGGCCGAGGTCTACGCCGTCTGCCGCGAGCACGGCGTCGCGGTGCCGGCCGCCTGACCCGGGCCGCTCCCGCATCCGCATGCCGGAGCCGGTCGCAGGCTGGCGTCGCGCGGTCGACCGCTATCTCGAGTCGCTCGCCGCCGAGCGCGGCCTGGCCCCCAACTCGATCGCCGCCTACCGCTCCGATCTCGAGCGGCTGGGCGCGGCTCTGAGCTCGCGAAACGCCGACCCGCTCGTCGCCGACCAGGAGGCGGTGGCCGCCCACCTGCGCGAGCTGCGCCGCGCCGGCCTGTCGCCGCGCTCGATCGCCCGCGCCCTGGTCTCGATCCGCGGTTTCTACCAGCACCTGGCCGAGGCCGGCGAGCGCCCCGACAACCCGGCGGTCAACCTCTCGCCGCCGAAGCTGTGGCGCCAGCTGCCGCGCGCCCTCTCCGAGCGCGACGTCGAGGCGCTGCTCGCGACCCCCGATCCCGGCGATCCGATCGGGCTGCGCGACAAGGCGATGCTCGAGCTGCTGTACGCGACCGGGCTGCGGGTCAGCGAGCTGGTCGGTCTCGAGCTGCCGCAGCTGCGCCTCGACGTCGGCTTCCTGATCGCTTTCGGCAAGGGCAGCAAGGAGCGCGTGGTGCCGGTCGGGGAGGAGGCCGAGCGCTGGGTGCGCCGCTACCTCGCCGAGGCGCGGCCGCGCCTGCTGCGCGGCCGCAGCCCGGCGGTGTTCCTGTCGCGCCGCGGCGCCGCGATGAGCCGCCAGTCCTTCTGGATGACGGTGCGCCGGTACGGGCGGCGGGTGGGAATCAAGGATCTCCATCCGCACGTCCTGCGCCACAGCTTCGCGACCCACCTGCTCGAGCACGGCGTCGACCTGCGCGCCGTGCAGATGATGCTCGGCCACGCCGACATCTCGACCACGCAGATCTACACCCACATCCACCAGCAGCGTTTGCGCGGGCTCTACGACAAACACCATCCGCGCGCCTAGGGGGGAAGGCGCGGCGCCGCCGGGCAGCGGCGCCGCGATGGTTGCTCAGCGCGAGCGGGCGTAGTCCATGCCGGCCTGCACCTCGGCGATCGCGCTGTCGACCAGCTCGATGGCGCGCACCCGATGCCCGCCCTTGTCGGCCTCTGCCCGATCGAGCTCGCCGCGCGCCGCGCGCAGTTCGTCGAGCGCGTTGCGCATGTGCGGCTGCGCGGCGCCGGTCGAGGCACAGCCCACGGCGAAGGCGGCGGCGACGGCGAGCGCCAGCGCCAGTCCGGCCACGGCGCGACGGAGGGGATTGGCGCCGAGCGAACGCTCAGTGGCGGCGGTCATAGACGGCTCCCTTCTCGACCTCGGCGATGGCGTCGCTGACCAGGGCCATCGCCTTGACGCGGTGGCCGCCCTTGTCGTTGAGCGCCTGGTCGAGCTCGCGGTGCGCGGCGCGCAGGTGGTCGAGCGCGGCGCGCATGTGGGGTTGGTCGGCCCACAGCCGACCGGCCGCGAAGGCGGCGATCAGCAGGGCAGCGGCGGCGATCCAGCGGGTGCGCATGCAACTGCTCCTTTCTCGTTCTCGCTGCTCGGTCCGGCCTCTGAGGCCGGGGCGGGCTCCGGGGGCACGAGGGACGGGGCGTGCACGGCACGCCGTCTGGCACACAGGGTGAACGTCGCGTATCCTAGTGCATTGGAAGTCCGACCGTGACCGCCCCCTACCGCCGCTTCCTGATCCTGGGCCTCGCCCTCGCGCTGTGCGCACCGCCGGCGCGGGCCGCGCTCGTCCTGCTGGTCGATGGCGACGTGATGAAGGTGGCTGCGTTCGACTCTGAAGGCGACCAGGCCCGTCTCACGCTGCCGTCCGGAGGCGTCCTAAGTCTGCCCATCGTCCAGGTCGACCGGGTGCTGGACGACGAGGTCGTTGCGGCCCCGGCGCCGCCCCCGCCGGCGCCCGCGGTCGATCTCGGCTTCGCGCCGGCTGCCGGACCGCCGGCGACGCCGTGGGGCGGCCTGATCTACTGGGCGGCGCGCAAGCACGCGGTGAGCCAGCGCCTGGTGGCCGCGATCGTGCGCGCCGAATCGGACTTCGACGCCCGCGCGCTGTCGCGCAAGGGGGCGTGCGGCCTGATGCAGATCATGCCGTCGACCGGCGACCGCTACGGCCTGACGCGCTGGCAGCTGTTCGATCCCAAGCTCAACCTCGACGCCGGCGCGCGCTACCTCGCCTGGCTGATCGCGCGCTACTCGGGGGACCTCGGCAAGGTGCTGGCGGCCTACAACGCCGGTGAGGGGACGGTCGATCGCTACGGGGGCGTGCCGCCGTACCGCGAGACCCGCGACTACATCCGCTCGATCTACGCCGAGCTCGGCCTTGCGGCGCTCGCCAAGCCGGCCGCGGCGAGCCGCTAGCCGCGCGCCGGCGGCGCGTAGCGCATCACCACCAGAGTGCGGTCGTCCTCGGCCGGCTGACCGGCGCAGTGCGCGGCCACCGCGGCGAGCAGCCGGGTGCGCACCGCGTCGGCGCTCGGCGCCGGTCCGCGCAGGACGCGCTGGACGCTGTCGTAGCCGAAGGGCTCGCCAGCGGGGTTCGTCGCCTCGATCAGGCCGTCGGACAGCAGCACCAGGGCCTCGCCGGGCCGCAGGGTGAGACGGCGCTGGCCATAGCTGTGGCCGAGGCCGCCGAGCGGCGAGCCGGGGAGGAGGATCTCCTCGACGCCCTCGGCGCGCACCAGGTAGGCCGGCGGATGGCCGGCGTTGGTGAGCTCGAGCTGACCGCTGCGGAAGTCGAGGATCGCGAGCGTCGCGGTCACGAAGAGCCGCCCGGAGTCGCCGGAGCGCACCAGGCCGTCGAGGCGGCGCAGGATCTCCTGTGGCCCGAGGTCCTCCTCGGCCAGGATCTGCAGGCCGGCCTTCAGCATCGCCATGCGCAGGCCGGCGGGCAGGCCGTGGCCGGACACGTCGGCGATCACCACCGCCAGACGATCGGGGCCGAGGCGCAGGATGTCGAAATAGTCGCCGCCGATCGCCGCGCTGGGCTCGAAGTGCGTCGCGAACTCGACGTGCTCCGGCCGCGACGTGGCGTCCATCTCGCTGGGCAGCAGGCTCTTCTGCAGGTCGCGGGCGATCGCCAGCTCCTTCTCGATCGCTTCCTTCTGCGCCGCGGTCTGGACCAGCTGCTCGAGGTGCTCGGCCATCTGGTTGAAGGTGCGCTGCAGATCGCCGAGCTGGTCCTTGCGCTTGACCGGGATCCGGGCCGAGAAATCGCCGCGCGCCACCGCCGCGGTGCCGCGGCTCAGCCGGTTCACCGCCCGGCTCAGGCCGAAGATCATGTAGAAGGCCATCGCCAGCGCGACGGCGTAGATGTCGAACAGCAGGAAGGCGACCGCGATCAGCGCCGCCCAGGCCGCCGTGTTGACCTCGGCGTTGCTCGACACCAGCAGCTTCTTGACTGCGGCCGGCGAAGCGCGCAGCGCGGCCAGGAACCGCTTGTCGGCCGGAGAGCCGTCGGTGAAGGTGAGAAGCTGGCCGGAGAGGTCGCCCCAGGTCAGGAAGGGCCGCTGCCACACGCTCATCCCCTTCTTCCAGCCGAAGTAGGCGTCGGCGCCGGGCAGGTCGTCGCCCTCGCGCAGCGGCTTCAGCTCGTAGGTGCGGGTGCCGATGGTGAGCTTGGTGCCGCCCTTCTCCTGGGTCGGGTCGAGGCTCTCGAACTTCACCCACAGACCGGCGCGCTGGGCCAGAGCGAGGGCCAGGTCACCGGTGTACAGCGCCACCGCGCCCTGCTGCGCGTTGCCCACCGCCGCGGCCAGGCTCACCCGGCCGTCGGGCAGGCGCACGAACGGCGGCGCGAACTGCGGATCGATCGGCCCCGCGGTGTCCTGGGGCGGCAGCCACGCCGGCCACTTGGCGGGCAGGGCGGGGTCGCCGGAGACGCGGCGCCCGTCGCGATACACGGCGATCGCGACGTCCTTGAGGGACGAGGCGCCGGCGGTGCCCGTCGGGCGGGCGGACGCGGCCCCGACCAGCTCGCCGTAGATCTCGTGCACCGCGCCCCGGTACACGTGGCCCATGAAGAAGCCGGCGAGGAAGAGCAGGGCGACGGCGAGCAGCAGGGCGACCAGGGGCACCGGCAGCGCGCCGATCAGGAAGTAGGAGAAGGCGAGCCGCCGTCCGACCCGCCAGAGGAAGCGCCGGAAGAGGCGCAGGAATCCCCACGCCAGGAGCAGGATGATCTCGGCCACCGCTGCCGTGCCGGCGAAGACGCTGAGGTACGGAACGTTCGCGTTGCCGAGCAGCGTGAGCCCGACGAACAGGCCGGCGGCGAGCAGCAGGAAGATCAGGCGGCGGCGCAAGGCGGGTATCCCCACGGGGACTTACGGCGCGGCCCCGTGCAAGTTTCCGCCTGCAACGCTAGCAGCTTCCGGGTGACCGCGGTCGGCCGGCGCTCGCGTAGAATGGAGCGGCCCGGACCGTCCTGGCCGGCGCCGTCGTTGGTGGAGGAGAGGGCTCGTGTCGAGGATTCCCCGTGTGCTGGAGACGCTGAAGAACGGATTCACCGCCGAGGCCGCCAGTGCGGCCCGTTATCGCGCCTTCGCCGGGCGCGCCGAGCGCGACGGTCTGGTCAACCTGGCCCGCCACTGGCGCGAGCTGGCGGAGGCGAAGGACGCGCTGGCCGTCCGGCAGCTGGAGGCCGCCGGCCAGGTGCGCGGCGAGCGGCTCGACCTCGCGGCGGCGCTCGCCGAGGAGCAGTACGAGAACGACGTGCTGTATCCGAAGCTGATCGCCGCGTCCGCCCTCGATCCCGAGGCGGCCTCGATCCTCAAGGCGGTGCTCGAGGCGCAGCGCCAGCACGCCGAGCGCATGGAAGCGCTGCGCGAGGCGCTGACCGCGACGTCGGGCGACGTCCCCGCCAGCTTGCCGGCCGCCGCCGTCAAGGTCTGACGCCGGCGGCGAGGGTGCGCGCCGTTGCCTGAGGCGGTGGCTCCCGCGGCGCGCGTTGCGGCGCTCCCCGCCGCGCTGCGGCGGCTGGCGATTGTCGCCGCCGTGCTGCTCGCCGCCTTTCATCTGGTCCTTCTCGCCGGGCTGCTCGCGGCCCGCATCACCTACCGGTTCGACATCGAGTGGATGGAGGGCGCCACGCTGCTCGAGGCGGCTCGCCTCGTGCACGGGCTGCCGCTGCACGTCGCGCCATCGGCCGACTTCATTCCTTTCCCGTACACGCCGCTGTACCCGGCGCTGGTCGCCCTGGCCTCGCGGCTGACCGGCGTGGCGGTCGGCTATCCGCTCGGCCGGGCGGTCTCGATTGCCGCCCTGGCGCTCGCCGCGTGGGCGATCTTCCGCGCCGTGCGCCGCGAGCACGGCGAGCGCTGGGAAGCGTGGAGCGCGCTCGGCATCCTGGCGGCGGGCTTCGCGATGACCGGCGGCTGGTTCGACCTGGCGCGCATCGACACGCTGTACCTGGGGCTGGCGGTGGCGGGCTTCGCGGTGCTGCGGACGCGTGGCGAGAAGGCCTCGGGCGTGGCGCTGGGCGCCCTCCTCCTAGTACTCGCATTCTTCTCCAAGCAGACGGCGGCCGCGTTCCTGGCCGCCGGGGCGCTCGCTGTCGTCCTGGTGCGGGCCCGCCTGCTGGCGCTCTATCTCGCGGTCGCCGGTGGTGGCGTGGGGATCGGCGTGCTGGCGCTCGATCGCTCGAGCGGCGGCTGGTTCCGGCGCTACGCCTTCGAGATCCTGGCCCACCACGAGGTGCACCGCGACGTGCTGCTCGGCGGCGCCTGGTGGCTCCTGCTGGAGCGGTTCTGGGTGGTGGGCCTGCTGCTCGCCGCGGCGTGGGCGCTGCGCCTCTACCGGCGGCAGTCGGTGCGCGGTCTCGCTTTCTGGACCCTGTTCGCGCTGACCGGTGCCGGCGCTTCGGCGGTGGGGGCCTCGATCCAGTGGGCGTTCAAGAACGCCTACCTGCCGGGCCTGCTCGGTGCCGCGGTGGTCGCGGGAGTGGCCGCGGCGGCGATCCGCGACGGCGCGCCCGGCGGTCGCGCGGGGGCCGGGTGGGCGTGGCTCGTCCCCGCCGCGCTGGCCCTGCAACTCGGCCTCCTGATCTACGACCCGCGGCCCTTCCTGCCCGGCGAGAACCGCGCCGCCGCCGAGCGCTTCATCGCGTGGATCCGCAGCCAGCCGGGCGACGTGCTGGCGCCGGAGCATCCCTTCGCCGCCGTCCAGGCGGGCAAGCCGCCGACGTTCCACACCATGGCCCTCGGCGCGGTGCTGCAGGGCGGCCTGGCGGTGCCGGAGGACCTGCGCCAGGCGCTGGCGTCGCAGCGCTACTCGACGGTCGTCCTCGACCGCGCGCCGGCCGGCTATCTCGACCTCTACGCGCACTACAAGCTCGCCCAGCTGCTGCCGCCAAGCCTCAGCCCGCGCGCGCTGACCGGCTTCGACGTGCGCCCGCGCTACGTCCTGGTGCCGAAGCGCGCCGAGCCGCTGCCGCCCGGAGTCGTGGCGCTGATCGACTTCGAGAGCGGTTCCTGGAACGGCTGGATGGTCGACGGCGAGGCCTTCGGCGCCTCCCCGGCGGGAGGACCGACCCGGTTCCAGGGCCCGGTGGGGCCCTTCGGTGGGAGCTTTTTCGCCAACTCCGACCACCCCTCGCCGGGTACGACCGGCTGGGCGGTGTCGCCGGAGTTCATCCTGCCGAGCGGGCGTCTGCGCCTCCTGGTGGGTGGCACCAACGCTCCCGACCGGGTCGGGGCGTACCTCCTGGTCGATGGCGAACGCCGGCGATCGGCCACCGGATCGGGTTCCGACGAGCTGCGTCCCGTCGAGTGGAATGTCCCGGGTCTGGTCGGGAAGAAGGCCCGTCTGGAACTCGTCGACGACGATCGGAGCGGCTACCTGCTGGTCGACGATCTGTGGGCGCTGCCGGGCGGCGGAGCGCGGCCGCCTTCCTTGTGACCCCCGGTCACATGCGTTAGGATTCCGCCCGAGGTCGATGCGATGCAGAAGATGACCGGCGAGTCGTGGATCACCACCCAGTTCGACAAGCTGGAGGAGTGGGGACAGCGCCATTCCTTCTGGCCGCTGCCGTTCGGGACGGCTTGCTGCGCGATCGAGTTCATGGGCACCGTGTCGGCGCACTACGACCTCGCCCGCTTCGGTTACGAGGTGGTGCGCTTCTCGCCCCGCCAGAGCGACCTGATGATCGTCGCCGGCACCATCACCGACAAGATGGGGCCGGTGCTGAAGAAGATCTACGACCAGATGCCGGACCCCAAGTGGGTGGTCTCGATGGGCGCCTGCGCCTGCTCGGGCGGCTTCTACCGCGCGTATCACGTCATGCAGGGGATCGACGAGATCATCCCGGTGGACGTGTACGTGCCGGGCTGCCCGCCGACCCCCGAGGGGCTGATGTACGGCATCCTGCAGCTGCGCGAGAAGGTCGAGCGCGACCGCAAGGCGCACGCCGCTCAGCGCAAGCAGCAGAAGGAGAACGCCCCGCGTGCCGACGCTCCCGACGCCGTCCCTGCTTGAGAAGTTCCCCGCCGGCGCGGTCGTCGAGCAGACTGGCCTCGACGCGCCGGGAGACCAGCCGACCTGGATCGTGAAGCGCGAGGTGCTCGCGGAGCTGGCGCGCGAGCTGCGCGACAATCCCGCGACCCGCTTTGACCTGATGCTGGATCTCGCCGGGGTCGACTACCCGGACCGGGCCGATCGCTTCGAGGCGGTCTACCACCTGTACTCGATCCCGCGCGGCGAGCGCCTGCGCCTCAAGGTGCCGGTCCCCGAGGCCGATCCGACGCTGCCGTCGCTCATTCCGGTGTGGAAGGCCTGCGACTGGTTCGAGCGCGAGGCGTACGACATGTTCGGGCTGCGCTTCGAGGGCCACCCGAATCTGCGCCGCATCCTGACCCACGACGGCTTCCAGGGCCACCCGCTGCGCAAGGACTACGACCCGGCGCGGCGCTGGATCCTGACCGAGGACAAGATCTACCGCCCCAAGCTGAACGCTCCGCCGCTGGCGGGCGGCGACGACGACATGTTCGAGCGGATGACCATCAACATCGGTCCTTCGCACCCGGCGATGCACGGCACCTTCCGCCTGGTCGCCGAGCTCGACGGCGAGACGATCATCGCCTCGGAGGTGGAGATCGGCTATCTCCACCGCTGCTTCGAGAAGATGTCGGAGACCCACACCTGGCAGCAGGTGATTCCGTACACCGACCGGTTGAACTACTGCTCGTCGTTCATCAACAACGTCGCGTACTGCAAGACGGTGGAGAACATGCTGGGGATCGAGGCGCCGCCCAAGGCGGTCTGGGCGCGCACCATCCTGTCCGAGTTCTCCCGCATCATGGACCACTTCGTCGCCAACAGCTCGACCCTGGTCGACGCCGGGGCGCTGACCAACTTCTGGTACGGCTTCCAGCCGCGCGAGGAGATCTACGGGCTGCTCGAGGCCTGCTCGGGGGCGCGGCTGACGGTCGCCTACTGCCGGATCGGCGGCCTCGCCAACGACCTGCCGCCCGACTTCATGCAGCGCGCCCGGCGGCTGCTCGAGATCATCCCGCCGTTCGCCGACGACATCGACGCGCTGGTCGCCAAGAACCGAATCTGGCTCGACCGCTCGGTGGGCGTCGCGGCGATCTCCGGCGAGGAGGCGGTGAACTGGGGCTGGACCGGGCCCTGCCTGCGCGCCAGTGGGGTGGGCTACGACGTGCGCCGGGCGCATCCCTACGACCTGTACGACACGGTCGAGTGGGAAGTGCCGGTGTTCTTCGGCGGCGACGTCTACGACCGCTACCGGGTGCGCATGGCGGAGATCCGCCAATCGCTGCGCATCATCCGCCAGCTCCTCGACCGCGGCATGCCGGAAGGGCCGTTCATCGTCAACGACCCGCACGTCGCGCTGCCGTCCAAGGAAGCCTGCTACAACCAGATGGAGTCCATGATCTACCACTTCAAGCTGATCATGGACGGCATCAAGGTGCCGCCCGGCGAGCGCTACGGCATGGTCGAGGGCGGCAACGGCGAGCTCGGCTTCTACTGCATCTCCGACGGCTCGGGGAAGCCCTACCGCATCAAGGTGCGGCCGCCCTGCTTCCCGATCTTCTCGACCTTCTCGCAGCTCATCCAGGGCGGCGCGATGTCCGACGCCATCGTCTCGCTCGGCGGCCTGAACGTCATCGCCGGCGAGCTCGAGCGGTAGGAGTCCGTCTTTCTCCAGGTAGGCGGTGCTTCGGCCCGCACGGGCTTTCGCGGCCACTCGCGCGAGGACGGCGGTCTTGCTACGCTGTGCTACAAGTGCTACGCTGAGCCCATGAGCCGAACGATCACGCAGCGGCAGCTCCGCAATGACTCGGGCGCGATCCTGCGCGAAGTGCAAGCGGGTCAGACACTCGTGGTCACCCGCAACGGTGTTCCCGTGGCGGAGCTTCGCCCGGTGCCGCCGCGCCGATTCGTGCCGCGCGCGTTGATCGCCGAGGCGGCCAGGCGCGCGCCGCGGGTCGACGCCGCTCGTTTCCGAGCGGATCTCGATGCTGTCGTCGACCAGAGCGTCGATGCCTGAGCCGACGCGGGGCCTGCTCGACACTTCGGTCGTGATCGATCACGACCTTGTGGATCCGGCTCTCCTTCCCGAGGAATCGGCGATCGCCGCGGTGACCCTGGCGGAGCTCGCAGCCGGCCCACACGCGACGGGCGATCGTAGCGAGCGGGCCCGACGCCAGGACCGTCTGCAGTGGGCCGCCGCGACGTGGGACGCCATCCCTTTCGACACCGAGGCAGCCCGCGCCTACGGGCGCCTCTTCGCCGCCGCCCGCGCCAAGGGGCGCTCCTCGCGCGCTCGTCTGGCGGACCTCCTGATCGCCGCGACCGCGGCCGCGAATGGCCTGCCCGTCTACACCCGCAACCCGGACGACTTCGCCGGGTTCGAGAAGATCGTCGCGATCGTGGCGGTCTGAGCGCCGTCGAGCGCGGCAACGACGAGCTGCGGCTTCTACTGCATCTCCGACGGCTCGGGGAAGCCCAACCGCATCAAGATGGCTAGACCCCGGCTGCTTCTGACAGCAGCTTCCAGAATCCCCGCGGCGACAGGGTGCGGACGATGGAATCGGCGAGCGAGAGGAGATCGTCGTCGCCGGTGACCAGTACGTCGGCCCCCGCGGCGATCGCCGCTGCTAGCACGTGCAGATCCTCAGGGTCGCGGAGACGGAGCTTCGGCAGCGGCGCATCGCCCACAGTCTCGAAGCGGCGCAGGAACGAGAGGATCTCGGCGCGGCGGCTCTCGGGCAGCCCGAGCTTCTTCGCCAGGGTGGTGTCGAGCTCGGCGAGGATGGCTTCGCTCGTGATCAGTTCGTGCTCGGCGATCGTGGCGCGCAGAACGTCGGCGCACAGGCCGCGGGTCGCGAAGGCGGCGACCAGGACGTTGGTGTCGAGCAGGACCCTCACGAGACGTCGCGGAAGACGTCTTCGTCGGTCAGGTAGCCACGCGCCTCGGCAAAGGGCAGGGTCGCCCGGCGCAGGGCCTCGAATTCCTCGCCGAGGAGCTGGCGGCGCAGGGCGTCGCGCACGATCTCGCTGCGGCGGCGGCCGCTGCGCTTCGCGGCGCGGCGGAGAAGACGGTCGAGGTCGGGGGGCAGTCGCACGGTCAGGGTCATGTACGACAGTGTAACACGCGCGCTCGCGTGTCGCTCCCGAGCCTTGGGCGGGCATCGCGCGCGCGGCTCGTGATAGCTTAGGCGGGACGCGCCCGCAAGATCTCGGCGTGGAGCCAGCGGGCGCGGGGAGCGCGCGAAGATGTCCGTAGCGATGACCGAGCCGGGCCTGATCGACCATCCGAAGAAGCCGCAGCCCTACCGCATGACGGTGGCGGAGAAGCTGTACCTGCCGCTCCTGGCGGGGATGTGGGTGACGGCGCGCCACTTCGTGAAGAACCTGTTCCACCCCAAGTCGCGCTACACGATCGAGTACCCGGAGCAGCGCCGTAACTACTCGCACCGCTTCCGCGGCCACCACATTTTGACCACGCGCCCCGATGGCTCGGTGCGCTGCGTCGCCTGCTTCCTGTGCGCCACCGCCTGCCCGGCGGACTGCATCCACATCGAGGCCGGCGAGCAGCCGGACGTCAACATCGAGAAGTACCCGACGGTGTACGAGATCGACCTCTTGCGCTGCGTCTTCTGCGGCTACTGCGTCGATGCCTGCCCGGAAGAGGCGATCATCATGTCGAACAACTACGACATGGCCTTCTTCAGCCGCAGCCAGTCGGTGGTCGGCAAGCGCGATCTCATGAAGCCCTACACGTTCGACGAGAACCTGCTCGGCTACCGCCCCAGCTTCCCCGAAGAAGACCGCCAGCGCGCCGCCATGCGCACCGAGGCGTTCAACTTGGTCACCGCGGCGAAGAAAGCCGCCGGCGAGCCGGCCTCAGCGGCGCGCTGAAGCCGGCCCGCGGCCTCCCACCTTCACTTCACTCGACTGGTCCGGTCGTAGAAGCCGTCGAGGTCCCGCTTCATCGCGACGCGGTCGGCGTCGTGGATGTACATCATGTGCCCTGCCTGGTAGTACTTCTGCTCGATGTGCGAGGTCAGCGTCGCGTCCAGGCCGAGGTGCGAGAACATCCACTCGGTGGCGAGGAACGGCGTCGCCAGGTCGAAGTAGCCGTTCAGGGCCAGGACACGCAGGTCCGGATTGGTGCCGAGCGCGTGCGCCAGGTCGGTCATGGTGTTGGTCAGCGTCGGCATCGGGAAGGGCGACCCTGGGGCGTGGTGCTTGAAGTCCCAGAAGCGGAACAGACCGTCGGCCATGACGTGGTACGTCTTGCCCTGGCCGAACTTCAGATCGCGGTGCATGTAGTCGAGGAACGCGGCGGTGAAGGCGGCGGAGATCGCGTTCGACTGCGGGTCCTCTTCGGACTCCTTGGCCAGCGGGTCGAACATGAACCCGGTGAAGCGGGCGTCGAGACGGCCGACCAGCTCGCGCTTCTGCTTCAGCAGCTCGTGGGTGAACGCGGGCTCATCGACGCGCAGGTCGGACTTGTCGAGGTAGTCCTCCGACAGGCCGGTGTACTCGTGGAGCTTGGCGAGGATCGCCGTGCGCTCGGCAGCGGGGAGATTCGCCCCCTTCGCCAGCGCGTCGGCGTACGGACCGAGCGCGAACTTGCGCACCTCGTCGAGGAACGGAGCGAGCTCCGCGGGTCGGTTGGGGAGCGCGTTGTGGTACCAGGCGACCGCGGCGTAGGTGGGCAGGAACAGGGGATACGGGCGGTCGTTGGTGGGGAAGTTGAAGATCGCCTCGAGGTCGAGCGCGACCGAGACGAGGACCACGCCGTTGAACGCCATGTTCATGTTCGACTGCAGGTAGTCGACGATGCCGGCCGAGCGCGTCGTGCCGTAGCTCTCGCCGAGCAGGTACTTGGGCGAGTTCCAGCGGCCGTTCTCGGTCACGTACTGGGCGATGAAGCGCGAGATCGACTCGATGTCGGGGTCGGCGCCCCAGAAGTCCTTGTCCTTCGCCTCGCCGAGGGCGTGCGAGAACCCGGTCCCCAC
>Ga0316628_100000388_pt1 | contig 27563 bp, 22 predicted proteins | sample OWC_Aug_M2_C1_D5_FD_207648 | JGI IMG/M metagenome (GOLD analysis project Ga0316628, IMG submission 207648) | Wetland soil microbial communities from Old Woman Creek delta, Ohio, United States - OWC_Aug_M2_C1_D5_C | ecosystem: Environmental > Terrestrial > Soil > Wetlands | place: USA: Ohio...
CCGTCGCAGACGACGTGAGTCCCGGGAACGCAGCCGCCGAAGAGGACCGCGGTGCCGCCGATGCCCAGCACGTTGATACAGTTGATCCAGGCCGCGGGCACCCCGGTCGCCTCTACTACCAACCCGGCGCCGTGGCTTCCCCGAGTGGCCTCCATCAGGCGCTGGCTGTCGTCGGACTCGCCCGCCAGCCGGACCACCTGCGCGGCCCCCAGCCCGCGTGCCATCTCGAGGCGCTCTGGAACCAGGTCGCCGAGGATGACGCGCCGGCCCCGGCACGCGAGCTCGATGACGAACATGAGCCCGATCGGGCCCCCGCCGAGCACCAGGACCTCTTCGCTCGCCACATCCTGCACTGCGGACAGCCCGTGCAGCACACAGGCCAAGGGCTCGGCCAGGGCCGCAACCTCAGGCTGGAGCCCGTCCGGCAGGCGATAGGTGCTGCGGCGGACGAAGCGCTCCGGGACAAGGAGGTACTGGGCGAATGCGCCGTTGAGGTAGCGGAGGTCCTGGCACAGGTTCTCACGCCCGGCCTGGCACGGCTCGCAGCGACCGCAGGAGGCCGAGTTGGCAACCGCCACGCGATCGCCCTCGCTCCACCCGACAACGCCTCGGCCGCAGGCCGCCACCGAGCCCGCCACCTCGTGGCCGAAGGGGCACGGCGCCTCCAGCATCCGCGGATGGCCACCGCGGCGAAAGACCTTGAGGTCGGTGCCGCAGGTGGTGGCCGCGCCGACCCGGATCAGCAGCTCCCCCGGCCCCGCGCTCGGTACCGGTTGCTGGCGGAGCTCGACCGTCTCCGGGCCCAGCAGATACAGCACAGTGTGGGTTGTGGAGGTCATGCGTCCACCGGCTCCAGAAGGATTTTCAGCGCCTCGCGCTCCCGGCACAAGTGGACTGCCTCGTCAAAGCGTGACAGCGGCAGCCGGTGCGTGACCAGGGGCGCCGGGTCGAACCGTCCACTGGCGAGGAGTTCGGCCACCCGCTGCTGCTCTGCGACCGCGCCCGAGTAGGTGGCCACCACCCTCTGCTCGGTTTTGAAGAAGGGGTTCAGCTCGTAGTCGGCCAGCTCGCCCTCGGCAGCGTGCGCGAACAGGACCACCGTGCCGCCGCCGCGGGCTACCGCCAGGCTCGTGCGCAGGGCCGCGCGGCCGCCGACGGTGTCGAACACGGCGTCGGCGCCAAGCCCGGCGGAGGCGTCGCGTACCGCAGCCTCCAGCTCGACGCCCGTGGCACAGGCGACGGAGGCCCCCAGGGTCAGCGCAGTCCGCCGGCGCGGCTCCATGGGATCGCAGACCACGACCCGCACTTGGGGCAGGAGCGAACGCACCAGCAGCAGGTGGAGCAGGCCCATGCTGCCAGCCCCCAGCACCACTACGCACCCGTCCTCGACCCGTAGCGTGGCCTTGTCGAGGCCGCGCAGCACGCAGGCGGCGGGCTCGAGAAACGCCGCGGCGGCATCTGGCACGTGCCCGGGTACGACCCAGGCTGCCCGTTGCACTGCGCGTTCCCGCACCAGGACGTACTCGGCGAACCCGCCCGGCGCGAGCAGGTTCTCCTTGAAGGTCGGACACAGGGTCTCGCTGCCCCGCGCGCACAGGGGACAGCGGCCGCACGCCACGTGATGCGGTACCACCACCCGCTGACCCAGGTTGGGAGAGGACACCCCGCGGCCGACTGCCACCACGGTTCCCACCACTTCGTGGCCGAGCACCGTGCCTTCTCTCTCGTTGGCGTTGGCGAGCTTGAAGAGGTCGGTCCCGCACAGCCCACAGCAGAGCAGCTCAAGGAGCGCTTCGCCAGGACCCGGGTCGAGCACCGCCCTGGCCTCGAGGCGGGTGCCGCCGTCAGCGGTACACGACACCACCCACATTGTCTCAGACCTCGTCGCGCACCCCGCCCGCCAGCCGGTTGTAGAGGGCGAGCGAGATCACGGTGGCCACGCCGATGAGCGAGAAGATAATCCACAGCGTCCTCGGCTGGTTGAGGTTGTCCACGTAGTGCACGTAGAGCTTGGCGCCGAGCACTCCGGCGATCGACGAGCCGATGACTCCGTAGAGGAAGATGTAGCCCATGTAGGTGGCGACACGGTCACGTGGCGCGATCTGTCCCACGTAGCTGATGAGCTTGGGATGAGCGGTCATCTCGCCGACCGAGAAGATAATGATGCCGGCCAGGAAGACCCAGATCGAGATGGAGACGGCCAGAATCGCCATGCCGATGGTCCCCAATGCGATCCCCACGATCATGGTCGGCAATGCCTTCGTCTTGGCGACGATGGCCGAGACCAGAAGCTGGAGGAGGATGATGGTGCCGGCGTTGACCACGGTCACGTGCTCGACGTCGAACCGCCAGTCCAGCTGCAGGCCGACTGCGCCCAAGACCTGGTTGACGACCCGGTTGAGGGCCGAGGGATCGACGTAGTCCTGCACGTACCACAGCACGCTGTCCATCATCTGGAAATACATGACCCAGAATCCGGAGTAGAGGAAGATCAGCAGCAGGAATCTGAAGTGGTCGCGGAAACGCCTCTCCTCGGTGACGTCGATGAGGAACAGAGACAGCACGCTGCACGCGATCACCGTGCACAGGATGCGCGCAAACAGCGACAGGTCAGGGAGCAGCCAGAGCAGGCCGCCGAGGGTCACCACGGCGACCAGGACGTAGCCCGATCTCCCCCCCGCCGAGGCGGCCCTGAACGCCGGCTGGGCGGCGAGAATGGCCACGGCCGCGGCCAGGATGATGGCGACGTAGAGGAGCAGGAACGGGCGCCGTGCGGCGCGCTCCATGAGGCTGTCGACGACCGCATCGGACAGGGTCTCGAGCCCGACCATGGCGCGGGTCGCCATCAGCAGTTGGTCGCGGTAGGTCGCGTAGGCTCCGGGGTCGCCGACCATGATCTCCACCGCGCCGTCGGGTCCGGTGCGCAGTTCCCAGGCTGAGTCACCCGTCACCTCGACCACCCGCAGCTGCTGCGGACGCACCGCACGCTGCACCGTCTCCACCAGGGTGCTCTCCGCGACCTCGCCCTGGAACCCGGCCGAGCGCAGCGCTTCGACCATCTCTCCGGCCAGCTCGCGCACGCTGTCCGGGCGGTGGACCTCGACCACGGCGGACGGACCGGTGCCGTCCGGCACCGAGACGTCGTACGCCTTGGCCGCCATCATGTTGCGGTCCACCCGCACCTCGAGGAACGAGCCCGCGACCGCGAGCGCGACGCCCGGCGCCGCCACCGTGGCCTGGCGCGGCGCCGCGTAGTGCCAGCAGGCGACAATGGCAAAGGCGACGGCGAGGGCGCTGGTCATGGCCCGCGCAACGGCCGAGCGCTGACAGCGACGGAAGACGAGCACGATCGGCGCGTAGACGATCTCAAAGGCGTTGGCGAGCGTCTGCAGCAGGTTGAGCTGCGGAGCCGACGACGCTGCCGGAGCCCGCTCCGGCTCGCGGTAGAGGAAGAGGGTCGGCAGCACCATCGTGCCGGTGCCCACGGCGGCGGCGACCAGCACCCACTCCCAGCCGATGTTGTTCTTCAGGTATGGCACCAGAATCAGGGGGAAGAGAAAGGCGCCGAGGTTGATAGTCCAGTAGTAGATGCCAAAGCCCATGGTACTGGTGGACTGGTCAGTGACGCGGGCGATCGTGCCGGAGATGATGGGCTTGAACGCACCGGCGCCCAGCCCCATCACACACAGGGCGAGGAAGACATGCGCGTACGAGGTCATCTGGGCGGTGAGGAAGTAGCCGGTACCGAGCAGCGTGAAGGCCACGAGCAGTGCCCTGCGGAAGCCGAAGCGATCGGCCAGCGCGCCGGTGATGATGGGCAGGAAGTAGAGCAGCGGCTGGATAGTGCTCTTGATCACTCCGACGTCCTCCTTGGCGAATCCAAGAACGTCGGTCAGGTAGACCGAGAGCACGCTCATCACGCCGTAGTACGAGCCGCGTTCGAAGAACTCGAACACGATCACCAGCCAGAAGACCGGCGAGTAGGACCTCAGGATGCTGCGCGGCCCGGGCATGCGCTACTCACAAGGAAAGAGCATACCAGGTCGGTGATGAAACCCTTCCGATCCTCGGCCGCGACTCCGGCCCCGGGCAACGACCGACCGCCAAGCCGCCCGACTTGTCGGGCACGCGCACGGGTCTCACGCCGTACCTGAGTCAAAGGGAATTGTGGTGCGAGCTAAAGCCCGAGGTAGTGCATTCCCATAGTTTCGAACTCTCGGGCCAGCTCCGGATTGACGGCGCGCACCTTGGTCAGCAGCTTGTGGGCCTCCGCGTCGCGTTTCTCGGCGAAGAGCACCTCGACCAGGCACAGCCGGTTGACGAGCTTGAAGATGCCGGTGCCAGCGTCCGTGTAGCCGAGCCCGGCGTCGGCCTCCGCAAAGCTCGTCTCGGCCTCGGCGAGTTTCCCCTGCAAGGCCAGCCGCGTTCCCCGCAGGTGCTTGCAGACCGCAGCCATGTATCCCTCATCGACGTCGTCCAATGCCCCCTTGCCCTGGTCCTTGGGCTCGAGCCGCGCCTCGATCGCCTCGGCACGGGCCCAGTCGCCAAGCTGACACGCCGCCTGGTGGACAACGATGTCGATTCGGACGGCGTTTCCCTTGCCCTCCGGGCAGCCGCTGGTGACGAGGTCAAGCACTTGCTGCCAGGAGCGCTCGAAGAGCAGCTCCTCGGACTGCACAGCGCACTCCAAGCGCTTCTGGAAGCCCTCCGCTGGACCCTCGTGGGTGGCAGCTCTCGCGATCACTTCGCGCGCCCCCTCTATGTCCCGCTGCAGGTTCCGCAGCAGCACGAGGTGCTCGTAGGAGATCCAGAAGTCGGGCTTGATGGCGAGCGCCCTCTGCAAGGTCTCCTCGGCCTCCGGATAGCGGCCGAGCACGATGAACAGCTCTCCCAGCGAGTCGTGAGGGTTGGCCTGGTCCGGGGCCACGAACCGGTAGGTGGTGAAGAACTCCTCGGCCTCCGTGAACTTGCCCTGGTTCATGGTCAGGTAGCCGAGCATGTTGTAGGCAATGACCCAGTTGGGGTCGAGCTCGATCAGCCGCCGGTAGTAGCGGTCGGCGGCCTCGTGGTCCCCAGTCCGCCACGCCTGCATCGCTTTCACGTTGAGGGCCCAGGGATCGTCTGGGTACCGCTCGAGGTAGCTATCGAGCATGGTCTGGGCATCTTGAGCCCGCTCCTCGCGCAGTGCCAGCGCGCGTTCCAGGAACAGCTGCTCGCGCGGTGTCAGACGCTCGCGATCCGCTGCGCTGGCCTCGCCCAGCAGCCGGCCACTGCGTTCGGGATCGGACTGGTGAAGCGCGTCGGAGAGAAAGACCTTGGCGATAACGAAGCCGGGGTCGAGCTCGATGGCTCGCTCGAGGTGGGCGGTCGATTCGGCCTTATAGAGCTTCATCTCGGCGTCCATGGCGGCGCGGAACTCGGCCAACGCCGCGGGCGAGCTGGTGGTCGCCTCGGGCGTGCGGTTGAGGGCGAACAGGCCGAGCCCAGCCAGGACGACCACCGCCGCTGCACCTGCCAACCAGAATGCTCGCTTCATCTCACCTCCAGCGACGAGACGGGTGACCGCGCGCCGCGCAGGCCGCCCGGACGAACCCCTCTCCCTTCAGCCGATACGCAAATCGCCGCAACAGGTTTCGTGACTCTCACCCACTCGCCTGCCCGGCGCAGCGACCGATTGCGACCAGCGTCACGTCGTCATAGGCCGCCTGGCCCCGCGTGAACCGCTCCAGAGCCGCGAGAATCCCCCCCACAGCCTGCTCCGGCCCGCTCGGGCCTTCGGCCAGGACCTGGCGCAGCCTCGACTCGCCGAAGAGCTCGCCGTCCGGGTCCTGGGCATCGACCACACCGTCGGAGTAGGCCAGGAGCAGGTCGTCCGCAGCCATGGTCGTCTCCAGGATGCGGTAGCCGCCCAGACGCAGAGCTCCCAGAGGCAGCCGGTGCTCCGGCATCGGCAGCTCCTGAACGCGGCCCGATGCACGGCGCACGAGGGGTGGCGGTTGTCCGGCCAGGGTGTAGCGGACCACGTCGCTCGCAGGCTGCAGCCCGAGGAAGCCCAGGGCGACGAAGCTGCCCCCGCGCATGGTCCCGCGCCGGCCCCGCAGGCGGTAGAGGCGCTCGTTGGCCAGCCTCAGGATCTCCTCGGGGTCACGGTGGGCCAGGGCCAGAGCGTTGAGCACCTCGTGGGCGGCCATCATCATCAGGGCGGCGGAGATGGACTTGCCGGACACGTCGCCGTAGGCGATGGCGCAGTCTCCTGTGTCGCCACACGGGAGCTGGGTGTAGAAGTCGCCCCCGACCTCGCGCGCCGGCCGGCACACGGCGGCCACCTCCCAGCCGACACCCACGACCAGCTCGGGCGGGAGCAGCGAGGCTTGGATGGCGGCCGCGATGTTGAGCTCGCGCTTGAGCTCGGCCTCGCGCGCCCGCTCGTCGAGCAGAAGGCTCGTCTCGAGAGCGATGGAGGCCTGGTGGAGAAGGCCGCGCAGCAGGTTGAGCTCGTCGCGCTCGAGCGGCATCTGGCCGGTCTTGGCCGACATCAGCACCACCCCGATGGTGCGCCGCGACGAGGCCAGCAGGCCCACCACCTCGATCCCGGCACGGCCGAGATCAGAGGCCAGCCGTTCGGCCGCTGGCGAGATCAGCCGGATCGGAGCCAGCTCGTCGAGACGCAAGAGGGAACCGGCGCGCTGGAGCTGGTCGTAGAGGGCAGGCAGGCTGGGCAGCTGGTCGGGCAGAGCGGCGGGCCCGGCGGCACGGTGCAGACGCTCGCCGCGCACCAGGTACAGCCCGGCGAAGTGCAGGCCGAGCAGCTCGGGCAGCCGTTCCACCAGCTGCCGCACGACCGGCCCCAGGTCCATCTGCACGGTGAACGCCTCGCCCAGCTCGACCATGGCGCGCTGCAGGCGCACCCGCTCGGCAAAGAAGAACCTGTCCACCGGGCCCTGGAGGCGGTGACGGAGAGGCTCGAAGAGGAGCACGATGGCCAACGCCAGCACCACCGGGAAGAAGGGCGAGTCGGCCAACGTGGTTTCGCTGAACAGCATGTTGAAAAAGGCGATGCCGAGGGCGTACACGGCGGTGATCACCGCCGTGGTCACCGTATACAGCAGGCTCTTCCGCAGCATCACACGGATGTCCATGAGCTGGAAGCGGACGATCGCGTAGGCAAAGGTCACGGGCACCAGGATCAGCGGCACGATGCCGTAGGAGATGAACCTCTCGGTGTGAAGGAAGGAGGGGAAGGCGACCGCGAGCACGATGAACGGCACCACGCCGAAGAGCGCACCGAAAAACACCAGGGCTGCGCCTCGCCGCTGCCGCACGTCGGGCAGACTGGAGGCGCTGACGCCGAGCGCGCCCAGCCCGAGCAGCATGTACGCGCCCATGACCAGCCAGTTGGCGGACGGCGCGCCGCTGATCAGGGCCAAGGAGGTGCCGCGGTGGCGCGCCCACGCCACCACAGCCACGTACACCAGGGGCGGCAGGAGGTAGAAGGGAACCAGGTTGCGGCTCCGCCTTGCGACCCAGCCCGCCGTTCGGGCCAGGAGGTCCTGGCGCCATTCCCACACCGGCCGCGGGAAGATCAGGAAAAAGTGGAGGAAGCTCGCCGGCAGAAAGAGCAACGCCACGGTGCCGGTAGTCAGAACCAGGGAGTCGACCCAGGAGTAGGAGGCCGGACGCAGGCGGCAGACCAAGAAGAGCAGGAACAACCAGCACATGGTGGAGAAGGCGCGGGTCGCCGGCAGGCGCGGCTGGCGGATCACCACGAAGGTCCCGACCGCGAAGAAGGTGAAGCCGAGGATGCAGGCGAAGAGGTACGACACGTCTCCGATGCGCCGCCGGCCCAACTCGACCTCGACCGGAACCACGTGACCCCCGGAGCGGATCAGGTAGGGGATCTTCTCGCTGATGCGGTGGCGGTTGAGCAGTTGCTGGGCGTGGGTGTTGGAGTCGACGATCGCGCGATCGATGCCGACGATGGCATCGCCGGAACGGATCCCGGCCTCGTCGGCGCCGGAACCGGGCACCACCTGACGCACAACCCGGGAGCCGGGGGCGTCGGCCTCGAGGATGACCCCGTCATAGGGACGGGGAAGGTACATGTCGACGATGGACAAAAGCGCGATGAGGAAGCACACGACGCCAGGGGCCAGGCGCGCAACCGACCGTCGTCGACGCAGGCTCACGGGGACGATGATACCGCCGTATTGCCGGCGTTACCGCGCGGGCTCTGCTCCAGCTAGACGGGCGACGTCCAGTCCCGCAGCTCGACCGAGCGCTCCACCTCCTGCCACAGGTCCTCGAGGTTGCAGCGCATGATCACTAGGTCCTGCCAGTTGCCGTGCATGTCGCGCACCTGGTCCGGAATCACGAACTCGTCGCGAAATCCGAGCCGGTTCAGGATCTGACGGGCGCCAGTCTGCGGGGCCATGAAGCGGGCGACGATGCGGTCGACCTTGTGCGCCGCCGCCAGGAAGTGGAGCTCGCGCATGAGGGCCGCACCCAGGCCACGCTGCTGATAGGGACCGCCCACGATCAGCCGGACCTCGGCCACGTTCGGGCCCCAGCCATGACCCTCGAGCTCGAGCGCACCGTCGGCGACGATCCTGCTCTGGTCGACCGCCACCAGGCGCACCACGGTACCGTCGTCGATGTCGCGGATGCGACGTTCCACAACGGCGCGCCGGGTCACGTCCACGCGCAGATACCTGCGGTCCTCGTCGGACAGTGTGGCAAAGAAGTCGAACAGGCGGTCCGCATCCGCGGGTAGCATGTCGCGGATCAGCACGGGGGTCCCGTCCTTGAGCTTGATCTTCCTCTCCATGGCGTCCTCCCCTTTGATTCCGATGCGGAGCCAACACGACTCCATGTCCACCGACTGCGACGGCGACTCCCAACCGGGTCCTGGGCCATCACGAGACCGGCATGCCGCGGTTTGCGGCTCGTTGCGCAGCTGATTTCAATGTCGCGGCAGAGAAGCTGACGATCCATGGTAACCGATCCCCCACGGAATCGGCAAGGAGGGTGCAGGGCATAGGTGGCGGATGGATTCCGGAGCGCCGGGAGATGCCAGTTTTCGGCGGGTCCGAGGAGCAGTACTCGGAGTAGGGGCCGAGAATCCGCGGGAAAGGGGCGCTTAAGCAGCCCGAAAGGCGCCGCCCACGCTATGCCCTGCACCCTCCTAGCCCCAATCGGGCTGGAGGTGGGCGTACGTTAGCTGACCGCGGCCTCGGCGCTCTCGAATCGCCGCAGACAGTCGGGCTTGAAGCGCTGGCGCTCGAAGCCGAGGTCGTCGAAGGGAACGCCCTGGGCAAACGCCAGGAGCTGGAAATAGTAGACCGGCGGAGTGCTGAAGCTCTCGTTGAACTCGCGCGAGATCTTCAGCTGCCCGTGGTCGAACTGGCCGAAGCAGGTCGGGCAGATCATGCCCAGGAGATCGGCGTGGACGTCGTTCACGGTGCTGAGCAGGTCGTGCATCATGTTCGAGGGAATGTCCTCGGACTGGCAGGCCTTGCCACAGCACAGGTACCAGTTGCGATGACGTACCGGGGTCGCCCCGAGGGCCTGGACGAGCCTCTCCATGACCTCCGGGTTGTCGGGGTTATCCACCTGCATGATGCGGCTCGGCTTGAGCAGGTGGCAGCCGTAGTGGATGGCGACCCTGAGGCCGTCGAGGGGGCGGACCACCGACTCGCGCACAGCGTCGTACCCGACCTCGTCGCGCACCAGGGTGGCGATGTGCCGGATCCGCGTCGTGCCCCGGTAGTGACGGCCGATCCGCTCGAGGCGTCGGTTGACCTGCTCCTTGAGCTCGGGATCCTCGTGGAGCAGGTGATAGGTCTCGGATAGGGTGGCGGTGCACCCTGAGCAGTTGGTGAAGATGTCGAGCCCGAGGTCCTCGGCCAGGGTCAGGTTGCGCGCGGCCACCGCCAGCCAGGAGACCTTGTCCTTGGACTTGAAGTAGATGGGGTCAGGGCAGCACGAGGCCCCTGCGAGGTCGACGATCTCGATTCCCAAGCGGGGCAGGGTGTGGCGGATCGCGAACTCCATCGCCGGGTGACGCGCCGGGATCAGGCAGCCGGGAAAGAACGCGAACCGCTTCACTGTGCGCCTCCCTCGTCGGCCGCTGGCTCGATCAGCTTGCGGATCTCACCCATCGGAACGTCGGCCAGCGGCGGCAGCCCGTACCTGGCGCGCTGCTTGTCGATGGCCGGGTTGTAGGGCACGGTGCGCCCGCTCTCCTCGAAGGTCTTGATGACCTTGCCCACGGCGTCCGGCGCACGCCCGCGATCCGCGAGCATGTTCTTCAGGGAGATGATCACCTCCACCGGTTTCACCTGCTGCGGGCAGCGCTCGTGGCAGTTGTAGCAGTTGACGCAGTCCCACAGCACCGAGCCCTCGCCGAGCAGCTCGTCGCCGAGGCCGTAGAGAACCTTGAGCATGATCTCGCGCGGGTTGAACCGGTTCGAGTAGCGGGTGGCGGGGCAGTCGCCCACGCAGGCGCCACACTGGTAGCAGAAGCTGGCTAGGTCGCCCTCCACCTTCTCGGCCAGCTCCCGTCGGAACTGGAAATCGATCCGGACGATGTCGTTGTCATTGGGCTTGGCAGTCATGGCCCCCCCGTCCCCCGGCTTTCAGCTTTCAACCATCAGCTCGAGCACCCGCCCTGCTCCCCGGACCCTGTTGGGTGGGTGGGGAAGCGGATGGCTGAAAGCTGGAAGCTGACGGCTTCAGTTCACCGGCTCCGCCTTCTTCTTCAGGTGCCGGATGCTGTTCGAGCGACACTTGGGGCACGAGCGTTCCTTGTCCTCACCCTTCTCCACCTTCTCCTGGTACTCGTGCCCGCACCTCATGCACTTGAAGCTCTCGATCGTGACCGTGGCCACTCCGTCCTCCTCCCTCCCGGCTATCGCCTCTCAACCATTGGCTTCCGGCTCAGCCACCCAGCCCCCGGATCCAATCCCTCGGCCGGGCACGGGAGCTGACGGCTGACGGCTGAAAGCTGAGAGCTTTTCACTAGGCCCTCGCCTCGCTGCCCTCGGCCTTGTCCACGTCCTTCTTCTTTGGCTTGGGCTTGAGGGCCTCCATGGCGAGCTTGATCTCATCCATGGTGACGGTCTTGCGCAGCTCCTCCATCTGGTACATGACCTTGGCGAACTTCTGCCCCTCGGCGGCCGAGATCCACTCCAGCTGCAACCGCTCGGGACGCAAACCAGCCTTCTCCAGCTTGTCCCAGATCTTCTGGACCCGTTTGACGGTCTGCCGGTTGGCGTTGATGTAGTGGCAGTCGGCGTAGTGGCAGCCCGAAACCAGCACCACCGGTGCGCCGCAGCGGAACGCCTCCAGGATCATCTCCTCCGAGACCCGGGCCGAGCACATGGTGCGGATGAGCCGGTTCGTGCTCGGGTACTGGATGCGCGAGATGCCGGCCATGTCGCCGCCGGCGTACGAGCACCAGTTGCAGGCGAAGCCGAAGACCTTGTCCTGCGGGTTCTCGGCCAGCACCGCCCGGATCTGGGCCATCAGCTGGTCGTCCGTGAAGTGGCGCATCGAGATGGCGCCGAAGGTGCACGACGCACCGCAGTTGCCGCAGCCGGCGCAGGCTGCCTCGACCACGGTCGCCACATCGCCCTTCTGCCAAATGATGGCGCCAAAGGGGCAGACGCTGGCGCAGATGCCGCACTTCTTGCAGGCCTCGGGGTCGATGCGGCAGGTGATGGCCTCGACCTTGACCTTGCCGGCGTTGAGCAGGGCGCCGGCCTTGGAGGAGGCGGCGCCGGCCTGACAGACCGAGTCCTTGATGTCCTTGGGCGACTCACAGAAGCCGGCGAAGTAGACCCCGCGCGTCGGCGCGTCCACTGGCTTGAGCTTGGGGTGCGACTCCATGAAGAAACCGTCCGAGGTCTTGGACAGAGTGAGCAAACTGGAGATCTTGCCCAGATCCTTGGGCGGGACCACGCCCACCGAGAGCACGACCATGTCCAGCTCGTGGCGTTCCAGCCGGCCGGCGGTCGTGTTCTCCACCGTGATCACCAGGTTGCCGGTCTTGGGGTCCTCCTCGATGTCCCCAGGCAGGCCGCGGATGTAGGCGGTCCCCGCCTCCTTGGAGCGCTGGAACATGTCCTCGAACGACTTGCCGAAGGCGCGGATGTCCTGGTAGAAGACAAAGTTCTCGGTGTCGGGGTAGTGATCGGCGAGGAGCAAGGTGTCCTTGATGGTGTTCATGCAACAGATGTTGGAGCAGTAGGGGCGACCGATCTTGGGGTTGCGCGAGCCGACGCATTGGATGAAGCCGATGCGCTTGGGCCGCTGGTGGTCCGAGGGCCGCACGAAGTGCCCGGCGGTGGGCCCACCGGCGCAGATCAGGCGCTCGAACTCCATCGACGTGATCACGTTGGCGAAGCGGGTGTAGCCGTACTCATCCATCTCGGTGGGGTCGTACACGTCGAGGCCGATGGCGACGATGACCGCCCCCACGTCGCGGACCACGACTTCGTCGCGGTCGTCGTAGTTGATGGCGTGCTTCTCGCACACGTCCGCACACTTGCCGCAGGCGATGGGGTTGTTGCCGAGGCAGTGCTCCATGTCCAGGATGTAGGAGCAGGGCACGGCCTGGGGGAAGGGAATGTGGATCGCCCGCCGCGACGAGAAACCCATCTGGTACTCGTCCGGCACCGCCACCGGGCATACCTTGGTGCACTCTTCGCAGGCGTTGCACAGCTTGGGATCGACGTAGCGCGCCTTCTTGCGGATCTTGACCGTGAAGTTGCCGACGTAGCCAGAGACCTCTTCCACCTCGGAGAAGGTCAGGAGCTCGATGTTTGGATGCCGACCGGCATCAATGGCCTTGGGGCCCAAGATTCATATCGAGCAGTCCATGGTGGGGTAGGTCTTGTCGAGCTGGGCCATGATCCCTCCGATGGAGGGCTCCCGCTCCACCAGCACCACCTTGTGCCCAGAGTCGGCGAGCTCGATGGCGGCCTCGATCCCGGCCACGCCGCCGCCAATGACCAGCGCCCGCTTGGTGACCGGCACCGTCATCTCCTCCTGCGGTTGCAGGAAGCGTGCCTTGGCCACGGCTGAGGCCACCAAATCCTTGGCCTTGGCGGTCGCCCCCTCCCGGTCGCCGGGGTGGACCCAGGAGCAGTGCTCGCGGAGGTTGGCCATCTCCATCAGGTAGGGGTTGAGGCCGGCCTCGGCGACACACTGGCGGAAGGTGGGCTCGTGCTGCCGGGGCGTGCACGAGGCGACCACCACACGGTTGAGCCGGTGCTCGCGGATGGCGTTCTTGATCTCGTTCTGGCCCGGGTCGGCGCAGGTGTACTTGTTCCGGACCACGCACGCCACGTCCGGTTGCGTCTTGGCCCACTCCGTGACATCGCTGGTGTCGACGGCGCCAGCGATGTTCAGCCCGCAGTCGCAGACGAACACCCCGATTCTCAGGTCGTTGCTCTTCGGTTCAGAACCCATGGGCGTCCTTCCTTTTCTTCCGACCGCTATTTCAACGCGGCGACCGCGATCTCGGCCACGTCGCGCAGCTCGATGGCGATCTCGTCCCCGATGTTGGGGTCCTTCATGGCGCACTTGAAGTGGACCTGGCACTTGGGGCAGGCGGTGACCAGCACCTCGGCGCCAGTCGACCGCGCCTCACGCAGCCTGTCTACCTGGATCTTCTTGGCGAAGCGGTCGCAGTTGGACCAGGTGCCGCCTGCGCAGCACAGCCCCCTCTTCCGGGAGCGCGCCATCTCCTGCAGCTCGACCCCGGGAATCGCGGCCAGCACCTGTCGCGGCGGGTCGTAGATGCCGAGGTGGCGGCCCATCCGGCAGGGGTCCTGGAAGGTGACCCGCCGCGTCCCATTGGCCTTGAAGTGCAGGTCGCCGAGGCGCTCGGCGAGAAGCTCGCTCAAGTGCAGGATCGCAGGACCTTTGCCCTTGATGAAGGGCTGGTAGTCGACCTTCCAGGTCCGCAGGCACTCGGCACAGGAGATCACCAGCACCTCGGCGCCGCTCGCCGCCACCAGCTCCACGTTGTGTCGGGCCAGCGCCTCGAAGGAGGCGCGATCGCCGTTCCACAGCAGGTCGTGACCGCAGCAGCGCTCGGCGGGCGACACCACCGGCTCCTCGCCGAGGGTGTTGAGGAGCCGGACGGCAGCCCGCGTCCCCTCAAGGGTCGCGAGCTTGAATTCGGGGAAGAAAGCGTCGTAGTACATGGTGCAGCCGGTCCAGTAGAAGACCCGGCCCTTGCTGTTGCTCGTCTTGAGCTCGGCGTCGAGCCATCCCAGCCGGTCCTGCTGGGCGCCGCCCTTCGCCATCATCCGCATCACCGACTGCAGCGCGCCGCCGTGCGGGCACTCGGGCTGGATCTTCCTGTCGAAGGCCAGCTCTCGCAGGCTCTGCACCAGGGCGGTGTAGTTGACCCGGGCCGGGCAGCGAACATCGCACTGGCCGCAGGTCAGACACTCGTAGACCGTGCGATCGTCGATCGCCGCCCGCGAGTTGCCATGGTTGGTGGCCAGCACGTGGCGGCGCGGGCTGTAGTCGGCGCCACTGCGCGCGAGCGGGCAGATCGCCGTGCACTTGCCGCAGTCATAGCAGGCCCAGGCATTGGTCTCCTTGGCCAGTTCATGCATCATCCCGCCACCTCCAGCTCCTGTTCCAGCTCCTCGGTCTTGTCTGCGGCGAGCGGGCTCGGTCCCAGCGCCCGCACCTGGTCGGTGAACTCGTTGATGACCTCGGCGAAGCGAACGCCCTCAGCGGCCGAGATCCACTCCAGGCGCAGACGCCCCTCCTCGATGCCGAGCAGCTTGACCAGCGCCTTGGTCTTCTCGAACTGCTCCACGGCGCGGTGATTGCCGAAGATGTAGTGGCAGTCACCGAAGTGACAGCCTGACACCAGCACCCCGTCAGCGCCCTTCTCGAACGAGCGCAGCACGAACGCAGGTTGCACGCGACCCGAGCACATGACCCGGATCATCCGGAAGTGCGGCTGGTGCTGGATGCGCGACACCCCGGCCGTATCGGCGCCCGCGTAAGAGCACCAGTTGCACGCGAAGACCACGATCCTGGGGTCCCACTGGGCCGTCCTAGCGCTCACGGGCGACCTCCTCGCCGAAGAAGGCGTCGATCTGGGCCAATACCTGGTTGTCCGTGAAGTGCCTGGCCACGATCGCCCCGGACGGACACCAGCTGGCGCACGTCCCGCAGCCCTTGCACAGGGAGGGGTTGATGCGCGCCACGTAGGTCCCGGGCGCGATCTCGTGCAGGGCCGGCGCCTGGAAATCGCAGATCTCGGCGCACTGGCCGCACCCGCGGCACTTGTCCTCGAAGACCGTGGCCACCGCCGGGTTGAGCCTCACCTGGTCGTAGGCCAGGAAGACCGACGCCTTGGCCGCCGCCGCCGAGGCCTGAGCCACGGTGTCGACAATGTCCTTGGGACCCTGCACGGTGCCGGCCAGGAGCACGCCCTCGACCGCAGTCTCGACCGGCGCCAGCTCGGGGTGGCGCTCGAGGAAGAAGCCGTCCATGCCGAGGCTCGCCTTGAGCAGCTCGTGGAAGTGCGCCGTCTCCGGCTGGCGCGGCCGCATGCCCACGCTGAGGACCACCAGATCGGTCCTCACCTCGAGGCGACGGCCAAGCAGGTCGTCGAAGCAGCGTACCGTCTCGGCCCGCGTGGAGCCCACGATCTCGGGCTTGTGCCCAGGCGGGATGCGCACGAAGAGCACCCCCTCGCCACGGGCCTGACGGTACATCTCCTCGGCCCCGGTCGAGATGGTGCGGATGTCGCGGTAGAAGACGGTGGTGTCGATGCCCCGCCGGTGCAGCTCGAGGGCCTGCTTGATGGCGGTGGGACAGCAGTAGCGGGAGCAGCCGGTGAAGCCCTCGCGCTCGCGTGATCCGACGCAGAGGATGAAGGAGGCGCTCTTCGGCTCGGCGCCGCCGCGGCCGAGGTCGCCACCCTCGCAGAAGCTGCGCTCGAGCTCCTCCGAGGTGATCACGTTGGGCAGGCGACCGTAGCCGAAGTCCGCTTCGGGCCGGTACAGCTCGGCGCCGAAGGCGAGGATGATCGCACCGACTGGGATGGTCTCAGCGGTCGCACCCTTGAGGGTGGCCTGGAAGCTGCCCACGAAACCGGTGATCTTCTCCACCTCGGTTTCGAGCAGCACGCGGGCGCCGCTCGCCTCGAGGCGCCGGACCTTCTCAGCCAGCACTTCTTTGGCCGGCCGCAGGTTGGGATAGAGCAGGCTGAGGTTGGGCGAGGCCAGTCGACCACCCAACCGCCCCTCCTTCTCCACCAGGGTGACTGGGAAGCCCTGCTCGGCGAGGTCCGTGGTGGCCTGGATTCCGGCGATACCGCCCCCGATCACCAGGGCGGCCCGAGTCATCGGGGCCTGACCCTCCTCGAGCGGCTCGAGGTGGCGGGCCCGGGCGACGGCCATGCGGATCAAGGTGCGCGCCTTCTCCTGGGCCTGCTCAGGGCTCCCGGCGTGGACCCACGAGCACTGGTCGCGGATGTTGGCCATCTCCACCAGGTAGGGGTTGAACCCGATCCGGGCACAGGTCTCACGGAACACCGGCTCGTGCGTGCGGGGCGTGCACGCTGCCACCACCAGGCGGTTGAGGTGATGCTGGGTGATCATCTCGACCAGCGCATCCTGCCCGGTGGAGGAGCACGAGAAGAGGTCGTCCCGGGTGACCACGACGTCGGGCAGGGTGCCGGCGACCTCGGCCAGCTCCTCGACGTCGAGCACGCCGGCGATGTTGACTCCGCAGTGGCAGACCATGACGCCGACCCGCGGCGGACCCGACATGTCGAGCGGCTTGACGTCGCTCGCCTTCTCCTCGACCCGGTGACCCTTGAGGTAGAGCTGGGCCCGCGCCGCCGTGGCCGATGCCTGGGCCACGCAGTCGGGGATCACCTGCGGTCCGACCGCGCTGCCGCACACGAAGATCCCGTCCCGGGTCGACTCGACGGCCGAGATGGCGGGGTCCTTGCGGGCGATGAAGCCGTACTGGTCGGTCCCGATGCCGAGGATCTTGGCCAGCTCGATGGCGCCGTCGTTGGGGGCCGCAGCGACCGATAGGACCACCAGGTCGGCCTCGACACGGGTCTGCCGGTGGCCCAAGGTGTCCTCGACGAAGACCTCCAGGGTGTCGCCCGCGGGCAGGTGGTCGACCTTGGCCGGGCGCCCGCGCACATAGACCGCGCTGTGCTGGTCGTAGGACCGCTGCACGAAGTCGTCGAAGCCCTTGCCGAAGGCGCGCAGGTCGGTGTAGAGGATGGTGATGTCCTCGATCTCCGGATCGTGCTGCCGCATGAGCATGGAGTCCTTGACCGCGTTCATGCAGCAGAACCGGCTGCAGTAGGGCCGCCCGCCCTCACCGCGGGCGCCAACGCACTGGATGAAGACGATCCGCTTCGGAGTCTTGAGGTCCGAGGGGCGCACCACGTGACCCCGGGTGACCCCAGTCGCATTGAGCATCCGCTCCAGCTCGAGGCTGGTGATGACGTTGGGCAGCCGACCGTAGCCGTAGTTGCCGAGCTTGCGGGCGTCGAACTCCTGAAAACCGACCGCCACCAGGATGGCTCCGGCGTCACGCACGATGGTCTGGGGCAGCATGTCGAAGTCGATGGCGTTCACGTCGCAGGCGTCCGAGCAGTGGGCGCAGGCGAGGACGTTGGGGGGATAGTTAGGATCCAGCTTGTGCTTGTAGGCCGTGATCTTTTCCAGGCGCTTGCGTTGGCGCTCGGTGAGGTGGCTCATGAAGTTGAGACAGGCGGTGCGGTCGATGGTGTAGGCGGCCGGCACCGACTGGGGGAAAGGCCGGTAGATGGCCTTGCGGGCCTTCAGCCCCATGTCGAACTCGTTGCCGCCCACCTGCGGGCACGCGTCGACGCACAGCCCACAGGCCACGCACTTGTCCTCCCGCACGTAGCGCGGGTGCTTGACGATTTCGACCCGGAAGTCCCCGGGCTCGCCCTCACACCCGACGACCTCGGCGTTGGAGATGACCTCGATCAGTGGATGCCGACCGGCATCCATGGCCTTCGGCCCGAGGATTCAAATCGCGCAGTCCATGGTGGGGAAGGTCTTGTCGAGCTGGGCCATGCGACCGCCCAGCGAGGGCGACTTCTCCACCAGGGTCACCGCAATACGGGCGTTGGCCAGGTCCAGGGCGGCCTGGATCCCAGCGATGCCGCCGCCGATGATCAGCGCGCGCATCTCCTTCGCCGGCGAGCTCTCGAGCTCGGTTTGGGCCTGCTCAGCTTCCATGCTCCGCCCCCTGGTCAGCGGGCCGCATCGGCGGCCGCGTCCTTGGACTTTTTGGCTGTGGTCTTCTTCTTGGCCGACTCCTTCGCGGGCGCCGTCGTGCCTCCGTACTCCTTCTCGAAGTACTCCGCGCCCGCGTCAAAGGCCCTCAGATTGAGCTCCTCGGTGCCGGGCGGGACCGACTGCTTGACCGCGTTGCGCATGTCCTCGATCGGCACGATCTTGGTCACGGCCGCAAAGAAGCCGAGCATCACGATGTTCTGGACGATGGCCCGTCCGAGCTCCTCGGCGAGCCGCGTCGACGGGACCCCGAACGCGGGTTGGCCCTCCTTGAGGGTGGGCTTGACCAGGTCCTGCTCGTAGATCAGGGTGCCCTCGTCCTTGAGCTCGTCATGGAACTTGTCGTAGCCCTCGGAGGACATCACCACGAAGACGTCCGGCCGCTGGATGTAGGGGTAGAGCACCTCCTTGTCCGACACGGCGAGGGTGGTCGAGCACGCCGAGCCGCGGGCCTCGGGCCCGAAGCTCTGGATCATGGTGGCGTGCTTGCCCGCGTTGACCGCGCAGGCCCGGCCGATGATGTGGCCGGAGAGCACCACGCCCTGGCCCCCGTAGCCGGTGATCCGAATCTCGGTCCTACTCATGGATCCATCCTCCCTCCGGCGGCATCGGGACGTATTTCTCGCCGAGGACCTTCTGGTAGTGCGCGTCCTTCGCCTCCAGGAACGTCGGCTTCTCGATGTCCACGAACTTGCCGCAGATGATCTTCTCCTGGAAGCCGATGCTCACTTCGCTGGTGTCCGCCCCGTGACGGATCTCCGCGTTGTCGTGGTAGAAGCGCATCAGGTCGAGCCCGGTGCCGAGGCGATTGAGGCGGGAGTAGAGGGTCGAACAGGGCGTGATCACCTCGATGAAACGGAAGCCCTTCCGCTGCATCGCCTCGGAGAACGTGCGGGTCAGGCGGCGGATATGCAGGCACGTCCAGCGGGCGACATAGGTGGCACCGCAGCTGGCTGCCAGGTGGGGCAGGTTGAAGGGGTGCTCGAAGTTGCCGAAAGGCATAGTCGACGAGCGCGCGCTCAGGGGCGTGGTCGGCGCGTTCTGGCCGCCGGTCATGGCGTAGATGAAGTTGTTGACCAGGATGACCAGCAAGTCCATGTTCCGCCGGGCGGCGTGGATGAAGTGGTTGCCTCCGATTCCGGTCAGGTCGCCATCGCCGGAGAAGACCGTCACCTGGAGCTCGGGTCGCGAGAGCTTGAGGCCGGTGGCAAAGGGGATGGCCCGGCCATGGGTGGAGTGGAAGGCGTCCAGCTTCATGTAGCCCGCCACGCGGCCGGTGCAGCCAATGCCGGACACGATGGCCACCTTGTCCAGGTTCACGGCCGTGCCCTCGAGGGCGGTGGCATAGCACTTGACCACCGTGCCGATGCCACAGGTCGGGCACCAGATGTGCGGGATCCGGTCCATGCGCAGGTAAGGCGCAATCGGGTGCTCCAGGGTCGTCGCTTCTGCTGTCGTTGTCGCGCTCATCTCACAGCCCCCATGATGGCCTCGTAGATGGCATTGGGATCGTGGACTCCGCCGCCGCCGTGGGACACGCCGATCGCCGGCGCCTTGCCCCCGGCGCAGCGCTCCACCTCGAGCACTACCTGACCGTAGTTGATCTCTGGCACCACGAATGCCTTGACCTGGCCGGCCAGGCTGCGGATCAGCTTCTCGGGGAAGGGCCAGACCACGATCAGGCGGATGAAGCCGACCTTGACCCCCTTGGCCTGCGCCATCTCGATGGCCATGCGGGTGACGCGGGCGGTGATGCCATAGGCCAGCACCACCACCTCGGCGCCGTCCAGGTTCTCGGCGTCGTAGCGCACGATGTCGTCCACGTTCAACCTGATCTTGTCGATCAGGTGACGGACGTTCCACTCCTGGCAGTCGGCGCTCATCACCGGGTAGCCACGGTAGTCGTGGGTCAGACCGGTGGTGTGGAAGCGGTAGCCGTCGCCGGCGCGGACGTTCTCGGGCACGTCCTTGCCGTTGAGCTGGTACGGCCAGTACTCGCCTGGTGGCTTGTCGGTGAGCTTGCGGGGAACGACGTCGATGACGTCAGCCTCGGGGATCACGACCTTCTCGGTCATGTGACCGACGCACTCGTCCATCATGAACATGACCGGTACCCGATAGAGCTCGGAGAGGTTGAAGGCGACGACAGTGAGGTCGAACGCCTCCTGCGGCGACTGCGGGCTCAACGCGATGAGCTCGTAGTCGCCGTGCGACCCCCAGCGCGCCTGCATCATGTCCGCCTGGCCGACCATGGTCGGGAGACCAGTCGACGGCCCGCCGCGCTGCACGTTGACCACCACGCACGGGGTCTCCATCATGGCGCCCAGCCCGATGTTCTCCATCATGAGGCTGAAGCCCGGTCCCGAGGTGACGGTCATGGACTTGGTTCCGGTCCACGCCGCCCCGACGACGGCGGCCATCGAGGCCAGCTCGTCCTCCATCTGGATGAAGGTCCCGCCCATGAGCGGGAACCTCCGGCAAACCCGCTCCACCACCTCGGTGGATGGCGTGATCGGGTAGCCGGCGACAAAGCGGCAGCCCGCGGCCATGGCTCCTTCGCCACAGGCATAGTCGCCGTCGAAGTAGTGAACGCCGGTCAGAACGCCCGCAGGGTCAGCTTTCACTGGAAACCCTCCTTCGTACCGTCAATCCGCCTAGCCCGCCGCGGCTTCGGCGTCGCCAGCGTCGACGCTGAAGATCGCGAAGTCAGGGCAGATCATCTCGCACAGGTTGCAGTTGACGCACTCACCTTCCTTGAGCGCCTCAGGCGGGTGGTAGCCCTTCTTGTTGAAGCGTGCGGACAGGACCAACACTCCCTTGGGGCAGTACTCGACACAGAAGCCGCACCCCTTGCATCGCTCCTCGATGATGTGCACCGTGCCATGGGGGATCTTGACCTTGTCGAAGTCCAGTGGTTGACGCCAGTACTTCATCGCCTACTCCCTTGGGGAGCAGCCGGCTCACGCGCCGACCTGCTCCCGCGCACTCCTCTTCAAGCTCTTGTCATCGAACGGACAGCTGCCCAGGATCTCGCCCACCGGGCAGTCCGCCTCGTAGTAACCCGAGCAACGAACACACGTCCCACCCTTCTCGCCCTCCCGTCGCAGCAGATCGACACAGACTTCCTCGAGCAGCTCGCAGAGGAGATCAAGCCGCTCGTTGCCGAGAGCCTGGACGACCGGCGCCACGCGCGCCTCGGTCAGCCTCTCGTACTCCTGCACCAGCCGCCTCCCCTTGCGGCTGGGCGACAGCACGGTCGCCCGCCGGTCCTCCCGCGAGTGGCTCCGCGTGACCAGATCGCGGCGCTCCAGGGCGTCGAGGTTCTTGCTCGTGGCTGCCGCGCTCAAGCCCAGCGACGAGGCCGCCTCGCCCACCTGCGGCGCCCCGTGGAGCGCCACCAGCTTGAGGAGCCGGAACTGGGCTCGGGTCAGGGGAGTCGGGCTGACCTCCTCGAGGAACTTCTCCTCCAGGATGTCGCGCACCGCGGAGCTGAAGATGTGGCTGTAACGCAGGAAACGACCGAAGCTGCCGTCAACCGGCGCAGCGCCACCATCGAGGGTCCCGAGGCCAGCGGAATCTTGCTCGCCGAGAGCCATTGTTTCACCGCGTTAAATATTAACGCCGAAACATGGTAGGCCGCTGATCCTGCGAGGTCAAGAGCGTCTTCAGACTTCTTTTCTGAGACCGTGGCTCGTCTTGATTCGCCGAGCGCGAGCTCATCTCAATGACGGCTCTCGATATTGCATGGCGATCCAGGAGCCGTTTCCCGATCCGTCATCGGTCGCACCAGCTCCCGGTTCATGACTGCCATGACCGCGGCGTAGGGTGCCGTCTACAGCCCCAGCTCATCGAGCGCCGAGTCCACGATGCCTGCCACCTCGGCGGTGGTGGCCAGGAACTCGTCCACCAGGCGCTGGCGCCCCCGCTCGTCATCAGGGTCGTCGCAGTAGCCCAGGACCTTGGCCATGTGTCCGGTCTCGTCGGGCAGCATGTCGTCCTCGGCGGCCACCGTGAGGCGGTAGATGTCGCGCCGCCGTTTGAGGTAGTGGAAGGCGTCGAAGATGCGTTGCAGGTCGCGCGCCCGCCCGGGATAGCAGGCCAGCAGATGCGGGAGCAGCTCGTGGGAGACCGGCTGCCAGAGCTCGGCCTTGATCATCAGGACCAGGAGCAGGAGCTCGATGTCGCGCAGCCCGCCGCGGGTCTCCTTGACGTCCATCGCGGACACGATCCCGCTTGCGAACGCGCTGCGGCGGGAGCGGATCTCGGTCGCCACCTGGCGTACGAACTGCTCCTTGCGGGCGATGACCAGGGGCTGCACGATGTCGTGCCAGAGGTCCTCGGAGAACTTGCTGCTACCCACCAGCTTGCGCGCGCCCATGAGCTGGGACATGTCGATGAAGACGTGCTCGTCGTCGCTCTCGAACAGTGACTTGAGCTGCGAGAACGTGGTCACGTACTCGCCGAAGTGGTCGGCAAAGCGGTAGTGGGGCATGGTCCCGCGACGAACGATCTCGCGGTTCATGCGGGTGATGATCCGGGTGCTGTAGGCACGGATCTCGGGGTCGTCCGAGTTGAGCAGGATGATGAGGTCGTAGTCATCGTCGAAGGCCAGCTTGCGGCCGTGCCCGCCGGCCGAGAACAAGGCGAGGAGGTCGCGGGTCCGCACCGGGTCCTTCTCCGCCTGCTTCACCTCCTGCCGGCACACGTCGAACAGGGTCTGCAGGTAGTTGTCGGAGAATTCGGTGAATTCGGTGTTGGTCTCCTCCGACGGCGCGCCGTCCATGCACTGCAGGCCAACACGGAGAAACTCGAGATCGTAGTAGCTGCCGAGCTCTTCCCGCTTCTGCTCGAAGCTGCGCAGGTTGTCGATGCGGGCCAAGATGCCCTTGGCGACGACCTTGAGGCGTTCGGGCTGGTCGAGACTCTCGATGTACTCGGGGTAGCGGTTGACCAGGCGCTCCAGAAAACGCTTGAAGTAGTGGCTCGAGTAGAGGTGGAGCTGACAGAAGCGCAGCAGCTGACGGCGCAGGACCTCAACCTCCTCGGACCAGATCTGCCCCTCCATGATGCGCGTGAACCGGATCTTCTCCTCGGGCTTCAGGGCGAGCAGAAGGTCATTGATCAGCTGCGGGTCGTGGTGGAAGACCGCGGTCAACCTCGAGACCACGTCGGGGCTCTTGGAAATGAGGTCGATGAACGCTGCCGCAAGCTCGTGGAACAGGGGCATGCCGTCCACCACATGGCGCCGCTTGTAGAGCAGCACGAGCAGGCGGAACACGGCCAGGATGGTGACCTCGCCCCACTTGGCGTAGCGCTGCACCCAGATCGTCCGCTCGTGGTCGGGCAGCGAGTTGAACCCGTCCACGAACTGCCGCAGGAGCTGGGCGTCGTCAGTCTCCATGGGGACCATCACGTCGTCCCAGTACTTGGTGCCGCGGAAGAAGTGGAGCGCTGTGACGAATCGAAGCGCCAGGTTGTCGTTCTCGACCGCGGCCGGCTTGAGGGTCCGGCGCGAGCGCAGGAGCTCGGAGAAGACGCTGATCTCCTCCAGGTGCTGACGCAGGTCGGCCATCAGCACCGCGGCCAGCTCGCGCGCCCTCTGCACGTGCTCGTGGTAGTGGATGAGGAGGTGATCGTAGGCGCGCACCACCCCAACGTCCTCGTAGCCCATGAGTTCGGCGACCGACTCGAGACGGGCGCGCGACCCGTCTTCGGCGAGCAGAATACCCTCCTCCTGGACCTCCACCAGCTGGTAGAGAAAGCGGAAGACTTCGATGAAGGAGAGCGCCTTGTCCAGCTCCTCGTAGACCTGGCGGCGCGTGTGGTCGCGGGTCGCGAGGCGGCCGAGTACGTCCCAGGCATTGGTCTCCTCGATCCCGAAGACCGTCTTCTTGGCCGCGATGATGCCCTTGATGATGCGCAGGGCGTCGCGCTTGGGGTTGACGCTGTTGCGCCGCAGCTCCCACAAGAGCAGCGAGCGCACCTCGCCGAGCATGCCGCGCAGGTATCCCTCGTGGAAGCGGTTGTCGCCGCCCGGGCGGTAGTTGTAGCGACCAGTGACCTCGCGGGTGAAACGTTCGAAGAGGTCGCGGCTGCCGAGGATCAGCCGCGCCCCGATCATCTCGGTGATGATGATGAAGTCCTGGATCTCGCGGTCGAGGAGCTCCACGTACTCCGCGATCGACGCCGAGAAGCTCTGCTCGCCCACATGCTCGGAAAGGTGGAAGTGGAGGGGAATCGCTCTGCGCAGCATCTCGCGCTGCATGCGGCCGATGGCCCGGTTGAACGCGGCACGACGATCCGAGCCGTCGTCGACCAGGCCCAGGTCGAGATCGTCCTGGTCGGCGCGCGTGCCCACGCCGCAGATGACGAACTCCGGTCGCTCCTCGACCGGCAGGAAGAGGTCGAGCAACCTGCCCATGTAGGCGCCGCAGAGACGCCGCAGGTCAATGCCCATCTGGAGCATGAAGTCGCGGTACAGCCGGTAGCGGTCGGCCCGCGCCGACAGACCCAGACGGAGGACGTCGACGGCTCGCAGGTTGAGGTTGAGCAGCTGGAACGCGAAGTAGCAGCCGAGGAAGGACAGCTTCTCGTCGATGTCTTCGCCGGCCTCGCTCACGATCGCCGTCTCGGTGTCGGCGTCGGGCGCGGCCGACCACAGGTGGACCTCGTCGATTCGGCCCGTCTGCTCGAGGCGCTCGATGAGTCGATCCTTGTGGGTGGTGATGTAGTGCAGGTACTTGCGGTGGTGGTTGCCGAGCCCCAGGGTCCTCGCCTTCAGCTTGGAGTAGTCATCCAGCATGGACCTCACCCTCGTGCCGATCCGCTCCGCGCAGGCAGGACCGATCCCAACTCACCCCGCATCCCGAGCCGCGTCGAGCGCTCGCCACTCGCTCGTCTATGACCGATGACGGCGCGGGCTGGCAGCCACGCGTGACTCATGCCCGGCGCTAGGTTCGGAGCCCTTTGGCGGCCTCCACGCCGGCCTTGAAGGCGCGCAGGTTGAGCTCCTCGGTACCCTTGGGGACCCGGGCCAGGATCGCCGCCTCCACGGCCTCCTGCGACACCACGCCCGCCAGCTCGGTGATGATGCCCAAGGCGACGATGTTCGCCACCAGGGCCTTGCCCACCTTGTCCCGGGCGATGCCGATGATGGGCAGCTTGTAGACCTTGAAGCTGCCTTCGGGCAGCTCCTTCGCGGCCTCCTCGTCCACCAGTAGCAGACCGCCCGCCTTGAGATCCTTGTGGTATCGGTTCACCGACTCCTGGGTCAGGGCCAGCAGGAGGTCGATGTTGACTGCCTTGGGGTAATCGATGTCCTCGTCCGAGATGATCACCTCGGACCGGCTCGCCCCGCCGCGCGCCTCGGGTCCGTAGGACTGGCTCTGGGTGGCGTTCTTGTCGTCGTAGATGGCGGCCGCCTCGGCGAGGACCTTGCCGGCCAACACCAGGCCCTGCCCGCCCTCACCGCTCAACCGGATCTCGTAGCGAAAACTCATGGTCGGCGTCTCCCTGTGCCCAGTCCCGAGCACCCCTCTCCGCAACCGGACGCTTGGCCGCGAAAGACCTTAGCCCTTCTGCAGCGAGGCGATGAGCCTCTCGTACTGCTCGGTGTACTCCGGCTTGTCGATGTCCACGATCACTCCGGTGACAACGGCGTTCTCGAGCTCCTCGCGGGTCATGCTGGCCGCCTTCTTCACCGAGACCGACCGTTCTTTGAGATCCTCCAGCATCTGCACCCCGCCCCGGAGCTTGTTGCGCCGCCCGTACACGGTGGGACACGGCGACATCGCCTCGACCACGGAAAACCCCTTCTTCTCCAGCGCCTTGACGATGAAGTTCTCGAGCTGGGTGGCGTGGAAGGCAGTGCTCCGGGCGACGAACGTCGCGCCTGCGGCTTCGGCCAGCCCGCTGACGTTGAAGGAGGGCTCGAGGTTGCCGTAGGGGGCGGTGCTCGCCATCTTGCCCATCGGCGTGGTCGGGGACACCTGACCTCCGGTCATGCCGTAGATGTAGTTGTTCATCAGAATCACGGTCAGGTCGATGTTGCGACGCGCAGCGTGGATGTAGTGGTTGCCGCCGATGGCGGTGGCGTCACCGTCGCCGGTCACCACCACCACGTGTAGCCTGGGGTTCGCCAGCTTGATCCCGGTGGCAAAGGCGATCGCCCTGCCGTGGGTCGTATGCAGGGTGTTGAAGTCCACGTAGCCGGGCATGCGGCTGGAGCAGCCGATGCCGGAGACCATGACCATGTCGTCCCGCTTCCAGCCCACCCGATCGATGGCCCGAATAATCGCCTTCATCACGATGCCATGACCGCACCCGGGGCACCAGATCAGGGGAAACTTCTTCTCCCGCAGGTACTTCGAGTAGTCGATCATGTCCATGACTGCACCACCTCTTGGATCGCCTCGAGAATCGTCGTGGGGCTGATGGGCTCGCCGTCGATGCGGTTGATGTGCGTAACCTCGGCGCGACCGGCAAGCGCCCACTCGACCTCGTGCGCCATTTGCCCGAGGTTGAGCTCGGGCACGACCACGCTGCGCACCTGAGGGCCGAGCTCACGCAGCTCGCGGTCCGGGAATGGCCACAGCGTCCGCGGCCGCATCAGGCCGGCACGAATCCCCTTGTCACGGGCCAGGTTCATGGCCCTCCGCGCCGAGCGCGCTGTGGAACCGTACGCGAAGAGCACGACCTCGGCGTCGTCCAGCTCCAGACGCTCCACCTCGACGATGTCGTCGCGGTAGCGCTCGACCTTGCGGTTCAGACGCCGCAGTCCCTTGTCGATCTGGGCCGAGTCGTTGGTCGGGAAGCCGGTCTCGTCGTGGCAGAGGCCGGTGACGTGGAACCGGTAGCCGGTGCCGAAGGTCGCCATCTCCGGGATGTCGTCGTCCGTGTACCGGTACGGCAGGTACTCCTCAGGCCGAGCAGTCGGTGCGGGCCGGTCGTAGATCTCGATCTCGGAGGGATCGGGCAACGTCACCTTCTCCGAGATGTGGCCGACAATCTCGTCAAGCAGGAGGATCACTGGAATGCGGTACTTCTCGGTCAGGTTGAAGGCGCGCACGGTCAGGTCGAGCGTCTCACGGACGCTCGACGGGCAGAGCACGATGATCGGATGGTCGCCGTGGGTGCCCCAGCGGGCCTGCATCACGTCCGATTGTTGGGGCAGGGTGGGCAAGCCCGTGCTCGGACCGCCGCGCTGCACGTTGACGATCACGCACGGAATCTCCG
>Ga0316628_100000389_pt1 | contig 27560 bp, 14 predicted proteins | sample OWC_Aug_M2_C1_D5_FD_207648 | JGI IMG/M metagenome (GOLD analysis project Ga0316628, IMG submission 207648) | Wetland soil microbial communities from Old Woman Creek delta, Ohio, United States - OWC_Aug_M2_C1_D5_C | ecosystem: Environmental > Terrestrial > Soil > Wetlands | place: USA: Ohio...
CTACATCCTGAAGGATGCCACCTACAACGAGTTCGGCGTAGCGGTTCACAGCCTGCTGAACGGGAAAACCTACCTCAGCCCGGACATTTCCGAAAGGGTTGTCGACGGTTACCTGAAGCCGGGCGGTCCAGCCAATGTCACCAGCGCCTGGGACACGCTGACGTACCGGGAACGCGTCGTGCTCAAGCTGGTGGCCGAGGGGCACCCGAACAAGCATATTGCCGAATATCTTTGCCTGAGCGTCAAAACGGTCGAAAAGCACCGGTCCAACCTGATGAAGAAACTCGATCTGCACAACGCCTCGTCGTTGACTGCCTATGCCATCGAGAAGGGGCTGGTGTCGCTGAGCTGAGGCTGCCGAGACCAGGCACGGGTAGGGTTTCTTGCAGGGCAAGATACAGTGTAGCCCCCATGGATTTCGGGCTGCCTCAACTTTATCGTGCGCAGGGCGCCGGCTTGTCGCTCCGCTGAGTTGGTTTTGGAAACCTGAATGGGAGTGTCGAAAATGAAACCGATGATTCCTGCACATATCGCGCTCGCACTTGCCTCGCTGACCTTGAGCGCCTCGGTGATCAGCGCCCAGATGGAAGACGCCGCGCACATGCACGCCCACCATCACATGCCGGAGAGGACCCAGCATCGGGCCGTGGACTACAAGGTGCCGGATGTGCAGTTGGTGCGCGACGACGGGAAGAGCATCTCGCTTGCACAGGAATTGAACGACGGGCGCCCGGTCGTGCTGAACTTCATCTATACCACCTGCACCACAATCTGCCCGGTAACCAGCCATACCTTTTCCGAGCTGCAGGAGAAGCTGGGCAACGAGCGGGAACAGGTGCACATGGTGTCAATATCGATCGATCCCGAGCAGGACACGCCGGCCGTGCTTGCCAGGTATGCCCTCAAGTACGGCGCCGGTTCGCAATGGCGGTTCTACACCGGCACCCTGGAGGCCAGCATCGCTGCCCAGCGAGCCTTCGACGTCTATCGCGGCGACAAGATGGACCACGGTCCGGTCACGTTTGTCAGGCTGGCGCCAGGCCGTCCGTGGCTGCGCATAGACGGATTCGCCAAGTCGGATGAGTTGCTGCTGGCGTTGCACGGCACGAAATCGGAAGAGCAGATGCTCCCGCACGCGATGTGACTGCACCCCGTTTGCGTGCGGGCGGTGCGTTGCAACAGGGCAGCAATCGGTGGTGCTGCATACCGCGCGAATACAGTTTTCCCTGAATAGGTTTTTGCTGGCGGGGTCACTAACATTCGCCCATGGACATCAAAGTGAGCCATATGTAACGCGGCGCTTCCGCAGCTGAGAAGGGGCCGATTCGTTCATGCGATCTGCGTTCGCCGGGGCGTCATTCGCCGGCGCGGGAAAAGGAGGTCACATCATGCTGAATTTCTCGCAATTCGCGCGGGTGCTGCCCGCGTTGCCGCTATGCCTTGCCGCAATGAGCGCCGAGGCATCCAGCTTTCTCGTGCAATGCCCGACCACGACTGCACTGCACCCGGTACTCCCGGCCAATCCTTATTCCAACCCCGTCGGCGGGCAGATCAAGTGCCAGCAAATATCCGGCGGCGACGGCTTTGCAACCATGGCCGACGGCACCGAGACCTACCTGTTCGCCTTCGGCCCGCTGTCCGGCCTCGCCGACATCCGCAATGGCCTGCCGGGCACCCAGCCGGCACAGGTGTTCAACACCCTGGGCGATCCCATCAACGACCCGACTTTCAACGGCGCGGTCGGCCTGACGCCCGACCCGAATTCCGTTCCGCCCAACCAGATAGACGGATTTGTCGATCCGCGCGTCATCATGGACGTGGGCGTGATGAATGGCAACGAACCGGCGCCAACGATGGCGATCGACGAGGACGACGAGTTCTTCCTCACGCTCACCAACGTCGGGATGATCATGCGCCCGGACCTGTTCGAGCAGCACACCGTCCACTTCCACGGCTACCCCAACGCCTCGTCATTTTTTGACGGCGTGCCCGAGCCCTCCGTTGCGATCAACATCGGCGGCAGCATGACCTATTATTACCTCGCGCCGGATGCCGGGACCTACTTCTGGCACTGCCACATCACTCCGCCGGAGCATCTGCAAATGGGCATGGTCGGCCAGGTCTATGTGCGTCCGCGTCAGAACCGGGTTGCGCCGGGAGGATCCCTTTATGCGGGGCTGGTGGCGCAACAGACCGATCTGCGCACCGCCTGCGGCACGGACATACTGTGTTCCAGCCCATTGCCAGCCCCCAACGCCGCGGTGCACGCCAATAACAAGAGCGGAACTCCGACGCTTTATGCCTACAACGATGGCGATGGGTCCACGGCCTATGACGTCGAGTACCCGATCCAGATCCACGGCTTCGATCCCAACTTCCACTTCGTCGGGATGACCTTCAACCCCGAGCCGTTCACCGACATGAAAGACAAGTTCTTCCTGCTGAACGGACGCAGCTATCCCGATACGGTGACGGCGGGGCCGTTGCAGACGCCTGCGTCGGACGGCGCCATGCACTTCTCCCAGCCGCTGCCTTCCGTCGTCAACATTCCGGTCGGTGGCAGGGCGTTGCTCAGGATTTCCGACCTGGATGTGTCGGAGATGCAGACCCTCGCTTCGCTCGGCATCCCCATGCATGTCATCGCCTATAACGCAAGGCTGCTGCGCGACATGGCGGGCAACAATCTTGCCTATGACACGAATTCGGTCACCATGGGCGGCGGCGAGTCGCTGGATCTCATCCTGGATGCGACCGACACCACCAAGTATCCGGCGGGGGCCGTGTTCTACCTCTACACGCCGAATCTGGACCACCTTTCGAACGACGCCGAAAACTTCGGCGGCCTGATGACCGAAGTCCACATCTGCAACGCGGTGGACCCCAACACCAAAGCCTGCGGTTAGGAGGACAGCCATGTGCCACACTGATAGCAAAGTCGTTTCCGGACGCACCCTGCGGTTCATCGCGGCCGCGGCTGCCTGGCTGCTTGCGGCTGCCGCGCATGCGGCCGTGCCGGGCATCACCGGGCCAGCCTTTGATCTTTCCGCCGAGGCGAACCGCATCAATCAGCCGGACGGCGCCAGCGTCTACTCGTGGGGTTACGGCTGCCACAGTATCCCGGCCGGTTACGCCCCCTCCGGCATGACAGGCGCAAACTGCCCGACCATGCAGGTGCCGGGACCGACGCTGATCGTCCATCAGGGCGATACGGTGACGGTGACGCTCACCAACAACCTCCCGGCCGCCGCAGGCAACACCTCCATCCTGTTCCCGGGGTTTGCCGTGCAAACCGGCGGCGGCGTACCGGGCATGCTCACCCAGGAAGCCGCCCACGGCGGCACAGTGACCTACACCTTCGTCGCGACCAGCCCCGGAACCCACGCGTACTACAGCGGTACCCAGGGTGACCTGCAGATCGAGATGGGGCTGTACGGCGCGGTCGTCGTCCTGCCGACCACGGTTCCGGCGGGATGCAGCCCGGTGGCCGCCACCTTGCCGGACGGCCAGACCGATTTCCGGCTCGCCGCCGCGGCCTACAGCCATCCGCAGACCTGCTATGACCGGGAGTACCTGTTCCAGTTCTCGGAGATGGACCCGGCCATCCACGCCCAGGCAGAGGCGCAGGCCACAATGCCGTGCGTTCTGCCCGGCGGCTGCATGATGGTGGCGACCGAGCCCTACCATCCGGCCTACTTCCTGATCAACGGCCGCTCTGCCCCGGACGACATGGACCCCAACTACGCCCTGCTGTACCCGCATCAGCCGTACAACGCCAATCCGCACATGCACCCCGGCGAACGTGTGCTGATTCGCCAGACAGGTACCGGGCGCTGGCAGCATCCGTTCCACGAGCACGCCAATCACCTGCGCGTGCTGGCGCGCGACGGCAACCTGCTGCTGTCCGCCAGCGATCCGCTCGCCGCCACCAACGGCTACACCCGCCTGGCCGGGCCGCTGCTGTTCACCACCACTACCACGCCGGGGCAGGCGATGGACAGCATGTTCTACTGGAGCGGCAAGGGGCTGAACTGGGATGTGTACGCGCACACGGCGACCGGGCCGGGAAGCGTCTACAACCTGGATCCCGGCGACCCGAGATACGCGGCGTATAACGGCAAACCGGTGGTGTGCACGCCGGACGCAAACGGCTATTACACCGCCGACCCGATGGCGCCCAACTACTATGAGTGGTGCCAGGACCACAACAAGCCGCTGGAAGCGCATCCCTTCGGCGCGGTCGGCAGCGGCGGCCCCGTCACGCTGCCGGATCCGAACATCCTGTTCAACGGCACGTGGTACGGCGGCAGTCCTTATCTCGGGCCCGACGCGACACAGCGCGCGGTGGGGTTCACCGGCACCACGCCGCCCGCCGGTACGGTCGGCAACCCACCCACGACGGAGGCCGGCTTCGCCTACATGTGGCACTCGCACAATGAGCGCGAGATCACGACGAACAATATCTTTCCCGGCGGCATGATGACCATCATGCTGGTTGACCCGCAGACATTCGTCATCAACGAATCCAATTAGACCGTCGCGAAATTGGGACTCCAAGGAGAACAGCAATGAGAGCCAAAATTTTCAGGAAGAACAGCTTGGTCACATCGGCGATTGCAGCATTCGCACTCATCCTGTCCGGCGGCGCCGCATTGGCAGACAGCGTGGTCAGCCTCACCGCGGCCCCCACCAGCACGGCCTTGCCTGACGGGCAGGTGGTGCCGATGTGGGGCTACACCTGCGGTGCGGCAGCGGCGAGCGGCGTCGCGGCATTCGCTCCCACCTGTGCTGCGGCAAACCCGAATGCAGGGCTCGGGTGGTCGCCGGTGGTGATCACCGTTCCTCCTGGAAATTTGACGATCAACTTGACCAACAATCTCAGCTTCGCGACCGGCGCAACCACCGCCGCCAACAATATTCCCACCTCGCTGGCGATCGTGGGGCAGTTGGGCGGCGGGCTCGGTCTCACCGCGACGACGGTCGCGAGTCCCAACCATCCCGCGCTGAGCGTTACCTGGCCCATTGCCGGCAGCCCAACCGGGCCGCAATTTACCCCGCCGGCCCAGGGTCCGCGCGTACAATCCTTCCTGACCGAGGTGCCGGCCGTGGCTGCGGGAACCGTGGCGACGCCGGCGGCGCTGGTGTGGAACAACCTCAAACCCGGCACCTACCTGATCGAATCGGGAACGCACCCGTCGATCCAGGGGCCGATGGGGCTCTACGGCATATTGGTGGTGACTACCGAGCCCAGCGGGACCACCGCCGGCACGGCCTATCCGGCGACCGCAACGGGCCCCGCCGTTACCTACAACGCCGAGGTTCCGCTGCTGCTCAGCGAGATCGACCCCGTGCAGAACGCCGCGGTCGCCGCGGCGGTGGCCACGGCCGGGTTCAGCGAAACCAGGGTGTGGTCCGGCCAGCCGGGCGGCTGCGGCAACCCCGCCTCCACGACCTACCATACCTGCTATCCGCCCGCGGTGAATTATGATCCGCGTTACTACATGGTCAATGGCGTATCTTTCGACAGGACCGGTGTCAATGCAGCCAAATCGCTGTTTGCCGCCGCGCCGGCCAGCGGCGTAACCGGAACGGTGCTGGTCCGCTTCGTGAACGCCGGGCTGCGTACCCACGTTCCTGCCATCGTCGGCGCGCAGACCACCGACAGCACCAACGCCGTGGTCAATGGCTTTTCGCTGATTGCGGAGGACGGCAATGTCCTGCCGGGCAGCCGACGGATCCAGAACGAAGTGCTGCTCCCCGCGGGCAAGGCCTATGACGTGATGATGAATGCGCCGGCCAGCGGCGTGCCTGCACTCCCCGTGTACGACCGCCAGCTGAGCCTGTCCACCAACAACCAGCGCAACGGCGGAATGCAGGCGTATGTCAGCGTGAACGGCAGCGGCGCACCCGCATTCGGCGCGCTCAACGCAGTGGCCAATCCAGACACCTATTACCTGGTGGCGAGCAACGTGCTGGCGGTGCCCACCGTGGCCAGGGGCGTGATGGCCAACGACGTCGGTGTGTATGGCGTCACCGTGCTGACCCCGCCGGCCGGAGGCACCCTGAACCTGAATGCCAACGGGACCTTCACCTATACGCCAAATGCGGGGACCACGTCCGACTCGTTTTCCTATTGCGCGAACGGCAGCGTGTCCCTCGGCGCCTGCTCTTCCGGGCTGAGCGCCACGGTTACCCTGTCTCCATGCACGGGCACGTGCCTCGGCGCAGCCCCAACGGCCAATACAGACGCCTACATCAGCAACCTTGCATCGCGGCTGCAGGTTACAACCCCTGGGGTATTGGCGAACGACGTGGATCCGTCCGGGCTTCCGCTGACCGCCCAACTGGTCGGCGCCGCCTCCGGCGGAACCGTTACCCTGAATGCCGACGGTTCATTTGTCGCAGTCCCGGCAACGCCTCCCGTAGGCGCCGCGACCGCCACAATCACGTTCCAGTATAGCGCGGTCAATTCCCAGCACACCTTGAGCACCGCCCCGGCAACGGTCACGGTGACCTTCAAAGGCGGAAGCGGACTCGCGGTCGCCGTGCAGGACGGTCCGACAGGCCTTCCCATCACCGACTACCGGTGGATCATCGAGGAAGACCGCACGATGCTGATTGACCCCGCATGCCAGGTGAATTCACCGACCCGCCCGGCGACCTGTCCGCCGCTGCCGGTGCCTGCGCTGGGAACCAACTTCCATACCAGCAACATGCCGGTGATCGCCTCGGGATGCGTCGGCACGGTGGCGTGCGAAGCGGGGCAGACCGTGATTGACCCCACCACCGGAGTGCACGTCCCGGCTGTTTGTGACGTGGGCAACGGAACCTGCGAACCCGGAACGCAACAGGTCCCCGTGGATCCCAGTCAGGTTGCGCTGGACCCGACCAAGCGCTATTTCATTTCCATCCTGCCGGGAGATTCCGCCAATCCCTTCATCTCCGGAGCGGGAGCGCCGGTCGCCACGACGAACGGACAGAGCCGACCATTCAGCATTGCGCAGGATTGCGGGCCCTATGTGCCCGGGTCGGCCAGCTGGGCGCCAGGTGCGGGCAAGTGCGGACACGGCATGGGCGGCGCGCCGATAACGTCGCTGCAGATACCATCCCCCGCGAACGGTACGCCCATGCCGGTCAACGTGACTGTGCAGCAGACCCCGCTGCCGACCGCGAAGATCGCCGTGTTCGTATTCGAGGATGACCAGCCCCTCAACGGCGAAAATGACGCAGGCGGCGGCGTGGACGTGCTCGCGGTCAACGAGCCGGGTCTGGGCGGCTTCGCGATCACCCTGTTCGACCAGGCCGGCCAGTTGGGCGATGCGACGGGGCAGATCACCTACGACATGTTCAACATGCCGGTGTCGAACTCGCTGGCCGGCACCATAGACCCCAATACCGGCTTGAACGCCTGTCCCATCGCGAAGAATCCGGACGGGCTGGTGGGCATGATCGTGACCTGCCCCAAGTATGAATCCGACGGCGTCACCCTGTCGCCGCTGCAGGGCGAGGCGGTCATCGCCAACCTTTACCCCGGCCTCTACGAGGTCGTGGCCAACCCGGGGGCGGAGCGCATCGCCGCCGGCGAGGAATGGCTGCAGACCAACACGCTGGACGGAACCAAGCCGCACGAGGCGTTCATCAAGCCGGGCGAGCCGGCGTATTTCCAGGAGTTTGGTCCGGCCGGGTTCCATGTCTCAATCGGCTTCGCCAACCCGGCCATCATCAATGGCCGGAAGGCGGGGGTGTGCGCCAATCAGCCGTGCAACAACAACATCACGGCCAGGGTCACCACCACGCGCCTCAGCCGCACGCCGGACCAGAGGCTGTACAGCAGCGGCTCGTATGACGCCAACGGGTTCACGCAATGTTATGCCAGCCTGGGCGACCCGGACGACGAGGACTTTGCCTTCGCCAAGTGCAACCCGGACGGCACTTTCACCTTCAGCGGCATTCCGGACGGAAACTGGAGAATCACCATCTTCGACCAGTGGAACGATCTGCTGGTGGACGGTCTTTCGACTCCGGTCGCGGTGAAGGGCGGCCAGTCGCTGAACATGGGCGACATTCCCATGCAGCATTGGCGCACCAATGTCTACACGCGCACCTTCGATGACCTGAACGGTGACGGCGTGTCCCAGGCCACCGAGCCCGGCCTTTCCCTGGTGCCGACCAACATCCGTTTCCGGGACGGCAGCATCGGCTTCTTCAACAACACCGATCTGAACGGCTACGCGAGTTTCAACGAAGTGTTTCCGTTCGCGAACTGGCTGGTCCTGGAGGCCGACACCACGCGCTACAAGCAGACCGGCGTGCATGTGGTCTATGACGCCGGCGGCCCGGCGGACGGCACGCCCGGCGGCGGCAGCTCGTCCATTGCAGCCTTCCTGGCAAACAGCAGCGAGACCTTCCATCTGCCGGCGAACCTGCGGTTCCCGGGCTCGGTGTACTGCGCCGACGCCGACTGCACTGGCCTTTCCATCCTGAACGGCCCGGGCAGCAGCGCGGGCGCGCCGTCCACGGGCCGCATCGACCCGCCCTGGGTGACCACCGAAGCGTGGCAAGGCCTGTTGGGCCAGGCGGAGTTCGTGGAATTCGGCAAAGCGCCCTATGCGGCGGGCGAGAATGGCGGCATCAAAGGCGAGGTGGTCTACGCTTCCACGCGCCCATTCGACGATCCGTCCCTGCTTCTGCACCTGAGCTGGGAGCCGAACGTGCCGCACGTCACCATCAATCTGTACAAGAAGGGCACGGCTCCCGACGGAACCGACAGCCTGACCCTGGTGGATACCACCCAGACCAGCAGCTGGGACGATTGGGCGCAGGGTTTCCGCTCCGACGGCATGCCCAACATGAACTGCCCCGGCCAGGACCCCACCAGCCCGTTCTACTTCACCTTGCAGAACAGCACGCAATGGCTCAACCCGGCGGTGCAACTGCCCAACAACTCCCAGTACAAGTGCTATGACGGCTGGGCCATGCTGGGCCAGGTGCAGCCCGCTCCCTACGACGGCATGTACCAGTTCCCCAGCGTGACCGGGCGCGATCCCGCCACGGGCAAACCCACGGGCTCCAACTGCAACGCCTGTGTGCCCAATCCCGTGGACGCCACCCCGATGCTGCCTGCCGGTACCTACGTCGTCGAAGTCATCGTGCCGCCGGGCTATGAACTGGTGAAAGAGGAAGACAAGAACATCCTCATCGGCGACAACTACATTGCGCCCGTGAGCCAGCAATTCGCCGGCCTCGGCAATGTCTTCATCATGCCGGACCAGGCTGCGGTGAATTCCGCCTATAACCCGAACAACCCGCAGAATCCGACTTCCAACCTGGGTTCCGTCACGTTCCCCCGGAATGAAGGCGATACCGGCATGGTCGAGAGCTACTGGCCGTGCGTCGGTGCAACGCGCATCGTGCCGGACTTCATCAGCCTGTATCCCGGCTCGCAGGAGGTAGCTCCGTTTGCCGGTGCCTCGCGCAACCTGTGCGACCGCAAGCAAGTGACGCTGGCCGACCAGATGGGCGCAACGGCCAAGTTCTATATTTTCAGCTCCACCCACGTGGCCGCGCACTTCACCGGCATTGTGAACGACGACTTCGCGTCCGAGTTCGACCCGTTCTCTCCGCAGTATGGCGAGAAATTCGCCGTGCCGAACGTGCCGATCTCGATTCGGGACTGGGCGGGCAAGGAAATTGCGCGCACCTATGCCGACCAATGGGGTGCCTTCAACGGCCTGACCACCTCGACCTGGGAAGTGAATCCGCCCAACCCCACGGGTTACGGGCCATCGGTGATGGTCATGTGCATGAACGATCCGGGCCCCATCCTGGATACGCGTCCGACGCTGCCCAACGGCGCCCCGAACCCGACTTTCAATACCATGATCACCGATCCGAACTTCAATACGAACTACAGCAACTTCTGCTATGAGTGGTCGTTCATGCCGGGTGCGACTTCTTACCTGGATACGCCGATCGTGCCGACCGCAGCCTTTGCGGAGGGGTATAACCCGGTGGACTGCGCCTATACCGATGCAACGCCCGCCATCTCATCGGTGCTGGGTGACGCAAGCGGCGGCGGCGCCGGTCCGTGGGTGAGCGCACCCGGCCATACCCTGACCATCAACGCCCTGGGCGACCAGGTGGTGCCGAACGACGCTTACTCCGGGCCGCAGGCGACCACCGCGCCGTTCAACCAGAAGTTCATTTCGCGCCATTATGGCTTCGGTGCGACGCTGGGCACGGTAACCATAGGCGGCGTGAACGCGCCGGTGACTTCGTGGAGCGACACACAGGTCACCGTCACCGTCCCGGCGCTGACCGCAGCGCAATCGAGCTGCCCCATCCAGCAGCGCGGTGCGACTCCGGCCCAATGCGGCCAGCTGGTCATCACCGCGGCCAACGGGCAATACTCCGTGGATGCCGTGACCGTGACCATAGGCGGCAAGGCGCCGACCTACATCGCGGGCGAGAATGGCAGCGGCAACGCCATCCAGACCGCGATCGACAATGCCACGCCCGGCGATCTCATCATCGTCGGCCCCGGCAGCTATCGCGAAATGCTGCTGATGTGGAAGCCGGTGCGCCTGCAGGGCGTGGGCGCAGCGTCCGTGACCATCAATGCCGACCCGCATCCCTCGGGCAGGCTGGATCCGTGGCGCCGCCAGGTCAATTGCCTGTTCGGCCTTGCCTTGAACGGCCAGCCGATCAGCGGAAGCAACCCCTATGATCCGAGCGGAGCCGCTACGTGCGTCGTGCCGGCCGTGGCCAGCAACCCGTTCATGGTGGACCGCATACCGATGGAGGGCATCGTGGGCTGGGATACCACTGTCAACGGCAACCTGGCTGAACTGCTGGCAGAGCCCACGCTGATGGGGGCTTATGAGGGCGCGGGCATCACCGTCCTTGGCAAAGGCGTGCGCATTCCCGCCGTTGTTTCGGGGGAAACGACCAGCGTCTTCGGCATCGGTGCGGAAGCCATGTTCCCCGACGGCACGGTGCTGCTCACCAACAGCGACGCGGACTGCAACGATTTCCCCGCCAACTTCCTGTGCAACCCGTCGCGCATTGATGGCTTTACCATCACCAACAGTTCGCAGGGCGGCGGCGGCATCTTCCTGCACGGCTGGAGCCATTACCTGGAGATTTCTAACAACCGCATTCACGGTAATGCGGGCACGCTTTCCGGCGGTATCGCGGTGGGCCAGGGCGAATTCCCCGACCCCAACATCGTCGGGGACGTGAACTACGACCCCGGGCTCACACAGCCGGGCTTCACCGCGCCCCCGGGCACGCAGGCTCCGGATTACCTGCAGCACCATGTTTCCGTGCACAACAACGCGGTGACTTCCAACCTGTCGGTGGGCGACGAGCTGTACTCGGCCACGCCTTCGGCAGCAGGCGGCGTGACCTTCGCCACGGGTTCCGACTACTATAGCTTCCACCACAACTGGGTGTGCGGCAACCTGAGCACGGGCGATGGTGCGGGAGTTGTCCACCAGGGCGTGAGCTACGGCGGCAACATCTCGCACAACTGGATACTGTTCAACCAGAGCAACAACCCGACGATCCCGACCCACGGCGGCGGCATCGCCATCCTGAGCGCGTCTCCGGATCGCATTCTGCCTATTCCTGACCCGACCAACGGCGGCGCCATCGGCATGGAGTGCGGCTCCGTGAACGACAAGGATTGCCCGCCCGCCCTGGGAGACGGCACGGGCCCCGGACTGGTGATCGACTCCAACCTGGTCATGGGCAACACCGCGGAAAGCGGCAGCGGCGGCGGCATCCGGTTGCAGGGCGTGAACGGCACCGAGGTGATCCGCTTCCCGCTGCAGCCGCGGAACTGGTATGACGTCACCGTGACCAACAATATCATCGCCAACAACGTTGCGGGATGGGACGGTGGCGGCGTGTCGATGCAGGACACGTTCAAGGCGAAGTTCGTCAACAACACCGTGGCCTCCAACGACACGACGGCATCCTCGGGCGTGCTGTTCAACACCCTGGGCGCGCCCAATGCCAGCGTGCCGCCTCCGGGATGCAACCCGCAGCCGAATCCGAACCTGCCTCAGGATCCGAGCTGCATCGCCCCGGTCACGACATCCACCTTCCAGGCTGCCGGGCTGGTGACCATGCGGAACACACCCAACATGGTCGGAGAGATGCCGGCGACGGTGAATTGTCCGGAGGGCTATGGTTATGGCGTGCCGCTTAGCAATGGAACCTGCAGGGCCGTCTCGCTGCCGCTGCTGAGCAACGACCTGTTCTGGCAGAACCGGGCATTCCACCTGCAGGTCGGCGGGCTGGGCGCAGGCGTCCTGTCGCAGCAGAACATCGTGACCCTGACCCCGGCGCTGAACCAGACCGCGACCGGCCAGTGCGTGACCGGCGCGAACTACTGGGACATCGGCGTACGCGGTGACACCGGGGCCGGCGACCACAGCTCCGGATATTCCCTGAATCCGACGTACTCGATCCTGACCAGCACCGCAGGGTACACCGGAACCGGCCTGTTGTCGGGCGACCCGTCCCTGATTGCCCAGTACTGCAACGGTGCGCGCGTGCCGCCGGAGGGCTGTGCCGGCGCCGCGGCGGGCGCATCCTGCTTCGGCTTTGATGTGCCTCCCGGCATTGCGGATGCGACATCGCCCAACCCGCTGTTCAACCTGACTCCGGCCGCCACGGTGGATGAGGGCAACAATTGGATCAACATGGCCTATGGACCGCTGAGCCTGACCAATCCGGCGCTGATGCCGGGCGCGCTGGGCTTTGGAGCGCTGCTTGGAGATTACTCCGTCGCGGCAGGATCGTCCGCATTCAATGTCGGCACCGGTGCGGGTGCGCCGAATCACGATTTCTACGGCAACCCCAGGCCCGCGTTGGGCAGGGTGGACATCGGAGCGGTCGAGTTGCAGGGTGTGCTCAATGTGTCCACCCAGACCATTGCGTTCGGCGCGCAGCCGGTATTCGTTCCCTGATGGCATCGGACAAAACCAGGAGAGATAGATCATGAAACCGACCAAGCTACTGTTGGGCATCGCAGGGGTCGTTCTGGCGGCCGGCGCATACGCCGCAGCGAATGCAGCGTATGCTGAAGGCAAGGACGCGAAGGAAAACGAGAAGGCAGACGTCAAGGAACGCGAAGCGGATACCAAGGACATGCCCAAGGGCGTGCCGCGCACCGTGACGCTGACCAACGCGAGCAGCATGACCATCAAGGAGCTGGAAGTCGAGCTGAGCGGCAAGGACCGCCGTGACTTCTCGCAGTCGAACAACTGCGGCGAGGAGCTGAAGGGCAAGGCGAGCTGCACCATCAGCGTGCTGTTCATGCCCAGGACGCCCGGCCCCAAGGCTGCCACCATGGAGGTGCACAGCTCCGGCGGAAGCACGGTGGTGTATCTGACCGGAACCGGCAAGTAACCGCAACCGACAGGGAGATCGGCAATGACATGCACTACTGACATGGTCAGGAAGGTCGGATCGATGACTGTAATCGGCATGGCGGTCGCGGTGGCGCTCAGCTTCCCGGTGCAGGCGGTAGAAGGGGTTTCCGGCATGGGACCTGCGGCGCACAAGGCGTCGCCCTACCGCCCGGTTGCCATGCCGGGCCAGGCGCAGAGCTATTACGCGCTGGTATGGGGGGTCGACCGGATGAAGGTGCGCCAGACGGCGTCCGGCAGCCTGATCCGGTTCAGTTACCGAGTCAACGACCCGGCGCGCGCCAGGATGCTGGGGGACAAGCTGGCCACGCCCTACATGTTCGGGCAGCGCAGCCATGCGCTGCTGCAAGTCCCCGTCATGGACAAGATCGGCCCGTTGCGCCAGACCGGTGTGCCGGAAGCTGGCAAGGAGTACTGGATGGTGTTCTCCAACAAGGGGAATTTCGTCCGCACCGGTGATCGCGTCAACGTGATCATCGGCTCCGTTCATGTTGACGGCCTGCTCGTCGAATGATTCCGAACGCGCAAACTGTGGCGCATTGATGCAGTGCATACAAGGAGGGTGTGAATATGAAACGTTTTCTCGTCTTGGCTCTTTGCCTTGCCCCATTTGCAGCGTTTGCGGCGGCGACGCCCCAGCACACGGCAAAGGCGGCCAAGCACGGCGCCGCTCGTTCCAGCGTGCCAGCCAGGCTGAGCGTAGCCCAGATAATCAGCAAGAATGTCGCCGCGCGCGGCGGGCTCAAAGCCTGGCGGGCCGTCAATACCTTGACCCTGTCCGGCAAGCTGGATGCTGGTGGCACGGAAAACCCCGACTTGCCGTTCGTGATGAAGATGAAGCGTCCGCACAAAAGCCGGCTCGAAATCCGCTTCCAGGACCAGACTGCCCTGCAGGTATACAACGGCGAGCAAGGATGGAAGGTCAGGCCGTTCCTGGGGCGCGATGAAGTCGAACCCTACACCACCGCCGAGGCGCGCGAGGCCGAGGCATGGCAGGAGCTGGATGGCCCGCTGGTCGACTATGCGAAAAAAGGCACCAAGATCAGCCTGCTCGGCACAGAGGTCGTCGAGGGGCACAACACATACAAGTTGAAGCTGGCGCTCAAGTCCGGCGATCAGCGGCGCGTGTGGATCGATGCGGACAGCTTCCTTGAGCGCAAGATCGACGGTGAACCTCGGAAGATGGACGGCAAGATGCGCAATGTCTCCATCTACTATCGCGACTTCAAGGCAGAAAGCGGTGTGGTTGTGCCCCATGTCTTCGAAACCTTCATTGAAGGGGGCAAGGAATCCCATAAGCTGTTCATCGAACATGTCGCCATCAACCAGCCGATGAACGATTCGTTGTTCATGAAACCCGATCTTGCTTTGGTCAGGGCGGCCGCCCCGCAGCCGGAGGGTCGCCCATGATGAGGCTGGCGGGGGGGCTGCTGGCCGCATGTATTTCATCCTTAGCGCTGGCGGGTGAGCCCGCGGAAGATCCTGGCCTGACCGCCGAGCAGGTCGTGGAGAAAAACGTAACAGCCAGGGGCGGGCTGGACGCCTGGCGCAAAGTCCGGACCATGATTTGGACCGGGCATATCGAGAGTACGCACGCGCCCGTGCCGAGCCTGCCGTTTGTCCTCGAACTGAAGCGCCCGGACAAGATGCGCTTTGAGGTCAAGGCTCAGGGCCAGGACAGTGTGCGCATCTACGACGGAGCCCGCGGCTGGAAGCTAAGCACCACATCCAGCGGCAGGCCGGAGATTTTGCCCTACACGCGGGAGGAACTGCGCTTTGCACAGGACGGGCAGGGCATCGAAGGCTCGCTGATGGATTACCGGGCCAAGGGTACCGCCGTTTCCCTCGACGGCGTGGATGAGGTGGAAGGGCGCAAGGCCTATCGCCTCAGGTTGGTGCTTCCCTCTGGCGCCATCCGCCACGTGTGGGTGGATGCAAAGACATTTTTGGAACTGAAGTATGACCGCGAGGCGCGCAATGCCCTCGGCCAGTCCGCAACGGTGGCCGTGTTCTATCGCGATTACCGGGCCGTTGAAGGGCTGCAGATTCCGTTCCTGATGGAAACCATGCCTGCCTCGGCGCCAGCCGGGACCAGGCCCGACAGGATGATGATCGACCGGGTTGTGCTTAACCCGCCGCTGGGGGATGTCGCATTCGCCAAACCCGGGGTGCCCGGGCGCAGGAATGGCGTGCCGGTAGATATTCGGCCGCCATCGGGGGGTATGCAGCCGAATCAGGGCCTGCCGCCCGGTTTCCCACGGTTGAACCGTGCCGGCCCGCCCGCATTGGGGGCATCCGCTCCTCCCGGCGGGGCGACAGTTCATTAGGGCGTCCCGCCATGAACCAGACTTGCCGCCTCGTATTGTTGCGCGTCGCCCCCTTCGTTTGGGAAGCGGCGGTCATCTGTTTGGTCGCGGCTTTGATCGCTGCTCCTTGCCTGGCGAGCGAAGCACTGCCGGCCGATGGTGCAACGGACGCGGGCGCGGCGATCTACCGTACAGGCATGCTGCCGTCGGGGCACCCCCTGGAGGCGACGCGAGAGGGAGGGGCGCGCGTCAGCGGGGCGGAAGCAGCCTGCAGCAATTGTCACCGTCGCAGCGGGTTGGGTGCCAGGGAAGGGCGCATTCTGATTCCGCCGGTCACTGGCAAGTATCTTTTCACGCCGCCCGCCGGTTATGGCGACCTGCCCTACGTCGAAGGCGTACGGGCCAATCGTGAGCCGTACACCGAGGAGACCGCGGCGCGCGCGATACGAGATGGAATCGGCCCGGACGGCAGGCCGCTGAGCTACCTGATGCCGCGCTTCATACTCGGCGACTCCGACATGAAGTCCCTTATCGGTTACCTGAGAACCCTGGATCGTCCGGCACAGGCGGGCGCGACCGATACGGTACTGCATTTCGCCACGGTCATCACGCCGGATGCCGACCCGGTCAAACGGCAAGGCATGCTGGCCGTCCTCAAGCAGTTTTTTACCGACAAGAATGCATTTCCGCTGGGGCCGACGCCGCGCTTGAAAGCAAGCCGCAAAGAAATGTTCATGGTGAACCGTCTCTGGCAACTGCATGTCTGGCAACTGTCCGGGCCGGCCGATACATGGGGGGACCAACTAAAGAAGCACTACGCCCGAGAGCCGGTGCTCGCCGTGCTATCGGGTCTCGGCGGAAAGAACTGGGCGCCGGTGCACGCATTTTGCGAGCGACAGCACGTGCCCTGCCTTTTCCCGAACGTGGATGCGCCGCCGGACGGCGCTGACCACGACTTCTATTCCCTGTATTTTTCCAGGGGCGTGACGCTGGAAGCCGGCCTGATAGCGAACAAGATACTTGATGCGGGCAACGGCGACATGCCGAAACGTGTGCAACAGATTTACCGTGCCGGCGACATTGGCGCGGCAGGCGCATCGGCCCTCGCGGCGGCGCTTCAGGCTCGCGGCGTCAAGGTACAGACCGTGGTTCTGCCCGAGGGGAAACCGGGCCGCGGTCTTGCCAAGGCATTGCACGGTGCAGCGTCGGCTGATGCGCTGGTGATGTGGCTGCGCCCGCAGGACATTGCATCGCTCGGCAAGATGCCTGCGTCCCCGCGTGCCGTGTTCATGTCGGGGCTGATGGGCGGGCTGGAACGCGCGCCCCTGCCGCAAAGCTGGCGCGCGAGGACCCGGCTTGCGTACCCCTTTGCCCTGCAGGAGGAGCGGCGCGTGAACGTGGACTTTGCCTTCGGCTGGTTCGCGATCCGGCACGTTCCGCTCGTCGCCGAACAGGTGCAGGCAGACACGTTCCTTGCCTGCAGCCTGCTCGCCGAGACGCTGCACCACATGGCCGATACCTTCGTGCCGGATTACCTGGTTGAACGATTCGAGGACATGACGGATCAGCGGCTGATCACCGGCTACTATCCGCGCCTGACGCTTGCGCCCGGACAGCGCTTTGCTTCCAAGGGCGGCTACATCGTCCACTTTTCCGGGCTGGCGGGGCCGCTGCTGGCAGCCGACGGTGGATGGGTCATTCCGCGATGACTGGCGGCACAGCGGGGGATTTACCGTCCTTTCTTCTTTCCCGCCGCATGCGCCACCACCAGTCCGGCCACCACGGTGGCGGCGATGGCGAAGCCGACCCAGGGCTGTCCGCGGACCGCGACCCATGATCCGCCCAGGATTCCGGCGACCCCGATCAGCAGGGCCGACACCTGGGCCAGCATGTGCTCGATGAAAATCAGGTCATTTACCCGCGCCGTCTCGGCGCGGCGGTGCTCCGCCTCGATCTGGGTCTGTTGCATCACCCAGTCCACCGCATCCGGCTTGATCTTGCGCAGGCCCTCAAGTTGTTCTACCGGCAAAAAAGGGCTGTCAACATCCTGCTCTGTTGGGGACGGCTTGCTGGCGCGCTTTCTTGGCGCGCCCCTGGTGCCCGTGCTCCTGACGCTTGGCTTTTTGGGATTGGCCTGAGTCACCATTCGATTTTTACTCCTTGAATTGCTGTCTCAAGCCGTGGGCAATCCGGTTGGCGTCCCTGCGCAGACTGGCGGCATCCCTACGAAAGGATTCCTTTTCGGGCAGAGCGTAGGAGCGGCCTTGCGCAACGACTATGGTCTGGCCGAGCCAGAAGCTGAGCGCGGCCAGGAATTGGCGGATTGCTTTGTCCATTGGCGAGATATTATCGCGTGGCGGGGTTTTGTCAAAGAACAAGCACGCTGCGCGTTGCCCTGCGGCGGAGATCTATATCGCCTGCGCACCCAGAGAAGCGATCAATTCGGCTATGTTGACCGGCTTGTGCAGTACCGGCCAGTGGCAGTCCGCCATGGCGCGGACGAAGGCCGGCGACGTATCCCCCGTCACCAGCACCGCATTCACGGGTCTGTCGGACTTTCGGCGCAGTTGATGCAGCAGTTGGAGCCCAGACAGCTCGCCGCCCAGCATGTAGTCGACGATATAATGATCCACGTTGTCGATGTCGTCGGCATGCGCCATGGTATCTTCCGCGTTATGGAAGCATTGTACCTTTCCTCCCAGGACTTGCAGGGTTTTGCAGATCGCCTCTGCCACCAGCGCATCGTCTTCCACAACGACAAAGCGCCTGCCCTTGGGGGAAAACTCGCGGGGCGCATGGTCCGCCGCCGCGGGACCGCTGCCATGCCGGGCGCCGCCCGCCGGGGCCTCAACCAACGGCAACCTGAACCCGAAAACGGACCCGCGCCCGACCTGTGAGCGGCATTCGATCGATTGCCCCAATAGCGCGAGCGCGCGTCCCGCGATGGCCAGGCCCAGGCCGAGCCCGCTGGCCCTGTCGCGATGCGAATTGTTGACCTGATAAAATTCGTCGAAGATGTGCCGGATGGACGCGTCCGGGATGCCTATGCCGGTATCCCACACCTGGAAAAGCGCTTCCTGCCCCCGCCGCCTGACGCTGAGCAGGATTGCCCCTTGCGGTGTGAATTTGATGGCGTTGGAAACAAGATTCATCAGGATGGATTTGGTCAGGCCGGGGTCGCTGCGAACGAACAGGGGTTGTTTGGTCGAAAAATACATCCTAAATTTGAGATTTTTGCTTCTGGCTAGCGGTGCGAAATTGTCCTCTAGCCAGATCAGCAGGTCGGGCACGTTGAGCTGGGCGTATTCCGGTTTTGTGGCCCCTGCGTCCAGTTTTGAGATATTCAGCAGGGCATCAAGCAGCGTCTTGAAAGTACCCATGGCCTGGCGCAGATGGTCGACGATATTTTTTTGACTGTGTGTGAGTCCCTTGCGCTCCAGGGTATCGATGTACAGAGTGGCTGCCATCAGCGGCTGCCGCAAGTCATGCCCCGCCGCCGCGAGGAACCGGGTCTTGGCCAGTTCCTTTTTCTGCATCTGTTCCATTGCTTCCTTGATCGCGTGCTCCGTCTGCTTGCGCTCGGTGATGTCGCGAATGACACTGAACAGCACGATCTGCCCGCCTAGCTCAACCCGCATGGCGTTGACTTCCACGGGCATGTGCGACCCGTCAGCGCGCATATGGCCGGACTCGAACGTGGCGTGCCCGTAGCGCATTATTTCCGCCATGCGTTCTGGCACCCTGGCCGCGAATTCCGGGGCATCGAAGTCCGCGATGCACCGCCCGAGCATTTCCTCCTTGGTGTAGCCCAGGCGCCAGGACCCGCTCTGATTTATGTCCATGATGCGGCCGTCAGCCGAGAGCAGCAAGAGGCAATCGCTTGCGGACTCGAACAGGACGCGGAACCTTTGCTCGCTTTCCCTCAGGGCAGCGTCGGCCTTCTTGCGATCCGAAATGTCCATGGCGGTAGCCAGGAGGCCGGCGACCTCGCCAATTTCGTTCCGTATCGGCGAAATCTGGAAATCGATGGGCACCAGATCCCCTGCAATCTTTACCACCACCTCGTAGCGGCGGGTTTGGCCTTGCCTGGCCGCTGCCATCGCTTCGATCAGCCGCAACTGCGCCTGGCTATCATGCGACCACCATGGCGCATCGCCGAAATATCGGCCGATCGCATCCTCGCGCCGGATGTTGGAGCGATCAAGCGGCGCCTTGTTGACTTCCTGAATGATGCCGTCCGTATCCAACAGGGCAACATAGGAGAACAGGTTGTCCAGGATGCTCTTCAGGTGTCGGGTGCTGGCCTTCAGAGCCGCCTGCGCCTCTGTCGATTGCCGCAATTCCTGCTCGCGTTTCTTGCGCTCGGTGATGTCTATCAGGCTGCCTCTGACCTGGGCGCGGCGACCCGCAGGCAGGCGCACCAGGCGCACTTCACACAGTTTTTCGTGTCCCTTGGCGCTGCGCACGATGCGCTCGAAAACGGGCTGCTCCCACGCCGGGGTGCGATCGCCATGCTCCCTGAAAGCCTGGCGCAGCGAGGCGGCATCGGGCCTGGATGGAGGGTAGAAGTCGCGCGGGCTGCGCAGCAGCATTTCCTCCCGGCCGCATTCGAACAGGCGCTCGGCGTTGGCATTCGCGTCCACCATGCGATCTTCGTCCACGTCGAACACCACGATCGCGTCGGGCGCATGCTCGACCAGCACACGAAAGCGCCGCTCGCTTTCCCTCAGCTCCTGTTCAATCAGTTGGCGCAGCCTGTGTTCCCTCAGGTGCACGATGCCATATGCCAGGTTGCCGGAAAGCTCTTCGAGCAGGTTGGCCTCCTCTTCGGTGAAGGCGTGCGGCTCGCCGGAGTAGATTGTCAACACGCCAAAGGTGGCCGCCTCATTCTGCAAGGGCAGGGAGATACTGGACTGGTAGCCGTTTTCAAGAACGGACGTTCGCCACGGCTCGGTCGCGGGATTTGACGGAACACCCTGATTGACCTGGACCTGCCCGGTGCTGATCGCGGTTTCGCTGGGCCCGCACCCGTGTTCCGCCTCATCCCAGGTGGTCCAAGCGTACTCAAGGTGGCCGGTATCGTCCCCGAATTGCGCGACGGCACGTACTGCCCCGGCGTCGTCGGTCCCGGCCATGCCCACCCAGGCCATGCGATAGCCCCCGCGCTCGACGATCAGCCGGCAGATGTCGTTGAGCAACTGGCGTTCGACCTTGGCTCGTATGACGGCTTCGTTGCAGGCGCTCAGCAGCTTGAGCGCGCGGTTGACCGCCAATAACTGTTTCTGTGCAACGCCGGTAGCGCTGCAATCGCCCGTCGCCCCGGGTCCAACGGTGGTTGTTGCGAGATCAATATTCTTCATTGCTGCAGTTACCCGAGCACAAGCATTGAACCACAAACGTCGGGGAAGGCCGGCTGATGCCGTTCTTATTCCGTCGGACTGAACGATCGCGTATTATTGGTCGCGCCAAGAACGCTAACGGATTTCTGAGTGGCCGTTCTTTGCGTGTCGTGGCGGCGGGTCCCCCTGGAGAATTCTACATCCACGGAGTATTTAGCACCAGAACGCCACGGCCTGGCGAAATGGGGGACAAAAAATGCCATTCCGGTCTGTGCCGGAATGGCATTGGGGACTTTGACGTGGTCGCGCCTAGTAGTCGCGGCGGGGCGCGGTGTAGTCGTCCTTGGCAAAAACGAACGGCGGGGTGCGCCCCACCAGCGCTTCGATCAACTCCAGTTCCTGGTCGGTGTGGTTGATGAAAGGGGCGTTGCGGATATTCCTGCCCTGCCCGCCGTCATTCACGATATACAGCGGATGATGCGAGTGCGTGGAGGTGACCGTCTCCCTGCTTGCAGGGTCGTGGGCGGCGGCGACATCGGTGGTGCCGTAGCAGGTGCAGAAGTAGGTCTGTCCCGGGTCGGATTCCACGTAAAACCCCGTGCCGCGTATGCCGATGGTCGCGTTGACTGTATTGACCTGCATCGGCGTATTGCGCGAGACGGACAGCAGTTTTCCGCTGAGCAGGCGCAAGCCGCTGACGAGCAGTGAGCCGAAACCGTTTTGCTCGGCCTCGTGCGCCGCTTGCGGGTTCGGCTGAGACGGCGCCTGCACCTGCGGCTTGTGCGGCGTTTCGATAACGAGGTGGCTGTTGGCGCGCAGGATCATCGAGTTGTTGCCGTTCACCACGAAGATGATCTCGCTGTCCTTGCCGGTCTCGACGGTGTCCCCTGGATTGATGCGCGTTTGCAGCGTTGCCGCCTTGCCGTTCACCGTGGCCGTGCCGTTGATGCGGTATATGGATTGGCCGGCCGGCAATTTCCCCGGCACCGAGCCGAAGAAACTGGAAGCGAGCGCTGCTCGCTCAGGCAGTGCGGTGGAAAACAATCCCGCGGCAAGCGCCTTGATCAGTATCCTGCGGCGAGGGTCTTCAGCTTCGTCAAAGTGTCCCATAACTATCTCCTAACTGTTATTACAAAATCCGCGTCCCGGAAGGTCTGATTTTCCGGACGCAGTTCCATTACTCCGGTGCGCCGTTCAGTATCCAGTTCACGAACAAATCGTAGTCGGCCCGTGCGGGGTCCCCGGGGGGCTTGCTGGTGTCGAAACCTGCCTGCAATCCGCCGCCGTGATGGTGTCCGGCGGGCTTGCGCAACAAGGGACTGGCCGCAGGGTCGGCAAAGTTGATGCGCCCGCGCACTTCCGTGTACAGCCACAGGTCGTCTATCGAGCCCGGCGTGCCGGAGTCCACGGCGCCGTCGCCATTGCGGTCCACGTTGGTGTAGACGATCGGCGGTCGCGCCACGGCCCCCAGCGTGGTGGTGCCGGTAGTGTGACACAGGACGCAGGTTCCCTGCAGCACCGGCTTGATGTTGTTGAGAAAGGTGACCGTCGAGGGCGGCGCCGCCATAACGCCGCTCGCCGCGATGGTGAGCGTTGCCGGGGTGCTTTGCGCGGTTCCGTTGCTGGCCACCAACTGCAGTACATAGGTGCCGTCCGCGGGCGGGACGAACGTCGCCTGCACCGCACTGGCATTGCTGATCGTCACGCCCGCAACCGGAGCTGACACGACGGACCAGGCGAAGCCGGAGGCAAACAGGCTGTTCGCGGCGGAGAGCGTAGCGGGCGCGTTGGTCAGGACCACGCGGTCCGGTCCGGGATCCGCGATGGGGCGTCCCGGCTGCAGTTGCGCGCCCGCCGGGGTTGTTACCGTGTAGCCGGCGCTCTGCAGGAAGGTATCGAGTGCGCTGTACATGGATGGCGCGGCCCAGAATCTTTCGTACAGGATCTTCGACAGGGGCATGTCGCCCCGGTCTATCATGTGGGCCTTGATGCGGTCGGCATAGCCGTTGAAAAGCGCATACGAATTGAAATCGATGTCCGCGCCCGAGTAGGCACCTGCGCCGCGCAGGATGTGGCAGGCGCGGCAGGTGGGGGCAACTACGTTCTGGTACAGCGTCGACTGCCCCACAGTCTGCCATGCCGCGGGCACGGGCACGCTGGTGTAGGCGGCGGACGGAAGCCCGTTTCCGCCGTATGCGCTCTTGATGATGTAATCGGCGCCGCCCTGCCACTCCTGGGCCATTGCGCCGCGCCGGCACAGGTCCTCCGGGTAGGCGGCGGTAGTGCCGGCGGGCAGCGGGAAGGTGCACAGCAGGATCTTGTTCATGACCTTCAACGCCGGCTCCTGGTCTGCCCGCGTCATGCCGGCGATCGCCGGGAAATCCAGCATGTCGACTTCGATGGGGTGCGGATGTATCGCAATGTCTCCCCGAGCCAGTGAGGCGGAATTCTGCGCCAGCGGGAACAGCGGCTGTCCGGATGGGCTGCCGGTCGCGGGCGTCAACGGATCGCCGCGGCCGCCATGGCAACTGGAACATACTTCGATCGTGGACTTGGGGCTGCGCCCATCCAGGCTGACCATGTTCGCGCGCGCGCCCGCCGGGCTGAAGAAGTAGAACTTCGCGAAGCAGTTGCCGCAGTTCGCGGTGGGTGTTACGCCTGGCGCCGGGCTGTATTCGATCGCGGTGGTACCGATAAACCACGTAGGATCCTGCACGACCGCTGCCTGCAGATTCATCGCGGCATTGCTGCCGTAATCGCCGCCCGTGTTGAAAATGTAGTTGTCCGCGGCGATCGCTATCGTGCCGTCGGCGTTCTGCCGCGCGGTAATGCGCCGTCCATAACCCAGGTCGCGCCAGTCCCCGTAGATTGCGGAGACTTCACCCAATGGGCCGCCCGCCGTGCCAAAGCCGTTTGCAGTCCTGAACTTGGCCACCGTGTCCCGGGTGTTGGCGGGATCGATTGCCGTGTAATAGGCCTGCGAGTAGGCCGCCCCGAGGATCTGGGCGGTGCCGTCAGGCTGGAGCTGCGGGTTGGGGAAGGTCAGGAAGCTGTTCGGTCCCGTAAAGGAGGCGGCTACGGGGTGTCCCGGATAGATGTCGTTCGGGTTGCCGTTCCCGGCGCCGCATGACGAGAGGAGAACGGCCGCCAGCAACGGAACGGAGCGGAGGGCGATGGTCTTGATGTTCATGTGCATTCCTTTATCAGAAGGCGACCAGGTAGTCGAGCATGATCTGGTTGTCGATGTACTCGAGGCCGGGCGCCGGGAAGGACGGCAAAACCGTGGGCGTGGAGCGGATGCGTCTCCAGGAAATATCGACGGAATCCTTCGGCCCGATGGGCATGTTGTAGCCCAGCGTCGTGAGCATGGTCTTGCCCTTCACGCGGTAGTCGAAGAGTTGCGGGTTCATGAACACGTCGTCCTGCACCAGCACCTTGGAGATGTCGATGATCGCCACGTTGGGCTGCCCGGAGAATACCAGGTCTCCCTTGCGGTATTCCCCGGTGAAGTACAGGGCCTGGTGGCTGTCCATATCGTAGTTGAGGTTCAGCTGCGCTGCGTTCTCGCCGGTGTCGAACACCGCGCTCCTGCCGCGGCGCTGGTTGTCGGACAGCGACGCGAACATGCTGATCTTGTCGGTGAACGGCTTGCGCAGGGTGAAGCCGCCGGAATACTTGTATCCGTCGCGCAGCATGGACTGGTACTGTTCCGTGGAGCCGCGGGCAAATACCCCGAAAGTGGGGGTGCCGAAGTCGCCGGACGAACGGTACTTGAGCTCCGCCTGCGCGCCGAGCGAGCCATGTCCCAGCCCGGTGTAGGTGCGGTACTGGTCCACTCCGGCGAAGCCCTTCAAGGTCAGCTGCATGAAGTCGGTCACGGGAATGTTGCCGCTCTTGCTCAGGTTCAGCGCGATGGAGTTGTCGTAGCGCACGTCGCCCGAGCCTTTCGCGGCGTGAGTGACGTTGGTCTCATGGCTAATTCCCACATCGGCCATCACCCCCATGGGAGAAGCGATGCCCTCCAGAATCGAGGGTGACGCACGGCCGTCCAGCTGCTTGGACACGCGGAGGTTGAACGCCTGTGCATTTTCCTGAGCGATGGAGCGCTGACGCTGGTAATCGAAATCCAAATTGTATCCGTTGGTCAGCGCAAAGCCGCTGCCGATGCCGACCAGCCAGGTGTTCCAGTTGGTGGTGGGTATCGTCAGGTTGTAGCGGGTGCTGATCAGGTCGGCATACGCGATGGAGGTGGCACTGGCCCCCTCTAGGTGGTGCTGGTACTCGATGCGCATGCGCGGCATGGCCAGGCCGGAGTCGATCTGGTGCTGCGACTCTGCGCGGAAGCCCAGGGACACCTGCTGGGACCTGACCGATTGCGCCGCGTAGTTGAGGGCATAGAGGCCGGCGCCGGTTTCGGTCGCCGCATCCAGCCGGTCCACTGCCAGGTCGTAGCGCGCGTAGGGCGACAGCAGGTAGCCGGTATCGCGGTACTCATAGCCGGCGGCCAGCGAGCCCCACGCCTGGCTGCCGCTGCGGTTGGCGCGCGCAAAGTCGTTGATCGGCGCGACGTAACGCGTCGAGTCCATGCTCAGCTTGCCGTAGCCAAGCAGCCCGTCAACGAATACGCTGGGGCTGGCCATGTAGCTGGCGTAGGCGGCCACACTGTTTCCGGTGGAGTTGCTGCCGGTGCCATCCAGCCCGATGCTGCTCTTGTCGCGGGCATAGCCGACGCCCACGCCCAGGGTCAACTGGTCATTGAAGCGCCGGTCCACGCCGACGCTGGCGCCGGTCGTGGCGAAGTCGATGCTGGTGGCACCCGGCTGATTGGTCGTGCCGAAGCGCAGGTTGCCCGCGGCCCAGATCTCCATGTCTCCGCCGCTGCCGGGATTTGCTCCATTGTTTGCAAGCAGGGCGCTGGAGAGTGCCTGCACATCCAGGTTCACCGACGAGGTGGTGGCCGCAGACATCAGCGAATTGGCCAGCAGCGTGGATGCCACCCCTGCGCCGGCGGAACCGTTCTGTCCGGGTGCGGAACCGGCCTGGCCGTTGGCCAGGCCGGCCGATTGCAGCGGGCCGTCGAGCAGCGAGGTGCGGGCAGGCTGGGGAGCCGGGGCCGGCGACGCTTTGGCGTCGCCGCCCATCCCCGTTACATCGCCGAAAATGGTTCCGGACGCCGGCGTGGCGGCGAAGCTCGAAGCAGGCGCGGTCCGTGCCGCATGGTGCCGCGATTCCAGGCGTTGCTGGAAGTTGAACATCTGCGCTTCCCGGAAGCGCATTGCCGTTTGTGTCTCCAGGTTGACAAGTCCGGTGACATCGGCGTCCTGGGTCGGATCGGGGCGCCCGGTGACGGTGATCGCCACGACCGCCGGCGACGACGCGGTTCCACCCGAGTAGTACACGTAGGTGAAGGCGTCCGTGCCGAAATAGTTCGGGGCCGGGGTGTAGGTTATCTTCGTGCCGTTCACGGTAACTGTACCGTGAGCCGCGTTGGCGACGATGCTTACGCCGGTAATCCCCGCCAGATATGACAGATCCATCGTGGCCGGTGTGTTCAGCTGATCGTTCAGCGTCAGCGAGGGAGCCGCAGCGACGCCGACCGAGAAGCTCTGCATCACCTGCGGTGCGGCCAGCCAGTTGGCGTTGCCCGCCTGGTTGGCGGCGATGGTGCAAGTGCCGGCCGTAACGCCGAAGACCGTGCTGCCGTTGGCGCCCGACACGGTGCAGACCGAGGCTGTCAGGCTGGTGAAGGTCACCGTCAGGCCGGAAGTGGCCGTTGCGCTCACAGTTCCGGTACCGCCCACGACCAAGGCCGGTGCGGCGCCGAAAGTGATGGTTTGGTTTCCCTGGCCGATGGTGAAACTTTGCGTCGCCGTCGCGGCCCCATAGTTGGCGTTGCCCGCCTGGCTGGCGGTGATGGTGCAGGTGCCCGTCGTCACGCCGTTAACCGTACTGCCGTTGGTGCCGGAGGTGGTGCACACGGCAGGCGTCGAGCTCGCGAAGGTGACCGGCGTCAGCCCGGCAGAGGAGGTGGCGGACACGGTGCCGGTCCCGCCCACGGCAACGGCCGGGGCTGCGCCAAAGGTGAGGGTCTGGGTGCCCTGGCCAATGGTGAAACTTTGCGTCGCCGTCGCGGCCCCATAGTTGGCGTTGCCCGCTTGGCTGGCGGTGATGGTGCAGGTGCCCGTCGTCACGCCGATAACCGTACTGCCGTTGGTGCCGGAGGTGGTGCACACGGCAGGCGTCGAGCTCGCGAAGGTGACCGGCGTCAGCCCGGCAGAGGAGGTGGCGGACACGGTGCCGGTCCCACCCACCGCAACGGTCGGGGCTGCGCCGAAGGTGAGGGTTTGGGTGCCCTGGCTCACGGCGATACTAATCGTCACCTGCGTGGCGGCGAGGTAGTTGGTGTTGCCCAACTGGTTGGCGGCGATGGTGCAGGTGCCGCTGGCGGCGGCGTTTACCGTGCTGCCGTTGGTGCCGGA
>Ga0316628_100000390_pt1 | contig 27495 bp, 24 predicted proteins | sample OWC_Aug_M2_C1_D5_FD_207648 | JGI IMG/M metagenome (GOLD analysis project Ga0316628, IMG submission 207648) | Wetland soil microbial communities from Old Woman Creek delta, Ohio, United States - OWC_Aug_M2_C1_D5_C | ecosystem: Environmental > Terrestrial > Soil > Wetlands | place: USA: Ohio...
GGGCTTGCGACCGCATCGATGAGGGCCGGATCCGGCGCGGAACCCGCGGAGTACGCGGGGGCCATGAGGGTGAACGCGAAAAGTGCGGCGATGAGCTTGAGCACCATAATTAAAGCGTCCTTTGATTTGAAGTTTGCGGCGAGTATCCCAAAATCGACGCGCGGCGTCATCCCGAGCGGGCGGCGGCGGGGTTTCAGAGCGCCTTCACGAGCACGAAACCCAATAGCGCGGCCGTGAGCGCGAGCGGCATGACCACGCTGCCGAGCATGAGGAAGCGCAGTCCGCTGACCTGCAGGCCCTCGCGGCGCAGCGCGAGCAGCCAGAGTATGGTCGCGAGCGAACCGGTGACCGAGAGGTTCGGCCCGAGATCGACGCCGACGAGCAGCGCGCCGGTCAGATGCGCCGACAACTGTGCCGCGCTCGCCAAGTGACCCGCGGCGAGACCAAGCGGCAGATTGTTGACGAGATTGCACGCGAGCGCCGCGATCGCGCCGACCGCGAATGCGGTTCCGTTCGGCGCAGCGTGCGCGCTTGCGGGCAGATAGCGGCTCAGCGGCGCGAGGACGCCGGTGCCGTCGACTCCCTTGACGAGCACGAAGAGCCCTGCGACCAGCGGCAGCACGCTCCAGGAAACCCCCTTGAACACCGCCCAGGGAGCGGCGCGATGCACGAGCATGACGGCGATCCAGGCCACGGCGCCGGCGAGAAACGTCGGCAGGCCGAGCGCGCCGCCGAGTGCGGACGAGGCCGACAACAGCACGGCGGTCGCGGCGATGCCGCCCGCGGCGACGCGACCGCCGGTCGTGAGCGGCGGCACGGCGACGTCGCGCGCGATCGTGCCCGCCAATTGCGCGCGCTGCGTGAACCGCAGCAGAAAGTACGTTGCGACGATCGATGCCAACGAGGGAATCGCGAATTGCGCGAGCCAATGCATGAGCGGCGGCAGCGATGCGCCGTAGACGACGAGATTGGCGGGGTTCGAAATCGGCAGCACGAAACTCGCGGCGTTCGCGATGAATGCGCAGATGAACAAGTAGGGCAGCGGCGGTGCGCCGGCATCCCTGGTCGCCGCGTACACCGCCGGAGTCAGCACGACCGCGGTCGCGTCGTTCGACAGGAATACGGTGACGAGGATCCCGACCGCATAGATCAATAAAAACAGCCGGGACGCGGACCCGCGCGCGCCGCGCACCGCGTACGCGGCGAGCCAATCGAAGAGTCCCTCGCGCCGCGCGAGTTCCGCGAGCACCATCATGCCGGTCAAGAACAAATAGACATCGGTGCCCGCGCGGACCGCGGCGAACGCATCGGCGGCCGACACGAGCGAGAACAGCACGAGCGCAGCCGCGCCGAGCACTGCCCAGACCGCCTCGGATACACGCGCGGGACGTACGATGACGCCGAGGATCGCGATGCCGGCGATCAGCCAGGTCGCGATATGTTCGAAGGGTGTCGGGATCGACTGCAAGAAGGGCCCTTATTGGGAAATGAACGCACGCCCGGGGAGAAGTCTGGCCGGATCAACGCCGGCCTCGATCAGGGACGGAGGCACCGGCCGTTCGGCGATCAAGGCAACCGCCAATTCCGCGAGAGCGGGCGCGGTCTGTATGCCGTAGCCTCCTTGTCCGGCGAGCCAGAAGAATCCAGGCGCATTGCGGTCGAAGCCCGCGATCGGAGAGCGGTCGGCGGCGAATGTCCGCAGGCCGGCCCAGGATTGGATCACACGCGTAACGGCGATCCGGGTCGCCGTTTCGATGCGGTCGATCGTGACCGCGACGCTGAGATCATCCGGTTGAGCGTCGCACGGCGGGCTCGGCGTTTCATCGGCCGGCGACAATAGCAGGGCGCCCGCATTGGGACGGAAATACCATTGCTCCGCGGCATCGATGACGCAAGGCCAGTCCGCGGCCCGCCATTTTTCCGCGGAGACGCAAACGGCCGTGCGGAGCTTCGGCGCGAGACCGACGGGGTCGGCACCGGCAAGCCGCGCGAGTTCATCGGCCCAGGCGCCGGCCGCGTTGACGACGACGCGCGCATGGATTCGAGCGGAACCGGCGACGATGCGCCACTCGCCCCGATCGCACCGGATCGACTGAACTTCCGCATTTTTCAAGGTGACGCCGGCGCGGGCGCGCAGCTGTCGGGCGTAATGATCGACGACGGTAGCCACGTCGATATCCCGCGCGTCGGGATCCAGCAGCGCGCCGAACAGTGTCTCGGCGCGCAGCGCAGGGCACATGCGCAGAGCTTCGCCCGCGTCCAGCAACGTTGCGTTCGGTGAAGCATCGGCGATTGCGGCGTGCAGCGCGCGAAGATCCGCTTCTTGTTCGTGGGTGCCGACGAACAAGACGCCGCGCGGGCTCGTGAACGGCTGGGCATCGCGGCGGGCGGTATAGAACGCGCGGCTTGCGCGGGTCAGTGCCCGGACCGGGGCGTTGCCGTACGATTCGGCGAATAGCGCGGCCGACCGCCCGGTCGAGTGGTAGGCGAGATGTGGTTCGCGCTCGACGAGGGCGACGCGCATGAATGCCGCAAGGCCGGCGGCAGCCGACAAGCCCGCAAGGCCGCCTCCAATGACGCAGACGTCGAATCGATCAGCCACGATGGTGTGTTCTGCCGGTCGTCTCGCCGCCGGCGAGAGCGACGCGGAACGTCGGGGGTGCGGCGAATGTCTGCGGAGAAACCTGTTCGATCATGGCGGGCTCGGGTAGCACGATACCAGAGGCCGTCCCGCACGGCTCGCCATCCGTAGTTTCCACAATACCCCGCGACGAGCCGAGCCCCTAGCGTCGAACCCGACGGCGAGTCATCGACGAATGGGGGCTGGATCATGCACACGACGACGGAACAATCGCTTTATACGGGCATGCGCCATGAACAGGAGCGCGAAGGCGCGCCGCCCGGGTTTCCGCCGCTGCCGCTGATTCCCGTCGGCCGCTATACGGCCCCGGAGTTCTTGGAGCTCGAGCGCCGGCATCTGTGGAGAAGGAGCTGGCTGTACGCGCTGCACGTCGATGAGGTGCCGAAGGCCGGGAGCTTTCGCATGTGGCGCAAGACCGGCTCACCGATCATCATCGTGCGCGGCAAGGATGACCGGATCCGCGCGTTCTACAACGCCTGCGTGCACCGCGGCGCGCCGCTCGTCGAAGGCGAAGCCGGGCATACGCAGGGATTTTTCTGCCGCTATCACGGCTGGACCTACGATCTCGCGGGCCGCCTGATCGCCGTGCGCGAGAAACGCGATTTCCCGGGACTGGACATCTCCTGCAAGGGGCTCAACGAGATCCGCTGCGAGCGCCTCGGCAACTGGGTGTTCATCAATGAGGACCGCGCCGCGCCTCCGCTGATCGATTCCTTGGGACCCATCCCGCAACACTTCGCGAACCTGCAGCTCGAGTCCCTGCGCTTCATCGGCGCGAAGAGCTTCGACATCGCCTGCAACGTCAAGGTGCTGCTCGATGCGTTCCTCGAGACCTATCATCTGAAGTCGATTCATCCGCAGACGGTCGATCGATTTCTCGATTCGCGCGGCACGTACAACGTGCTCTGGCGCAACGGCCATTCGGTCATGGCAACGCCGCACCGGCGCGCCGGGTGGAAGGATCCCGGCGCGGTCGGCATGCCGGAAATCCCGACGGCGGACGGCATCTATGCAAGCCAGAACGTCTCCTACAACATCTTTCCGAACATCGTCACGCCGATCTCGACGACCGGGATTCCGTTCTGCCTGTTCTGGCCGAAGAGCGCGCGCGAGATGACCGTCGAGGTGCATTGGTTCGCGCCGGAAGCGGCGCAGGATCACGAGCTGTGGCCGACGCGCGTGTCCAATTTCGAGCGAATCCTCGAGGAGGATACACAGTTCGCGCCGCGGATCCAGGAGTCGGTCGAGTGCGGCGGCTTCGATGGGCTCGTGCTCTCGTATCAGGAGCGGCGCATCTATCATTGGCACGAGGAACTCGACCGGCGCATCGGCGCCGCGGTGCCGCCCGAGTTGCGCGTCAAGCCCGTGCTAGGGCCCTACGTCGAGGCGGCGTGACCAAGCCCGTCATGAGCACAAAAGGCTCCGGGCGCGGCACGGGATCCATCCTCGAGTACGCTGATTACCTGCGCGCCGACAGCGTCAGCGTGCCGGCTTTCCTGGTCGAAGAATCGTGGCAGGATCTCGGCACTGCGCCGCTCGCGGTCGAGCGCTACACCTCGCAGGCTTTTTTCGACCGTGAGGCGGAGCGGCTTTGGCCGCGCGTCTGGCAAATGGCTTGCCGCGAGGAGGACATTCCGGCGGTCGGCGATGCGATCGTCTACGACATCGTCGGCAAGTCGTTCATCGTCGTGCGCGCAGCGGCGGGTGAAATCCGCGCGTTCTACAATTCCTGCCCGCACCGAGGCCGCAAGCTCCTCGAGGCGCCCGCGCACCTCGAGCGGCTGCGCTGTCCGTTCCACGGCTTCCGCTGGCGTCTCGACGGCGGCGTCGAATCGGTGCCCTGTGGCTGGGATTTCGCGCACGTTGCGGACGGCGGCTTCAATCTGCCCGAGGCGCGCATCGAGCGCTGGGGCGGCTTCGTGTTCTTGAACATGGACCGCAACGCGCGCACCCTCGCCGAGTATCTCGGCGTGTTGCCTGCGCATTTCGCGCGCTGGCGGCTCGAGGATCGCTTCAAAGCGGTACACGTCGGCAAAGTCATCGCCTGCAACTGGAAGGTCGCGCAGGAAGCGTTCATGGAGTCCTATCACGTCGTCGCGACGCATCCGCAGATTCTCGAGTTCTGCGCCGATGCGAACGCGCGCTACGACTTGCTGTCGGAGAACGTGAATCGGAACTTGACCGCGTTCGCGGCGCCGAGTCCGCATCTCGGCGCCGGCGCCAGCGAAGCCGCGACCGTCGAAGGGATGCTCGCGATGCTCGGGCGCCCGCGCACGCCGCCAGCGCCGGGCGCGCCGCGCGCGCTGCTCGGGAGTCTCGTGCGCAAGTCATTCACGCGCGTCTACGGCGGCGACTGGTCGATGGCGAGCGATGCCGAATTGCTCGATGCGATGGTCTACAACGTCTTTCCGAACTTCTCGCCGTGGGGCGGGTTCTCGCCGAACATCGTCTACCGCTGGCGGCCGAACGGCCGCGACGTCGGCTCGTGCCTCATGGAAGTGATGATCTTGAAGCCGATTCCAGCGGGCGCTGCGCGGCCGGCCGCGGTGCCGTTCCGTCTGCTGAAGGACGACGAATGCTGGTCTGCGGTCGCGGAGTTGCCGATCCTCGGGCCCGTGATCGACCAGGACATGCAGAACATGCCGCGCGTCCAGGAAGGGCTCCTCGCCTCGGGCACGGGCCGCGTGCAGCTCGCGCGCTATCAGGAGAGCCGCATCCGCCATTTCCATGCGCGGCTCGACGCGTACCTCGCCGATTGACGGTGCGGCGGCGCCCTGGTGCGAGGGCGCCGCCGCATGGTTTCAAAGCTGGGTCGGCACGAAATCCTGCAGCACGGCCTGGCGCATCAGATCGGGCGGCAGCAAGCCCTGGCTCAAGATGAAGTCGTGGAACTTCTTCTGGTTGAACTTCGGCCCGAGCCTCGCCTCGGTTTCCTTGCGCAGCGCCATCAGGCGCGTGTAGCCGTAGAAATAGCTGTTCGCCTGACCGGGTCCGCGATAGGTGAAGCGCTCGACTTCTTCCTTCGCGAACGCGTTGCTCAAGACCACGTCCTTCTCCAGCACCTCATAGGCCTCGGCCGGCGTGACCCGGCCGCTCTGCAGCTCCGGATCGAGGAAGGCGCGCGCCGCGCGCAACAAGCGCAGCTGCAGCGTGATCAACTGGCCCTCGATCGGCTCATACGGCTGCATCAGCCACTCCGAGTACAGCCCCCAGCCTTCGGCGTTGGTCGAGTTGAACGCGTACAGCGCGCGCGCGAGGCTCACGCCATGCTCGACCATCGAATCGAACTGCAGCTCGTGGCCGGGGCGCGCCTCGTGCGCGGTCAGCGTCCAGGCGACCGCATCGAACGTGAAGTCGTCGTACTTGTCTTCCTTGCCGCCGGTCGCCGAGGGGATATTGAGCGGCAGCACGAACTCGCCGCGCTGGCCGGTGTTGTGCAGCAGCGGCGGCGGCACCATGTGCGGCGCAGGCTCCTGCGCGGTTTCCGCGGCGGTCGCGAGGCGGATGATCGCCGGGCGGTTCGGCAGGGTCACGATCTGGTGCTCGACGATCAGCCGCTCGATCGCATGCAAGCGCTTCTCGTAGAACGGCAGGATCGCGGCGCCGGTGATCTGCTGCTTCTTCAACTCGGCGATCACGTCGCGGTAGTCGCTCGACGGATAGCCGTGGGCTTTCGCGATCCGCGCCGCGAGCGGCGCCATCTCGGCCTGGATTTCGTTGAATGATGCGTGCGCCATCGCCGCGATCTTCGCCGGCGGCAGGTCGATCCCGTAGGCCTCCAAATCGAGTGCGTATTCCTCGGGCGGCAGGCGGAAATCGGTGCGCGCCTTCGGCAGGATGTTCGCGCGCACCCAGGCATCGTAATCGATCAATTCCTGCTTGAGCTTCGCGTAGGGCCCTTCCCAGCCCGTGAGCTTGTACTTCTTGAACAGCGCGGCGATGCCGGTCACGTAATTCGAATTGCGGCCGAGCTCGGTCAGGAGTTCCTCCTTCGACGGATAGATCACGCCGGGCTTCGCCATTTGCGCGAGGTCGCGCTGTTTCAACTCGTCCGTGTACGGTTTGTAGCCCGGCTCCAGGCCTGCATATTTGCGCAGCCGCGCAATCGCGGCCGGACGCCGGTTCGCGGCGACCTGATCGTCCAGGAGGATACGCAGGCCCTGGAAGACCTCCTCGCTTGCGTTCATGAACGGCACCTTGTGCGCGAGATCGAAGTCATCCTGACGGAATTGCAGGTTGAAGGCTTTTTGGATGATTTCGAGGTCCTCACGGACGTTCTCGTCTTTTTCCCGCGCCTGCACGGGGCGCAGCGTCGAGAGCACGGCTTCGAGCTCCTTGCGCTCGACCAGCTGATCCGCGATCGACGGATCCGAGATGCGCTCGTCGTATTTCGCGAGGCCCTCTTGAGAACCCAACTCCGGCGAGTGCGCGAGCTGCACGTCGAGCAGCATGTTCGTGTAGGTGTTGCTTTGCTCGACCCAGGGCTTCTCGGGCGCGCTCGTGGCGGTGGCGGCGAGGCAGGGGGCGGAGAATCCGATGACACTGGCTAACAGGGTGGCGGTCAGACGACGCATGGCGACTCCTCGCGGAAAATTATGCGCGCACTATACGCAGGAGCGCGGCGCGAGTGCCAACACTCGAGCTGTCGATCGATGGTTCACCCGGTGTTGGTTGAGAAAATGGTCGACCAATCTTCGCGTCTCCATGCCGCCTTCCAGGCCCCGGCGTGGATGCGCCGGCGCGGGATTCTCGAGCGGCTGGCAAAGGGCCTGTACGGTCGCCGCCGCGGTGTATAAATTCATACAATAGTTGGGAACTGTAGCGAATAATATTCGGAGCCTATCCGGGACCGCGCAGAGCCGTCTGCCCACGCCGCCCGAATCGAGCCCTGATCGTGCGGCGGGGACGGTGACGGCCGATGGGCGGGAACCCGGCGCAACGCCGGATGTCCGCATCGCAGAGTGCGGTGTAACATCGCTGCCTGTCTCCAATCCTGCGAGGGCATGGCGGTGAATACCTACGAGTTCTCGGCGCGCACGATCGACGGGGCCGACATGCCGATGTCGCAATATCGCGGCCATCCGCTGCTGATCGTCAATGTGGCGAGCAAATGTGGCTTCACGCCCCAGTACGCGGGCCTGGAAGCGCTTTACCAGAAGTACCATGATCGCGGCCTCGAGGTGCTGGGGTTTCCCTGTGACCAATTCGGCCATCAAGAACCCGGCGACGAGGCCGAGATCAAGAGATTCTGCTCGCTGACTTATGGTGTCAGCTTCCCGATGTTCGCCAAGATCAAGGTGAACGGCGAGGGCGCTCATCCGTTATTCGGCTACTTGAAAGAAGCCCGCCCCGGGATTCTCGGGCTCGAGTCGATCAAATGGAATTTCACCAAGTTCCTGATCGGTAAGGACGGGGTGCCGATCAAGCGCTACGCACCTGCGGACAAGCCGGAAAGCATTGAGGCTGATATCGAGGCGGCGCTGCGCTGAAGCGCGGCTCGACGGCGCGCGATGCGATCGATACGGTCTGAGGAGCGAGAGCGGTGACAGCGCCTGAACTAGAGACGTTCCTGCACGAGCGCATTCCCTTGTCACGGGCCATGCAGGTCACCGTCCACGAGGCCTCGCCGCGGCAAGTCGTTCTCGGAATCCCGCTGCTGCCGAACATCAATCATCAAGACACCGTGTTCGGCGGCAGCGCCTCGGCCCTTGCCATCCTTGCGGCTTGGTCACTGTTGCACACGAAGCTGGCCGCCGCGGGCTACAAAACTCGACTGGTGATTCAGCGCAATACCATGAGCTATGAGCAGCCAATAATGGGGAACTTCACGGCGCGCGCTCTAGCCCCTGCGGGCGACGCGTGGGGGGCGTTTACAAGAATGCTCGAGCGAAAGGGCCGCGCCAGAATCTCCGTGTCGTCAACGCTCTGGTACGAAGGGCATGAAGTCGGGCATTTTGAAGGGGACTTTGTTGCGCTCGGGAAAACCGGTGCCAGCCAGGAGATCGATGCACAATCCAGCGCAGCGGCTGAACGAGATTCCGGTGTCGAAACTGATCGCCCGGGCTAGGGAGCTTGGCAGCCATGGCGAATGAATCCAGGGGGCTGGGGCGGGGCTTGGGGGCGCTGTTGGGCGCGGAGCTGCGCGTGAATACGAGCCGGGGCGGGGGCCGGATGCCGCTCTCGTTCATGCTGCCGGGTGCGTTTCAGCCGCGGCGTGAGATTCATCAGGAGCCGCTCGAGGAACTGGCGGCTTCCATCAAAGCGAGCGGCGTGATTCAGCCGATCGTGGTGCGCCCGCTGCCGGCGGGCACCGTAAGCGATGCCAGATATGAAATCGTCGCGGGCGAGCGGCGTTGGCAGGCGGCGAGACTGGCGGGCCTTGCCGACATCCCGGTGATCGTGCGGGAGCTGTCCGACAGCCAGGCGGTCGCCGTCGCACTCATCGAGAACATTCAGCGTGAGGCGCTGACGCCGGCGGAAGAAGCGAGGGCACTCAAGCGGCTCATCGAGGAATTCCAGCTCACGCACGAGGCGGTGGGCAAGGGCGTTGGGCGGTCGCGGGCGGCGGTGTCGAACCTGCTGCGGCTGCTGGAATTGCCGGGCGAAATCATCGGGCTGATCGATGCGAGGAAGCTCTCGATGGGGCATGCGCGGGCGCTGTTGGGGCTCGACGATGAGGCGGAGCGGGTGCGGCTCGGGCGGCTTGTCGCTGAGCGCAACTTGTCGGTGCGGGAGACGGAAAATCTCGTGCGCAAGGCGCTCAAGGCTGACGGGGCTGGGGCGGCGAGACCCAGGCAGTTGGCGGTCGTGAGCGAGGTTTTGCGGACTAAGAAAGTGCGTGTGCAGCTCAAGCAGAAGGCGAGTGGGGGGGCGAGGATTGTTGTCGAGGTGGCGGGGCCGGAGGAGCGGGATGCCGTGATCGGAGCGATTAGAGGCGCCGTAAAACAGCCGTAGAGCCGGGATCGGGAGGCCGGCACTCGGGACTGCGCCCTGCGGCTATTTGCGTGCGAACATCGGCCTGACGGCCGTCTTGAAGGCGGCGTCGCTGGCTGGACGGGCGTAGAACATGTGACCGCCTGGGAAGACAGCCAGTCGCACCCGGTTCGGCACGCCGAAATCCGGTAACTGGTCGATGACCAGGCGTGACGTGAAAAACGGACACGACAGATCGTTGTAGCCGTGGGCGATCAGCACGGCCATTTTCGGATCGTTGGCAATCGCCTTGCGCAAATCGCTGACCGGACGGTCGTTGGTGTCGCCGCGGTCCCAGTTGCGGTTCACGTCGTAAGACAGCGTCTCGTAATGGGCGTCCGTTTTCCAGCCGACCTGGCGTGTGATGAAATCGACCATCGCGCTCGTGGTCGGTGCGATGGCGGCATTGAGAATCGGGTCCCCGGCGCGATTCTCGGGGGCGCCGGGGAACGGGTCGTAAGCCGTGACGTTGGAGTCATAGACGCTGCCGATCTTATGCTCGGCGCGATGGGCCTCGCGCAGATAGGTCTCGATGTCGACGCGGCCGTCCATGCGTGCCACCAAGGCCGGGTCGAGGCCGGTATATTCACTGACTTTCGCCACCAGGCGCTTGACGGCCTCGGGATCGGCGCGTCCCGCCAGTAAATCCGTGACGAATTGAGTGCGGTCGTATTGTTCGACCTCCGCCATCTTTTCCGGGGTCAGTTCACCGTGGCGCTCGAAATTGCCGGCCGCCATCGACGGCAGGTTGATCATCCACGGCAGAGGCGACAAGGCATCCTCATCGCCGATCGCCGCCGGATCGAGATACGGGGAAACCATCACGATGCCGGACACGCCGATGCCCATTCGTGTTTGCAGGGTGAGGGCGATTCGCGGCGCGCGGTAGCCACCGTAGCTTTCGCCCACGACGTATTTCGGCGAGGACAGGCGGCCATTCTTGACCAGCCAGTCATAGACGACGCGGGATAGGTAGTGAATGTCGGCTTCGGTGGAGAAGAAATCCTTCTTGGCCTTGTCTTTGGCTTCCTCGGCGCGTGAGAAGCCCGTGCCTACGGGATCGATGAACACCAGGTCCGTCATGTCGAGCCAGGTGGAGGGATTGTCGCTGACCTTGAAATCCGACGGCGAGTCGCCTTGGTCGCCGAACTGAACGTGCCTGGGGCCGATGGCGCCCATGTTGAGAAAGACGGACGAAGCGCCGGGGCCGCCGTTAAAGGCGAAGGTCACGGGGCGGCTGACGGCGCCCGGCACGGTGTAGGCCGTGTAGATGACCTCGGCAATGATCTTGCCCTTGGCATCGCGTACGGGGATCTTGCCAACCGTCGCGTCGTAGGCGAATGCCTTGCCGTTGAGCTGGATCCGTTGGTGGATGGTCTTGTCGGCGGGAAGGGGCGGGAACTCCGCTTTGTCCTTGTCCGCCTTATCCTTGTCCGCTTTGGCGTCAGCCGCGGGCTTTTCGGCGGCAAAGGCGTGCGTGACAACGGCGCCGGACATCAGGCCCATGGCTATGGCCGCGAACAAAGACGACTTGAGTTTCACGTGAGACATCCCCTAAAGAAGCGGCCGGAAAGCGATCAAGGCCGGCTGCGTTGAATCAAGTTTACAAGGAATTGCCCTGCGGGCGGCAAGCGATGGGTGGGTCGGGGGATCGGGGCTCCCGGAGCCCGCGGGGGTGTTCTTTGCAGCCGGATGACGTTAATCTGATTAACCCATGGGCTTAGGCGAATGCGGGTGCCGGGATGCCGGGTGACGATCGGTCGGAAAATTACGGCGGCTTTCGAATCGACGCAGCCCGACTTTGGGCGGGTCTCGAGGACATGGCGCGGATCGGCGCCACGGGGCGTGGCGGCTGCAATCGGCAGGCGCTGACGGATGACGACCGCGCCGGTCGCGACCGGTTTGTCGAATTGAGCCGTTCGCTCGGATGCCGCGTTGCGGTCGATGAAATCGGCAATGTGTTCGCGCGACGTGACGGCACGGACTCCGGCGCCGCGCCGGTGCTGATCGGGAGCCATTTGGACACTCAGGCGACCGGGGGTCGCTTCGACGGCGTCTACGGGGTACTTGCCGGAGTCGAGGTCCTGCGCACGCTCGCGGAGCGGGACATGGTCGCGCGGCGACCGATCGAAGTCGTGAGCTGGACGAACGAAGAAGGCTGCCGATTCGCGCCGGCGATGCTTGGATCAGGGGTTGTCGCAGGGGCGTTCGGTCTCGACTATGCGTATGCACGGACCGATCGCGATGGCCGCTCGGTCGGCGAGGAACTTGCGCGCATAGGATACCTGGGCACGCAGCCGGCACGGCCGCGGCCGGTCGCGGCTGCGTTCGAAGCCCACATAGAACAAGGGCCGATCCTCGAGGCGGCGGGTACCACGATCGGTGTGGTCACCGGTATTCAGGGCGCGTACTGGCTCGATGTCGTGCTGAGCGGCAAGGCCTGCCACGCGGGACCAACGCCGATGGAGGTGCGTCGCGATCCCTGGCGCGCGGCCGTTCCGATCATCGACTACGCGTTCGCTCTGGCAGGGGAACGAGCACCTTGGGGACGAGCGACTGTCGGCGACGTCAAGATTTACCCCGGGTCGCGCAACACGGTTCCCGAGCGATTGGTCATATCTGTTGATCTGCGCCATCCGGAGGCCACCGAGCTCGCCGCGATGGCGGAGCAGTTTCGTGAGCGGGTGGCGCTTTTCGCGGCGGCTGCGCGCGTCGAGGCGCGCGTGGATACGGTGTGGTACATGCCGCCGACCCAATTCGATCCCGCCTTGATCGATCTGATCGACCGAACCGCCGGCGAGTTGGGCTATAGCCGGCAGCGGATCGTCAGCGGTGCCGGCCACGACTCGTTATATACGGCGCGCTTCGCGCCGACGGCGATGATCTTCGTCCCTTGCCGGGACGGTCTCAGCCACAACGAAGCGGAAGACGCCCGTCTCGAGGATCTGGAGGCGGGAGCAAACGTGCTGCTGCATGCGGTGTGGGCCGCGGCAAGCGCGTAGTGATCATGATGGAAGGATTGGGGGCGCGCCGCCCCGCCGAGGAGAACCAACGATGACGCTAAGTACGAGAGTCGCCGGCGGCGGGACACCGCGCCCGCAGCAATGGGGTGTCGACAGCGAATACGGCGTGCTTCGCAAGGTGCTGGTCGGGCCCATCGATCATTTCAAATGGCAGCCGGGCAACGCGGTCGCGCAGCGGGCGGAGCGCGTCGGCTTGCGTTTCGACTTCGAGACCGCGCGGCGCCAATATGGCGAAATGCTGGACGTGTACCGCCAGGCCGGTGTCGAGGTGCACGTGCTGCCGGCCGAGCCGGAGCTGCCATACCAGCTGTTCGCACGCGACAGCAGCGTGATGACCCCCTGGGGCGCGGTCATCATGCAGCTGCAGAAGGTTTATCGTCGCGGGGAATACGCGAGTTGCCTGCGTTTCTACCTGGATGCCGGCATCCCGATCTACGACATGGTGACCGCCGGCAACGTCGAAGGCGGCGACTTCATGGTGCTGGAGCCGGGGCTGGCGGTATGCGGCTATTCCGGGGAGCGTTCGATCGAGCGGGCTGCGAAGCAGCTGGGTGGATGGTTCGAGGCGGAGGGGTGGGAGTTTCGCAGCTACGGATTCGATCCACACTTCCTGCATCTCGACGTGCAGATGGGCATGCTGGCCGAGGGTCTCGCAGTCCTTTGTATCGAGGCGGTCGAACCGGAGTTCGTCGAGTGGCTGCGGGTGCGACGCATTCGGGTGATTCCGGTCTCGTACGCGGATGTGATGCAGCTCGGGACGAACGTGGTGGCTCTCGGCAATGGGCGGGTCGTGGTTCCCTCGTCGAGCAAGGCGTTGATTGCCGCCTGTCGGGCCGAGGGTCTGACCGTCTATGACCCCGACGTTTCGATGATTGCCGACGGCGGCGGGGCCGTGCATTGCATGTGTCAACCGCTGGCCCGAGACCGCGTGCCGCCGAGGCGCTGAACGCAGCTCAGTCCGCAATCCGCTTCAGCGTCGCGTCGCTCTCGCGGATCGCAGATTCCTCCCGTGACAAGTCGAGCGAGCGGCAGAACCATAGGTACATCGCGCCGGAGACGATCAGTCCGACCAGCCAGCCGACATCGATACCGCCCAGTGCGCGCGCGGCCGGTCCGACATAAAGGCCAGGCAGCACGCCGAACGGAATCGTCGCCGCAAAGCCGATCGTGTAAGCGCCGAGTCCGCGCATGCCCCAATTGCCGTAGATCCCGCCGGCGATGAACAGATGCGTTATCGCATATCGGCCGCGGCGAACGAAGAAGTAATCGACGAGGTTCACGGCGGTCCACGGCACCAGCAAGTACAGCATGATCGTCAGTACGTCGAACAGCAACGCGATCGCATCGCCGCGGGCCGAAAAAGTCAGCGCGATCCAGGTGGCCGCGAGTCCGGCAATCGACGCGAATCGCAGCCGCGGCCCCGGTTGCACGCCGAACAGCGAGTTCAGCGCGGTCACCACGGTGAGCATGCCGCTGTACGCGTTCAGGCCCATCGTTGCGACCAGCGCCGTCACCGAGGCGAGTGCCATGACGATGCCAAAGCCGGCCTGCATGGCATTGCCGGCGTCGTGCAGCGCAACCAGTCCGTCCGACTCCCCGAGTCGCGTCGCCAGCCAGGCGCCCAGCGCGATCAACCAGATCGCCGACGACGACGCACCGACGAACACCGATCCGATGATCGCCCGCGGCGACGTCTTTCGCGGCAGGTAGCGCGAGTAGTCAGACACCGACGGCGCGTACGTGATGTTGTAGCTCGCGCTCGCCGCAAACTGCGCCGCGAAGGCCGTCCACGAGAAGCCGCCGGCGGCGGCGTGGTGCACCGGTACCTTTCCGAACAAGATCGCGAGCGTCAACCACGTGTACAGCGGCAGGCAGACGAAAAAGCACCAGCGGAAGATCTTGTGCAACCAGTCGTGACCGTAAATTGCGAGCGCCGCGGCGACGAGGCCGGCGCCGATCGTCACCGCAGCGCTGTTCCAGCCGAGCATCCCGGCGAGACCCTGGGCGGCGAGCACCGTGTCGGCCACGTTGAAGCCGACGAACGTGAACAAGGCGCCCACCAGCGCGATCACGACGCCGCGAAAGCCGAATTGCGCCCGCGACTGGATCATCTGCGGCAGACCAAGCTCGGCTCCTTGCGACGCGTGGAACGCGACGAATACCGTGCCGAACAGGATCCCGAGGGCTCCGGCCAAGGTCGTCTGGGAAAATCCGAGCCCCATGCTCGGGCCGATGAAACCGATTGCGATCGTGAAGAAGTGAAAATTGCCGAGGAACCAGAACGGCCCCTGGTCGATCACCCGGCCGTGCCGTTCGTGCTCGGCGACGTAGTCGATCGACTTGCGCTCGATCGTCATCGTCTTCCTTGCGCGATCACGTGCGCGGCGATGTGCTCGCCGAGTTCCGCGAGGCGCGCAATGTACGACCAGTCGAGACCGCCGCTGTCGGTCAGCGCGCTCAAGCATGCGATCACCAACTCGCCCTCGGGGTAGACCATCAGCCATTGGCCACCGTAGCCGTTGTGGCCGAGCCAGCGGCCGTCGGTCTCGCAGAAATTGCGGTAATGGCCCCGGCCGAGCAAGCTCGGCGCGCCCGCGGAGTGCTGCGCCCGCGTCGCGTCGCGAAAGGCCGGACTGCCGACCCTGCGGCCGCCGACGCCGACGCCGCCGCGCGCGACCAACAATCCATAGCGGCCGAAGTCCCGCAGCGTCAGGTGCAGGCCGCCTCCCGCGAACGGGGTTCCGCCGCGATCGGTCGACAGATAAACAGTCGACTCCGCGCCGAGCGCCTCGACGATTTCGAGATAAATCTCGCGCAGGCTTCGTTCGGCGGCGAGCTCGCAGATCCACGCCGCAATGTCGGTGTTCGCAGTCTTGTAGTGCAGCCGCCGAGCCGGGTCGGCCGCACCGGCGCCGGAGATTTGCCGCAGGAAGCATCGCAGGTCGACATGTTCGCGCTCCGGCATGATACGCCAGCCGTGCGCATCCTCGAGCAGGCCCACCGTCGCCTCCGGATCGTAGAAGTCCTCGGTGTAGTCGTTGATGATCGCCATGTCGAACAGGTCTTGCACGCGCGCGCGCGCGTAGCCCTCGCCGATCTGCGGCAGACGCCGCACAATCGGTTCGTCGAGATCGAGGCGCCCGTCGTCGACGAGTCGGCCGGCGATCAGATGAACGCTGGTCTTCGTAATCGACTGGATCGAATGCGGGTCCGACGGCGTGAAATCACCGGCGTAGCGCTCGAGCAGGATCCGCTGCCCGCGCAGCACGATCATCCCGGTGAAGCACGGATGGCTCGTGTACCAGCGTACCGACTCCAGGTCATGCAGGCGGTAGTCGTGGCCCGTCGCGAGCGGCAGCACCTGCGGCGCGCGCAACGTCAGGCCATAGCGGTGCAGGCGGTGCAGATCCATGAGCCCGCGTCGACGGGCGGACGGCTGGTCCCATGCCGCTTTGTTGTGCGGACCGACCTCGAGGCCGGCCGGCAAGCACGCTTCGTTCATGCCTTCGCCGGGCGTCCTGCACCCCGTCTGCACGCGAATATCCATTCGATCTGAAGGGGCGGTGAATACATCGTGGTCTCCGTGGCAGTCGATTCGGCGGGTTAATTCCATTAACTCGCGGACACGATGAAAATAAACCAGGGCCCCCGACCTTTGCAAGGCGGGCGAACCCTTGTTTGGCGGGCACCCTTCTGTCAGAGTGGCCTCCCGTGACGGTGCAGGAGTGATGCAATGGCGACGACGCGCATCGTCGGCCGGGTTCGGGCGCCGACGCGCCAGCGCATCCTGGACGAAGCCGAACGGCTGATCGCGGTCAAAGGGGTGTTCGGGTTCACGTTGCGCGACGTCGCCGAGCCGCTCGGCGTCCAGGTCCCCGCAATCTACAAGCATTTCGAGAGTCGGGACGACATGCTGGTCGAGGTGTCGCGACGGTTCGTCGCACTGCTCGCCGAACAATTCCAACCGATGCCGACGCCGGACCCGGTCGAGGCGATGCGCCGCTCGCTGGAGGCTTTCGTCCGATTCAAGATGTCCCGTCCCGCGTACGTGCGGCTCGCGCTCACCGACTTCGCGACACCCGGGGGCGGCATGGAGTACGTGACGCTCGCGGCGGGCGGTTCTTTCGAGGAAAACTTCTCGAAAGGGCCACTCGCGGCGATGCATTCACGGTTGCGCGCGTTGTTGCGGTCCGGCGCCCGGGCCGGCGTGTTTCGAAGGACGGACGCAACCGACTTCTACCGGATCGTGAAGGCGTCGCTGTTGATCCGTCTGGTGTTTCCGAATGACCGTCTGTTGCTGCGTCGTCCGACGCCGACGGAGGTCCGTGCGACGCAGCGCTGGCTCTGGGACGTCGCGAGGCGCTACCTCGCGCGCGGATGAAGCGCTCGGCGGCAAGATGCAGAGGGCGCCGGAATCGCTTCGCCGGCGCCGATCGGCGCGGGATGCACCGTGCGGGATTCGCTTGAGCGAACTGCCGCAATTGCGCCCTCCGCCGGGCGCCGCCGCCTCGGCCGACCGCGCCGCCGGATCCGAGCGCGCGGTCACCGACTGGATTGCGCACGCGGCGGCCGCGCGCAGGCACCGGGACTGGTCGGCGGCGGACGCGGCGCTGCGGCGCGCGTTGCTCGCGGCGGACCGCGCGGGGGAATTCGCGCAGGTCGGCGACGTGCTGTCGGCGGTCGGCGAGTACGAGCGCGCCTGCGAAGCGTACGGCCGGGCGCTCGCGCTGGATCCGGACCAGCCGCGGTACCTGTTCAACCGCGCGGCGCTGCGGCGCTTCGTCGGCGCACTTGCCGAGGCCGAGCAGGATTACGACCGCGTGATCGCGCTCGATCCGAGCGATGCAGAAGCGTGGCTGAACCGGTCGGAGCTCCGCCGGCAGACGTCCGCTCGCAATCACGTCGAGGCCCTGGAGCGGCATCTCGCCGCGGGCCTCGACACGTCGTCGCAGGAGGTGCCGATCCGTTACGCGCTGGCAAAGGAACTCGAGGATCTCGGCCGCTACACCGACGCGTGGCGGCACCTCGTGCGCGGCGCCGAATTGCGGCGCCGACAGTTCGACTACGACGTCCGTATCGACCTCGCGACCTTCGAGTGGATCATTCAGGCGTTTCCGATACAGCACTCGGCGGGTGCCGGTAACGCGAGCCCCGAGCCGATCTTCATCGTTGGCATGCCGCGCACGGGAACGACGCTGCTGGAGCGGCTGATGGGCGGCAGCGCCGAGGTCTTCGCCGCCGGCGAGCTGCCGCACTTTGCCGCGGCACTGACGGACGCGGTGCGGGCGCGGCTCGGCAAACCGCGCATCCCGCGCCAGGAGATGGTCGCCACCTCCGCATCGCTCGATTTCGACCGGCTCGGGGCCGACTACCTCGATCGAACGCGTCCCGGTACGCTCGAACGCCCGCGCTTCACCGACAAGATGCCCCTCAATTTTCTGTATTGCGGTCTGATCCGCCGCGCCCTGCCGAACGCGCGGATCGTGCACGTCACACGCCACCCGCTCGCAACCTGCCACGCGGTCTTCAAGACGCTGTTCAATCGCGGGTATCCGTTTTCGTACGATCTGGCCGAGCTCGCCGAATACTTCGTCGGCTACCGAAGACTGATGGCGCATTGGCATCGCGCGCATCCCGGTGAAATACTCGACGTTTCATACGAGCGTCTGGTCGGCGACAGCGCGGCCGAAACGCGGCGGGTGTTCGAGTTCTGCGGCCTCGACTGGAACCCGGGTATTCTCGACACCCAGAGGCCGGGCGCGCCGATGACGACGGCGAGCGCCGCCCAGGCGCGGCAGCCGATTTACACGTCCTCCGTCGACCTGTGGCACCGATACGCACCGGCGCTCGAGCCGGTCGCCGTGCGGCTGCGCCGCGCGGGAATCGCGCTCGAAGATTGAGCATGCAACGCACCGCGACGGTGCGGATGCGGCGGTTTGACAATCGCATACGCGCGCGGTATCAATGCCCGGGGTTAATATCGTTAACCACGCGAACGCTGCAAGTTCAGCCGCATCACAGGGAGACCAAAACATGACTCGTACCCGTCGTTCCGCCGCGAGCGAAGTCCATCTCCACCGTCGGCAGCGAGCGCAACTCACTCCGGTGATGGTCGGCGTACTTACCGCACTGTACGGTACGGCGGCGGCGGCCGCCGACACCGCGTTGCAGGAGATCATCGTCACCGCGACGCGCCACGCCGAGTCGGCGCAGGACATCCCGGCGAGCATCACGGCGATATCCGGCAGCGCGATCGCACAAGCCGGCATCGCCGACGTCAACGATCTCGCGCACTCGGTCGCCGGCATCGCCGTGACCGACAAGGGTCCGTTTGGCGGAGTCAACGGCTCGGCGTTGATCATCCGCGGTCTGAACAGCGATTCGACCTCCGGCGAGTTCATACAGTCCTCGCCGATCGTCCAGCCGGTTGCGACCTACGTCGACGATACACCGCTGTTCTTCAACTTGCGGCTGCAGGATCTGCAGCGCGTCGAAATCCTGCGCGGCCCGCAGGGCACGCTGTACGGTTCCGGTTCGCTCGGCGGCACGATTCGCTTCGTCCAGAACGCACCGGACCCGAGCGGTTTCGACGCGAAGGTCGAAGCAGGGGTGAGCGACACGTCACACACCCATGCGCTGAATTACGACGTCAACGGCATGTTGAACATCCCGGTCAGCGGCACGTTCGCGCTGCGGATGAACGCCGGCTACACGAGCGATGCGGGATTCATCGACCAGCCGAACTTGTACGTGCTCGACTCGAACGGCGCGCCGGTTCCGGCACAACCGGGAAACCTGTTGAGTCCGCCTGCCACCTACGCGAAGAACGGCGTCAATTCCTATCTGTACCGCTCGGCGCGCGTCGCCGCGTTGTGGAAGCCGAGCGACGATTTTCACGCGCAATTGTCCTACTACCATCAGACGGCGTCCGCCGACGGCTATCCGTACGCGGCGCCGTACTATGGATTGAAGGCGCTCTCGTCGTCCGACTACATTCCGGCGACGACCCATGACACCGTCGACCTGCTGGCGCTCACGGTCGAGGCGGAACTCGGCTTCGCGTCGCTGACCTCGAACAGTTCCTGGGCGGAGCACAAGACCGACGCGGTCGGCGACGTGACCTCGTTGTACGACTACTTTCCGTTCTACCCGGCGCTGTACGGCGCGAATCCGCGCGCGCTGGTGGTCGGCCGGCAGGGATACGACGACAAGCCCTGGGCGGAGGAAATCCGCCTCGCGTCGAAGCCGGGCGGCCGGTACGAGTGGGTCGCCGGCGTCTTCTACAAGAGCGAGACGACCAATATTCGGGAGCACGACTTCTATCCGGGCTACCTCGATTTCTTCAACGCCTGCGTGCCGGCCTACGGCGCCGGCGACGGCATCTCGCCGTCGGTGTGCGGCATCGGCGAGACCGCCTTCACGCCGGGCACGCCGACCGTGATCGACGGCATACCGATCATCCAGGATCAGGCCTATATCGGCGACTTCCAGACGAAGTACACGGACGCGGCGGCGTTCGGCGAGTTCACCTGGCATCTGTCGGCCTCCTGGAGCCTGACCGGCGGCGCGCGCCTGTTCCGCCAGACCGTGTCGCAGTCGCAGCAGACAGGTCTGTTGTTCGATGGTCCCGACTACATCGCGAATGAGTCCCAGAGCTACGCGTGGCGCAAGGCGCTGTGGAAGGTGAATGTCGCCTACCGCATCGATCCGACGAATCTCGCCTATGCGACCTGGTCGCAAGGCTTCCGCCGCGGCGCGGTCAATGCCCTGCCGCCGAATGAGGCCGCGGTCGGCTATGTGACGGACCCGGGACTGTTCAAAGTCGCGCCCGACACCGTCGACAATTACGAGATCGGGGTGAAGGGTACGGTCCGGGATCGTGTGCAGTATTCGGCCGCGATATACGATATGGAATGGCACAACGTCCAGGAGGCGGCATTCCTGACGCCGCTCGCGCTGCCCGGCGCGATCAACGTGGGCAACGCCAACAGCCGCGGCCTGGAGAGCGAGTTGCTCGCGCGAATCACCGATCGATGGATGGCGCAGCTCGACTATACCTACGATCAGACCAAGTTGAGGTCGTACTCGCCGCTCGCGCTGATTGGATTGTCGGTTCCGCCGCCGCCGGCCGGATCGGCGTTGCCCGGCACGCCGAAGACCACACTGGCGGCGACGATCAGCTATGGCCATGTGCCAGTCGGCGCCGGCGAATTGCGCGCGGCGCTGACGGCGCACTATCAGAGCGCGATGCTGCCGGCGCTGTCGGCGACGATTCCGACGGTCCCGAGCTACACGCTGGTCGGTGCGCGGCTGAGCTACACCCAATCGCACTGGGTCTCGACGCTGTACGTCGACAATCTGACGAATCGGGTCGGGGTGAATTCGTATACCGACCCGAGCCAATGGGGACAGTACTATCAGGCGCTCGTGTCGCGTCCCCGGACCGTCGGCCTGACGATAGCGTACTCTTTCAAGGAACCGTGACGGTAAATCCGTCCCCGGAGGGTGCGGGCAAAATATCCCTGTCTTGGCGTCCGACGATGTGTGTGATATGCGCACTGCCGACTCGTCGCGGCTGGTGATGGGTGGCGAGCGGGGTTCCTGAGGCGCATTCGAAATCAACAACGAGGATTCGGCCGAGCGCGGCTCCGGCGACGGAGAAAACTGCCGGCCTCGCACTCGGCAGTGGCACGCGCTGCCAAGAGTCAGTGCGAGCCTGAATGCCGTTCGGCCACTCCATGGGAACATGGCGCACGCCGGAAGAATGCCTTGCCGGTCCATTCGTCATACAGTACAGGTTCACGGACCGGCGCCACTATTCGGGGATTGGGGCACGCAATGAATAAAATCACGCCTCGCGAATTCCGCAATGCCTTCGTTGCGGTAATGCAATCAGAGGGGGATAACTTTCGTGCAGCGGTGGGCTTCGAAACGAAGTCCTATAACTTCTACATGCGAACCACGATTTATCCGAGAGTCGCCAGGAAATTGGGATTGCAGTCATGGAAGAAGGAGTACTACACGCTCGACGGAATGCTGTATGAGGAGCGCGGCGTGGACGATACGGGAAAGTACGCCACTTATGCGAATTGGATATCCGTGGCAATAGAACACGAAAACGACAGTTCGCGTGCGCACGAAAAAATGAACAAGCTGCAGTCCTTCAATGCGCCGCTAAAAGTATTGATCACCTACGCGGCAGCAGGACCGGCATCGGGCGCGCTTCTTCAAAAGTACGAAAACCTCATCAAGACGTCGGACGTATTCAATGACGTCGCCACGCTGCGCCAGCAACTCGTCATTTTGGGGACACCGAAGACCGTCCTTGAATGGCGATTCTACGCCTACGAAGACGACGGATTCGTTCTGATGCTACCGGCTTAGTGGCGCCGGATCAGGTTCCGGCCGATTGGGGAAGGAGATTATTGGCAAGATGGCGGACAGCGATCCAGTAGACCCGTATAGAGCATTGCCTGACGTCCGGGACGGGTTGACGCGCGAAGAGCGGGTCGTGCTGTACGTGTTGCATGAGACCCAGAAAGAGCGCGGTGATCGAAACGTCCCGACCGCGATGCTGTGGGGGCGGGTGTGCGAGTACTTTTACATCAGCCCGGAAGATCTATCATTAATGCTCGCCCGCCTGGGCGCGCGCCGATGAACTCCAGCAAGGGCGATCGCGAGGGCGGTTCGAGCGGGGGCCGTCGCTGGCGCGAGCGTTCTGCAATGCGGACGTAGTATGCAAGTCATCTCCTTCAAAGACACCCGGATGCTCAAGCGCGGAGTTTGGTTCAGCGCGGCGGCACTGATTGCGTTTGTGGCAGTTCCTTCGGTGTTGAACGGAGATTGGTGGCGGGATCCGGTGGTCAGTGCCGTTCCATTGATTATCATGGGCGGATTTTGGGTGCATTTTCTTCGGAAAACACCGTTCTATAGCGTCGTCGATGAGGTGGTGGATTGCGACGATCACCTGAAGGTTCGAAGGGGAGGAACCGAAGAAGTCATTCCGTTTGCGAGCATATCGACGGTGGAGGTGTCGACTTATTTACGGATGCATTGGGTTAGGTGCCGGCTGCGGGGACCGACGAAGCTCGGGAATCAAGTCGATTTTCTGCCGCAAGCGAGCCTTTGGGGAAATCTTGGGGCGATTCAGCGCGTGGCGCTCACCCTGACGGCGCGCGCGAATCGGGCGAGGGGCGGGATTCAGTGAACGGGGAGGAGCAGGCCGGGGTCATCGGCCGAGGTTGAGTTAATGCGCGGGCTAATGGGGTGTGCGTGCATGCTGCGGGCGTTGTAGGTAAGCAGCACGGCCCTTGCTTCGACGGGGGTTCCGTTGAGCCAGATGGAGTAGTCATTGCGCCGCAGAATCGCCGGCATACGGTGTGTCGTATTGTCAATGTCGGTCATTAGTTCGTTGGCTACGACGGATATGATCGAGCAGCTTTCGATCACGTCGTCGTCATCACCGCTGAAGCGGTCCCACACGGCGGCGACGCCGAATACTGCGCGATTGAACAGATGGACGAAATAAGGTTGTCGGTATTTCTCCGGGGTGAGTTGCCAGGCATAGAATCCGGCGATCGGTAGAATGCAACGTTGACTATTGAGCCAGGGTATCCGATGCAGGGGCGAGCTCAGTAGGTCATCCGCGGCGACGACTATGGGCGGGACCGTGGCCGGTCGGTCCGCCTCTGGCGAGGCGGGGATCAGGCCCCAGCGCTGCATGATCGCTTCGGATTGGCCATCGTGCTTGCGAATGGCCGGAACATACTGCTGCGCTGCGACGTTGTACCGCGGCGCAAATTGCCACCAAGCGCGCTGCGGCAGGAACTCGCGTTCGGCGGCGGCCTGATCGGGCAGGACATAGCGCTCACACATGGCGAAAGCATACGGCGACGATCGTGGCAACAATGTGACGGAGCTTCACTCCTCGGCAAGAGGAGTTGCATCGCTTATGGCTCTGGGCGGACGTCTCACGGAGGGCGGCCCGGCGCATTTTCAGTCTGGTCTAGGAGTCACGGAGAGGTCAACATGGCTATGTTTGTGCTTGTGCATGGCGCCTGGGGTGGCGCTAACGGCTTTCGACATGTCAGGCGGCTTCTGCAGGCCAAAGGACACGATGTATCCACACCTAGCCTTACCGGCATAGGTGAGCGGGTGCATTTGGCAAGTCCCTTGGTGACGCTGAGCACACACGTCCGCGATGTCGTCAATCACATCCTGTATGAAGACCTTCAGAGCGTCGTCCTCGTCGGTTTTTCCTACGGTGGCTTTGTCGTCACCGGCGCCCTCGAACACATTGCGGAGCGAGTCCGGCATCTTGTCTATCTGGATGCCTTCGTCCCGAAGAGTGGTGAAACGGTTTCCGGCCATGTGCGCGGCGAGGGCCGGGCGAAAATCGCGCTCGGGGAAGATTGGCTGGTCAACGGCCCGGTGCGTGAGTACGACGACCCGATCGAGGGCGAGTGGATGAGAATGCGCCGCACGGGGCACCCAAAGGCGTGCTTTACGGAGGCCGTCTATCTGGCGAAGCCGCTGGAGGACTTTGAGTTTTCGAGAACGTACATCAAGGCAACGGCGGGGGCCAAGGATGAGCCTGGCACCGCAGCGTTCTCGCGGGCGGCGGAGCATGCCCGGGTCTCACCGTCTTGGAAATACTTCGAGATCGCGACAAACCATATGGTCGCGAACAACAGGCCGGCGGAGACGGCCAAGCTGCTAATGGAGGTCGCGAATGCGGCCTAACGCGCGGTTCAACCGCAGAGCCCACACCCAGCTGCGCCGGCGGCGGTTTGCGGGTTAGCTGCAACGTAAGGACCAATCCATGCTGAAATTCTTGCTGTGGTTGATTTTATTTGCGTTCTGCTGGCCGCTGGCCGTCCTGGCACTGATCGTGTGGCCGTTCGTCTGGCTGCTGTCGCTGCCGTTGCGGGCCGTGGGGATTGCGGTCGAGGGGGTGTTCGCGCTGTTGCGGGCGGTGGTATTGCTGCCGGCGCGGGTGTTGGGCATGAGGTGAGAAAAGTGACGGCGGTCGATTCAACGCACACGGCTGTCCATGATCAACTTCTCACCGAAGATCGCTTTCAGCGAGTGTCGCGCTTCCGTTCGCCGCCAGTCGTCCGTCGAGACGACTGCTCGTTCTATTCTTCGAGAGCGATGCCCGGGCGATGGAGAACTGTTTCGACCGTCACGACAGCGTGCAATGTGCGTTCGAGCGGACGGCGGTGTTGATGAGGAAGGCGGCGACGGGGCGGCGCGCGTAGCCTGCGCTCAAACCGGCGCTCCCTGCAGGATCATCGTGGGGCCCGCGGTCGGCATGACGTTCTCGAGGCGGAAACCGGCTGCAGCATACAGGCGCTCGTACTCCGCGCGCGTGCGCTCGCGTCCGCCGGTCGTCATCGCGAGCATCTCGATGTCGAGGAATTTCGCGGGGTGCGGACCGGGGGTCTCGGGGACCAGCATCTCGATCAACAGCAGTTTCGCGTGCGGCGGAGCCGCGCGTCGCACCGCCCGCAGAATCGCCGTCGCTTCGACATCCCCCCAATCGTGGATCACGCTCATCATCAGGTAAGCGTCACAGGCCGGTAACGGATCCTTGAGAAAATCGCCGCCTTGCAGGGTCAGACGATCCGAGGCGGCCGACTCGAGCGGCTTGATGACGTGCGGAAGATCGAACAATACGCCCTTCACGCGCGGAGCGGCGGCGAGCACCCGCTTGATCAGATGACCCCGCCCGCCGCCGATATCCGCGATCCGGTTGAACCCGGTGAAATCGTAGGCATCGAGCACGCCCGCGATCTGCTCGTGCGATTTCGCCGTCATCGCTTCGTCGAACAGGCGGCCCTCCGTGGGGTGAGCCGCAAGATAGTCGAAGGTGCCGCCGGGCACGACGCGAGTCGCGGCGGCATCGCCGGTCCGAACCGCATGTGCTAACTCCCCGTACGCGGCCCAATGGAAGGGCAGGCCCATCATGCGAACGAAGGACCGCTGCGACTGCGGATGGTCGGAGCGCAGCAGCCGCGACGCCGGCGAGTGGCGGAATCGGCCGTCGATTTCCTCGAAGACCGCATGCGCGGCGAGCGCGCGCAACACCCGTGCGAGCGACTGCGGATGGGCGCCGACGGCGTTTGCCAGCGTTTCGGCGGACTCGGGTTGCTCATCAAGGTGATCCGCGACACCGAGCTCCGCGATGACTTGCAGACAGCGCGGCACCCAGTAGCCCGTGGCAAGCTGTGTGACGATCTGGATTGGATTGGCTTCGTTCATGATCCTCGATTCCTGCGCAAATCGACGCGAGAACTATATCGGCGAGCGTCGGGGGAGTCCAATGACGCCCCGGATATCGGTCCTTCGCTGCGGGGTTGACAGCGAAAAGGCGGCGAATCCAGCGTGGCACGATCGGGTGTCGCTGACGATCGATCACGACACGTCGGATCTGATGGCGAGCGGCAAGTACGGAGCGGATAGAAGGATATGCCCTCGCGCGGCGCGCCCGTCGCTCGTTGGCACCGCCGAGAGGCCTCGATGCCGCGAGTTTGCCGGCAGCGTGCAGGGTGAGCTCACTCTGTGCGTGCAGGACTATGTGCCTGGACTCGTACAGGAGCCTTATTGCACATGACCTAGAGGTCGCATTTCCGGTCGTTCAAGCCGGCCTCGGCAAAGCCGAGCAGCGTTTCGGTCCAGGCGAACTTGCCGTGGGTGCCGGAGATGGCGGTGACGAGTGATGGCTTCGCAGACGCCGAATATTTTGCAATCAGTTGTTGACGGAGAAGTAAGGGATCAGACTTCCACCGGTCGCGGCCAGACATGAGGACGCCGGACACTCGAGAGGTCGTCGTCGTCGGTCTGCCTTCGCTATGACGCAGCATCGCCGTGCGGCGATTCAATTCGTTGCCAACAGGAGTCGCCGTGAATAAACAGATTGCCTTGATCGTGGGGGCGGGGCCTGGAATCAGTGCGGCGTTCGCGGAGGCCCTCGTCACGGAGGGTTATCGGGTGGCGCTGGCGTCGCGGAGTCTCGATAAATTGCGGCCGTTGGCCGAATCACTGGGTGCGATCCCGTTTCAAGTGGACGCTGCGTCAGCACCGAGCCTCGTGCGCCTATTCCTCGATGTGGAGCGCGAGTTGGGAGTGCCCGACGTCGTACTCTTCAATCCCAGCGCCCGCATTCGCGGCGACCTACTCAGCCTGAATGTCGATGCGGCGGCGACCGCCATTCAAACCACCGCGATTGGAGCGTTGGTCACCGCACAGGAGGCCGCTCGACGCATGCTGCCAAAGGGCCACGGCAGTATTTTCTTTACCGGCGCGACCGCGGGCGTCAAAGGTTTCGCGCGCTCGTCGGTGTTTGCGATGGGTAAGTTCGCCGTGCGCGGCTTGGCGCAGAGTCTGGCCCGGGAACTCGGTCCCGCGGGAATTCACGTCGTACATTTCGTGATTGACGGTGCGGTCGTGCAGGGGAGCCGCGATCCGGGCGCGTTTAGCCCGCAAGCCATCGCGCAGTCGTACATGGCGGCACTTTCCCAGCCGCCCGGCGCTTGGAGTTGGGAAATTGAGCTGCGGAGTCACACGGAGCCTTTCTAAACGGACGAATGCGGGGCGGTTCGGCGCTTGCGCACCGAGACAGTCGGGCGTGGGTTAGGTTGCGGTGCTCGAACGCTATGGGAAGTCGGCCGATCGGGCGATTCAGCCTCTACCGGATGTGCTGCTAGGATGAGAACAGCGGATGCTCAAATGAGGTGGAGCGATGAAGTGGATCTTGGCGGCACTTGTCCTGAGTTTTCTGAGCGCCTTTGCGGCGGCGGCTACCCTGGAGATCGTTGCCGGCAAGCAGCGACTGACGTTCTCACAGTCTCAATTACT
>Ga0316628_100000391_pt1 | contig 27489 bp, 36 predicted proteins | sample OWC_Aug_M2_C1_D5_FD_207648 | JGI IMG/M metagenome (GOLD analysis project Ga0316628, IMG submission 207648) | Wetland soil microbial communities from Old Woman Creek delta, Ohio, United States - OWC_Aug_M2_C1_D5_C | ecosystem: Environmental > Terrestrial > Soil > Wetlands | place: USA: Ohio...
CCTGGCCAACCAGCGCCAGGGCACGGCGCAGACCAAGACGCGCAGCTTCGTGACGGGCGGCAACCAGAAGCCGTGGCGCCAGAAGGGCACCGGGCGGGCCCGCCAGGGCTCGATCCGCTCGCCCCTGTGGCCCGGCGGCGGCACGGTCTTCGGGCCGGTCCCGCGCGACTACCGGCTGGGCCTGCCCCGCAAGATGCGCCTCCTGGCGCGGCGCTCCGCGTTCAGCGCGCGGGCGCTCGAGCGGGCGGTGTTCGTGGTCGAGCCGCTGGCCTTCGAGACGCCGAAGACCAGTCGGATGGCCGAGCTGCTCGGCCGCATGGATCTGGCGGACAGGCGGGTGCTGATCCTGACCCACGGCGAGAACCGCAACGCGCTGCTGTCGGCCCGGAACATCCCCGACGTGGATGTGCGGCGGTATTGCGACGCCAACGCGTACGAGATCCTGCGGGCCGATGCGGTGGTGATCGAGGAGCCGGCGCTGGGCGCGCTGGAGCAGGGCGCCGATCTGGGCGAGGCGCCCCAGCCGCGCCGCGTGGAGAAGCCCGCGAAGCCGGCACCGGTGGAGGAGGAGGCGGCGCCGAGAAGGAAGGCGCCGGCCAAGAAGGCCGCGCCTGCCGCCAAGGCCAAGGCGGCCCCGGCCCGGAAGCCCGCCGCGGCGAAGAAGCCGGCGGCGAAGAAGGTGGCCAAGGGGACGGCGGCCGGGAAGTCGAAGAAGCCGGCCAGGAAGAAGGGATAGGCGATGCCGCAGATCTACCGCACGATCGTGAAGCCGGTAGTGACCGAGAAGTCCTCGGCGGCGTACGAGAACGCGAAGATCTACACGTTCCGGGTGCACCCGCAGGCGTCGAAGCCGGAGATCCGGGACGCCATCGAGCACCTGTTCGGCGTCACGGTGATTGACGTCCGCACGATCCAGATGCGCGCCAAGTCGCGCAAGGCGGGCGGGATGGGGCGCGGGCGCGAGGGGCGTCGCCCGCAGTGGAAGAAGGCGATCGTCGTTTTGAAGGAAGGCGACGCCATTCCGATCTTCGAGGGCTAGGCCATGGGAATCCGGCAGTTCAAGCCCGTCACGGCGGCGCAGCGGTTCCGGATCATCTCGGACTTCGCCGAGGTGACCCGTAGCGAGCCCGAGCAGTCGTTGCTCGAGCCGTTGCGCTCGCAGGGTGGGCGGAACAACCAGGGGCACGTCACCACGCGCTACCGGGGCGGCGGGCACAAGCGGCGGTACCGGAAGATCGACTTCCGTCGCGACAAGTTCGGCATACCGGGGCGGGTGGCGGAGATCGAGTACGACCCGAACCGCTCGGCCCGCATCGCGCTGGTGAAGTACGCGGACGGGGAGAAGCGGTACATCGTGCATCCGCGGGGCCTGCAGGTCGGCGACACGGTGGTGTCCGGCCCGGGGGCCGACATTCGCCTCGGCAACGCGGTGCCGCTCAAGGAGATCCCGCTGGGCACGACGGTGCACAACGTCGAGTTGAAGCGGGGCTGCGGAGCTCAGCTGGCCCGCTCGGCGGGCGCGGGCGCGCAGGTGGTGGCGAAGGAGGGCGAGTTCGCCACGCTGAAGCTGATGAGCGGCGAGGTGCGCATGGTGCGCGGCGAGTGCCTGGCGACTATCGGGCAGGTGGGCAACGTCGAGCACGAGCTTGAGAGCGTGGGCAAGGCCGGCAAGTCGCGCTGGCTGGGGCGGCGGTCGAGGGTGCGCGGCGTGGCCAAGAACCCCGTCGACCACCCGCTCGGCGGCGGCGAGGGCAAGTCGAGCGGCGGTCGCCCGGCGTGCAGCCCGTGGGGCAAGCCCGAGGGCCGCAAGACGCGGCGCCACAAGAAGCCCAGCCAGAAGCTCATCATCCGCGGCCGCAAGCGCGGCAAGGCGACGCAATAATGGCACGCAGCGTCAAGAAGGGGCCGTTCGTCGACGAGCGCCTCCAGGGGCGCGTGAGGGAGATGAACCGCAAGAACGAGAAGCGGGTGCTCAAGACGTGGTCGCGGTCGTCGACGATCACGCCCGAGTTCGTGGGGCACACGCTGGCCGTGCACAACGGCAACAAGTTCGTGCCGGTGTACGTGACCGAGAACATGGTGGGGCACAAGCTGGGCGAGTTCTCGCCGACTCGGCTGTTCCGCGGCCACAGCGGCAGGTTGTCGGCCGACAAGAAGGCCAAGCTCGAAGAGGGCGCGCCGGCCCCGGCCTCGGCCCCGGCGTCGGCGCCGGCGCCGACGGCGAAGGCATAGGCGATGGAAGCGCACGCGATTCAGCGGACGGTTCGCCAGTCCCCGCGCAAGATGCGGCTGGTCGTTGATCTGATCCGCGGCAGGCCGGTGGGGGAGGCGTTCAGCATCCTCAAGTTCAGCAAGAAGGGCGCTGCGAAGCAGGTCTCGAAGGTCCTGCTGTCCGCGGTGAGCAACGCGCGCCAGAAGGCGCTCGCGGCGTCGGAGCGGCTGGACGAGGACGATCTCGTGGTGAAGGCGGCGACGGTGGACCCGGGCCCCACGCTGAAGCGTTTCATGCCGGCGGCGATGGGCAGGGCGACGCCCCTCAAGAAGCGTACGAGCCACGTGAGGATCATCGTGGCGACGAAGGAGCACTGAGCGTGGGACAGAAGACGCATCCGCACGGGTTCCGCCTCGGCATCGTGAAGCCGTGGCGCTCGCGCTGGTTCGCGGGCAAGGAGTTCCCGGTCCTCCTCAAGGAGGACGAGCTGGTCCGGACCTACCTGCGGACGAGGCTTCAGCACGCGGCCATCGCCGACGTGCACATCGAGCGGAAGCCGGGGAAGGTGCTGGTGACCGTGCACACCGGTCGGCCGGGCGTGGTGATCGGGAAGCGCGGCGCCGAGGTGGACAAGTTGCGCGACGAGCTGGCGCAGCTCACCGGCAAGGAAGTCGGAATCAACGTCGAAGAGATCAAGCGGCCGGAGCTCGACGCGCAGCTGGTGGCCGACAACGTGGCGCATCAGCTGTCGCAGCGCATCAGCTTCCGCCGGGCGATGAAGCGGGCGGTGCAGTCGGCGATGCGGATGGGGGCGCAGGGGATCAAGATCAAGACCGGCGGCCGCCTGGGCGGCGCCGAGATCGCGCGGGTGGAGGGCTACCACGAGGGTCGCGTGCCGCTCCACACTCTGCGGGCCGACGTCGACTACGCCACGTCCACGGCGAAGACGACGTTCGGCACCATCGGCGTGAAGGTGTGGATCTTCAAGGGTGAGGTGGTCGAAGACGGGCGCGGCCGCACCTACAGCACGGGGGCGTGACCGATGCTCGCGCCGAAGCGGGTCAAGTTCCGGAAGATGATGAAGGGCCGCATGCGCGGGATGGCGACGCGCGGCCAGACGGTGGCGTTCGGGCACTTCGGTCTGCAGGCGACGGAGGCAGGCTGGATCTCGAACCGGCAGATCGAGGCGGCGCGCGTCGCGATGACGCGGAACATGAAGCGCGGCGGCAAGCTGTGGATCCGGATCTTCCCGGACAAGCCGATCACCAAGAAGCCTGCCGAGACGCGCATGGGCAAGGGGAAGGGCAACCCGGAGGGCTGGGTGGCGGTGGTGAAGCTGGGTCGGATGCTGTTCGAGATAGAGGGCGTGCCGGAGCAGATGGCGCGGGAGTCCTTGGCTCTCGCGGCGGCGAAGCTGCCCGTGAGCACCCGGTTCGTGGTTCGGGAGGGCTAGCCAGATGGCGCTGGAGGTGCTCAAGCTGAGCGCGATCCGCGAGCTGACCGACGCGGAGATCCGCGCCAAGATCGAGGAGTACCGGAAGGAGGGCTTCTCGCTGCGCTTCAAGGCCGCGACGGAGGTCCTCGGCAACCCCAACGACCTCAAGACGGCCCGGCGTACGGTGGCGCGGCTCAAGACCGTGCTGGCGGAGCGCGCGGCGAAGGCGAAGTCGGCATGAGCGAGCTGCAAGAGACGCGCGCGAAGCGCAAGACGCGTGTGGGCACCGTGGCGAGCGCGAAGATGCAGAAGTCGGTGGTCGTCGTGCTCCGGCGGCGCATCGCACACCACCTGTACAGCAAGCAGGCGACGCGGACCAAGCGCGTCGTCGCACACGATGAACGCAACGAGGCCCGAGCGGGCGACGTCGTCCGCATCATGGAGACCAGGCCGCTGTCGAAGACGAAGCGGTGGCGGGTGGTCGAGATCGTCGAGCGGGCGGAGTAGGGGGCGGCCGTGGTACAGCAGGAAACGATCGTCAAGATCGCCGACAACTCCGGGGCCAAGCGGGCGCTCGTGATCCGCGTGCTCGGGGGATCGAAGCGGCGCTACGCCGGGCTGGGCGACGTGGTCGTGGTCGCGATCAAGGACGCCCTCCCCACCGGCACCGTGAAGAAGGGGGAGGTGGCCCGGGCGGTGGTGGTGCGGACCGCCAAGGAGACCCGCCGCAAGGACGGCAGCTACATCCGGTTCGACGAGAACGCGGCGGTCATCATCAACGAGCAGAACGAGCCGCGGGCCACGCGCATCTTCGGGCCCGTGGGCCGCGAGCTGCGCGAGAAGAAGTTCATGAAGATCGTGAGTCTCGCGCCGGAGGTGATCTAGATGCGGCGACTCGTGAAGAGAGCCAAGCCCGCGGAGCCGCGGCGGCGCCGGTTGAAGCTGAGCATCACCAAGGGCGACACGGTGATCGTGATCAGCGGCGACGACAAGGGGAAGCGCGGCAAGGTGCTGCGCGTGCTCCCCAAGAAGGGCCGCGTCGTGGTTGAGGGAGTGAACGTCGCCAAGAAGCACCGCAAGGCGCGGCAGCAGGGCGAGGAGAGCCAGATCGTCGAGTTCGCGGCGCCGATAGCGGCGTGCAAGGTGATGCTTATCGACCCGAAGCAGGACCGCCCGACGCGCGTCCGCCGGCGGGTCGACGAGGACGGGACGGTCGAGCGGATCGCGGCGCGGTCCGGCGAGCCGATCCCGCGGACCCGGTAGGAGCCATGGCAGAGACGCAGGAGAAGCCCGAGAAGGCCCAGAAGGCCGAGAAGTCCCAGAAGGCCGAGCGGGCCAAGAAGGCCGGGAAGGGCGCGGCGGGCGCCCCCGAGGCGCAGGTGCAGGCCGCGCCTGTCGAGCCCGCCGAGCCGGCGCCCGTTCCGCGGCTGCAGACGCACTATGTCGAGCGCGTGCGTCCGGCGCTGGCGCGCCAGTTCGCTTTCGCGAACCCGCACCAGATACCCCGGGTCGTGAAGATCGTGCTCAACGTCGGCTTCGGCGGTGGTCCCAAGGCGCCCAAGGCGCTCGAGGCGATCGTTGCCGAGTTGGGGGCGATCAGCGGCCAGAAGCCCGTCGTGACCCGCGCCAAGAAGGCGATCTCGAACTTCTCGCTGCGCGCCGGGATGTCGATCGGCGCTGCGGTGACCCTCCGGGGCGCGCGCATGTACGAGTTCCTGGACCGGTTCATCGGCATCGCGATCCCCCGGATCCGCGACTTCCGGGGGCTGCCGACCAGGAGCTTCGACGGCCGGGGGAACTACAGCCTCGGCGTGAAGGAACAGATGATCTTCCCGGAGATCAACTACGACAAGGTCGAGCGGATCCACGGGATGGACATCACGATCGTGACGAACGCCGGCCGGGACGATCTGGCCCTGGCGCTGCTCCGCGAGATGGGCATGCCCTTCCGCGGCGAGCCGCCCGTCGTCATCGGCTGAACCAAATCGAGGGACCGATGGCCAAGAAGTGTTGGACGGAGAAGGTCAAGCGGAAGCCGAAGTACTCGACGCGGGCCTACACCCGCTGTCAGCGGTGCGGGCGGTCGCGGGCCGTGCTGCGGAAGTTCGGCCTGTGCCGCATCTGCTTCCGTGACCTGGCCCTGCGGGGCGAGATCCCGGGCGTGCGCAAGGCCAGCTGGTAGGCGAGGAGCGACACACAACCATGAGCATGAGCGATCCCGTTGCGGACATGCTGGCGCGCATCCGCAACGCGTGCCAGGCGAAGCACCGTCGGGTTGACGTCCCGGTCTCCAAGCTGAAGGTGGAGATGGCCCGGCTGCTGCGTGACAACCACTACCTCCAGGACTTCCAGGTCCTGGACGACGGGCGTCACGGCCTGCTGCGCCTGTACTTGAAGTACCACCAGGGCGACCAGCCGGTCATCCGCGAGCTGCGGCGAGTGTCCTCGCCCGGCCTGCGGCGCTACGTCGGTGTGCGCGAGATTCCACACGTGCGCAACGGCCTGGGCATGGCCATCCTCTCGACGCCAAAGGGGCTGATGACGGACCGCGAGGCGCGCAAGGCGCATCTCGGCGGCGAGCTCCTTGCGGTCGTCTGGTAGGGGGCGACGATGTCTCGCATCGGCAAGAAGCCAATCCCCATCCCGGCCGGCGTCACGGCGACGGCCTCCGGCCACTCCGTCTCGGTCAAGGGGCCGAGGGGCGAGCTGGCGCGCCGGCTCCATCCGGAGATTGCGGTGAAGGTGGAGGGCGGCGTAGTGATAGTGGAAAGGCCCTCCGACTCCGCCAAGCACAAGGCTCTGCACGGCTTGTCGCGGACGCTCGTGGCGAACATGATCGAGGGCGTGACCAGGGGCTACGAGAAGCGGCTGGCGGTGGTGGGCGTGGGCTACAAGGCGGAGACCAAGCCGTTCGGACTGACGCTGACGGTCGGGCTGTCGCATCCGGTGGACGTGAAGGCGCCGCCCGGCATCAAGCTGACGGCCGAGCCGGCGGTCCAGAAGGTCGCGGACAACCACTCCACCACGATCTCGGTGTCGGGGCCCGACAAGGAGCTGGTGGGCGAGATCGCAGCCGAGATTCGCGGCGTCAGGCCGCCGGAGCCCTACAAGGGCAAGGGCGTCCGCTATCTCACCGAGAAGGTGCGGCGCAAGGCCGGCAAGACGGGGGCGAAGTAACGTGAGGCCAGTTCGAAAGCCGCGGACTGCGGAGGAGAAGCGCAAGCGGCGCCACTTCCGCGTGCGCAAGACGATCAACGGGACGCCGGAGCGGCCGCGCCTGGTGGTGTTCCGCTCCCTCAAGCACATCTACGCGCAGCTGGTCGACGACCAGCGCGGCCAAGTCCTGCTCGGCGTGGCCGACCGATCGGAGGGCGTTGCGAAGACCGACGGCGGCAAGGTGGCCAAGGGATTCGCGGTGGGACTCGCGCTCGCCGGGCTGGCCAAGGCGCAAGGGATCACCCGGATCGTGTTCGACCGGGCCGGGTACGCGTACCACGGGCGCGTCAAGGCGGTGGCCGACGGCGCGCGCAAAGGCGGACTGGAGTTCTAGCGGATGGCCAAGGAGCAGCAGCAGCGCGAGCCCCGGCGCGATCGTCGCGATCGGGAGCGGGAGCGCGAGAGCGAGTACATCGAGAACGTGGTGAGCATCAACCGCGTCGCCAAGGTGGTGAAGGGTGGGCGGCGGTTCTCGTTCAACGCTCTTGTCGCGGTCGGTGACGGAGCCGGCCACGTCGGAGTGGCGACCGGCAAGGCGAACGAGGTCAGCGAGGCGGTGCGCAAGGCGGTCGAGGCCGCCCGCCGCCAGCTGATCGAGGTGCCGCGCACCGGAGCCACGATCCCCCACGAGGTACTGGGCCGGCACGGCGCCGGAAGGGTCCTTCTCAAGCCGGCTGCGCCCGGCACGGGCGTCATCGCCGGGGGGCCGGTGCGCGCCGTGCTCGAGTGCGCGGGTGTCCAGGACATCCTCACCAAGAGCCTCGGCAGCAACAACCCGCACAACGTGGTGCGGGCGGCCATGGCCGGGCTGTCCAGCCTGGTCACGGTCGAGCGTCTCGCGCGCGAGCGGGGCGTGGAGCCCGGGACTCTCGGCTACAAGGCGCGGCAGGAGACGGCTTATGCCCGGTAGGGCGAAGGCCGCCGCCGCGGGAACCCGGCTGCGCGTGAAGCAGGTCAAGAGCGGCATCGGCGCGCCGGAAACGCAGCGCCGCACCCTGCGCGCCATTGGGCTGCGGCACCATCAGCAGGAGATCGAGGTCGTCGACACGCCCTCGATGCGCGGCATGCTCCACCAGGTGCGTCACCTCGTCCGGGTGACGCCCGTCGCGGAGGCGTGATGAGCGAGAAGCGGACGTCCCTCTCGTCTCTCCGGCCCGCCAAGGGCTCGGCCCACGCGCCCAAGCGCGTCGGCCGCGGCCCCGGCTCGGGCCACGGCAAGACGTCTGGCAAGGGGCACAAGGGCCAGAAGGCCCGCTCGGGCGGGCACGTGCGCCCCGGGTTCGAGGGCGGCCAGATGCCGCTGATCCGCCGGGTGCCGAAGCACGGGTTCACCAACCCGTCGAAGGTCCGCTGGCAGATCGTCAACTTCGAGAAGCTCGGCGCGTTCGCCGGGCGCGAGGTAAGCGTCGCCGCGCTCGTCGAGGCGGGCATCGTCGCCCGCGGCGACGTCGGCGTCAAGCTGCTGGCCGACGGCGAGGTCCCCCAGGGCCTCGTGGTCAAGGGTCTGGCCCTGTCGGCGTCCGCGCGCCGCAAGATCGAGGCGGCGGGCGGGCGAGTCGAGGAGTAGCCGGTGACCGCGCCGCGGATCCCCAACGTATTCAAGATCCCCGAGCTCAAGGAGAAGATCCTCTTCACTCTTCTCTGCCTGCTTCTGTACCGGCTCGGTGCGCACATCACCGTGCCGAGCGTGGACGCTCGGGCGCTCACGGACTTCTTCAGGAACCAGAACGGGCAGACGCTCTTCGGCCTGTACGACATGTTCACCGGCGGAGCGCTGTCGCGCGCGACGGTGTTCGGCCTCGGCATCATGCCGTACATCTCCGCGAGCATCTTCTGGCAGCTGGTGGGCGCGGTCATCCCGACCGTCGAGAAGCTCCAGAAGGACGAGGAAGGGCGGAAGCGCCTCACCCAGTGGACCCGCTACCTGACGGTTGCGCTGGCCGCGGGCACGGGGTGGGGCTACGCCGTGTTCCTCGAGGGCATGCAGGGCGCGGTCACGACCCCGGGCTGGGGCTTCCGGCTCATCACCACGTTCACGCTCACCGTCGGCGCCGTGTTCGTGATGTGGCTGGGCGAGCAGATCACCGAGCGCGGCCTCGGCAACGGAATGAGCCTCATGATCTTCTTCTCCATCGTCGAGCGCGGGCTTCCCGCCGCAGTGCAGACGGTGGAGTTCCTCCGCACCGGCGCCCTCACGTGGCCGCGGCTGATCGTGCTGGGCGTCGTGATGGTCGCCGTGGTGTGGTTCACTGTGGCCATGATGGTCGCCGCGCGGCGCATTCCCATCCAGATCCCCCGCAAGGTCATGGGCCGGGGGCGCATCCGCGAGGGACAGAAGTCGTTCATCCCGCTGCGGCTCAATTCCGCCGGCGTGATGCCCATCGTGTTCGCCCAGTCCATCATCGTCGTGCCGGGCACGCTGGCGCAGTTCTCCAACGTCGGCTGGCTCCGCGATATCGCGAACGAGTTCCAGCCCGGGTCGGGGTCGCCGGTGTTCTACATCGCCAACATCATCCTGATCGTGTTCTTCACGTACTTCTACACCGCGATCATCTTCAACCCGACGGACCTGTCGGAGAACCTGAAGAAGCAGGGCGGGTTCATCCCCGGCGTGAAGCCGGGCAGTCGCACCGCCGAGTACATCGATCACGTGCTCTCGCGCGTCACGCTTCCCGGATCGCTGTTCCTGGTGGCCATCGCGATGATGCCGTTCCTGATCTTCGACATGGCCAACGTGCCGTTCAGCTTCGGCGGCACCTCACTGCTCATCGTCGTGGGTGTGGCCCTCGACACGGTTCAGCAGATGCAGCAGCACATGATCCTGCGGCAGTACGACGGCTTCATGAAGCAGGGACGGGTGCGCTTCCGCGGGCGGCAGAGATTCATGTGAGGCGCGATCGGTGACGGGTGACGGGCAGTAGGTGAAGGGTGACAGGGGCAGGGGACGGCGAGCGTTCCCTGTCCCTTGTCCCAATTGGAGGCCCCACCAGAAAGAGAGGCCGCGATGTACGTCATGATCCTCGGCGCTCCGGGCTCGGGCAAGGGGACACAGGGCAAGCTGCTGGCGGCTCACCTGGGCGTTCCGCAGGTTTCCACCGGCGACCTGCTGCGCGCGGCGGTGAAGGCCGGCACGCCGCTGGGCAAGGAAGCCAAGGGCTACATGGACAAGGGGCTGCTGGTGCCCGATTCCGTGATCCTGGGCCTGATCAGGGAGATCCTCGACTCGGAGCAGGCGCGCGGCGGAGTGCTCATGGACGGGTTCCCGCGCACGGTCGCCCAGGCCGAGGCCGTGGACGGCATCCTGGCCGCCAAGAAGCAGGCCGTGGACCGCGTGGCCATGCTCGACGTCGCGGAGCAGGAGCTGGTTCAGCGGCTCCTCGGGCGGGCGGCGAAGGAGGGTCGGAGCGACGACAACCTCCAGTCCATCCAGCAGCGTTTGCGCGTCTACCACGAGCAGACCGCCCCCCTGATCGCCTACTACGACCGGAAGGGCGTGGTGCGTCGCGTGGCCGGAATGGGCGACATCGACGCGATCCAGCAGCGACTGCGGGAGGCCGTGGCGGGGTGATGACGGTCAAGTCGCCGCGCGAGCTCGACCTGATGGGCCGCGCCGGGCGCATCGTGGGCGCGACGCTGGCTCTGGTCGAGTCGCGGACGCGCCCGGGCGTCAGCACGGCCGATCTGGATGCTGTCGCCGAGGAGTTCATCCGCTCGCACGAGGGCGCCACCCCCTCCTTCAAGGGCCTGTACGGCTTCCCCGCGACGCTGTGCACCTCCATCAACGAGGAGGTGGTGCATGGGATCCCTTCTGCGCGGCGGGTCCTGAAGGAAGGGGACATCCTCAGCGTCGACGTCGGCGCGTGCGTCGGCGGCTTTCACGCCGACAGCGCGATCACCGTCCCGGTCGGCCGGATCGACGCCGCGGCGGCCGCGCTGCTGGCCGGCACACAGGCGGCTCTCTGCGCCGGCATCGCGGCCGTGCGCGCGGGAATCCACGTGGGCGACATCGGCCACGCCGTCCAGGGCGTGGCCGAGAAGGCGGGCTTCAGCGTCGTTCGGGAACTGGTCGGCCACGGCATCGGCTCCGCTTTCCACGAGGAGCCGCAGGTCCCGAACTTCGGACAGCCTGGCAAGGGCCCCCGGCTCCTCGCGGGAATGACCATCGCCGTCGAGCCGATGGTCAACATCGGACGGCGCGAGATCCGCACTCTGGCCGACCGGTGGACGGTGGTCACCGCGGACGGCTCGCTATCGGCCCACTTCGAGCACACGGTGGTGGTGACGGAGCGGGGCAGCACCATCCTCACCGGCAGGCCCGCGCAGCAGGCGAGTCCGCCCGGCTGACGCGGTTGCCGCGAGGTGCCGGCGGGACGGCGGGACGGCGGGTCCCCCTGGGCCCGCGCCGGCGTGCCTCTCAGTGCCGGCTGCGGGACTCCGCCCGGCGACTCCCCTCACGCGCCGATGGACGCCTCGACGGCGGAGCGGGCCCGCGCCACGTCCCTGCCGGCCTCGTCCACCAGCCTGGCCGCCTCGTCCGCCAGCGGCTTGCCGGAAGCCCGGTCCGGCATTCCAGCCACGTTGATCCGCACGTTGTAGGCTGCGCCGCGCGCTGCGGCGTCGGCGAGCAGGGCCGCGACGCCGGCATCCGAGGCGGCGTTCCTGTTGCCCGCCTCCGCGGCACGGGCGGCGAGCGCGGCCAGCTCGCGGGCCGCGCCGAGCGTTTCCAGGGGAACGCGCGTGGCCTCCTCAAGCGCGGCTTGGATGGCGGCCGTGCGCTCCGCCGCCTGGGCCTTCGGGATGCCGTACGCCGCGCTCACCCTGTCGTAGGCTGCGGCGTCCTCGTCGCCAAGGCGCGCGAGCCGCAGGCGCAGCGCCTCGGCCCGGTCGACCAGCGTCCGGAACTCGCCGTCCACGTCGGCGTACTTCTTCCGGCCCACCGTCAATCGTCCCACCATCGCGGCGAGCGCGGCGGCCGCCGCTCCGGCCACGGCGGACACCGTGCCGCCACCGGGGGAAGGGCTGGCGGACGCCACGCTGTCCATCCACTCGGCGAGGCCCGGTCCCGCGGTCTTCCGAACCGTGGACTCGAGTGCGTGGGCGGCCACCGAGTCCTGCAGCCTGAGATGCGCTTCCGCGGCCGCGTGTATCGCGCGCTCCGGCACCAGCCCCACGATCTCGGAGCGCGTCACTTCCGCGCCGGCGCGGAGGGCGGCGGCCTCGACGGCCCGGTAGACCACGTGGACTGGAGTGGCGTCGATGTCGAGCAGGTTGATCGAGACCTGCGGCTCGCCCTCGACGTCGAAGCCCTTGGCCTGGACCGCCGGCAGGCCGCCGTCCGAGGTGCGGATGGACTTGGCGATCGCCTTGGCGAGCGCCAGGTCGCCGCCCTTCAGATAGATGTTGTAGGCGACCAGGAAAGGCCGGGCGCCGATGGCGGTCGCGCCGGCTGTGGGGTGGACGCGGGGCGGGCCGAAGTCGGGCTCGCGTGCCGGATCCGTCCCGACGGCGGCCCGCAGGCCCTCGAACTCGCCCTTGCGGACGTCGGGCAGCCTCACCCTCTCGGGTCGCGTCGCCGCGCGGGCGTACAGGAACACGGGGATCTCCAACTCCCTGCCCACCCGCTCGCCCAGGAGCTTCGCGAGCTGCACGCAGCCGTCCATGGTCACGTCTTCGAGCGGAATGAACGGCACCACGTCCGTGGCTCCCATGCGCGGGTGCTCGCCCTTGTGGCGCGTGAGATCGATGCGCTCGCGCGCCGTCCTGATGGCGCGGAACGCGGCCTCCACGGCGGCCTGGGGCGGTGCCACGAAGGTGAAGACCGAGCGGTGGTGGCTGGCGTCCGCCTGCACGTCCAGCAGGCGCACGCCGGGCACGGACGTGAGGGAGGCGCGCAGCGCGTCCAGCGTTGCGGGATCGCGTCCCTCGCTGAAGTTGGGGACGCATTCGACGAGAGCGGTCATGTCGCCTGGTTCCGGGTGGCTGGTTTGGAGGGTCGAGTCTTCACGTCTCTCTCGCGGCATCGAGGACGCCCTTGAGCCAAGAGTAGACGGCGGGGTTCCCCGCCACAACGCTGCCGCGGCGGAGCGCCACGGCCGGGTTCCCGGCGTGATCGGTGATCACGCCCCCCGCTTCCCGAACCAGGAGGGCGCCGGCGGCCACGTCCCACGGCGAGAGCGCCAGTTCCCAGAAGCCGTCGAAGCGCCCCGCTGCCACCTCGGCGAGGTCGAGGGCGGCGGAGCCCGGGCGCCGCAGGCCGCCGGAGCCGCGGATCACCGCCTCGAACTGTCGCTGGTACAGGGGCAGCTGGTGCAGCTCGCAGTACGGGAATCCTGTGCCGATGAGCGCCTGCCGCGGGTCGGTCACCGACGACACGGAGATCGGCTCGCCGCCGCGCCACGCGCCTCCACCTCGAACCGCGTGGTAGCGGACCCCCCCCGGCACGTTGTGGACCACACCGACCAGTGGCTCACCGTCGAGCGCCGCGGCAATGGAGACGGCGTACATCGGGAAGCGGTGCAGGAAGTTGGTCGTGCCGTCGAGAGGGTCCACGATCCACGCCAGACCATCGAGCCGCCCGTCCGGGCTCAGTTCCTCTCCCACCACGCGGCTGGCCGGCACGGCCTGGAGCAGGACCGCGGCGATGAGTCGCTCCGCTGCCAGGTCGATCTCGGTCACGAAGTCGGAGCGCCCCTTCACGGCCCAGTCCTCCGGTCCCAGGCGGCCCTCCTGCTGGAGCAGAAAGGCCGCCGCACGATCGGCCGCAAGTTGCGCTGCGGACAGGAGTTGAGCGAGATCCGGATTCACTTGCCATGCCCCCCGACGAGTCTTACCTTGCGCGGATGCATCGCATATTCAGCGGCGTACAGCCTTCGGGCGAGCTTCACATCGGCAACTACCTCGGTGCCGTCAGGAACTTCGTTGCGCTGCAGGAGCAGTACGAGTGCCTCTACTGCATCGTGGACCTGCACGCGATCACCCAGCCATACGACGCCGCAACCCTCGGGCCACGCACGCTGGAGATGGCCGTCGGGCTCCTCGCGGCCGGGCTCGACCCGTCGCGCTGCTCGGTCTTCGTGCAATCGCACGTGCCCCAGCACACCGAGCTGATGTGGATGCTCGGCACCGTCACGCCGCTCGGCGAGCTGGAGCGGATGACGCAGTTCAAGGACAAGTCCGCCCGGCAAGAGAGCGTGCCGGCGGGGATCCTCAACTACCCGATCCTGCAGGCCGCCGACATCCTCCTCTACAAGGCCGACCGCGTCCCGGTCGGGGAGGACCAGCTCCAGCACCTCGAGCTGGCGCGGGAGATCGCGCGGCGCTGGAACGCGCGGTTCGGCGTCGTCACCTTCCCCGAGCCGCAGCCCATCGTGTCCCGGACGGGTCGGATCATGGGGCTCGACGGACAGGCGAAGATGTCCAAGAGCCTGGGCAATACCATCGGCGTGCTCGACCCTCCGGAGGCCGTGTGGGAGAAGCTGCGGCCGTCGGTCACCGATCCCGCCCGCAAGACGCGGAAGGACCCGGGGAACCCCGAGGTCTGCAACATCTTCACGATGCACGGCGCCCTGTCCAAGCCGGAGCAGGTGGCGCACGTCGCAGTCCAGTGCCGGACCGCCGGCTGGGGCTGTCTCGACTGCAAGCGCCTGCTGGCGGACAATATGATAGCGGAGCTCGCGCCCGTGCGGGAGCGCGCCGCCGGACTGGCCGCCCGCCCCGAGCGGGTGCGCGCGGTGCTCGCCGAGGGCGCGGAGCGGTGTCGGGGCCTCGCCGAGAGCACCATGGCGGAGGTCCGCGACGTCGTGGGTCTCGCCGCCCCATGATCCTGTGATGCGGCGCCGTCTCGTAGTGGATCTCGCGGCGACGCGACCCGTGTGGTGCGCTCCGGAGAGCTTCGTGGCGGCGCTCCGCGCCGACGCCGGCCCGGAGTGGGAGGTGGCGGTGGTCGCGGCCCCCGTTCTCAGCGACGGCGACGGCCGCGGCGGCTCGCCGGAGGCGGTGCCTGTGGCTCGGGGCGCCGAAGTGTACATTGGGTATGGTCTTCCGCCCGAGGTTCTGGCGGCGGCGCGCGACACGCTCCGCTGGGTGCACAGCGCGGCGGCCGGCGTGAGCGGTAGCCTGGACGGCCTCGCGAGCGGGGGAGGGGCGGACGCCGGGCCGATCCTCACGAACTCAGCCGGCGTGCACGCGGAGCCGATGGCCGAGTGGGCCGTGGGCGCGGTGCTGCATTTCTTCCGGGGGTTCGACCGCGTCGTCCGCGCGCAGGCCGAGCGGCGCTGGGCCAAGGACGACCTGACCGTCGTCCCCGCTGTGCTGCGCGAAGTGGCCGGCTCCCGGGCGGCGGTGTTCGGGCTCGGGGGTGTCGGGTCGGCAGTGGCGCGTCGGCTCGTGGCTCTTGGGGTGAGCGTGCGTGCGGTCCGACGCCGCCCGGAGCGCGGCGGTCCGGAGGGCGTGGAGGTCTTCGGCCCGGAGCGCGCTCTCGAGGCGCTGGACGGGGCCGACGTCCTGGTGGTGGCGTCGCCGCTGACGCCGGCGACCCGCGGCGCAGTGGGCGCCGAGGCGCTGGCGCGGCTCGCGCGGGGTGCAGTGGTCGTGCACCTCTCGCGCGGCAAGGTGGTGGATGAAGGCGCGCTGGCTGAGGCGCTCGCGAGCGGCCGCGTGGGGGCCGCGGCCCTGGACGTGTTCGCAGTGGAGCCGCTCCCCGAGGGGCACCCGTTCTGGACTCACCCGCGCGTGCTGGTGTGCCCTCACGTGTCGGGTGTGACGCCGCGGTTCTGGGAGCGCGAGCTGGAGCTGGTGCTGGACAACTGGGCGCGCTATCGGGCGGGGCGGGAGCTGAGGAACCGGGTCGATCTGGCAGCGGGGTACTGACGGATGGAGAAGATCATCAAGGCTGCGGTGGATCGCGGCGCCTCGGACCTGCACATCAAGGCAGGCGACGTGTTCCGCGCGCGCATCGACGGCAAGCTGGTGCCGCTCACCAAGCAGCGGCTCACGCCGGAGCAGACCAAGGCCATCGCGCTGCGGTTCATTCCCAGCGACGAGGACCGCGCCAGGATCGACAAGATCCAGGACTACGACTGCTCGTGGGGCGCGCCCGGCATAGGGCGGTTCCGCATCAACATCCTGCGGCAGCGCTCCTCGTTCATGATCGTGATGCGCGTCATTCCCTTCGAGGTGCCCACGCTGGAGCAGCTCCAGCTGCCGGCGGTGCTCCAGACCGTGGCGGCCGCGGAGCGGGGTATGATCCTCGTCACCGGCGTGACGGGCAGCGGCAAGAGCTCGACTATGGCCGCGATGATGGACCACATCAACCGCACGTCGCAGAAGCACATCGTCACGCTCGAGAATCCGATCGAGTTCCTGCACCGGGACGTGAACTGCTCCCTGACCCAGCGCGAGATCGGGACCGATACGGAGAGCTTCCGCACCGGTCTGCGCGCGGCGCTGCGGCAGGATCCGGACGTGATCCTCATCGGCGAGATGCGCGACCCCGAGACTGTCGACACGGCGATGAAGGCCGCGGAGACCGGGCACGTGCTCATCTCCACGCTGCACACTCCCGACGCGACGACGACGGTCTCGCGCATCGTGGCCATGTTCCCTCCCGAGGAGCAGGAGATCGTCCGGGTGCGGCTGGCCGACGCCCTGCACGCGGTGGTGTCGCAGCGGCTGCTGCGGCGCAAGGACGGCCACGGGCGGGTGGCGGCGCTCGAGATCATGATCGTGACATCCACCATTCGCGACCTGATCCTCGACCCGAACCGCACTTCCGAGATCCCTCAGTTCATAGCCGAAGGCCGCGAGCAGTACGGGATGCAGACCTTCGATCAACACCTGATGGACCTGGTCCAGCAGGGCGCGGTCGACTACGACGCGGCGGTCGCGCACGCCTCCAACCCGTCGGACTTCGAGCTCCAGATGCGGACGTTCCGCCGCCGGAGTCGCGTGGGGACGGGGCCCGTGCCGGCTCAGCCCGCGCCGGCGCCGGCGCAGCCCAAGCCTCCGGAGGGCGCCGGCCCCGAGGGGCTGATGAGCGACTTCGGCAGCCTGCTCCCGCAGTGAGGGCGGGGGCGCTCGGCGGCGTCCTCGCGCCCATTCCGACGCCGTACGACTCGGAGACCGGCGCTGTCGCGCCGCTGCCGCTCCGGCGGGCGGTGCGGGATCTCCTGGCCGCGGGCCTGGACGGTGTGGTCGTGGCGGGCTCCACCGGCGAGGCCGCGCTCCTCGACGACGCGGAGCTGCTCCGCGCGGTGGAGTGGCTGCGAGACGTGGTGCCGGAGAACCGCTGGCTGATCGCCGGCACGGGGGCGGAGTCCACTCGCGCCACCGAGCGGCTGACCCGGGACGCCGCGAGTGCGGGTGCGGATGCCGTGCTGGTGCGCCCCCCGTCATACTACGCCTCGCTGCTTCCGCCCGGCGCCCTGGCCGACCACTTCAGGAGGGTCGCCGATGCGAGCCCGGTCCCGATCGTGGTCTACAACATCCCGAAGTACACTCACGTGATGCTCCAGGACAGCACGCTGCGGGCGCTGGCAGACCACGGGCGGATAGCCGGCTTCAAGGATTCGTCGGGCGACCTCAAGGTGTTCGCGGGCTTTCGCGCGGCGCTGCCGCGTGCGGTCGCCCTGGTGGGGAGCGGTGCTCTCCTCTACCCGGCGCTCGAGATGGGGGCGGCCGGCGGCGTCGTCGGGGTGGCGTGCTTCGCCCCCGCACTCTGCGCTCGGCTCTTCGCGGCGTACCGCGCCGGCGATCTCGTCCCCGCCGGCGCGCTGCAGGAGCGGCTGGTGACGTTGCACAAGGAGGTGGTTGTGGGGCACGGTCCTGCGGGCATCAAGGCGGCCATGGAGGCCGTGGGCCTGCCCGGCGGGCCGGTGCGCCCGCCGCTCGTGGAGCTCGACTCGAGGCAGCGCGCTCGCGTAGCGGAACTGCTGTCCGCCGCGGGCCTCGCGGCGGCGGCCTGAGGCTGCACCGTGTTCGGCGCGGACGTGCGGTGCGTGGTCGTGGTCGGCGCCCAGTGGGGCGACGAGGGCAAGGGCAAGGTCGTGGACGCGCTCGCCGAGCGTGCGGCGGTAGTGGCGCGCTACCAGGGCGGGGCGAACGCCGGCCACACGGTGGACTCTCCCGGTGGCGCGTTCGTCCTGCACCAGATTCCCTCCGGGATCCTCCGTGCCGGCTGTCGCTGCATCATCGGCAACGGGGTGGTGCTCGATCTCGAGGCGCTGTTCGAGGAGGTCGACGCGCTGGCGGCTCGGGGCGTGTCCGTCGAGGGGCGGCTGCTGGTCAGCGACCGCGCCCACCTCGTGCTCCCCTACCACAAGCTGCTCGACACCGAGAGCCCGCGCAGCCGCGAGATCGGAACGACGAGCCGCGGCATCGGCCCGGCATACGAAGACAAGATCGGGCGCCGCGGCGTGCGCGTCGGCGACCTGCGGGATCCGGACCGGGCGGCCGCGCTGGCGCGAACCGGCTGTGAGCGCGCCAACGCCGTGCTTCGCCAATGGGGGTCCTCGAAAGAGGCCAGCGCGGAGGCCGCGGTCGGAATGCTCTCGCTGCTGGCGCCGCGGCTCGCACCGTTCGTGGCGGACGCCGGGAAGGCCGTGTGGACCGCGCTGCGGCGTGGCGAGAACGTGCTCCTCGAGGGCGCGCAGGGCGCGCTCCTCGACGCGGACCACGGGACGTACCCGTTCGTCACGTCCTCCAGCACCACCGCCGGCGGCGCGGCGGTGGGCGTGGGAATCGGACCGACGGAGATCGACGCGGTGCTGGGAGTCGTGAAGGCGTACACCACCCGCGTCGGCAACGGACCGTTCCCGAGCGAGGCGGAGGCGGGCATGGCGGCGCAGCTCCGCGCTCTCGGCGGCGAGTTCGGTGCCACAACCGGCCGTCCGCGCCGGTGCGGCTGGTTCGACGCCGTGGTCGTGCGCTACGCCGCGCGGGTCAACGGCCTCGCGGGACTCGCCGTCACCAAGCTCGACATCCTGGACGCCATCGACCCGATTCCCGTGTGCACGCACTACCTCCTGGACGGCGAGCCGGTCGAAGACCTGCCGGAAGGCGTCTCCGATCTGGAGCGGGCGCGTCCCGTCTACGAGAGTCTCCCCGGCTGGAGCCGGCCGATCGCCGGGGCGCGGCGCCTCGAAGACCTGCCGGCCAACGCGAGGCGATACGTCGAGCTCATCGAGGCGCTCGCGGGCACGGCGGTGCGGTTCGTGGGGGTGGGCACCAGGCGCGAACAGCTCATTGAGCTGCCATGATGCGGATGGTGCGACATCTCCACGTGGGCGCGGTGGCGGTCGGGGCGATCCTGGTCGCTAGGCTCGCCTTCGTGCCGTGACGCCCGTTGCCGCCGCGCCGGGCGCCGCCCCTCGCCGGGGCCGGCGCGCCGGTTGCGGGAAGCGAAGAGCGCCGCGGCCCGCCCGGCCGCGGCGCCCTCAGGCGTCGCTGGAAACCCGCCGGCCCTAGACCAAGCGGCCGATCCTGCGCCGCAGCGTCGCCAGCATTCCGTGCGAGTTCCGGCTGGAGCCGCGGTAGTAGTAGTAGTAGCGGTCGCCGTTGCGCTCGACGCCGTTCAGCACGGCGCCGGCCACTCGCGCCTGCACTCTGCGGAGCTGCTCGATGGCGCGCTGGCCGGCGATCTCTTCGGTCTCCCCCGCCCGCACGACCAGGATCACCGCGTCCATCGAAGCGCCGAGAACCGTGGCGTCCGTGACCGCGAGCGTCGGCGGCGAGTCGAAGATGACGGTCTGGTAGTCCACCCGCAGCTGCTCCAGCAGCCGGTGCATCGCGGCCGATCCGAGCAGCTCCGAGGGGTTCGGCGGCTGCGCGCCCGCGGGGAGGACGTCGAGGTTGGGCACCACGTTGGGGCGGGCTGCCTCGCGGAGCGACGCCGTCCCGATCAGGATGTCGGTGAGGCCGGGCTCCTGGACGAGGTTGAACGCCTTGTGCACCAGCGGGCGGCGCAGGTCCGCGTCCACGAGCAGCGTGCGCGTGCCCTGCTGAGCGAGCGTGATGGCGAGGTTGGCCGCCGTCGTGCTCTTGCCTTCGCCGGGACCGGGGCTCGTCACGCAGATGAGCTTCAGGGCCCGCTCCTCGGCGTTGACGAAGGTCACGTTCGTCCGGAGCGTCCGATATGCCTCGGTGCACGGGTCGTCGGGGCTGGCGAGGGAGACAAGCGGAATGGAGCCACGTCTTCGGCCGTTCCTACCCCGGACCCCGGTCGCCAGGTGGGTGCCGCTCGGGATGAGGCCGAGCACGGGCACCTCCAGCGCACGCTCCACGTCCTTGGAGGACTTGATCGTCTGGTCCAGATACTCGAGGAAGAACGCCGCCACGACGCCCAAAAACACCCCGACCAGCAACCCTATCATGAGCTTCTGGCGCGTGCCGACGCCGATCCGGCGCGCCACCGTCGCGGCGTCCATGACCTCGATGTACGGGCGGATCGTCGCCACCGTGATCTGGGCCGCCTGGTACTGGGTCAGGAGGTACCTGTAGGTGTCGTTGAGCAGCTCGGTCTCGAGCGTGAGCTGGGCGAACTGCGTCTCCTTGCCGGGATAGGTCTGGAGCCGCCGCCGCAGCTCGCCGACGCTGCGGTCGATCGCCGCGATGTCGGACTCCATTCCGCGGATCGTGGCGCTGGCCGCCCCGCGCAGGGCGCTCGCCGCCTGGGCGATGCGCTGGTCGAACGCCTGGACCTGAGGGTTGCCCTCCCTCAGCCCGAGCGCTCCGGCGGTCAGCGTGCGGCGATCGTCGTACAGCCTGAGCAGGTTCCCGATCTGGAACGCGAGCGCGGAGTTGGTGGACAGCGACGGGATGGCCGCCAGCCGGTTCACCGTCTCGACCGTGACGTCCTCCTCGCCGGCGATGATGTCGCGTAGCGATGAGAGGTCCAGGAGCCGCTGCTGCTTCTGCTGCTCGAAGTCCTGGATCGAGTTGATGGTGGCGATCTCCTCCGCCGTGAGATCGGTCATCCCCTCCCGCTCCTTGTAGCGCTGCACCTCGCCGAGCGCCTGGCGGTAGCGCTCCGCGGCCCCGTCGACCTGGCTCCTGATGTAGTTCAGGCGCTGGAGCGCCATGTCCCTGGTCCGGTCGGCTCCGAACTCGCGGAGGGCGATCGCCGCCGCGTTCAGGACCTCCGGCACCTGTGTCGGGTCGGTCCCGGTGAACGTTATGGCCACCGAGTTGCTGTTCTGCTGGATCTGGTAGGCCAGCCCGCCGCTCACCATCGCCGCCGCCGAGACGCGCGGCACGATCGCGAACCGCGCCGCGTACGGTTCGCCCTCGTAGGGCCGCACCTTGAAGCTGAAGCCCGGGCCCATGGCCGGGACGTCGTAGCCCCCGGTGGCGATGACCCGGCGTCCCGGATCCCTGACCTCGTAGCCCGCCGGGCCCCTGAGCTGCAGGACGAAGCTGTCGGGGCGCGCCAGCGTGTCCACCTGGATGTCGTAGATCACCTGGTCGCGCCACACCTCGGGGTCCAGGAACTGGAGCCGGATGCCGAGGTTGTCCGTGACCGAAAGCGCCAGCCGCTGCGTGGACAGGACCAGCGCCTCCGAGAGGACGGGGTCGGTCCGGAGCGCCAGCTCGTCCACGTCGATGTCGTCCATCCGCGCGAACACTTGCTTCTTGGAGTTGATCTGGACGCTCAGCGACGACTGATAGCGGGGGACGGCGCGCCGGCTGCTCGTGTACGTGCCGAAGACCACCAGGACCGTGAGGAGACACACCACTCGCCAGTGCGCGACCAGCACCTGTAGGATGTCGCGCAAGTGCAGCTGTCCGTCGGCGCCCAGGTTGCCGCTGCGTCCCTTCGCGTACTGGCTCAGCGTCGCCTCCTCTCGTCAAGCTCCCGCAGCCTCTCGTACAGGCTCCGAGTGTCGGCTGCGGAGCCGCGCCGGCCCAGCAGATCGGGAGAGTAGGGGCTTCTGGATCGGCCGAACGGCGTCCGCGAGGATCTGCCGAAGATCGAGTCGCCGCCGAACCCGAACGGAGAGCGCCCAAACGGCGACAGCAGCTGGCTCTCGGCCCGGCGCGCGGCGCGCTGGCGCAACGCGGCTCGCGTCACGTCCTCGATGTCCCGCGAGGCCGCGCCGCCCTGCACCCGGGCGGCGGATCCCGAGAAGCTCGGCGCGGCCGCCCCGCCGGAGCAGTACGGCGGTCCGAGGCACGGCTCGCACTGACAGTTCAGGATCTTGGTCGTCGAGCACGCCTTGCACACGCCCCCCGACGGCTTCGTGCAGGGGGGGCACGACGCCGCGGCCGCGGCCCGCGCGGCCAGGGACAGCGTGACCACCGTCGGCACAGACCACCGTGCCAGCGCGGACACTACCTCACGGCGGGTCATCCCGCCGCAGTCCGATTCCGTCCGAAGCTTGGCCGCGCTCACGCTTGAGCTGCCTCCATCACCAGGTCCGCCACGGCGAGCGCTCCGCAGCCGCTCGCCCGGAAGGCCCGGGCCTCCGCCACGCTCTCCAGGAGCCTGAGACCGGCAGCCGCCCGCTCCGCGGCCCCCGGACCGTGCTTGGCTCCGAGCATGCCCTGCACGACCCGCACGGCGGCCTGCCCCTCGCTGAACCGCTCCACTCTGGCCGCCCCTTCCCGGGGTCCTGAATCCAGAACCACTACCCCCCAAGGACGCCCCGGCGCAGCTCGCCAGGCTCGGCAAAGTGCTACAGGGCTTACATATAGACTACCGGCAGCAAGAAGCGTTCCGGGGCACGACTGAAGGTCGCCAACTGCTTCTAAGCGTAATACATCGAATGCGTTATCGTCAAGCTTGAAGGAGCGCGGAACGGCGGAGTACTCGCCGGCGACAGGCGCGAACCGCAACACATCGTCACCGAGCGCCGGGTTGCCCCGAGCCAGCAGGATGGCGGCGAGGGTGGACTTGCCGCTGCCGGAAGGACCCACCAGGAGCACCAGTCGGCCCGCGATGCGCACCCCGGCCGCGTGCACGAAGATGCAGCCCTCACCCGGGTCGTTCAGGACGTCCTCAATGGCGCGCCACTCCACGAAGGCCCAGGCCTCTTCGAGGCTCGCGGGGCCAAAGGGGGGCCGCGAAGGGCTCGTCGCCACATAACCGGCGCTGCCGGAGCCCGAGAGCGAGTACCGCAGCGTCGGAGGGAGGCCGGTCTCCGGCGCGGCGTGGTAGAGAGCTGCGACCGCGCTGGAGGCCGCGGCGTCGTCGCTCGAGAACTCGAGGACGTGCGGGGGTATGGAGACCCGCCGCGCGGCTATCGCAGGAGCCCTTCCGCGGCGAAGCGCCGCACCACGTCCTCCACGTCCCGGCCGATCGCCTCCTGGTCCGTCGACGGGACTTCCACGGCGATGGCCTTCGCGATCTCGCTCGGGTCGCGCGAGCCGTCACAGTAGGCCCACACGGCGGCGGCGGACTGGTTGAGGACGTGCGCCCGGCCTCGGGCGGGATCGTAGAGTACCCACTCCGACCCGACGCGTCGCAGGGCGACGTCGGGGCGGGCGATGGGTCTGGCGGTGGGAGCGCTTTCGCGCATCGACCCAACCTATGCAAATGGGTGTCGCGAGGGCAAGCGTCGACACGCGAGTCGGTCGGGCCTGCGGAGCGGCACGGTCTCCTGCGGGGGCAGCGGGGCCGCTACGGGCGCCGCGTCGAGCGGCTCGACTTCTTGCCCGGTCCCCGGCACGCCGGGTAACTTCACGCGCCCCACTCGCGTTCCACTATCAACCAGCAGCAGGGCTCATGGCGCAGACCGACCGCATGGAGAAGCTGGTGTCGCTGTGCAAGCGGCGCGGCTTCGTCTTCCAGTCCTCGGAGATCTATGGTGGCCTCGGCTCGGTCTGGGACTACGGCCCCCTCGGAGTCGAGCTGAAGAAGAACATCAAGGACCGCTGGTGGCGGGCCATGGTCCACGCGCGCGACGACATCGAGGGGCTGGACGCCGGGATTCTCATGCATCCGCGCGTGTGGGAGGCCTCAGGGCACGTGGCGGGGTTCACCGACCCGCTCGTGGACTGCAAGCAGTGCAAGCAGCGTTTCCGTGCGGACGATCCGCGCATCAAGGGCACGCCGGGCCAGCCCGACGCGCAGTGCCCGGTGTGCGGCACCAGGGGAGCGCTGACCGCTCCGCGGATGTTCAACCTGATGTTCAAGACCTTCATGGGGCCGGTGGAGGAAGACGCGGCGGTCGTGTACATGCGGCCCGAGACGGCGCAAGGCATCTACGTCAACTACCTGAACGTCCAGCAGGCTTCGCGGCAGAAGATCCCCTTCGGCATCGCGCAGATAGGGAAGGCGTTCCGCAACGAGATCACGCCCGGGAACTTCATCTTCCGCACGCGCGAGTTCGAGCAGATGGAGATGCAGTTCTTCGTGAGACCCGGCGCCGACGAGGAGTGGTTCGAGTTCTGGCGCCACGAGCGCATGAGGTGGCACGAGGGCCTCGGCATCAGGGCGGAGCGGCTGCGATTCCACGCCCATGGGAAGGACGAGCTGGCCCACTACGCCAAGGCGGCCTACGACATCGAGTACGAGTTCCCGTTCGGCTGGAACGAGTTCGAGGGCATTCACAACCGCACCGACTTCGACCTTTCGAGGCACCAGCAGTTCTCGGGCAAGAAGCTCGAGTACTTCGACCAGGAGCGGAACGAGCGGTACGTGCCCTACGTCGTCGAGACGTCGGTCGGCGCCGACCGCACCGCGCTGGCGCTGCTGTGCGACGCCTACCACGAGGAGGAGGTCGCCGGGGAGACGCGAGTGGTGCTGCGCCTGGCCCCCTCGGTCGCCCCCATCAAGGCGGCGGTGCTGCCGCTGGTGAACCGCGAGGGGATGCCCGAGACGGCCAAGCGCATCCACGACGACCTGCGCGGCCGCTTCACGGTGTTCTTCGACGACGGAGGCTCGATAGGGAGGCGCTACCGGCGCCAGGACGAAGCGGGGACCCCGTTCGCGATCACCGTGGACGGGCAGACCGCGCAGGACGGAACCGTGACCGTGCGGCATCGCGACACGCTGGCGCAGGACCGTGTCGATTCGGGCGCGATCGCGTCGTATCTCGCCGAGCGCGTGAGTCCGTGACCTCGGCTGCCGGGGCCGTCCCGGGAAAGGCGGGCGCGCCTTCCGGGACGGCGCCCCTCTAGGACGCCCGTGCGCCGGCGCGATTTCGAGGCGATGGTCCGCCGCATGGCCGCGGAAGTCCCGGCGGAGTTCACGGAGGGCGTCGTCGAGACGGCGGTGACCGGAAAGACGCTCCCGCACCCGGCGCGCGAGGGCGTCTACACCATGGGCGAGTGCATCCCTCACGAGTTCGGGGCGCCCGGGGAGGACGACGCCGGCATCCGCTCCACGATCGTCCTCCACTACGGCTCCTTCGCGGCCCTGGCCCGCGACCAACCCGGCTTCGACTGGCGCAAGGAGGCGTTCGAGACGCTGACGCACGAGCTGCGCCACCACCTCGAGTGGCGCGCCCGCGTTCCGGAGCTGGAGCGGCTGGACGCCGCGGCCGAAGCCAACTACGCGCGGCACGACGGCGAGCCGTTCGAGCCGCTGTTCTACCGCGACGGCGAGCGGGTGGCCGACGGCGTCTTCAAGGTGGAGGACGACGTCTTCATCGAGACCGTGCTGGAGCGGAAGGAGTGGGCCGCCGCGGCCGGACGGCCGCGGGCCTTCGCGTGGCACGGCCGGGCCTTCCTCGCGTCACTACCTGCCGAGCTGCCGGACGTTCTGTTCGTGACGGTGGAAGGCGTGGAGCCCGCGCCGCCCGGCGACGTCGTCCTGGTGGTGCGGCGGAAGCCGGGGGCGCGGGATGTGATGCGGCGGCCGACGGTGGGCCGCCACGAGACGCGTGCTACTTCTTCGAGGCCTCGACGCTGATCTGGCGCGGCTTGGCCCGCTCGACCTTGGGCAGCGCCACCGTGAGCACGCCGTCCTCATACGCGGCCTTGATGTGGTCCGCGTCGATCGTGGTCGGTATCGTGAAGGAGCGCTCGAAGGCGCCGTAGCAGCGCTCGTAGCGGTGCACGTGCTCGGTGCGCTCCTCCGCGACCTGCTTCTTCTCTCCGGAGATCGTGAGGAGGCTCCCCTCGATCGAGATCCTGACGTCGTCCGCCTTCACTCCCGGCAGCTCAGCCACGATCCTGATCGCGTCCTGCTCCTCGAAGATGTCCACTGCAGGAAGCCAGGCGCTGGTGACAGTGCCCGAGTCCTCGCGGGTCCAGGAGGGAAGGTCCGGGAACGCCTGGTCGAAGATCCGGTTGAGCCGACGGGCCATCGTCGCCATCTCCGGCAGGGCCGGTCCGGCGTAGCGTGCTGGGACGAACATGGTGCGCCTCCGCGTTGGTGTGTTGTGTTCGGGCCCCGGAGGGCCGCTGTCCGCCGGACGCGAAGGCAAGCGTCGTGCCGGTCACGCGACGGCCCGCCTGCGCCATAGCGGCGCACCTGCTTGTCATCTTTGCGGCCCGGCCCGGCGCGTGCCGGCCGAAGTGGCAATGTGGCTACCGCCGTGAGGTGGGCGGGGTCGCGGCCGGGCCGAGGGCGTTGTACGTGACGCGCGCGACCGCTACATCTATTCGGCGTGGATCTCACCGGAGGCCAAGAGCGGATGGGGCACCGGGCGCGGGGCGGCGGATGAGCCGCCACGCGGTGGGCGGCTGCGGCTGATGCTCGGCCTGCTGAGGCATCCGGCCTGCGCGGAGCACTACAACGGACCGTTCCATCCGGAGTCTCCGGAGCGTCTGGCGGCGGTGGAGGCCCGCCTGGAGTCGGACCTGGTCTCGCGCGGTGCCGCGCGCTGGATTGAGGCGCCGGCGGCGTCGCAGGACGACCTGCTTCTGGTTCACGCGCCGGCCCACCTGTTGCGCCTGGAGGAGATCGACGCCGCGGGCGGCGGCGCGCTCGACGCCGACACGCGGATGAGCCCGGGTTCCCTCGAGGCGGCGCGGCGCGCGGCGGGGGCGGCGGTCCTGGCCGCCGAGCGCGCCATGGCGGGAGAGGGCCCCTCGTTCTGCGCGGTTCGGCCGCCGGGACACCACGCCACGCCGCACCGGGGAATGGGCTTCTGCCTCTTGAACAACGCGGCCGTAGCCGCGAGCGTGGCCGTCCGGCGCCTCGGAGCGGGGCGCGTGCTCGTCGTGGACTGGGACGTGCACCACGGCAATGGGACCGCGGACGCGTTCCGGGCCGAGCCGAGGGTGCGGTACGTCTCGATGCACCAGTGGCCCCACTATCCGGGGACGGGCGAAGCGGCCGACACGGGCTGCGGCAACCTGTTCCACGTGCCGCGCCCTCCGGGGTTGCCGGCCTCGGTCTACACGCGCGATCTCCTCGACGCCGTGGGCGACGCCCTCGCCGGCTTCGATCCCGAGCTGGTGGTCTTCTCGGCCGGCTTCGATGCGCTGCGCGGCGATCCCCTCGGCGGCTTCACCTGGGAGCCGGAGGATTTCGCCGCTCTGACTCTGGCCGTGCGGGGGATGGCCGGGCGCGCCGCCCTGGTGTCGGTGCTCGAAGGGGGCTACGACCCGCCGCGCGTGGCGGAGGCGGCCGCGCGCCACGCCGCCGCGCTTGCCGCGTGAGGCCGGCGCAGTAAGTTCCGAAGCGATGACTGCGGATGCTGCCACGGGTCGGGGCGTTCCCTACAGCGCGTACCTCGCGCCG
>Ga0316628_100000393_pt1 | contig 27467 bp, 31 predicted proteins | sample OWC_Aug_M2_C1_D5_FD_207648 | JGI IMG/M metagenome (GOLD analysis project Ga0316628, IMG submission 207648) | Wetland soil microbial communities from Old Woman Creek delta, Ohio, United States - OWC_Aug_M2_C1_D5_C | ecosystem: Environmental > Terrestrial > Soil > Wetlands | place: USA: Ohio...
GCGAGCATCGAGAGCAGCATGGCGGCCAGCACGTTCTGCGTCACCGCGGCGGAAAGCATGTGTTCCTTGCCTGCAAGGGTGAGCAGCACGAAGCCGAACTCCCCGGCCTGTGCCAGCCCCAGCCCGGTGCGTATTGCCGTGCCCCAGTCCCCGGTGAAGCGGCGCGCCAGCAGTGCAACCACCGCGGCCTTGAACACCAGGAGAATGAGCAGGATCAGCAAGATCCATCCGAATCCCGCTATCACGTTGCGGATGTCGAGCAGCATGCCGATGGTGACGAAGAACAGGCCCAGCAGCACGTCGCGGAACGGCTTGATGTCATCTTCCACCTGGTAACGGTACTCGGTTTCGGATATCAGCATGCCTGCGACGAATGCACCCAGCGCCAGCGACAGTCCCGCCTGTTTGGTTAGCCAGGCGAGCCCCAGCGTGAACAGCAGTACGTTCAGCACGAACAGTTCGGAGGATTTCTGCTGCGCCACCACGTGGAACCATGGACGCAGCAGGCGCTGCCCGAAAATCAGCAGGGCGGCAAGGATGACCGCGGCCTTGAGCAGGGCGATGCCGAGCGATGCGGCCAGCGCCTGTGTGCCCGAGGCGAGCGCGGGAATCAGGATGATGAATGGCACCACCGCCAGATCCTGGAACAGCAGAACCCCCATGATGTTCTGCCCGTGCGGCGTGTTCAGTTCGGCGCGCTCGACCAGTATCTTGCTGACGATGGCGGTAGACGACATTGCCAGCACCCCGCCCAGCGCCAGTCCGGCCTTCCAGTCGAGGCCCAGGGGCATGGAGGCGAGCATCACCAGCAGCGTGGTGGCCACGACCTGGGCGGTCCCCAGGCCGAATACCAGGCGCTGCATGCCGCGCAGCCGCGTCAGGCTGAATTCCAGCCCGATGCTGAACATCAGGAACACCACGCCGAACTCGGCTATATGCCGGGTTTCCGCGGTGTCCGGAATCCAGCGTAGCGCATGGGGGCCGATCAGCATGCCTACGATGAGGTAGCCCAGCATCGCCGGCAGGTGCAGGATGCGGCACAGTACAACCACGCCGACCGCGACGGCGAGCAGAATCAAAATTACTTGCAGCGACTCAGTCATTATCGATTTCCAATTGCAGTGCCATCATGATGCACTGACTTGCCCGTTTTTTCAAAGTTTCACCGAAAGCTTCGCCCGGAATTGACGCTGCAAAGTTCCACCGCCGGTGGGCGCGCTGTTATAATCGGCACCATGAACCAAGCCATCACCGCCTCTCCCCGCGCGCTCGACCTGGCGCGTGAGGTGCTCAGCATCGAAGCCGCCGCCGTGCAGGCGCTGATCCAGCGCATCGACGAGAATTTCCTGCGCGCGCTGGATATTATCCTGTCCTGCGAGGGCAGGATAATCGTCAGCGGCATGGGCAAGTCCGGCCACATCGCGCGCAAGATAGCGGCGACTCTCTCCAGCACCGGGACGCCCGCATATTTCGTGCATCCCGGCGAAGCCAGCCACGGCGATCTTGGCATGGTTACGGGCAAAGATGTGTTCATCGCCCTGTCCTACTCCGGCGAAAGCCAGGAGCTGCTCACCATCGTGCCCACAATCAAGCGCCTTGGGGCAAAGCTGATCAGCCTTACCGGCAAGCCGCAGTCTTCGCTCGCGCGCGAGGCGGATGTACACCTCAATGGCGCGGTGGACAAGGAGGCCTGCCCACTGGGCCTGGCTCCCACCACCAGCACCACTGCGGCGCTGGCGCTGGGCGATGCGCTGGCGGTGGCGCTGCTCGATGCCAGGGGTTTTGGCGAGCAGGATTTTGCGCGTTCGCATCCCGGCGGCGCCCTGGGGCGGCGCCTGCTCACCCATGTGCGGGACATAATGCGCAGCGGCGCGCGCGTTCCTGCCGTGCCGCTGGACGCATCTCTGGCCGCGGCGGTGCTGGAGATCTCGCGCAAGGGCCTGGGCATGACGGCCATCGTGGATGATGCGCAACGCGTGCTGGGCATCTATACCGACGGCGACCTGCGCCGCACGCTGGAAAAACATGTCGATTTCAATGCCACGCCGATACGCGATGTCATGTCCAGGCACCCGCGCGCCATAGGCCCGGACGCGCTGGCCGCCGAGGCGGTACGGGTCATGGAGCAGTACAACATCAGCCAGATGCTGGTGGTGGACGCGGAACAAAAGCTGGTGGGTGCGTTGAACATGCACGATCTGCTGCATGCGAAAGTGATCTGATGCCGGTGAACCGTGCCAAAGCAATCCGCCTGATCGCCTTCGATGTCGACGGCATCATGACCGACGGCGGGCTGTACCTGTCCGATTCAGGCGAGGAATTCAAGCGCTTCAATTCGCTGGACGGACACGGCCTGAAAATGCTCAAGGCGTCCGGCGTGCAGACGGCGATTATTACCGGGCGCACTTCGCGCTGTGTGGAGCTGCGCGCGAAAAACCTCGGCATCGCCCATCTCTACCAGGGTGTGGAAAACAAGCTGGCAGCCATGCAGGCATTGCTGGGCGGGCTGAACCTGCCTTTCGATGCGGCCGCGTTCATGGGCGATGACGTAGTGGATCTGCCAGTGATGCGCCGGGTGGCGCTGGCGGCCAGCGTTCCGGAAGCGCCGCAGGCGGTGCGCGGCCACGCGCATTATGTGACCCGCTGCCAAGGCGGCCACGGGGCGGTCCGGGAGGTTTGCGAAATGCTGATGTCTGCGCAAAATACCCTCGATGCCCAGTTGGCGCCGTACCTGTCATGACGGAACATCGCGCGATCGACCGCCTGCGTGCCTGGTCGGCATTGCTGCCGCTCTTGATGCTGCTCGCCGGAACCTACTGGCTCAGCAGGCAGGTGCTGCCCTTGCCTCCCACTCCGGACTACAAGGCGCGCCATGACCCTGATTACATCGTCACCAATTTTTCCGCGGTCACGCTGAACGCGCAGGGCGCCCCGCGCTTTAAGGTCGCTGCGCAGCAAATGGAGCATTACCCGGATGACGACACCACCCACCTGCTGGCGCCGAGCCTGATCAGCCCAAGCGCGGACAAGCCGCCGATCCAGATTTCTGCGAAGCGCGGGGAGGTTTCCCATAACGGCGACGAGGTGTTCCTGCGAGACGATGTTACCGTGGTGCGCCCCGCCTACGGCAAGCAGGGCGACATGACCATCACCACCTCCTACCTCCATGTCGTTCCCGATGAGGAGCGGGCAGATACGGACCGGCCCGTCACCCTGACGGAGACGCGCGGCACCGTCAGCGCCGTGGGCATGAACCTCGACAGCAAGGCGCGGGTGGTCAAACTGCTGGCGAAAGTAAGGAGCCAATATGAGCCAGCGAAAGATTAGTGCGATTCTGACGCTATGCGCGGTGTTGGGCGGACATGCGGATGCTGCTATTGCCGAGCGTGCGGACAGGGACAAGCCGATACACCTCGAGGCCGACCAGGTGCGCATAGATGATGCGCGCCAGATCAGCATTTTCACCGGCAATGTACTGATGACCCAAGGGACCCTGTCTATCAGCGGCGACCAGGTCGTCGCAACGCAGGGACCCCAGGGATTCGAACACGGCACCGTAACCGGCAAGCTGGCGGCATTTCGCCAGAAGCGCGAGGGAATGGACGAATATGTGGAAGGCTTTGGGCAGCGCATAGAATATGACGCCGTAAGCGGCATAATGGACATATACGGGCAGGCGCATGTCAAGCGCGGCGAGGACGACGTGCGCGGTGACCACATAACCTATGACCCGCGCACCGAGATCTTCCAGGTGTCCGGTGCCCCGGCTGCAGCTGTCGACAAGGGGGCAAGGGTGCATGTGCGCATCAATCCCCCCAAGGCGGCATCTGCCGCCGCACCCGCCGAGCCCCTGAACATCAGGCCGGACACCCGGCTGCTTAACCCGGAAAAGAAGCCATGAGCGAACTGCGCGCCGTTTCCCTGAAAAAGCGCTATCGCAAGCGCGTTGTCGTCCACGATGTTTCGCTGTCATTGCACAGCGGCGAAGTGGTTGGCCTGCTCGGCCCGAACGGTGCCGGAAAGACCACCACCTTCTACATGATAGTCGGCCTGGTGGCGGCGGACGGCGGCGACATCATGATAGACGGACGGAACGTCACCCATTTGCCGATCCACCGGCGCGCCCAGCTCGGACTGGGCTATTTGCCACAGGAAGCTTCGATCTTCCGGCGTCTAACCGTCACCGAAAACATCCGGGCTGTGCTGGAACTGCAGGGCTACGCGCAGGACGAGATGGAGGAGCGCCAGGAAGCGCTGCTGGAAGACCTGCACATCACGCACATCCGCGACAACCCGGCTATCAGCCTTTCAGGTGGAGAGAGGCGGCGCGTGGAGATCGCGCGGGCGCTGGCGACCAACCCGCGTTTCATCCTGCTGGACGAGCCGTTCGCCGGGGTTGACCCGATCGCAGTGCTGGATATCCAGAAGATCATCCGTTTCCTCAAGGAGCGCGACATTGGCGTGCTGATTACCGACCACAACGTGCGCGAAACCCTGGGCATCTGCGACCGCGCCTACATCATCAATGCGGGCGCGGTTATGGCGGAAGGCAAGCCAAGTGAAATCATCTATAATGAAGGCGTGCGCAAGGTGTATCTCGGCGAACATTTCAAGCTGTAACCGACCGCGCGCCACGATATAGACCGTAATGAAACCGGCATTACAACTCAGGCAGTCGCAGCAACTGGTGATGACCCCCCAGTTGCAGCAATCCATACGCCTGTTGCAGCTTTCCACCCTGGAAATCAACCAGGAAGTGGCGCGCCTGCTTGACGAAAATCCCCTGCTCGAACGCGAAGACGAGGAACCCGCGCTGCCTTATTTGCCCGGCACAGCCCCTGCTTCCGCCGGCGCGCAGGAAGATACTGCCGAGGGCGCGGCGCAGGACGAAGGTGAGGCGGGTCAGCCCGGCGAGGAATGGGGCGAACCCGCCTTCGGCGCAGCCGGTTCGCAGGGCGAAGATGATGAGCCGCGCGGCGAAATGGCGGCGGAAATGCCCACCCTGCGCGAACACCTCCTGTGGCAGCTCAACATGAGCCCGCTCGATGTGCGTGACAGGAAAATTGTCGGCCTGCTGATAGATGCGCTGGACGAGAACGGCTATCTTGCCCAGCCGCTGGAAGAAATCAGCGAGATGCTGCCGCCGGAGCTCGACATTACGCTGGACGATCTGGAAACGGCGCTGGCCCAGTTGCAGCACCTGGACGACGCGGGCATAGGCGCCCGCTCGCTGAGCGAATGCCTGGCGCTGCAAATCAAGGCTCTGCCGGATGGGACGCCGGGGCGCGACCTTGCATTGCGCCTGGTGGTCAATCATCTCGCGCTGCTGGGGGCGCATGACTTCACCAAGCTGAAAAAGCTGCTGCATTGCGATGACGCCGCGTTGCGCACGGCACAAGCGCTCATCGTGAATCTCAATCCCAAACCGGGAGAGCAATACGCATCACGCGCCGCCGATCACGTGGTGCCGGACGTGATTGTCGAGCAGCACCAGAACACCTGGCGGGCGCGCCTCAATCCGGAAGCCATGCCGCGCCTGCGCGTCAACCAGATGTATGCAAACATCCTGCAGCAGCGCGGGGAAAGGAATGCGCAGCAACTTGCCGTGCAATTGCAGGAGGCGCGCTGGTTCATCAAGAACATCCAGCAGCGCTTCGAAACCATCCTGCGTGTGGCGCAGGCCATAGTCGCGCGGCAGAGGCAATTTCTCGACCTGGGCGAGGTGGCCATGCGGCCGCTGGTGCTGAGGGAAATCGCCGACGAACTCGAGTTGCATGAATCCACCGTTTCGCGTGTCACCACGCAGAAATTCATGCGCACCCCGCGCGGGGTGTATGAATTCAAGTACTTTTTCAGCAGCGGCCTGGCGACCGAGACGGGAGGGGAATGCTCCTCCACCGCGATACGCGCGCTGATCAGGCAAATGGTCGGCGAAGAAGATACGCGCCAGCCGCTGACCGACAGCCGCATCTCAGAAATCCTGGCACAGCAGGGCATAATGGTCGCCCGGCGTACCGTGGCAAAATACCGGGAGTTGTTGCACATTCTCCCGGCCAATCTCCGTAAATCACTTTAACCAAGCAAGGAGCAGCAACATGAATCTCAACCTGACAGGCCGCCATCTCGAAATTACCCCGGCCATCCGCCAGCACGTCACCGACAAGATTGCTAAAATCAAGGGCCATTTCGAGGGCGTGATGGACGTGACGATCATCCTGTCTGTGGAAAAGCTGCGCCAGAAGGCGGAAGGCAGCGTGCATCTCTCCGGCAAGGATGTATTCGTGGAGTCCGATGACGAAAACCTGTATGTTGCAATCGACGCGATGATAGAAAAGCTGGATCGCCAAATCATCAAGCACAAGGAAAAATACGCCGCGCGCCGCCACGACGATTCCGGCAAGCACGCTGCATCCTGACAGCCGCGGCGGGTGCTGTAGCCCGCCGTTTAACCCTGGTTGAACATGCAGATGGAAACCATGAGCCTGATCAACAAAATCCTGCCACCCGCGAATGTCGTGCTGGATGCGGAATCCACCAGCAAGAAGCGCGTGTTCGAGCGCGCCGGTATCCTGTTTGAGAACCAGTTGCAGATCGCCCGCAGCAAGGTGTTCGACAGCCTGTTTGCTCGCGAGAAGCTGGGGTCCACCGGTCTTGGCCACGGGGTCGCCATCCCCCACGGCCGGGTCAAGGGGCTGCGCGATGCCGCCGGCGCATTTTTCAAGACGCAGCATCCCATCGCTTTCGATGCGCCAGACGGCCAGCCCGTTAGCCTGATATTTGTCCTGCTGGTGCCGGAGCGCGCAACCGACCTGCACCTGCAAATCCTCGGCGAGCTGGCGCAAATGTTCAGCGACAAGGACTTCCGTGAAAAACTGCAGGCCGCAGACGATCCTGGCGCCATCCACCAGTTGTTTGCGGGCTGGAAGGCGTAAGTCATGAACATGGCGCAGGTCAACATCAGGCAACTATTCGAGGACAAGCAGGAGCGCCTGGCGCTGAGGTGGGTTGCGGGGGCGGGCGGTGCCGAAAAAATTCTCGAGAGCGACGAGGTCAACCGCTCGGACCGGGGGCTGATCGGCCATCTCAACCTGATCCATCCCAACTGGGTTCAGGTGATCAGCCCGATCGAGAATGAGTATCTGCGCGGCCTGTCGCCGGCCGCATTCGCCGAGGCATTGACGCGGCTGGAAAAGAGCGGTGTACTGTGCCTCATCGTGGCGGGGACCGAGGAAATCCTGAGGGAACTGGTGGAATTCTCCGACCGCGTGCGCATCCCACTGTTCTGCTCGCCGTTGCCCAGCGTCCAATTGATGTGGCTGATCCGCCATTACATCGTCAAGGCGCTGGCCGAATCCACCTCGCGCCACGGCGTGTTCCTGGACGTGCTCGGGGTAGGGGTGCTGATCACCGGCGACAGCGGCGTCGGCAAAAGCGAACTCGGGCTGGAGCTCATCACGCGCGGCAACGGCCTGGTGGCCGACGACGTCACCGAGCTGTACCGCATCTCGCCCGACACGCTGGAAGGGCGCTGTCCCGAACTGCTGCGCGACTTTCTGGAAGTGCGCGGCCTCGGCATGCTCAACATCCGCACCATGTTTGGTGAAACCGCGGTGCGGCGCAAGAAGAGCCTGAAGCTCATCGTGCACCTGCACCGGCCGCCGCGCGGCGACGTGTCGCAAATGGAGCGGCTGCCGCTGAACGCCAGCCACCAGGAGATACTCGGCGTGAAGATCAACACGGTCAGCATCCCGGTGATGGCCGGGCGCAACCTTGCGGTGCTGGTGGAGGCCGCCGCGCGCAATTTCGTTCTGCAGCAGCGCGGCATAGACAGCACCCAGGACTTCGTGGACCGCCACCATCAGCACATGCAGAGCCAGTAGGCCCATGGAACGGGGCGAACCATGCAGCTATTCCTGATCAGCGGCCTGTCCGGTTCGGGCAAGAGCGTCGCGCTCAAGGCGCTGGAAGACAACGGCTATTACTGCGTGGACAACCTGCCCGCCGCGATGCTGCCTGCGCTCATGGACAGCCTGCGCGAGGCCGGGCACGCGCGCGCGGCGGTCAGCATAGACGTGCGCAGCGGCGACAGCGTGCAACAGCTGCCGCAATACGTCGAGTTGCTCAAGGAGCAGGGCGTGGATGTGCACCTGCTGTTCCTGGATGCGCAGACCGAAACGCTGGTGAAACGTTTCTCCGAGACGCGCCGCAGACACCCGCTGAGCGACGATCAGCTCACCTTGCCGGAGTGCGTGCAGCACGAGCGCGACCTGCTGGCCGAGATCGGCAACATCGGCCACCACATCGACACCAGCGAGGTCGGTGCCAACACCTTGCGCGGGTGGGTCAAAGACTTCATCAACCTCGACCGCGCGCGTCTCACCTTGCTGTTCCAGTCGTTCGGTTTCAAGAACGGCCTGCCGCTCGATGCCGACCTGGTGTTCGACGTGCGCTGCCTCCCCAATCCGCATTACGATCCCGACCTGCGCCCGCTCACCGGGCGCGATGGCGCGGTGGTCGAATTTATCGAGCGCCAGCCGAACGCACAGAAAATGTATCAGGATATCCGGCGTTTCGTGCAGGACTGGCTGCCCTGCTTCGTGGAAGACAACCGCAGTTACCTGACCGTGGCCATAGGCTGCACCGGCGGCCAGCACCGCTCGGTGTATTTCGCCGAAAAGCTCGCGCGCCATTTCGAGCAGACGCAGCAGCAGGTGCTGGTGCGCCACCGTGAGTTGGGCATCGCCGACTGAGCCATGACCTACGCGCATTACAATCCCGGCGCGCAGCTCAAAACCGGAGACTGGCTGACCTTGCTATGCGGCGCGCTGCTGACAGTCTGGCTGGGGCACACCCTGTGGACCGGGGGGGCGGCCGACACCGCGGTTATCCGCAGCGGCGGAAAGATATTCCGCGAAGTCGCGCTCAGCCGCGACCAGGAAGTGGCTGTGCCCGGCCCCCTGGGCACCAGTACCGTCGCCATCCATAACCTGCAGGCGCGCATCGCTTCCGACCCGAGTCCGCGCCAGTATTGCGTGCGCCAGGGGTGGCTGAAGGAGGCGGGCGAAATCGCCGTATGCCTGCCCAACCAGGTCAGCGTGGAATTGCGCGGCGCGCAGAATAAATATGACAGTCTCACCTATTAGACTCGACGCCACGGCGGAAGACCACCACATTGCACGGATGGCGGCCCTCGCGCTCGGCCTCTCGGTGCTGGAAGCCGCCGTGCCCTCGCCTCTGCCGGGCGTGAAGCCGGGCTTGGCCAACATCGTCACGCTCATCGTGCTCGCGCGTTACGGCTGGCGCACCGCCGCGTGGGTGTCGCTGCTGCGCGTGCTGGCAGGCAGCCTGCTGATGGGAAATTTTCTGGCGCCCGGATTCTTCCTGAGCCTGTGCGGTGCGCTGTGCAGCCTGCTGATGCTTGCCGTGAGCCAGCACCTGCCGCAACGCTGGTTCGGCGCGGTGACGCACAGCGTGCTCGCCGCATTCGCCCACATTGCCGGGCAATTGGTGGTGGTCTATCTGTGGCTCATCCCGCATGCGGGCATCGCCTATTTCGTCCCGGTTTTTGCAGCGGCCGCGCTGGTGTTTGGCGCGGTAAACGGATTGGCTGCGACGCACTTCCTGAAGTTCGAGGGGGATGCGGCGCTCCCTCCCGTGGAGCAGGGCAGGGTGCCATGAAGGTCATCACCCTTGCCCTGACCGGCGCGTCCGGAATGCCCTACGGCATCCGGCTGCTGGAGTGCCTGCTGCAAAGCGGCGTGCGGGTGCAACTGGTGTATTCGCAGGCTGCGCAGATTGTCGCCAGGCAGGAAATGGAACTGACGCTGCCCGCGCGAGCGCAGGATGCGGAGAAGTCTCTGCGCGAGCGTTTCGGGGATTTCAGCGGCGAACTGAAAGTGTTTGGCAACCAGGACTGGTTTGCGCCCATGGCATCCGGCTCCAATCCCGGGAACGCGATGGCGGTCTGCCCGTGCACCATGGGCACTCTGGGCAAGATTGCGGCCGGCATCAGTGATGACCTCATCTGCCGGGCGGCGGATGTCATGCTCAAGGAAAAGCGCCCATTGATCCTTGTGCCCAGGGAAACGCCGTTTTCCGCCATCCATCTGGAGAACATGCTCAAGCTTGCCCATGCAGGGGCGGTGATCCTGCCGCCTAACCCGGGGTTCTACAATCACCCGCAGAGTGTCGCGGACATGGTGGATTTCGTTGCGGCTCGGGTGCTCGATCATCTGGGAGTGGAGCATCAGTTGGCCAGGAAGTGGGGGGAGGAATAGGATGCCGACGCGGCCCCCTGCCTGATGGGCGGGCCCGGACCGCCGCCGGGCAACCCGGCCAGGTTCACTCCGGCAAGAAACTGACCCTCTCGTAATCCACCCCGCTCTCCACGCTATATTTCAGCCTGATGCGCTGCTTCTCGCCTTTCGCCACCGTCATTTCGAACACGCGGTCGGCAATGAACAGGCCGCGTGGCATGAGCAGGCTGGCCGGGATGCTCAGGCTGGGCACAGCGGAAAGCAGCAGCGCGGGCGCGAATTTGCCGGGCGGGGCGCCCGGCTGGAGGGCTGACGCCCTTACTGTTGCGGCTTGCGGCGCGCCCGGCAGGAAGCGGATGCCCATGTGCATTTGCCCTGTGCGCATGATGCTGACCCAGACGATTTCCCCGATGCGGTGCGCAGCGGCGGCGCCTACCGCGACGAGCTGTTTGATGCCGACACGCGCGCCGGATGGACCGATGCGCAGCAGGCGCGTGCCGAGCAGGCTTAGGTCCTCGGCACGCCAGGTTTCCGGCGGCATGGCGGGGCCGGGCTGCAGCGGGTTGAAGGGCTGGCCTGCGATCCAGGAATAGCTTTCTTCCACCCCGTAGCGCACCAGCATTTCCGCACCCGATTCGCGTCTTTCGGCCATGCGCTGGCGCCGCGGTTCGCACCACTGGCGGTGCAGATGGGTGAGCAGTTGTATGCAATCCAGGCGGTCATGCTCTTCGCCCAGGTCGAGCTGTTTGGGAGTTTGCCCCTGCTGCAGCAGGATGGTCTTCACCCGCAGCAGCTTGCTGACCGGCACCATGGGCAGGTAGCGCATGTTGCCGATTTCCAGGAATTCCGGGCGGAACGGCTGCAGACCATGGGTGCTGGCCGGGTCTATCGCCAGCGGCGGGGCGTCGCCCCGGCTCACGGTGCAGGTGCGCTCTATCGCAAACGTGTCGATCCACTGCGCAAGCCACTGGTTCAGCAGTTCCTGCTGGTGCAGCGTCAGCTCCTGGGGGCGCGCGTGGCAGGCGAACAGGGTCTTGAGGTAGATATAGCGGCAGGTGGTGACATGGCCATGCTCGCTGAATTCGTCCTCCACGTCCACGGAAAGCAGGCCATCCTCCTCAGCGAACAGGTAGACGGCGTGAAACTGCCGCCACTGCTCGCCGTCGAATTCGTAACCGGCCCGCAAGTATTCGAAGATCTGCCGGCCGCTGTACATCAGGCAGCGATGGCACAGCAGGGCGCCGTAGGGTTCGAGTTTCCTGTCACCCTCCTCATAGGCAAGCAGACAGCGCTGGTAGCCGGCCGCCAGGCTCTGCCACAGTCCGGTGATGGAAGTGAGCATCACCAGTTCCGTGTCGTTTAGCGGCAGCGGCTTGTTGGCCAGCTGCTTGACGCTTTCCTCCTGGACCTCATGCACCGTATCGCGCAGTAACTCCAGCGTCTGCAGGCGATCGAGCCCGCGCAGCGGATAGCGGTTGAATTCGTCCAGCTGGGTGCGCAGCGCGGCCTGGGTGGCGGAGAAGTTGGCGAGCGGCAATTGCTTCAGCCATTTCTTGCAGGCTGAGGCGTTCTTGAACGCAGGACTGGCGCGGTCGTCGGTGGCTTCCAGTGGCAGCGTCAGCATGTGATTATGGTCTACCCCCTTATGTCTTGAGGCGCCCCGGTGTTCTGAGGCGCACCTCGCGTTTGGAGAATATCAAAGAAGCACTCGTTCGATTCCCCCGCTATTGGCGCGAGCGACGTAATCTTTCAGCCAGTCCGGCCCAAGCAGGCGCTTGGCCATCTCGACCACCACATAATCAGCCCGGGTTCCGGCATCCTCATTGTAGCGCGAAAGCCCCTGCAGACAGGATGGGCACGAGGTGAGCACCGTGATGTCGCCGTTAAAGCCGTCCTTGCGCAACGCCTCCGCGCCGTTGCGCAATTCCTCTTCCTTGCGGAAGCGCACCTGGGTCGAGATGTCCGGGCGGGTGGCGGCCAGCGTGCCGGACTCGCCGCAGCAGCGGTCGGTGAGCGGCACGTCTACACCCATCAATTCATTGACCACGCGCAACGGCTGGTAGGTCTTCATCGGCGTGTGGCAGGGGTCGTGGTACATGAAGCGCATTCCCTCCACGCCTTGCAGCTTCACGCCTTTCTCCAGCAAATATTCGTGGATGTCGAGCAGGCGGCAGCCGGGGAATATCTTGTCGAACTGGTACAACAGCAGCTGGTCCATGCAGGTGCCGCACGACACGACCACGGTCTTGATGTCGAGGTAGTTCAGCGTGTTGGCGACGCGGTGGAACAGCACGCGGTTGCGCATGATGATGGCATCCCCCTTGTCCGCCTGCCCGGTGGCGGTCTGCGGATAGCCGCAGCACAGGTAGCCGGGCGGCAGCACCGTGATGGCGCCGATCTCGTACAGCATGGCCTGGGTTGCCAGGCCAATCTGGCTGAAGATGCGCTCCGAGCCGCAGCCGGGGAAATAGAACACCGCCTCGGAATCCTCGTTCACCTTGCGCGGGTCGCGGATCACCGGAACCATGGTGCTGTCCTCGATGTCAAGCAACTGGCGCGAGGTGCGGATCGGCATGTGGCGCGGCAGCGGCTTGTTGATGAAATGGATCACCTCCTGCTTGAGCGGCGGGCGCCCCACCGTGGCGGGCGGGTGCGCCGTCTGCAGGCGCGCGAGGCCGAAGCGGCGTGCGAACTGCCAGGCGAGGCGCTGCGCCCGGTATCCCAGCCCGAACAGCGCCGCGCGCAACAGCTTGACCGCGGTGGGATCCGTGGCATTGAGGTACAGCATGCCGACTGCCGTGCCGGGGTTGAACTTCTTCTTGCCCTGCTTGCGCAGGAAATTGCGCATGGCGATGGACACGTCGCCGAAATCGATATTCACCGGGCAGGGCGTCTTGCACTTGTGGCATACGGTGCAATGGTCCGCCACGTCGCTGAACTCATCGAAATGGGCGATGGAAATGCCGCGCCGCGTCTGCTCCTCGTACAGGAACGCCTCGATCAGCAGCGAGGTGCCAAGTATCTTGTTGCGCGGCGAATACAGCAGGTTGGCGCGCGGGATGTGGGTGTTGCACACCGGCTTGCATTTGCCGCAGCGCAGGCAGTCCTTGATCGAATCGGAGATGCTGATCAGCTCGCTCTGCTCCAGGATCAGGCTCTCCAGCTCCATCAGGTTGAAGCTGGGGGTGTAGGCGCGCTCCAGGTTGGAGCCCTCGAGCAGCTTGCCGCGGTTGAAGCGTCCCTCGGGGTCGATCTTCTGCTTGTAGGCGGTGAATGGCGCGAGCTCATGCTCTTCCAGGAAGTCGAACTTGGTAATGCCTATGCCATGCTCGCCGGAGATCACGCCGCCCAGATCGCGCGCCAGGCGCATGATGCGTTCCACCGCCCCATTGGCCTGCTGCAGCATGGCGTAGTCGTCCGAGTTGACCGGAATGTTGGTGTGCACGTTGCCGTCGCCGGCATGCATGTGCAGCGCGACGAATACCCGGCTTTTCAGAACGCGGGTATGTATCCCTTCGCACTCCTGCAATATCGTCTGGTAGGTGAGGCCGGAAAACAGCTGGCGCAGTGGCTCGCGCACCTCCGCCTTCCACGAGGCGCGGACGCTATGGTCCTGCAGCGTATGGAAAACGCTGCGTCCGGCTTGTGCGCTGTCGCTGGGAGCATCAAGGTTGTCCAGCAGCCATTGCCAGCGTTTGCGTGCTTCAGCGATCAGGTCGCGTGCCTGCTGCGGACGGTTGCCCAGCAGTTCGGCGTCACCCAGGTGCTGGTCGTCCTGATAATACAGCGGCAGGTCGCCCGCAAAGAATTCCGCGAGGGCATCCAGCAGCTTTAGCTTGTTGGAGAGCGATAGCTCGACGTTGATGCGCTCCACGCCGTCGCAGTAGTCACCCATGCGTTCCAGCGGGATCACCACGTCCTCGTTGATCTTGAACGCGTTGGTGTGTTTTGCGATGGCGGCCGTGCGCGCGCGATCCAGCCAGAATTTCTTGCGCGCCTCGGCGGCTACCGCGATGAAGCCTTCCCCCTCGCGGAAATTGGCCAGGCGCACGATCTCCGATGCGGCTTCGCCCGCGGCGCGCTCGTCATCGCTCACGACATCGGCGAGCAGCACCATTTTGGGCCGCATGCCGTGCTTGGACTTGGTGGCATAGCCAACAGCCTTGAGGTAGCGCTCGTCCAAGTGCTCGAGTCCGGCGAGCTCGGCCTGCGGGTGGGCGTCCAGGAAATTCTTGATCTCCACGATGGCCGGCACGGCGTCGCGCACCTGGCCGAAGAATTCCAGGCACACCGTGCGCGTGTGGGCATGGGCGCGATGCAGGATGAAGCGCGCGGAGGTGATGATTCCGTCGCACCCCTCTTTCTGGATGCCCGGCAGGCCGGACAGGAACTTGTCGGTCACATCCTTGCCCAGGCCGGTCTTGCGGAACGAGCCGCCGGGAATGGCCAATATTTCCGCCTCGCCAGCCGGGGCTTTGCCTTTCTTTTTGAAGCGGGTGATGCGGAAACGCGCGACATCCACGTCGTGGATCTTGCCGAGGTTGTGGTCCAGCCGCTCCACCTCTATCCACTGCCCGTCCGGGGTGACCATGCGCCACGAGGCCAGGTTGTCCAGCGCGGTGCCCCACAGCACGGCCTTCTTGCCGCCCGCGTTCATTGCTACGTTGCCGCCGATGCAGGAAGCGTCCGCCGAGGTGGGGTCGACCGCGAACACCAGGCCGTTCGCTTCCGCTGCCTCCATCACGCGCCGCGTCACCACGCCGGCCCCGCAATGGATGGTGGCGGTGGGCGCGCTCAGGCCGGGCAGTTGCAGCATTTCGATGGCCGACAGCTTTTCGAGCTTTTCGGTGTTGATGACCGCGGAATACTTGTCGAGCGGCACCGCGCCGCCGGTATAGCCCGTGCCGCCGCCGCGCGGGATCAGGGTTAGCCTGAGTTTGATGCAGGCGCGTACCAGAGGCGCAACCTCAGCCTCCGTGTCGGGGGTCAGCACCACGAAGGGATATTCGACGCGCCAGTCAGTGGCATCGGTAACGTGAGATACACGCGCCAGCCCGTCGAAGGCGATATTGTCGCGGCGTGTGATGCGCGACAGCAGGCGCAAGGCGCGCTTGCGCAGGCGCAGCGTGGTTTCAAATTCTGCGGCAAACCCGTCCACCGCGGCCTGCGCCAGTTCGATCAGGCGCCTGACGTCGTCATTGTTCTGGCGGCGCTCCTCGATGGCATTCAGGCGATGGCGCAGCGCGCTCACCAGTGCCTCGCGCCGCTTGCGGTTCCCGAGCAGGTCATCCTGCAGGTAGGGGTTGCGCTGTACTACCCAGATGTCGCCGAGCACCTCGTACAACATGCGCGCGGAGCGTCCGGTGCGCCGTTCCTCGCGCAGGTTGTTGATGATGTCCCACGCTTCATGCCCGAGGATGCGGATAACGATCTCGCGGTCGGAGAACGAGGTGTAGTTGTAGGGGATTTCGCGCAGGCGGACGGTCATCGGGTCAAGGCTTTAGTCGCAAGGGACATATTTTACCGCAATGCCGGGCAACACTCGACCCTGACCTTGCGGGGGAATAGTCAGGAAGAGGGATTAAACGTAAGCTATGCAGCATGGCGACCGAAAACTTCAATGAAAACGCGCGCGTATTCTTCGCATTGTGGCCAGGCGTGCAGGAGCGGGCGGCCCTTGCCGCCTGGCAGCCAGTGCTGAAAGACCTGTGCGGCGGCAGGGCCATGCGTGCCGACAATCTGCACGCCACCCTGGTGTTCCTGGGGGATGTGACGCCGCGCCGCCTGGAAGCCCTAGCCCTGGCGGCACAGGAGGTGCAGGGCGAGAAATTCGATCTTGCCTTCGATCTCGCGCATTACTGGGGTCACAACCACATCGTGCATGCGGCACCCGCCAACATACCGCCGCAGCTGGCGCAACTGGTGCACGACCTGGAGCAGGGGCTGGTCAAGCACCGCTTTCATTTCGACCAGCGCAATGACTACAAGCCGCACGTCACCCTGTTGCGCCATGCGAAATGGAACGATGCGCCGCTGCCCCGGATGCGCGAAGTAAGGTGGCACATGACCAGTTTCACCCTGATGCAATCCGCGAGCGACGAACTGGGGGCGACTTACAGAGAGTTGGCAAGATTCTCCCTGCGCTAGAGTCCCCGGGGTTGCGACAGCGCCGGGTGTCCGCGCTTACGCCTTGCCACGCGCAGCGCTTTCCGTTACCTTTCCGCCTCTTTTTCATTCGACCTGAATTAACCGAGGAGTTCCCATGTCCGCTGAAGTGAAACGCTACCATTCCGCATTGATCGCCCTGCACTGGGTGCTGGCCATTGCCATCCTGCTTGCCATTGTTTTCGGCGGGTTCGTGCTGGACGGCATGGATAACGCCAACGCCCACAAGCCCGGCCTGCTCAGGATGCACGTCACGCTCGGCGTGCTGATTCTGGCGTTTACCATGGTGCGCCTCCTGGTGCGCGCAAGTACCGCAAAGCCTGCACCGCTGGTTTCGGGCAAGCCTCTCATGGACAAGGCGGCGGTCGGCATTCACCACCTGCTGTACACGTTGACATTCGTGGCAGGGCTGGCCGGTTTGGCTCTGGCATACAAGGCAGGGCTGTTTGGCTTCCTGTATCAGCACAGCGGCACCTTGCCCAGGGATTTTGACGACTTTGCCGCGCACGGCGTGCACGGTCTGGCGGCTTATGCTCTGCTGGGCGTGGCTATCCTGCACGCCGCTGGCGCGCTGCAGCACCAGTTCATCCTGAAGGATGGGATCTTCTCGCGCATGTCGCTACGCTCGAAAGACTAGACCAAGCCACGCGGCGGCTATGCGGCTGCCGCGCAACTTTAATGAGCGCCGCGGATCAGCAGCACCGCCATGGTGGCGCCGCGTACCACGCCTTCGGCGACGCTTCCGAACAGCAGGCGGCTGATGCCGGAGCGGCCATGCGTGCCAATCACGATCAAATCGGCCAGCCACTGCTTGGCATCTGACACGATCACGTTCTCGTTGCGATCCCCGCCCGATTCGAGCAACGCAGTCTCTGCCGCGATGCCGGCCTGTTCCGCCATTTCCTTGGCGCGCGCCAATATCTGTTCGCCGCCCTTGGTGGCAATGTCGCGCAAGGTGGCGTAGTCCATCATGCCCTCGGCGTCGAAAATACGCGCGTTTTCCACCACATGCACCAGTTTCAGGCGCGCCTTGAATGTCTGCGCCAGCTTGATGGCTTCCTGCAGTGCCTTGCGCGACGTTTCGCTGCCATCCACGGGAACCATAATGCGTTGATACATTGCGCTCTCCTTATTTCAGGTTTTTCCGTGCATCACGCTTGCATTCTGGGCGCGGCCCGAACTTGCGTCAAGAGCGCGCCAGGCCCCCGGTGTGCCTGCCCGGGCTTGGTCAGTGCAGCAAGAATAGCGTTCCCAGCCCCAGGAAAATGAAAAAGCCCCCGCTGTCCGTGATGGCGGTGAGCATGACGCTGGAGCCTATGGCCGGGTCGCGCCCCAGTTTGTGCATGGTCAGCGGGATCAGCATGCCGACAAAGGCGCCCAGCAGCAGGTTAAGCAGCATGGCGCTGGTCATGACGACCCCAAGCAGGACGTTTTTGTACAGCAGGTAGGCAAACACGCCGGCCACGCCGCCCCACACCAGGCCGTTCAGGGCGCTGATCGCCAGTTCCTTGAGCAGCAGGCGGCGCGCATTGGACGCGCTGATCTGCCCCAGCGCGAGCGAACGGATGATGATGGTGGTGGTCTGGTTGCCGGAGTTGCCGGCAATGCCCGCGACTATGGGCATCAGCGTAGCCAGTGCGACAAATTTTGCGATGGTGTCCTCGAAAGCACCGATCACTCGCGAGGCGAAGAATGCGGTGCACAGGTTCAGCGCCAGCCACAGCCAGCGGTTTTTTGCACTCTTCCACACCGAGGCGAAAATGTCTTCCTCCTCCCGCAGGCCGGCCAGATTGAGCAGGTCGTTTTCCGACTTGGCGCGGATGAAATCCACCACGGTGTTCACAGTGACGCGCCCCACCAGCTTGCCGTCCTCATCCACCACGGGGGCGGACACCAGGTCATAGCGCTCGAACGCCTTCGCGGCATCTTCGGCCTTGTCATCAGGGCGCAGGGTGACCCTGTCGTGCGCGATCAAGGGGAGGATTTCCATCTCCGGCTCGTTGACCAGCAGCCGGTTGAGCGGGAGCGCGCCCGTGAAATTGTCGTCGCGATCCACCACGAATAGCTGGTCGGTATGGTCCGGCAACTCGTTGAAACGCCGCAGGTAACGGGAAACGACTTCCAGTGTCACGTTTTCACGGATGGTCACCATGTCGAAGTCCATCAGCGCGCCCACGGCATCCTCCGGATAGGACATGGCCGAACGCAACTGCTCGCGCTCTTCGACCGGCAGCGACTTGAACACGTCATGCATCACCGCCTGCGGCAGGTCGGGCGCCAGGTCGGCGATTTCGTCAGTGTCCAGTTGTTCGGCGGCCTCCAGCAGTTCCGCCCTGCTCATGGAGGCGATCAGGGATTCGCGCACCGCATCGGAAACCTCGATCAGTATCTCGCCGTCTCGCTCCGCCCTGATCTGATCCCATGCCAGCAGGCGCTGCTCTATGGGCAGGGCCTCAAGGATGAAGGCGATGTCGGCGGGATGCAGGCTCTCCAGCTTTTCGCGCAGCTCGGTGAGGTGTTGCTTGTGCAGAAGGGTGTCAACCAGCCCGTGACGCTCCGCGCGGGGCATCTCCTGGCGGTGCGCCAGTGATTCCACCAACGCGTGTCTTTCCAGCAGCGCCTGCACTTTCTGCAGATGCTCCTGCACGTTTTCCGTGTGATGAGGGTCTGGGCTATCGGTCATTGCGGCCACTTCTGAATTGCGGCTATTGTAATTAAATTACGTGGTTCGCATCCAGAATAATGTGTGGTGAAAAAGGCCTGGGTGTGCCCCTCGCGCGCGGTACACCTTATGCCGCGAGTACGGTAGAATAGCGGCCTTCGATTGCTTGAATACAACATGCCGTCCGCTCCCGCTGCCGTAACCCCGGAACGCCTCCTGCGCCAGGAGGTGCTTGCCCTGCACGCCTATCACGTCCCCCCCGCAAGCGGCATGATCAAACTGGATGCGATGGAAAACCCCTATCCGCTGCCCCAGGCCATATGCGCGGAAATCGGCAATCTGGTGGCGGATGCGCCGGTTAACCGCTATCCCGACGCGAGCGCCCGCAGCCTCAAGGAGAGAATCCGCGCGGTGACCGGATTGCCGCAGGGCGTGGATGTGCTGCTCGGCAACGGCTCCGACGAGCTCATTCAGTTGCTGGCGCTGGCGGTAAACAAGCCGGGCGCGGTGCTGCTCTCGGTCGAGCCGTCGTTCGTGATGTACAGGATGATTGCCGCGTTTGCGGGAATGCAGTATGTCGGCGTGCCCCTGGCCGAGAATTTCGCGCTCGACTTGCCTGCCGTGCTGGAAGCCATCAGGCGGCACAAGCCCGCGCTGGTGTTCCTCGCCTACCCCAATAATCCCACCGGAAATTTGTTCGATGCGGATGCCATCGCCGAGATCATCCGGGCCACGCCCGGCCTCGTGGTGGTGGACGAGGCGTATTACGCCTTCGCCAGCGCCAGCTTCGTTCCGCAGTTGGCGCGCTATGCTAATCTGTTGGTGATGCGCACGTTCTCCAAGCTCGGCATGGCCGGTTTGCGCCTGGGGTTTCTTGCGGGTGCCGAGGTCTGGCTGGAGCAGCTGGAAAAGTTGCGCTTGCCGTATAATGTCGGGGTATTGCCGCAACTGGTCGCGGAAAAGCTGTTGCAGCACCACGATGTGCTGATGCAGCAGGCCGGTCAGATCAGGCAGGACCGCGCCTGGCTGTACGAGCGGCTGGTCGGCACCGTGGACGTGCGCGCTTATCCGAGCGAGGCGAATTTCATCCTGTTCCGCGTAACTCACGCGGGCAAGGTGTTTGACGGGCTGAAGCAGCGTGGCATCCTGATAAAGAATTTGCATGGCGCGCATCCGGCGCTGGACCATTGTTTGCGCGTTACCGTCGGCACGCCCGAGCAGAACGCGCAGTTTATCGCGGCATTGCAGGAAAGCATTCATCAATCCGTTTAAGGTTAAATCATGCGTAGCGCGCAAGTAAGCCGCAACACCCTGGAAACCCAGATCAGCGTGAAGCTCGGGCTGGACGGCAGCGGGGCGGCCAAGTTCGAAACCGGCATACCCTTCCTTGAGCACATGCTGGACCAGGTTGCACGGCACGGGTTGCTCGACCTGGAAATCAACGCCAAGGGCGATCTGCACATAGACGCACACCACACGGTCGAGGACATCGGCATCACGCTGGGGCAGGCCTTCAGCAAGGCGGCCGGGGACAAGAAGGGCCTGCGCCGCTACGGGCATTCCTACGTGCCGCTGGACGAGGCGCTGTCGCGGGTGGTGCTGGATTTGTCCGGCCGTCCCGGTCTGGTGTTCAACGTCGACTTTGTGCGCTCCACCATAGGCGAATTCGAGGTGGATCTGGTGCGCGAATTCTTCCAGGGCTTCGTCAATCATGCCCTGGTCACGCTGCACATAGACAACCTGGCGGGCGACAACGCCCATCACCAGGCGGAGACCATATTCAAGGCATTCGGCCGCGCACTGCGTGTGGCGCTGGAAACAGATCCGCGCATGGCGGGAATGCTGCCTTCGACCAAGGGCGCACTGTAATCAACCTCAGATCATGGCGGACATCGCAGTTGTAGATTACGGTATGGGCAACCTGCGCTCGGTGCACAACGCCCTGCGCAGGGTGGCGCCGGGTGCGTCCATCGTGGTGAGCGGCGACCCGCAGGAAGTCGCGCGCGCGTCGCGTGTCGTGTTTCCGGGCCAGGGCGCGATGCCGGACTGCATGCGCGAAATGGATGCGCGCGGTCTGCGCGCTGCGCTGCTGGATGCCGCACGCAACAAGCCCTTCTTCGGCATTTGCATCGGGTTGCAGATGCTGTTCGAGCACAGCAGCGAGGGCGGCGTCGCGGGGCTGGGCGTGCTGGAAGGCCGCGTGGTGCGCTTTGCCCACGACCTGCGCGATGCGCAGGGCGGCAAGCTGAAGGTGCCGCACATGGGCTGGAATCAGGTCACGCATGGCGAGCATGCGTTGTGGGATGGCATCGCGCAGGATGCGCGTTTCTATTTCGTGCATAGCTATTATGTGCAGCCGCGCGACGATGGGCTGGTGCAGGGAACCAGCTGTTATCCGCAGCCTTTCACCTGCGCAGTGGCGCGGGATAACCTATTTGCCGTGCAGTTTCACCCGGAGAAAAGCGCTGATGCCGGGCTGCAGCTGCTGCGGAACTTTGTGGACTGGGAACCCGTTTAACTCTTGTTCAATTAGAATACTGCCATGCTGATTATTCCTGCGATCGATTTGAAAGACGGCCACTGCGTGCGCCTGCGCCAAGGCGTGATGGAAGACGCCACGGTGTTTTCCGAAGACCCCGCGGCAATGGCGCGACACTGGCTGGAGCAGGGCGCGCGCCGCCTGCACCTGGTAGACCTGAACGGCGCGTTTGCTGGCAAGCCGAAGAACGAAGCGGCGGTGCGCAGCATCGTGGAAACGGTAGGGGTGGAAGTGCCGGTGCAGCTCGGCGGCGGCATCCGCGACCTGGAGACCATAGAGCGCTACCTCGACATCGGCGTGACCTACATCATCATCGGTACGGCAGCGGTGAAGACGCCCGGTTTCCTGCACGAGGCGTGCGACGCCTTCCCCGGCCACATCATGGTGGGGCTGGATGCCAAGGGCGGCAAGGTGGCGGTGGACGGCTGGTCCAAGCTGACCGGCCATGATGTGGCCGATCTCGCGCAGCGTTTCGAGGGCTATGGCGTCGAGGCCATCATTTACACCGACATCGGGCGCGATGGCATGCTCACCGGGGTGAACATCGAGGCGACCGTGGAACTGGCCCGTCCGTTGCATGTGCCGGTCATCGCCAGCGGCGGTATCACCAACATGGATGACGTGCGCAACCTGTGCGCGGTGCAGGGCGAGGGCATCACGGGCGCCATCACCGGGCGCGCCATCTACGAGGGCTCGCTGGATTTCAAGGCGGCACAGGCGCTGGCCGACGAGTTGTCACCCAAGCTGAACAACGGGCACTAAGAGCTCATCATCACCAAGCCAGAACCCGAATGCTAGCCAAACGCATCATTCCCTGCCTGGACGTCACCGCGGGGCGCGTGGTCAAGGGCGTCAGCTTCGTCCAGTTGCGCGATGCGGGCGACCCGGTGGAAATCGCGCGCCGCTACGACGAACAGGGCGCGGACGAGCTGACCTTTCTCGACATCACCGCCAGTTCCGATGATCGCGGCATCATCTACCGCATCATCGAACAGGTGGCGGAGCAGGTATTCATTCCGCTCACCGTGGGCGGCGGCGTGCGCGAGGTGCAGGACGTGCGCAACCTGCTCAACGCGGGCGCGGACAAGGTGAGCATCAACACCTCCGCAGTGCTCAATCCGCAGCTGGTGGCAGATGCGTCTGCGCGCTATGGCTCGCAATGCATCGTGGTCGCGATAGACGCCAAGCAGGTCGCGCCGGACAAATGGGAAGTGTTCACTCACGGCGGGCGCAAGGCCACCGGGCTGGATGCGGTAGAATGGGCGAAGAAAATGCAGGGGCTGGGCGCGGGTGAAATCCTGCTGACCAGCATGGACCGGGACGGGCAGAAAAGCGGCTTTGACCTGAAGCTGACGCGCGCCGTGACCGAAGCCCTGGAGATACCGGTGATCGCCAGCGGCGGCGTGGGCAACCTGCAGCACCTGGCGGACGGCGTGAAGCAGGGCGGGGCCGATGCGGTGCTCGCCGCCAGCATTTTCCATTTCGGCGAATACACCGTGCAGCAGGCCAAGCAGTTCATGGCGCAACAGGGCATTGAGGTGCGGCTGTGACAGACGCTTGGCTGGATCAGCTGAACTGGTCTGCGGACGGGCTGGTTCCTGCCATTGCGCAGGATCATGCCAGCGGGCGCGTGCTGATGGTGGCGTGGATGGACCGCGAAGCGCTCAAGCGCACCGCGGAAACCGGCGTGGCGGTATACTGGTCGCGTTCGCGCAAGAAACTGTGGCGCAAGGGCGAGGAGTCCGGCCATACCCAGAAAGTGAAGGAAATCCGCATCGATTGCGATGCTGACGTGGTGCTGCTGCAGGTGGAACAACTGGGCGGCATTGCATGTCATACCGGCCGTGCCAGCTGCTTTTACCGCAAGCTGGAGAACGGTCAGTGGGTGGAAACCGACCCGGTGCTGAAGTCGCCGGAACAGATATACAAAACATGAGCAATGACATTCTTGACCGGCTAACCGGAACCATCGAGGCGCGCAAGCAGGCCGCGCCCGACACTTCCTATGTGGCGAAACTGTTCAGCAAGGGCGAGGACGCCATCCTGAAAAAAGTCGGCGAAGAGGCCACCGAAGTCCTGCTTGCGTCCAAGGGCGGCGACAAGGCGCACCTCGTATATGAGACTGCGGACCTGTGGTTTCACTGCATGGTGCTTCTGGCGCACCATGGCCTGAGCGCCTCGGATGTGCTGTACGAGCTGGCGCGGCGCGAAGGCATGTCGGGCATAGAGGAAAAAGCGGGGAGGAAGAATGGCTGACGACTGCATTTTCTGCAAGATCGTGCGCGGAGAAATCCCATGCCGCAAGGTATATGAGGATGACGAGGTGCTGGCGTTCCATGACATCAAGCCGGTGGCGCCGGTGCATTTCCTGATGATCCCCAAGCAGCATGTGGCCTCGCTGGCGCACGCGGAGGAGGCGCACGCGCCGCTGCTCGGCAAGATGCTGCTGCTGGCGCCCAGGCTGGCGCGCGAGCAGGGACTGCAAAACGGTTTTCGGACCGCAATTCATACCGGCAAGGCGGGCGGGCAACTGGTCTTCCATTTGCACATGCACGTGGTTGGCGGCGGGACTATCCGGCATGACGCCGAGACGCAATTAATTTAGGAGATAACTATGGGTTCCCTTAGCATTTGGCATTGGCTGATCGTATTGGTGGTCGTGATACTGATTTTCGGCACGAAGAAGCTGAAAAACATCGGCAGCGACCTGGGCGGCGCGGTGAAGGGTTTCAAGGAGGGCATGAAGAGCGAAGAAGAGCCCCCCAAGCAGGTGCAGCACCAGGAGGGTCATACCATCGAAGGCGAAGTGAAAGACAAGACGCAGACCAAGGCGTAACGCCGTTTCAGTGACGCATTGAAATCGGGCCAAAGCGGCAGTCATGTTCGGCATAACCTTTTCCGAGATCATGGTCATTCTCGTGGTCGCCCTCGTCGTCATCGGACCCGAGCAGCTGCCCAAGGTGGCGCGCACCCTGGGCCTGCTGTGGGGGCGCGCGCAGCGCTACATCAACGGCGTCAAGGCCGATATCGCGCGCGACATGGCCATAGAGGAATTCCGCCAGATGCAGCAGAAGGTGCAGCAGGAAGCCATGGCGGCCGAACAGGCAATGAAGCAGGCGGCGCAGTCCGCCGAGCAATCCATGGACCAGCAGGTGCGCGAGATCAACAAAGCCGTGGCCCAGCCCCTGCCTCCCCCCGTTGAAATGAAGAAACCAGACCCTGAGCGATGAGCACCAGCGAGAGTTTCATCGCCCACCTGATCGAACTGCGCAAGCGCCTGCTGAATTCCGCACTCGCACTGCTGCTGGTGTTCATCTGCCTGTTTCCCTTCTCCCAGAAGCTTTACACCCTGCTCGCGCAGCCCCTGCTGTCCAAGCTGCCTGCGGGTGGGCACATGATAGCCACCGATGTCACCACGCCGTTTTTCGTTCCGATGAAAGTGGCGATGATGGCAGCGTTCGTGATCGCGCTGCCCTATATCCTGTACCAGATCTGGCGCTTCGTCGCGCCCGGCCTGTATGCGCACGAAAAGCGCCTGGTACTGCCCCTGATCGTGGTGAGCACCGTGCTGTTTTTCTGCGGCATGGCCTTCGCCTATTTCATCGTGTTTCCCGTGGTGTTCGGCTACATCACGTCGGTTGCGCCGCAAGGCGTGGCGGTGATGACCGACATCGAAAAATACCTGAGCTTCGCCCTGACCATGTTCATCGCGTTCGGCGTCACCTTCGAGGTGCCGGTGGCGGTGGTGGTGCTGGTGCGCATGGGTGTGGTGACCACCGACAAGCTCAGGGAGATCAGGCGTTATGTGGTGGTGGGCGCATTCATCGCCGGCGCGATCTTCACCCCCCCGGACGTGGTGTCGCAATGCATGCTGGCAATCCCGTTGTGGCTGCTGTATGAGGCGGGGATATTGGCCGCGGGCTGGGTGCAGCCAGCGGAACGCGGCGCGAAGAACGAGGCGTCGGGCGGGCAATAGGCTAAAGGCTGCCACCGCCGACAACAGCACTTTTCAGCCCGGGGGAGCGCAGCGTCTTGCCCGGGAGGGGCAACGCAACCGGGGGTCTCGCGACTCGCCGGCAGCCAGCTTCATCCATTCCCCGCTCCCCGCTGCATGCGACGGGCCGCCGATTGCCCATGGCCGGCCGGCCAGTCACCGCCAGCCCGGGGCCTAGTCCTGGGGCTTCGGCTTTGGCCGTTTCCCGACTTTTACCTCCAGCATCTTCTCCGCCTGGTTGCGCAGCAGCTTGAGCGGGACGGTCTTGCCGGGGGTGATCGCCGAGATGACTTCCAGCATGGTGGTGGAGTCCGTCAACGGCCGATCATTGATCATGGTCAGGATGTCGCCAGCCTTGACACCAGCCTTGTCCGCCGGGCCGCCGCGCACCACTTCCGAAATCAGCACCCCCTGAACGTCGCCCAGCTTGAATGATTCAGCCAGTTCCGGAGTGAGGTCCTGCACCCCGACGCCGATCCAGCCGCGCGTGACCGAACCGGTCTGGATGATCTGTTCCATGATCTTCTTGGCGGTGCTTACCGGGATGGCAAAACCGATGCCGAGCGATCCGCCGCTGGGTGAATAGATGGCGCTGTTGATGCCGATCAGGTTGCCGTTCACGTCCACCAGCGCGCCGCCGGAGTTGCCGGGGTTGATGGCGGCATCGGTCTGGATGAAATTCTCGAACGTGTTCAGGCCGAGGTGGCTGCGCTTCAGGCCGCTGATGATGCCCATGGTCACCGTCTCGCCCACGCCAAACGGGTTGCCGACGGCGAGCACGATGTCGCCCACGTGCGCTTGGTCAGAGTGGCCGAACGTGATCGCGGGCAGGGGGGCGCCGGGCAGGTCTATCTTGATGATCGCCAGGTCGGTTTCGGGGTCGGACCCGATGACGCGTCCCTTCGCGTGACGCCCGTCGGAAAGCGCGACCTCGATCTGGTCGGCGCTTTCGATAACGTGGTGGTTGGTGAGGATATATCCATCCTTGCTCACAATCACGCCGGAACCGAGGCTGGACGATTGCTGCGGCTCCGCATCATCGAACTGGTCGCCGAAGAAGAAGCGGAAGCGCGGATCATCCATGAAAGGGTGGGAAGGCGACTTCACGACCGTGGTCGTGAATATGTTCACCACTGCGGGCATGACCTTCTTTGCCCCTTCGCTGAAACCGGCGGCAGGGATCTTGCCGTCCTCGTTCGCAGCACTTTCATACAACGTGACTACGCCGCCGCGCGCGGCCGTGGGCAGCAGCTCGGGCCTGAGCGTGTGTATGACAAAGAATATGGCAAGCACGATGGTGGTTGCCTGGGCGAACATAAGCCAATATTTGCGCATGATATTATCCCGACCGTGGCCGGACAAAAAATCCCGGGGAGGTTTATGTTACTCAAAGAATTGGATAATTATATCGCAAGCCTGCTGGAAACAGTCCGCTTTCGCGATTACTGCCCGAACGGCGTGCAGGTGGAGGGCCGTGCAGAGATACGGCGCATAGCCAGCGGGGTCACGGCATCGCAGCGCCTGCTCGAAGCGGCTGCGGCATGGGGCGCGGACGCCATTCTGGTGCATCACGGCTACTTCTGGCGCAATGAAGACGCCACAGTCACCGGTATCAAGAAACGTCGCATCGCGCACCTGCTGCAGCATGACGTCAGCCTGCTGGCCTACCACCTGCCGCTGGACGCACATGCCGAACTCGGCAACAACGCGCAGCTGGCGAAGCTGCTCGGCTTTGCCGTGCACGGGCGCCTCGGCGAGCAGGACATCGCCTGGCATGGCGAACTCCTGCAGGCGCAGAGCCTCGCGCAACTGGCGCAACACATCACGGACCGGCTGCAGCGTGCCCCGCAG
>Ga0316628_100000394_pt1 | contig 27401 bp, 3 predicted proteins | sample OWC_Aug_M2_C1_D5_FD_207648 | JGI IMG/M metagenome (GOLD analysis project Ga0316628, IMG submission 207648) | Wetland soil microbial communities from Old Woman Creek delta, Ohio, United States - OWC_Aug_M2_C1_D5_C | ecosystem: Environmental > Terrestrial > Soil > Wetlands | place: USA: Ohio...
TCTTGCCCTGGAAACAGCTTCACCACGCCTGCAAAAGCTGATTAAGAAAAATTTAAACCTGGAAAAATTCAGGGAAAACCTGGAATACCTCTGTCAAAAATACCCCCAGATCATTTCCGAACTGTATACCATGCACGGCTTTCCCACTGAAACCCAAGAAGAAGCACTGATGACCCTGGATTTTATCAAAAGTGTAAAAGGGATCCATTTCCCCTATATCAATATTTTACGCATTTACTCCAATACCGATATGTACCGGTTGGCCCTGGAGAATGGCATTTCTGAAAAGGCCATTTTCAATTGGGAAAATTCCTACTTCCATGAATTGCCGGAAACACTGCCTTTCGATAAAAATTTTACTCTCAAGGTGCAGTCTGATTTCCTGGAAGGTTATTTCCTTTCAAAAGAACGTTTACTGCATGTTTTACCCTACCAGATGAAGATTTTTACCGAAGAAGAGATTGTGCAGAAATACAACAGTTACTTAATGGTTAAAATCGACTGTTTGCCCGGGTTACTCCAGGTTATCGGTATTTCAACGCAGGAATTGGGAGTTGAGCGGTGCCTGGAAGAGTCACAGGTGGCAGTACCTAAGCTGGATGAAAAAATAAGAGCTTATTTTCCTGTTAAAAAACCGGCAAAAGAGGCATTAAGGGTGTTGTTCCTGGATGTGTCCCAGTTTTTTAGCAAGGACACCGACCGCCTGGATGTGATTTTTGACCCCCCACTGGGCATGATCCTGGTTATGAGTTACCTGCACCAGCGCTTCAATCACCGGGTCAATGGAAAAATTGTCAAATCCCGGGTGGATTTCGACAACTTTTCTCAATTGCGAACTATTTTAACGGAATTCCGGCCGGATATTATCGGGATGCGTACCCTTACGTATTATCGGGATTTCTTTCATCAGACCGCGGCATTGATCCGGCAGTGGGGTGTCGATGCACCCATTGTTGCTGGCGGACCCTATGCTTCCAGCAGCTATAACACCCTCTTACAAGATCGGAACATCGACCTGGTTGTCCTGGGTGAAGGAGAAGTGACCTTTAGCGAACTCATTGAAAAAGTGCTGGAAAATGGGAACCAACTGCCGGATGAAGCGGTTTTAAGGGAAATTAAGGGGCTTATCTTTGTTCCAGGCAGGAAAGTGTCCAGGGAGTTATTTTCCCGGGAGATTCTCATGCTGGATGAAATGAAGGATTTTCCGGAACAGGATACTGGAAAAGACCCGGTGCCCTGGGCTAATCCGGGGGACCCCGCCTATGTCATATTTACCTCCGGCTCTACCGGTAAACCGAAAGGTGTCATTGTCGAGCATAGAAATGTAGTCAATAATTTGAACTGGTTCGGTAAAGCCTTCAACCTGGACAGCCGCACCAATCTCCTGCAATTATCCGATTATACGTTTGATCCCAGTGTGGAAGATATTTTTGGTTCATTGGTTCATGGGGCGACCCTTTATCTAAGTGACAGGGATTTGATCCTGGACAGGGAGCGGTTTCGTCGGTTTATTACGGATAATGAGATTCATATCATCGACCATGTACCCACCATGCTGGATGAGCTGTTGGGCTCCGGGGAACGGTTAGAGAGTTTACGGGCAGTGATTACCGGTGGGATGCGGTTAGAGGAAGGGGTAAAGGATCGCCTAGTTGGAAAAGGGTATCCCTTGTATAACAATTACGGTCCCACGGAAGTAACAGTGGATGTGCTTTTTACCCGGTGTTCCCCGGGAGATGTCATCCTGGGTAAGCCAATATTCAATACCAGGTGTTACATTTTTACCAGGCAGCACCGCCTGGCACCGGTGGGCGTGACAGGTGAATTATGTGTAGCAGGAGATGGCGTTTCCAGGGGGTACTTGAATAACCCGGAGTTAACCTGTGAAAAATTCAAAATTATAAATTATAAATTAAAAATTAAAAATGGAATTGGTACCCTTCGGGCGGATTTAAACGCCTTAGGCGAGACAAATAAAAACAAAAAGGTGCCAGACAAGAATCATGAATATCACGAAAATCACATCCAATCATGCAATCATGCATCCATGCAGCATCATTCCCTATTACCCCATTCCCCCATCTATAGAACCGGTGATTTAGCCAGGTGGCTGCCGGATGGTAATATCGAGTTTTTAGGTCGAATCGACCGCCAGGTTAAAATAAGAGGGAACCGGGTGGAATTGGGTGAAATAGAAAAGCATTTGCGGGATTATCGAGGAATAAAACAAGCCGTGGTCACAGCCGGTGGAGAAGAAGGGGATAAATACCTGTGTGCCTATATTATTCCAATATCGCCTCAAGCTGCGGCGATTGGTGAATTGAAAGAGTATTTGTCACTGCGTTTACCCGATTACATGGTGCCCGCCTACTTTGTGCAAGTGGAGACAATGCCCCTAACACCTGCCGGGAAAGTCGATACCCGGGCATTACCGGGACCGGGCCAGAAAACAGGAGGAGATAAATTGTACGCGGCACCCCGGGATAAAACAGAGCAGGAACTGGCGGAAATATGGGCGGAGGTATTGGAAGTTGAACCGGGGCAGATGGGGATAGATGATGATTTTTTCAAGATGGGCGGGCATTCTTTAAAGGCGACCAAATTAATTGCCAGAATACATAAAAAATTGGATGTAAAAGTGCCTATAGATATGCTGTTTGAAAATCCCACCATCAGGGAGCTTTCCGGTTGTATCGCCGGGAAAGAAACCCGCACCTACCGGGCAATCGAACCGGTGCCGGAGAAAGAGTATTACCCGTTATCCTATGCCCAGCGGCGCTTATGGATCATCTGTCAATTTGAAAGTGAATCCATTACCTATAACATGGTGGGCGGTTTTACCATAACCGGGAAGCTTAATGTCACGGCTTTTGAAAAAGCAATCCAGTCCATGGTGGATCGCCATCAAATTCTACGCACAGTGTTTGTCAGTGTTGAGGGGAGTCCCAGGCAGAAGATTATCAAAAACCTGGAATATCGATTAGAAGTAGTGGACTTGCGACAACTGGAGAAAAAAGCAAAAGAAAACAGGGTGATGGAGATATTCAAAGTGGAGGGAAACAGGGCATTTGACCTGGAACAGGGGCCCCTGTATTTGTTTAAGCTGCTGTGGTTGGAAGAGGAAAAGTACTTTCTCATCGCCAATGTTCATCACCTGGTCAATGACGGTTGGTCGGCAGGGGTGATTAGCGAAGAAGTCTCTATTTTTTACAATACCTATCTAAACAACAAAGAGAACCCCCTGGCGCCGCTTAAATTGCAGTATAAAGATTATACCATCTGGCATAATACACTGGTGGACGGGCACCACCTGGATTCCTACGGTAAATACTGGTTAAAAAAGTTTAATGATGGACCCAATGGCATTGAACTGCCGCTGGACCATCCCAGGCCCCCGGTTCAAACCTTTAATGGCGGCAGGATATTTTTTGAGATAAACCAGGAACAAACAGCCGGATTGAACCGGTTGTGCGTCGAGCAAGAGGCCACTTTGTTTATGAAATTGTTAGCTCTACTTGCCGTATTACTGCACAAATACAGCGGCAGTGAAGATGTTATTATCGGTTCTCCTATTGCCGGGAGAAATATTACCGATCTACACCATATGATCGGCTTCCTGGTCAATTCCCTGGTGTATCGAAATCCCGTGAAAGCGGGTGAGAGTTTTAGCAAACTCCTGGCAGGTGTGAAACAAGAAACATTGGCATGCTATGAAAACCAGGACTACCCTTTCGACCTATTGGTGGAGCAATTAGGATTGGACAGGGATTTAAGCCGGTCACCGTTGTTCAATGTGATGATGGCTTTTAATAGTATGGATATCCAGGCAATTCGGTTAGACCTGCAAGGTGTTACCGTTACCAATCATTTAAGTGCCGATGTTTTTAATCCCGGTGTCTTTGACCTGGCCATTAATATGGATGAAACGGCAGACATGATACAATGTCAGATTATCTACAACAGTGATCTATTTGATCGGGGCAGTATGGAGCGGATGGCGGCTAATTTCGTTACCCTGGTGGATAGTGTGCTTACCGGCCCGGAGGTGCCGATCCAACGATTAAAATACATCGATGAAAAGGAATATGAGAAAGTCATCGAAACCTTCAACCAAACCGACGTTTCATTCCCGCAGTTGACTCTCCAGCAGATGTTTGAAAACCAGGTGGAAAAATCCCCGGGGAAAATTGCCGTGGTCTATAATGACCAGGCCATTACTTATGACCAATTAAACCTCGAAATCAATCGATTGGCCCATTATTTGCTGGATGAATTCCGGTTGGAGCCCGGGGATATTGTGGGCATTTCCCTGGATCGTTCCATCGAAATGATTATTGCCATATTGGGTGTGATCAAGACCGGCAGCGCTTATCTCGCCATTGATCCGACATATCCCCCGGATCGTGTGCTTCACATGTTGACCGACAGCAATTCCCGCCTGGTGCTGGTGAATAAAAACAAGCCCCGTCTTTTCGAGGGTTACCGGGGAAAGATTATCGATATCGATGAAAGCCGGCCGGGGATATGTGCCGGATCCGCAGTGAACCCGCAGGTGGTTTATGAGTTTGGGGATATTTTGTATGTGATCTACACTTCCGGTTCCACCGGGATTCCCAATGGGGCCATGTTGACCCAGGGTATTTTAGCCAACCTGGTGCAGTGGCAAAATACCCAGACTTCCATCGATAGTTCAAAGCGCTGTTTGCAATTCACCTCTACCAGTTTCTGCGTCTCTTTCCAGGAAATAATGATTACATTGGTATCCGGGGGTGAATTACATTTGATCGGTGAGATTGAACGGCAGGACATTGATTATTTAATGGATTTTCTAAGTAAACACAGGATCGAGATATTATATTTACCTTTTTCATACCTCAATTTCCTTTTTAACCAGTCCAGCCGTTGGGGAGAAAATTTCCGGCACAGCTTAAGGCATATCATTACTGCAGGAGAGCAGTTAAAAATAACCGCAGGTTTAAAGGATTTCCTGGAATATAATCCCCAGGTAAAGCTGCACAATCATTATGGGTCATCGGAAATGCATGTAGTCACTTCTTATACACTGGATGCCACCTCTGCCGCCAAAACACCTATTCCACCGGCAGGGAAACCCATTGCCAATACCAGGATATTCATCCTGGATGAGTATAACAACCCTATCCCTATCGGGGTATGGGGTGAGTTATTCGTGTCCGGGAGTTGGGAAGTCGCCGGGTACGTTAATAATGAATCCCTGACCGATAAAAAATTATTGAAACACCCCTTCCTCTGTGATGGTAATAAGCGGCTTTACCGTTCCGGGGATATCGGCCGGTGGGGGGAAGATGGCAATATCCATATGAAAGGGCGCAAAGACTCACAGGTGAAAATTCGTGGATTCCGGGTAGAATTGAGTGAAATCGAAAGCAAAATATTAGCCATCAGGAACGTCGAAGATTGCGTGGTGGTGGTAAAAGAAAGAGCAGGTGGAGAAAAGGTCCTGGTGGCTTATGTGGTTCTCGATCACATCAAAGTGGCGGAAATTAAAAAAATCATTAAAAATTACCTGCCCCTGTACATGATCCCGAAGTTTGTGGTGCTGGAGAGTTTACCTCTCATGTCCAACGGCAAAGTAGACCGGGATCAATTACCCGGTCCCGATGCCGTGGAAGGGTACAGCCAGGCAGTGGATGCTGAAAAAATCTCTGCTTTATTGGAAAAAGGAGACTTCAACCGGGAATTACATGAGATTACAGGAGATAGAACCGCATTGTCGCATCAAGAGAAGAGAGAACGAATGATCGCCTATTTTGCCCACCAGGTACAGGATTATTTTTTGGATGGTGATAAGCGGTTAAAGGTAAGCGGTATCGACATAGAAGTCCTGGGCGACGATGAAAAAAAACAATTGTTAGATGACCTTCAAGAGAGGGAAGCGGGAGAAAGATATATTCCGGATAAAACATTGCAGCGCTTGTTTGAAGAACAAGCCGGGAAGAACCCGGGCAAAATAGCGGTTGTTGACAGGGGACAAGGAATTAGCCACAGCTATAGGGAATTAAATGAAAAATCCAACCAACTGGCACATCTGCTGCGGCAAAAAAGTGTAGGACCCGGTACGGCGGTAGGTTTAATGGTGGAACTGTCCGTTGATACGGTTATTGCTGCATTGGCAATATTAAAAGCCGGGGCAGCATATATGATGATCCCGCCCGACCTTCCTACCGGTAAAATTCACTCCCTGTTGGCTGAACCACCGGTATCCCTGTTATTAACCCGCAGCCCTGCGGTAAAAGGGCATTATTTTACATCACTGCAAGGTTTGCAGAGGGGAGAGGCGAAAATATATAAAACAGCCCCCCGGCCCTCCATTAAAGATTTCGATCGTATCCCCATACCGGATCGATCCCTGGTGGATTATGAAGAATACAGCAAGTATATCGGTATTTCCATTGTTAAAAATTGCATGGCCCTGCAGGCCACCAGGGGTTGCCCCTACAAGTGCGCCTATTGCCATAAAATCTGGCCCAAACAACATGTCTGCCGTTCTGCCGAGAATATTTACGAAGAGGTGGCGCTTTATTACCGGATGGGAGTTCGCCGGTTTGTCATCATCGATGATGTATTTAATTTGAATATTAAAAACAGTTCCCGTTTTTTCCAATTGGTCCTTAAAAATAAATTGGATGTACAATTTTACTTTGCCAGCGGCCTGCGGGGCGATATATTGACAAAAGAGTATATGGACCTGATGGTAGAAGCCGGAACCGCAGATATCGGTCTTTCACTGGAAACCGCTTCACCCAGGCTGCAGCAATTCATCGGGAAGAATTTGCAGTTGGATCGATTCCGGGAAAATATCGAATACCTGTGTAAAAAATATCCCCAGGTTATCCTTGACCTGAACACCATGCATGGATTCCCCAGCGAAACGGAAGAAGAGGCTTTGATGACATCGGATTTTGTCAAAAGCTTGAAATGGATTCATTTTCCATACCTTCATATATTGAAAATCATGCACAATACGGATATGGAAAGGCTGGCCCTGGAGAGTGGAATTTCCCAGGAGGCCATCGATGCATCGGTTAATCTGGCCTTTCATGAGTTACCCGATACTTTACCCTTTGACAAAAGTTTTACCTTCGGTTGTCAAACGGATTTCCTGGAAAACTATTTCCTCTCTAAAGAGCGTTTAAAACATGTATTACCCTTCCAGATGGAACTGTTGACCGAAGATGATATCGTTCAAAAATACAATAGTTATTTACCGGTGGATATTACCAGTCTCGATGATTTGTTGAAATTTGTCGGGATAACCAGGAATGAATTGCGGGTGAAGTCTTGTGCCCCCGACAGCAGTGCCCGGATTCCCAATCTGAATGAGAAATTGAGAGCGCATTTCCCCCGGGGAAATCCTACCCAGGATGCATTAAGAATCTTGCTGTTGGATTTATCCCAATTCTTCAGCAGCGACAGTGAAGCCATCTATAATGTAGCTGAGCCCCCCTTAGGCCTGATGTACCTGCTGACCTATTTGAACCAGGAAATGGGGGACCGGATTAACGGTAAGATTGCCAAATCACGGTTTGATTTTGATAATTATGATGAATTAAAAGCACTGCTGGATGAATTTAAACCGGACGTCATCGGGGTTCGCACACTATCTTACTATAAAAATTTTTTACATGAGGCCATTGCCGTGATCCGCAGTTGGGGTATTGATAAACCTATAATTGCAGGTGGCCCTTATGCCTCCAGCGAATACAAAACCATGCTGCAAGACCGGAATATCGATCTCGTTGTGATGGGGGAAGGAGAAATTACCTTCCACGAATTAATTGATAAGATTATCGAAAGTGGAGGCAAATTACCGGATGAAAGGGTCCTCAAAGAAATTCCCGGACTCATCTTCATCGACGGGACACAAGAAGTGAAAGCACCGCTGCCAAAAAACCGAAACATACTCCTATTGGACGGTTTAAGTCAGGCACTGTCCCGGCAATCTCCCGGGAACCTCCAGCATATGGGGCGCTCCAGTGACCCGGCCAATATTATCGTTACCGCGGGTCCCCAAGGAAACTTACAAACATCCCCGGTTTCTCATCGAAGTGTCAATCGGTTGATATTTAACCGCGGCCCGGCACTGACTTTAGCGGCTTCGTATGTATTTGACGTTTCTTTACCACAGTGGTTGGGGACCTTAGTGCAAGGCGGGACCTTGTGCATACCACCGGCAAAACCGGATGATCCGGATGTACGACGGGTTGAATTTTACACCGGGAAAATGGATGAAATCGCCGGCAATTCCAAAGCTGTATCGACTCATATCAGGGTGGTGTTGAAAGATAAAGGCCCTGACAGCAAAGAAAGGTATAGGGGGCCGGGAAACGAGACAGAAGAAAAATTGGTAAAGATATGGTCTGAAATATTGGAAATTGACCGGGAAAACATCGGCAGGGATGATAATTTCTTTGAGGTTGGCGGTCATTCATTAAAGGCCACCACATTGATTGCCCGGGTACATAAAGAATTCGATGTAAAAATGAAAATGACCGATATTTTCAAATTACCCACTATAAAAGAAATGTCGGAATTCATCAGGGAATCCATCCCGGAAAAATATACCGCCATCGAACCTGCAATGCAAAAGGAATACTATGCACTATCCTCGGCACAAAAGCGGGTCTTTATCCACCAGCAAATGGAAACCGATAGTATTATCTATAACATGCCTTCTATAATGGTGGTGGAAGGCCGGTTGGAAAAAGAACGATTTGAATCTGTTTTCCAAAAACTGATCCGGCGTCATGAAATCCTGAGAACTGCTTTTGTATCGATCGATGATGTGCCCTGGCAAAAAATTCATGAAGAAGTGGAATTTGAGATTGAGTATCACCAGGTCGAGGTTAAGGTTACGGTTGAGGAAGAGTGGCCCCCGGTCCTGGAGGGAACAGGGGGGCTTGCCCCCTTGTCTATAGAATTCGCAACTGGCAACTCGCAGCCCGCAGCAGTTCTCATAAGTTCTTTCATCCGTCCCTTTAATCTCTCCCAGGCACCTCTATTGAGGGTGGGATTGATAAAACTTCTACACACCCCGGCTGCTGGCGGTGTCCTTCCCCGGCAGGGCAGCCATATCTCTCAAAAGGGGGAAAAGGAAGAGTATTTATTGATGGTAGACATGCATCACATAATCACGGATGGTACTTCTATCGCCATACTTATCAGGGAATTTATTGCTTTGTACTCAGGAGAGACATTACCCGGATTACGCATCCACTATAAAGATTTTTCAGAATGGCAGAACCAATTGGTCAATTCCGGGGAACTAAAAAAACAGGAGGAGTATTGGACCAGGCTGTTTGCAGGAGATATCCCGGTACTTAATATGCCCACTGATTATCCCAGGCCGCCGGTGCGAAGTTTTAAGGGGAGTGATTTTAATTTTGAAATAGGGAGCATGCTGAAGGCGGAAATCAAACAGGCTGTATTGGAGACTGAAACCACACTGCATATTTTCCTGGCGGCTGTGTTTACGATTCTATTGTCAAAATATTCCGGCCAGGAAGATATCGTGGTGGGATTCGGGATTGCAGGCAGACAACATGCTGACCTGGGAAATGTAATGGGCTTGTTTGTGAATATGCTGCCCCTGAGAAATCAACCACAAAAAGATCTAACCTTCCGGGAATTTTTAGGAAAAGTAAAGAAAAATGCCCTGGATGCTTACGCCAACCAGGATTACCAATATGAAGAACTGGTGATGAAACTGGGACTGCAGGGAAAACCCGGGAGGAATCCCTTATTCGATTATGTCTTTCAAATCCAGAATATGGAAATGCCGGCAATCCGGGTACCCGGATTGGAAATAACCCCCTGTAAGAATGTACTGGAATTAAGTCGTTGGGAACTAATGTCCAGTATTTTTGAAGCCAAAGACACCATCAACGTACGCATGACTTATTCCAGCGAATTGTATAAACCCCTGACAATTGAAAAAATAAGTGAGCGGTTTATTGAAATCCTGGACCAGGTGGTGAAGGATAAGGAGATTCAATTGAAAGATATCAGCTTATCCCAGGAACTGGTTAATGTAACCTCCACTATTTTGCACGAAGAGGAGGGTGATTTCGAGTTTTGAGAAGGATAATGAAAGAGAAAATTCTTTTACTGTTATTGCCTTTTTGGCCCCCTTTGATACCGCCAATGGGACTGGCGTGCTTGAAAAGTTTTTTGCAGCGGCACCATTATGCAATAAAAACCGTTGATGCCAACGTAGAAGGGCAATTTCGGGAGTTGTACGACATCTATTTCAATATTTTAAAAGAAAGTATCCCGCCTGGGCAGCAGGGAAATATTTACAATGTGGGTTTCGACGTGCTGCAAAACCATATGAATGCTCATCTGAATCGGGATGAGGGAGCTAAGCACAGTGATAAGGAGCAAAGAGAATACCTTGAACTAATCAAAATCATCATCCGCAGCAATTTTTTTTACCTGGTGGATGATGCGCTGATACATCGATTGGACAACCTGCTGGCTGAGTTTTACCTGAGGCTGAACCGGTACCTGGTACGGTTATTGGAGAGTGAAAAACCTGATGTACTGGGCATATCCGTATACAAAGGAACATTTGCCGCCTCCCTCTTTGCATTTAAACGGACCCGGGAAAGGTATCCCCACATCATGACTGTCATGGGAGGAGGAATTTTTGCAGACCAGATGCCGGTGGGTTCCCCCAATTTCCGGTATTTCCTGGAACAGACGCCCGAGATCGATAAAATCATCGTTGGAGAAGGCGAAAGACTCTTTCTTAAGCTGCTGCAGGGTGAATTGTCGAAATCCCAGAGGGTTTATACACTTAAAGACATGAGTGCCGAGCTATTGGACCTTTCCCTGGCACCACTGCCGGATTTTTCGGATTTTGACCTCTCCCACTATCCCCAACTGGCCTCCTATACTTCGCGCAGTTGTCCTTTCCAGTGCGGCTTTTGCGCGGAAACCGTTAGTTGGGGGAAATACCGGAAAAAAAGTGCTGTGCAAGTGGTAGAGGAATTGAGAGAGCTGTACAACACCTATGGTTCCCAGTTGTACCTGATGAGCGATTCACTGCTGAATCCCATTATTTCAGACCTGGCCAATGAATTGCTTAACTCTGATATAACAATTTATTGGGATGGTTATATAAGGGCGGATAAACATGCCTGTAAAGCGGAAAATGCATTTCTATGGCGGCGCGGTGGTTGTTACCGGGCCAGGTTGGGGGTGGAGAGTGGCTCTGCCAACGTGTTGGAATTGATGGATAAACGAATCACCCCGGGGATGATCCGGGATGCTGTCTCCAACCTTGCCCTGGCCGGTATTAAAACCTCAACTTATTGGCTGGTGGGGTACCCGGGTGAAACCGAAGCGGATTTCCAGCAGACCTTAGACCTGGTTGAGAAGCTGAAGGACAATATATATGAAGCCGAGTGCAATCCCTTCCGGTTTCATCCCACGGCCCAGGTACGCTCCCCGCAATGGGCTGAAGAAAGGCGGACCGTTCTATTGTATCCACAAGATGCACGGGAGTGGTTAATCCTGCAAACCTGGATCATGGAGGAACCCCAAATCCCCAGGGAAGTGATATACCAGAGGGTGAACCGTTTTGTTGCCCACTGCACCAGGCTGGGAATTCCCAATCCTTATTCCTGGCCGGAAATTTACGCGGCTGATGAACGATGGAAAAAACTTCACCCCAACGCACCTCCTCCGTTAGTGACCTTCAGGGATGCCAATGTTTATATCGATGAATGCAAAAAAGTGGAAAGAGTATTAATGGCCCAAAATATTCCCCAGGACAATGGAGATTTTGATTTTTAATATGGATTTTCCCCTCTTGAGAAGGGTGTGCCCAAAGATGCAGCGGCAGGGTGTTTTAATCCGGGAGGAATAAAATTGAATAAACAAATTATATCAACGGAATTGTCAATATCCGCCTCTCAACATATTAAAGAGAGCGAATACTGGTTGAAACAATTATCCGGGGAACTGGTAAAATGCTTTTTTCCTTACCACCTCAAAGCAAAGGATAAAAATGAAGAAAAAGATACGGTGTCTTTTAGGTTTCCGCAGGAAGTGGTTTCTCGCCTGATGAAAGTGGTCCAGGGTGCGGATACTCGGCTGCATATGGTGCTGGTAACCGCAGTGGTGGTGCTCTTGTACAAGTATACTTATGCCGGCTGCAAAGATATTATCGTGGGGGTCCCCATATATAAACAAGAAACGGAAATGAAAGGCCAATTCGTCAATACCGTATTGGCATTGAGGAACCGGTTGGATGAAGGTATGAGTTTCAAGCAGTTGTTATTGCAAGTACGGCAGACCATTACCGAAGCAGTTGAAAATCAAAATTATCCTATTGAGACATTGTTGTATCGTCTTGATATCCCTTTTGAGCGGGAAGGTGATTTTCCTCTTTTCGATGTGGCTGTTTTGCTGGAAAATATTCACGATCGATCGTACCTTAACCACATCAAATTAAATATGATTTTTTCTTTTTGCAGGATTGATCATGGCCTGGAGGGAGTGGTGGAATACAATAAGTGCCTTTACAAAAAGGCTTTGGTGGAATATATTTTCAGCCATCTTGCCCAATTGATGCAAGAAGCGCTTTTTAATGTAGACACTACCCTTGACCAACTGGGGATTCTAGCGGATGCGGAAAAACAACGCCTGCTGGAAGAATTTAACCATACCGCTGCAGGTTATGCATCCCATAAGACTATCGTTCAACTATTCGAAGAACAAGTCGAGCGAACCCCGGATCATATGGCTGTTGTCGGACCAATGAAATATAGGACTTATATGACCTATATGACCTATATTTCTTACAGGGAATTAAATAAAAAAGCCAATCAGTTGGCCGTTGTGTTGAAAAGAAAAGGTGTGCAGCGGGACAGCGTTATCGGCCTTATGCTGGAGCGTTCCGGCCCCATGATGGTTGCCATAATGGCAGTATTAAAATCCGGTGGTGCGTATTTGCCCCTGGACCCCGAAACCCTGGAAAGTCGAATAAAACATATAGGGGAGGACACCCAAAGTCCTTTGTTGTTGACCGAAACCGCTGTCACCTCCCGGCGAAACCCCGGCAGCAATCTTCTAATGCCCGGCACGGAAGTTTTCTGCATGGATGAGTTGGACAGGCAGTTGGCTCATGAGTGCGAAGACAACCCGGAACATATCAATCAACCGGGTGACCTGGCTTATATCATTTTTACCTCCGGTTCCACAGGTAAACCCAAAGGAGTGATAGTGGAGCATAGAAATGTCAATAACTTGCTGCTGGGATTAAAAGAGAGGATTTACTTTAAGTATAAAAAAGAAAAATTAAAGATTGCCCTGGTGGCACCCTATGTATTTGATGCCTCTGTAAAACAGGTGTTTGGGGCACTGCTGCAGGGCTACTGTTTATGCATTGTCCCGGAAGATACCCGCAGGGATGGTGAAAAACTGGTGGAATTCTATATAACCCACGGCATCGATATTTCAGACGGCACTCCTACCCTGTTGGAGATACTATTGGAAAACAGGAGGTTTGGCACAATTCCTGTTAAAGAATTTCTTATTGGCGGAGAAACATTAAAATGCCAGGTTGCTGCGGATTTTTTAAAGGTTTTCCAGGGACAAGCTCCCGTAATTACCAATGTTTACGGTCCCACCGAATGCTGTGTGGATTCTACTTCTTATACCGTAACCAAAGCGAATATAGCGGGGGAATCTGAAGAGAACATACCCATTGGTTCACCCTGGCCCAATGTAGAGGTCTATATTGTGAACCAAAAGGACCAATTGCAGCCTATCGGTTGTGAAGGGGAGATATACATCGGCGGTGACGGTGTTGCCAGGGGCTATTTAAAGAGAGAACAACTGACAGCAGAGAAATTTGTCAAGAATCCCTTTGTGCCGGGAAAAACCATCTATCGCACCGGGGACCTGGGCAGATGGCTGCCTGAAGGCAATATCCAATTCCTGGGCCGCCTCGATCACCAGGTAAAAATAAGGGGATACCGGATTGAACTGGAAGAGATAGAATATCATCTATTAACCCATCCCGGGGTAGAAGAAGCTGTTGTTACGGATAAAGAGGATTCACGAGGGGAGAAATATCTCTGTGCATATGTTGTTCCTGGAGTTCGTCCAAAGGAAGCGGCCAAAGAAAAACCCGTCGATCTTCAATACTCGGAACCGGTGCTGCGAAGGTTTGAAGAACAGGCGATGCAGCAGCCCCATAAAATTGCCGTGGATTCCCTACACAGCCAGGTAACTTATGGGGCTCTTGATAAAAGAGCCAACCACATTGCCGGGTTAATAAACGAGCAATATGATGACCGCTTCCAATTGTCAAAGGAAGAAAAAAATCGGTATCAACGGCAGTTATTGTTGGATGGTTGGGGGATGGGGGCGCAGGAAATACTCAAAAGTACAACTGTTTTTATTGCCGGAGCCGGTGGCATTGGTAGTCACATTATCCAGCAACTGGCCCTGGTGGGAATAGGAACCATAATTGTGTGCGATTATGACCAGGTGGAGTTATCCAATTTAAATCGCCAACTGCTGCATGATGAGTCGCGGATCGGTATGAATAAAGCCCTGTCTGCCAGGATGACAATCAAGCGCATCAATCCTTATGTGAATGTAATCCCATATCAACAAAAGATAACCAGGGAAAACATCGATGAAATGGTGGGAAGCGCTGAAATCATCTTTGATTGCGTGGATGACCTGGAGACCAAGTTTATTTTATCCGAATGTGCTATTAAGAAACAAATACCGCACATGTTGTCGGCCATGATAGACATCAATGCGTATGCAGCGATTTTATATCCCCCTTTGAGCCCTTGTTTTTTTTGTTTACATGATAGGAGTAAAGCTGAAGAAATCCGGCAATTGAAACAAGTGAAAAAGGATTACCGGAAGATTCCGTTTCCAGTGGTTGAACCTGCGCTTTCCGTGACCACCGGGTTTATTTCCAACGAAGCGTTGAAGATTCTTGTGGGTCATGGATCCCCCGCTTATAATAAATTTTTCCTATTCAACCAGAAAGGCAGCAAAGGCATCGTGGAAACGACGGGGTATAAACAGATGACCTATGCTTTCAACAGTCATTTTAGAAAAATGTCCAGGGACCAGGGATTTGATTGGGATGAATGCTGGCGAGGGAATTTTATCGAAGAGCTGCGCATAAGTGCGAATCCCAATTGTCCGATGTGTGCGGGGGGGACCAGGCAAAACAGGAATGAAACCGGTGCCCGGCGGTCCCGGCCACAGTCGAAGACAACCACGGCACCGGCAGCAGGTAATAACCCTGCCCCAAGAACTCAATGTGCAGCCCTGGTTATGACCGATGATACCCTCTTGCCCGAGGCGATTTTAGGAACTTTAAAAGCAGGTAAAATCCCTATTTTTATATCCCCTCACCATCCCGGGGAACAGGAACGGTTAAAATGGACTGGAATACTGGAGGATTCCCAGGCAAGGATTATTATAACCACAGTAAAAGATTCAGAAACAGCCAAACAAATAAGAGACAGTTTCAACAAACGTATCCCGGTTATAACGGTGGATGAGCCAGCAAAACAAAAAATCAACAAAAAGCTTTTGCGGGGGGTCCAGGGGGCCCCATGGCATGGGGGACCTATTAGAGATGGTTTTTTTTCTGAGGAAGTTTTTAATAATTCCACCTGCACCTGTAACCTGCACCTGTCACCTTTGGCAGAAAAGAGCCCCCCTGGCCTCATCGAAGCTGCTGCTGCTGATATAACCAACGCCCTATTAAAGGGAGAGATCGTTGATCTCAAAAAAAATAGTGATAAACACAGCGGTTATTTTTATTCTTTATCGGAATTGAGAGAGTATTTACTTAGTAGAATACCCGAATATATGATTCCTGCCTATTTTGTACAAATGGAGAAACTTCCCTTAACCTCCAGTGGGAAAATTGACCGCAAGGCGTTACCGGAGCCGGAAGTTGTGGCAGGTGATACTTATACAGCGCCAGCCAATGAAATTGAAGAGATGCTGGTGGAGATGTGGGGAGAAATCCTGAAGGTGGACAAAGAGGTCATTAGTATGGATGCGAATTTTTTTGAGCTTGGTGGTCATTCTTTAAAAGCCACTATTTTGATTGCCAGGATACACCGACTTTTTGACGTAAAGGTCCCCCTGGCCAGGATATTTGAATTTCCCACCATAAGAGGAATTACCTCGATCATTTTAAATACGGAAAAAACCGCTTTCGTGGACCTGGATAAAGCAGAGAAGAAAGAATATTACCCGCTTTCTTATCACCAGAAGCGGTTGTGGTATATCCAGCAGGCGGAGCCGGAAACCACTGCTTTTACGTTAGTGGGAAGAATACCCCTGGATCATGAAGTAGACCCGGAGATCATCAAAAGGACACTGAATACACTAATGGCACGTCATGAGAGTTTCAGGACATACTTTCGAACATTGGCGGAGGTCCCGATGCAATTGATTGCCCAAAGAGTGGAAGTTCCTTTACAAATCATCGATCTTTCTTCCAGGGAAGAGGAGGAAAAAGAACAAACTTGTGAGCGGATTTATGATGAAGAGGCCCGCACCCCCAGCGATATAACCCATGTCCCGATTTTTCGCTGCCTGCTGGTGAAACTGGATAACCGGCGCTTTGTGTTGATATTCAGTATGAATCACATTAGTACCGACGGCTGGTCCATGGAGATTGTCAGGAATGAATTCTCCCTTTTGTATGATGCCTACAGGACTGGAAAAGAAATTGATTTAGGTCCCCAGGAGTGGCAGTATAAAGATTTTTCCCAATGGCAGCACCGGCAGTTGAACCACCCGGTGATGAGGGAGAAATCGCATCGATTCTGGAAAGAAAAGCTGGAAACCGGTGTATCGCCGCTGGTGGTTCCCGGGGATTTCAAAGGCGGCAGGAAAGACAGGACCGGTGCTTATTGGCAGTTTATGATCCATAATGATTTGAAAGAAAAATTAAAACACCTGGCGGATACGACCGGGACCACCCTTTTTATGGTAATGTTTTCGGCTTATATTTTGCTGCTGTCCCGTTTTTCCCACCAGGACGATATTGCCTGTTCTATTATCCATTCCGGCAGGTCTCACAGTGCCCTGCACCGGATCATGGGTTTTTTTGTTAACTCCATTCTATTCAGAACCCGGCTAGACATTAAAGAGAATTTTAACCATATGCTGCAGCGGGTGAGCAAAGATACACTGGAAGTATTTCAACATCAAAATTATCCTCTTGAATTGGTATGTGACGAGCTGAAAATGAAACACCCGGAGATTTCAGTCTGTTTTAATATGCTTCATATCATGGAGCAAGCCCGCAGGGAGATACTGGAACCTTATGAACCTTACCTGGTGGATGACGGCAGGGATGATGCCAAGTTTGATATCGAGACTTATTTCATCGAGTTTCAAAACGGGATGGATGTCCGCTGGATGTACAAGAAGGGTCTATACAAACCTGGAACTATGAGGCATATAATCGACCGATACCTGGAGGTTCTCGATTATTTTGCAGAACACCCGGACAAAAGTTACAGTGAATACCGGCAAGAGGATAAGCAAGAGAGAATATGGTAAAAGGAGAAAACAGTCATGTTGGTGAAGCGATTTGAAGAACAGGTAAGTAAAAACCCAGGAAAAATTGCTATAAAAACACTTAAACAAGCGATTACCTATGAAGAACTTAATAACCAGGCCAACCGGGTTGCCAATTTCCTGGGACATAATCAAAAGTTTTACGGGGGGTCCAGGGGGGCGGTTTTTCAAAAGAGCCCCCCTGGCCGCCGGAGGCAAGAAATAATCGGGCTTCTTTTTGACAAAGCCATTCCCATGATTGCCGGTATGTTGGGTACGCTTAAGGCAGGGTGTGCTTATATTCCCCTTTCGCTGGATTACCCGGAGAAGAGGCTCCGTGATATGATTACTCATTCGGGATTGTTACTGATCTTGACGGAGTCCGATCATATGGAATTTGCCGGGAAATTGGCGGCAGGAACAGGGGCAGAGGTACGTGATGTTGGTGAAGCTGGTTTGACCAGGGAAGAGTATCCCGGATCAGTCTTTGCTGATGATCGACTGATGTACATCCTTTATACATCGGGTTCTACGGGAAATCCTAAAGGGGTGCAGCAAACCTGTAGAAATGTTATGCATTTTATCGATTGCTATACCCGGAACCTATCCATTACCAATCAAGATCGCCTGACGCTGTTGTCCTCCTTCAGTCATGATGCGGCAGTAATGGATATATATGGTGCCCTGCTTAATGGTGTTACGCTTTTTCCCCTGGATATTAAAGAGCAGTCGGATTTCTCCCGGATATCTCAATGGCTGGACCGGGAAGGTATCACCATATGGCATTCGGTTCCCACTGTATATCGGTATTTTGTTAATTCTTTGCCGGAGGGGGAGCATTTTCCCGGGCTTCGTTTGATTGTCCTGGGAGGGGAAGCGGTTCGTTCTTATGATATAGAGATGTTTAAACAGCGATTTGCCTACGCCGCATTGTACAACCTCTATGGTCAAACCGAATCTTCTTACAATTCAGGGAAATTTTTTACAAAGGAAACCCCGGCAGATACCATTACTATTGGTGAGACCGTTTCCGGGACCGAGATATTTCTTATCGATGAAGATGGAACCCCGGTGAATACCCTGGAGACCGGTGAGATTGTGATTGCTTCTCCGCATGTTTCTCCGGGATATTGGCAAGATGAGGAAGCCACTGGGTATTCCTTCCGTAAGCATCCGAAATTGGGTTCATTGTACCGGACCGGGGACCTGGGCCGTCTCCTTTTGGATGGGTCCGTTGAATTTGCCGGACGGAAGGATAACCAGGTCAAAATAAGGGGATTCAGGGTTGAACCGGGAGAAATTGAAAATCAATTATTAAAACATGAAAAAGTAAAAGAAGCCGTGGTCACCGCCAGGCAATCACCCGGTCCTGACGGCATCGAAGGTGAGGGCAGCGGTGATACCTATCTATGTGGTTATATCGTGGGTGAAGGAGTAGGGGAGGCAGAATTAAAGAGCTATTTATCCGGTCTTTTACCCGATTACATGGTGCCTGCTTATTTTGTTCTATTGGACCGGATGCCGGTGACAGGGAGCGGCAAGTTGGACAGGAGAGCCTTACCGGCACCGGATTTAGGAACCAGGAACCGGTATGTACCACCCCGAAACCTTTTGGAACAGCAATTGCAGGAAATATGGTCCGAGGTTTTAGGGGAATCGCCAGCTTCTATAGGGATAGAGGATAATTTCTTCAGCCTGGGGGGGCATTCGTTAAAGGCCATCAACCTTGTTTCCAGGATATATGAGCAGTTGAAAGTCAAGATTTCCCTGGTGCAATTGCTTACGTCGCCTACTGTTCGAGGTGTGGCCCGGCATATTCAAACCAGTACAAAAAAGGAGGTAGAATATCCCACTGCTGTTCCTGATAAAGAGAATCTGCACCGGCCCTTTCCGCTAACGGATATCCAGATGACCTATTTGTTGGGTCGAAGCGGGCATTTTGAGATGGGTGGTGTATCCACTCATGGTTACAAGGAGTTTACCGCAAAGTTGGACCTTGGGCGGTTAAATAAGAGTCTGAATCAAGTGATCAAACGTCATCCCATGCTGCGGGTTATTATCCAGGAGGACGGTCAGCAAAGAATATTGGAAGGAGACCCGGAGTTTCACATCCAGGTAGAAGACCTGGCCCGCCTGGATGCAGGTGAACAGGAAAAACGGATAGCAAAAGAAAGGGAGCAGAAGTCCCATTATGTGTTCAAGACTGATGAATGGCCCTTATTCGATATCAAGGCCTTTAAATTGGCGGAAAATACCTATCGCTTATGTATCGGCGAAGACCGTATTATCATGGATAACTTCAGTTCACGGATTGTTACTTCGGAAATAATGATGTTTTATTTGCAGCCGGAGTTAGAACTGCCGGAGTTGGAGTTCACTTTCAGGGATTACATGATGGCTTACCAGGGGTTGGAAAATTCGGAAATATATACAGTCGCCAGGGATTATTGGTTGAATCGCCTGGATGATTTTCCTTCGGCGCCAGCATTGCCTTTAAAATGTAATCCCTCAGACATAAAAAAACCACTTTTTAAGAGATTTATCGAAGAATTTAGCAGCCGTGAATGGAAGGATTTGAAAGAGAATGCCGGGAAGTATCATATCACGCCATCCGTACTATTGTGTACCGCATATGCCGATGTTTTATCTTATTGGAGCAACCAACTGAGATTTGCGCTTAATTTAACATTATTTAACCGTTACCCTTTTCATGCGGATGTGAACAGGTTGGTGGGAGATTTTACTTCGGTGATATTGTTGGCAGTGGATTGGAAACCTGGCAGCACTTTCCTTGAAAAAGCCGGGAGTCTTCAAGATTCTTTATTTGAAGCCATTGAACACCGGCATTATGACGGTGTCAGGTTCATACGGGAACTCAGCCGGCGTCGTCACCTGGGAAATAAGGCGATCATGCCTATTGTTTTTACCGGTTTATTGTTTGACAATACGGATAACGGGGTGAAACAGGGTAAGGAATACCAATTTCCACAGGAAGAGACCTTTGGTATTGGCAGCGATGACCACCAGGATAGTTATTTTAGTTCGCAGACCTCGCAGGCATTTATTGATAATGTGGTCAGCGATGCCAATGGAGGTTTGACGGTTAGTTGGAATTTCGTGGAGGATTTATTTGATGAGAAAATCATCAGTGCGATGTTTGAACAGTATGTGACCCGGTTAAAAAACCTGGCAAAAGGTAATACTTATGATGTATCCCGGCTTCCCGGGCAGGATAAGCATTTATGGGAAGAATATAATCGTACGGCTGAGGTTTTTCCTGGCTTGACGCTGCATCAATTGTTTTCCCGGCAGGTGAAAACCACGCCCCACCATACGGCCCTGGTGCACCGGGATAAGATAGTCACCTATAAAGAACTGGATGAACGCTCCAACCGGGTGGGCTGGTATTTACGGGAACAAGGTATTGGTCCGGGTGATTTTATCGGTCTCCCGGGTGACCGGGTAATAGATACAATTATTAATGCTTTCGGGATATTAAAAGCCGGGGCGGCCTATGTGCCCCTGGACCCGGAATATCCCCGGGAACGAATCGATTATATACTGGAAAACAGCCGGTGTAAATTGCTGTTGGAACCGGGATTGTACCGTAGTAAAAATATTAATGGGTATCCTGTGCAGGAAATAGAGGATAGAAATTCGCCGGATGATGTTGCTTATGTCATTTACACTTCCGGCAGTACGGGAAAAGCCAAGGGAGTGGTGATTACTCACCGGGCGGTTACCAATACATTGATTGACATTAATCGAAAATTTAACGTGAAGGGCAGTGACCGGGTGATTGCTGTCTCATCCCTGTGTTTTGATTTATCCGTGTACGATATATTCGGAACTTTAAGTTCCGGGGCCGCATGTATCATTATCGAGGACCAGAGGGATGTTGATCATTTGTTGGAGATACTGGAGAAACAACAAATCACCTTTTGGAACTCTGTTCCTTCCATCATGGAGTTAGTGGTCAACCGGGCGGGGGCACGAGAAGAGAGTGATAATGTTGAAGATCGGCAGGTTTGCGGTGAAGATGGAGAAGACATATTTTACTGGTCGCCGGTGGAATCCTGGCAAAAAAATGGAGATGTCATACAGGTTGGGGCTCATTCTTATGGGGGGGCTGCTTTAGAGGTTTTCCCGGGATTGGTATCTCTTACCAGGAGGGGTATCCCAATAAAGAGGCTTTTGGAGGAATTCCCGGGGGTCAATTTAAAGCAGTTGAATGACCTGGTGGAAGAATTGATTCAGCGGCGGGTATTGGTGAATTCCATATTATCGCCCCGGGAAATATTTAGTCCCTGGAACAAATTATTTACAAAGAAAACGGCCCACGAATTACACGAATTACCACGAATAGAAGTACCCTCTAATGAAAAGCTTTTGCGGGGGGTCCAGGGCCCCGCGGCGCGGGGTACCCAAGAAGGCCCTTCGGGCCATCTCGTGAGCCGCTTAATTGCGGCTCACAACCCCCACTCAATGCTTGAACCTCTCCTAAGAGCTAAGAGCCAAGAGCAAAGAGCTAACCAAAAGAGCCCCCCTGGCCAGGAAATTTCTTTTAAAATTTTTTCAGACCTTTTATCATTATTCAAGCAGACCCGGAGGCAGGATGAGATTCGTTATTTTTTTGCCAGTGCTGGTGGTTTATATCCTATTGATATTTATATATATATAAAAAAAGAGAGAGTAGAAAGTATGGAAGAGGGGTTGTATTATTACAATCCTGGTGAGAATGTATTACACCTGGTGCACCAGGGAAATGACGGGTCGGTTATACCGGTTGAGGTCTATTCTCCCGGTAATCGATGGATATTTGAATCGTCTGCAATATCCATATACATGATATACAATGCTGAAGTAACCATGCCTAAGTACGGCGGATTGGGATATTTCATGGCCAGCATTGATGCCGGTATCATGATGGGCACCTTGAGCTTGTGGGGTGAATACCTGGGGATCGATGTTTGGCCGGTGGGGCAAATCGATTTCCAGCGAATCAGGCCTTATTTCCGGTTGGGAAAAAACCAGGTATATATTCAATCCCTTGAGCTGGGATTGAAAACCGGTAAAACAGGAGCAGATGATATTTCTTCCGGGGAGAAACCTACCGGATTAAAAATAGAAGCCAATGGTTTTATCGAGAGGGCCCATGAAAGCGGTCTTGTTTCTCCTGCTGCGATTACCCCCATGGAGATTTTTGCTGCTCAAAACCGGTTATTCGACAATAAATATAGTAAAGCCATATTGGTGATACCGGAAGAATACGAAAAATTTAAAAAGCATCAATTGTCAAGGGTATATAGAGTTAGCAGTGGTGAAAAAATTCTATTGCATCCCAATGGAGAATTACCGTCATTTATAAAGGATCGACATTCGTACCGGGATTTCGATGAAACCAGGCCCATTTCTTTAGAAATCTTATCACGGTTGTTAGGTGTATTCAGGGAAGTGGGAGTGGAAGGCGGCCTGGATTATTATTATGAAACAGCAGCAGGTTCTTATAAGATCGATATTTTCGTATATGTAAAAAAGTACCGGGTGGAGAACCTGGAAGCGGGATTGTATTTTTATAATGCGGGTAATCATTCGCTGCACCCGGTAAATCAAGTGATTATCCCCGAAACCGCTCATTTCCCGGGAAACCGGTCGATATTCCGGTTTTCTGCCTTTTCCATATTCATGGTCTGCGATGGGGGAGCTGTAGGTGGAGAAAATGGTACATTGGGCGCATTGGGATACTTTAAGGCCGGGATTCACTGTGGTAGGGCAGTGGCTGTCCTCACTAAAGAGAGCGAGCTTTCGGGCATTGGCCTTTGTTCCATTGGTAATATGGATTTCCCAAAAATAAGAGATTATTTTCATATCGGCCCCAATCATGTTTTTCTTCATGCCGTGGAGTTGGGATTGAAACCCCCGGTTCCAAAAGACCCGGGCGGGTATGTCAGTGAAAAAGCAGGGGATATCTTATCATTGGAGTCTCATGAAACCCGGGGGAAAGAGGAATTAATAAAGAGAAACAGGAGTTTACGTTGGGTGCTGTTAAGCGGTGATTGGATACCCCTGGCGCTTCCCGATAAAATCAAGCAGGTGTTTAAAAATGCCGAAGTCATCAGCCTGGGCGGCGCCACTGAAGGCTCTATATGGTCTATCTATTACCCCATTAAGGAAGTAAAAAAGGAGTGGAAAAGTATCCCTTATGGATTCCCATTGGCCAACCAGGAATTTTACGTATTGAATTATGAAGCGGAGTTATGTCCGGTGGATGTCCCGGGGGAGCTTTATATCGGCGGTGTCGGTGTCGCCCAAGAGTATATTAATGATGAAGAAAAAACAAAAAATGCCTTTATCCACCACCCGAAATTGGGGAAAATCTATAAAACAGGGGATTATGGTGTTTTTCGTAAACAAGGTTATATCGAATTCCTGGGCAGAAGAGACAGTCAAATAAAAATAAGAGGTTATCGAGTGGAGTTGGGGGAGATCGAGACGTGTCTTTGCCAACATGAGGTGGTGAAACAAGCGGTGGTCATTGATAGAAACGATCCTTCCCATCGAAAATATTTATGCGCATACATTGTCAGCGAAAGGGGTAAAAGAGTCCCCACCTCGGAATTGAGAACCTTTTTGGCCGGCAAATTACCCGGTTACATGATACCCACTTATTTTATATACCTGGAAGAAATTCCCTTAACTCCAAATGGGAAAGTCAATCGCCGGGTACTGCCCGAACCGGGAGAAAGTGTCGAAAGCGACGTTGAATACGCGGAACCGGGTACCGATATTGAAAAAGCGCTGGTGGCTCTTTGCCAGGAGATGTTTAACCTGGACAGGATAAGTATTTACGATAATTTCTTTGACCTGGGAGCCACCTCCCTTGATATTCTTCAATTAAGGAACAAATTAAAGGAGGTATACAAAATAGAGATACCCATCTTAAAAATGTTTGAATATTCCACCATCAGTTCCTTCTCATTTTATTTGAGTGGTAAAATTCCCGGTTTAAATGAAAATGGAAATAAGGAAATTGCTGCTGTTTTAGAGGAACCAGGGTCCCAGCCGGGGGAAGCGCAGCGAATAACTGCGGAGAACCAGGCAAAAACCAGGTTCCGACAAAGAATCCGCAAGCGAAGCGAGGAGACCTAAAATGGACAATGGAATCCACCCATATAAACAAACAGGGTTGGAAATTGCTGTTATTGGCATGTCAGGGAGATTTCCCGGGGCAGAAAATATTACTGAATTCTGGGAGAATTTAAAAAATGGCGTGGAATCCATCTCATTTTTCTCAGAACAAGAATTAATCGAAACCGGGGTAACCCCCGGGCAGTTGAAGAGCTCTAATTTTATCAGGGCAAAGAGTATCCTGGAAGGGATTGAATACTTTGACGCGGAATTTTTCGGTTACAGTCCGCTAGAAGCCGAGGTGACAGACCCCCAGGTTCGCCTCTTTTATGAGTGTGTGTGGCATGCCTTAGAGGATGCCGGGTATAACCCGGATACCTATAACGGATTGATAGGTTTATATGCGGGGGCCAAATCCAGTTTTAATTGGGAAGCCAGGTCACTGCTGTCCGAGAGAAAGAACGTTTTAGGGGAATTTGCTGTTTCGACGTTGAACGATAAAGATTATTTAAGTTCCCGGGTTTCTTATAAGTTAAACTTGAAAGGTCCCTGTTATACGGTACAGACGGCTTGTTCCACCTCATTGGTGGCGATTCACCTGGCCTGCCAGGGATTATTGGGGGCGGATTGTGACATGGCATTGGCTGGCGGCATATCATTGGAGGTTTCTGCCAGGAGCGGTTATCTCCACCAGGAAGGCATGATTTATTCCGCGGATGGGCACTGCCGCACCTTTGATGCTAAAGCCACCGGGACTATTTTTGGGGATGGGGTGGGCATTGTGGTGTTAAAAAGATATGAAGACGCCCTCAAGGACAACGATGGTATTTATGCGCTGGTGAAAGGTTCTGCGTGCAATAATGATGGCATCGACCGCATTGGTTTTACCGCCCCGGGAATCGAAGGACAGACCGCAGTCATTCAAGCTGCCCTGCGCATGTCAGAAGTGGACCCGGAAACCATCGGTTATATCGAAGCCCACGGCACAGGAACCAGCCTGGGCGACCCGATAGAGATCGAAGCGTTAAAGCGGGCCTTTAATACCAAAAGAAAAGGGTTCTGCCGTATCGGTTCGGTTAAAACCAACCTGGGGCATTTGAATGCGGCCGCGGGAGTGGCCGGTTTTATAAAAACCGTACTGGCGCTCAAACATCGATTGATTCCCCCTTCTCTTCATTTCAATCAACCTAATCCTGGAATCGATTTTGAAAACAGTCCGTTTTACGTCAATACAACACCGCGTGAATGGGAAAATGAAAAATATCCCCGCAGAGCCGGGGTCAGTTCTTTTGGCATCGGTGGAACCAATGCCCATGTGGTGCTGGAAGAGTTCTTCGAGGGGACAAGGGGGCTTGCCTCCTTATGTAAGGAGGAAGCCTCCTCCGGGTTCCAGGATAAAGAGGGAACACGTGATAAAGAGGGAACAGGGGGGCTTGCCCCCCTGTTATTTTTATTATCTGCTAAAACCGAAACCGCCCTGGACAAAATGACTGTAAACCTGGCAGAGTATTTAAAAAAGAATCCACATATTGATCTTGCAGATGCTGCTTATACGCTGCAGCTAGGAAGAAAAGTCTTTAATTACAGGAGAATGTTGGTTTGTTCAAATGTTCAAGAAGCCATCGATATGTTGTCAAACCCTGATGCGGGCAAGGTAAAAACATTCCTGGCAGAAGAGGGGAAAAAGTCCGTAATATTTATGTTCCCGGGTCAGGGTTCCCAATATGTCAACATGGGGTGGGGATTATATCAAAGCGAACCGGTATTTCGTCTGGAAATGGACCGCTGCTTTGAAATTTTAAAGCCGTTGGTGGGTTATGATCCCAAAGAAATTCTTTATCCCGGTGATTCGCTCCAGGATAATTCCCCTCTTGAGAGGGGCGCCCCGCAGGGGCGGGGTGTGTCTAAGCCTGCAACCTGCAACCTGCACCTGCCACCCCTCATAGATCAAACCGAAATCGCCCAGCCCTTTATTTTTGCCTTTGAATATGCCCTGGCGAGATTGTTGATGAATTGGGGCATTGAGCCGGCTGCCATGATTGGGCACAGCATTGGTGAGTATGCGGCTGCTCACCTGGCAGGGGTGTTTTCCCTGGAAGATGCGCTGGAATTGGCAGCGCTGCGAGGTCAGTTGATGCAAAAAATGCCCCCGGGCGCCATGTTGAGTATCTCTATTTCGGAAGAGCAGTTAAAGCCTTTGTTAGCTGCTTATGGAAATAACGACATATCTTTGGCGGCGGTGAATACTCCTGGCCGGTTGGTGGTATCAGGAACTCCCCAGGCAGTGGAAGATTTTGAAAAACAAATGAAATCCCGGGGATATGAATGTCGGGTTCTCCATACTTCCCACGCTTTTCATTCAAAAATGATGGAGCCGATCCTGGAAAGGTTTAAAGAGACAGTGAAGCGTCTTGAATTAAATAAAAGTCATTTACAAATTCCTTATATATCCAATTTAACCGGTGATTGGATTACCCATGCGGAAGTCAGTGATCCGGGATACTGGGCAAAACATTTACGTCAGCCGGTACGATTTAGCGATGGCCTGGCCAAATTGTTAAAAAAAGAAAATGCAGTATTTATTGAAGTGGGACCGGGAAACAGCTTAAGTACTTTTGTCACCCAACATCCCCGGAAGACAACGGCTCAAAAGGTGGTGAATGTAA